>OJLY01000276.1_pt1 | contig 37510 bp, 26 predicted proteins | sample 1597031 | NCBI WGS metagenome assembly OJLY01 (sample SAMEA3904673, study PRJEB24821) | metagenome | biome: Builtin; feature: hospital; material: surface | place: USA | collected 2013-06-03
CCATACCGGGACCAGCGACTATCCCCATTATCGGGGACACTCACAAGGTAACGGGGAGTGGGGCGCGGCACCGCCCAGCTACAGATCCAAATCCAGCGAAGCGCCCGGAATAGCGTCCAGCAGCCGCTGGGTGTATTCCTTCTCCGGGTGGTCGAAGAGGTCGTCGGTAGGACGGTGCTCCACCATCTTGCCGTGCTCCATCACGATGACCTCATCAGCCACCTGCCGCACCACAGCGAGGTCATGCGTAATAAAGAGGTAGGCCAAATCCATCTCTTCCTGCAGCTCAGCAAGCAGTTCGAGCACCTGCGCCTGGACCACCACGTCCAGGGCGGACACGGCCTCATCACAGACCACAACCTCAGGGTTCAGGGCCAGTGCACGCGCAATCGCAACACGTTGACGCTGACCACCCGACAGCTCACCGGGGAAGCGGCGAGCCATCTCCGCGGGCAGCGCGACGCGGTCGAGAAGCTCGAATACGCGCTGCTCACGCTCCTGTTTGGTGCCAATCTTGTGAATCCGCAGCGGCTCCTCGATGGAGGAATGCACCGTGCGCATCGAGTCCAGCGTCGCATACGGGTTCTGGAAAATCGGCTGAATGCGACGCCGCAGTTCCAGCTCTTCTTTACGATTCCGGCCCTGGACGCGGTTACCGTCGAAAAGCACTTCGCCCTCGGTGGGATCGAGTAGCCCCAGCGCCATGTTGGCCACGGTGGACTTGCCGGAACCGGATTCGCCCACGATACCGATGGTGCGACCGCGACGCAGCGTAAAGCTGATGTCATCGACGGCGCGAAAGGAATCCTTGCGCCACGGACGGTCGCCGGGGATGGCAAAGTCGCGCACCAGATTCTTCGCGACCAGAATCTCCTTCTGATCCGCATCCGATGTCGTCGGCGCCGCCACCACGCGGTCACCGCGCCGGGCAGCCAGCGACGGCGCGGCCGCGATCAGCTGCTTGGTGTACGGGTGCTGCGGGTGCGTGAGGACTTCCAGGGCAGGGCCGGTCTCAACGACACGTCCTGCTTGCATAACGACGAGTCGGTCAGCGCGCTCGGCAGCCAAACCGAGGTCATGAGTAATAAGCACCACGGACGTGCCGAGTTCGCTAGTGAGCTTGTCGAGGTGGTCGAGGATCTTCTTCGCCACGGTCACGTCGAGCGCGGAAGTGGGCTCATCGGCAATCAGTAGCTTTGGGTGCGCGGCCAAGCCCATCGCGATAAGTGCGCGCTGGCGCATACCACCGGAGAACTCGTGCGGGTATTGGTCGATGCGCTTTTTGGCATTCGGCAGGCCGGCCTGTTCCAGCAGCTCAATCGCCTTTTTGTGGGCTTCAGAGCCGGTGGCGATGTTGTTTGCGCGCAGGGCTTCCTTGATTTGGGCGCCGACGGTCCACACCGGGTTCAGGTTGGTCATCGGATCCTGCGGCACCAAGCCGATGCCGCTTCCTCGGATGCCGACGAATTCGCGGTCGGTCAGGTGCGTGATGTCACGGCCATCGAAGGTGATGGTGCCACCGGTGACTTCACCATCACCGGGCAACAGCCCCAGTGCGGCGTGGACAGTGGTGGACTTACCCGATCCGGACTCGCCGACAATGGCGACTGTCTCACCGGGGAAAACCTCCAGGTCAACGTTGTGCACCACATCGGTCAACGATTTACTGCGGCGGCCGGACGCTGTGGTCGTCGGAAAGCCAATGCAGACATCCTTCAAGGTGAGAATGGGCGCTGCGGAAGTATTGGTGTCGGTGCTCATCGACGACGCTCCTTCGGGTCGAGAGAATCCTTCAAAGCGTCACCCATGAGGATGAAGCCGAGAACGGTAATCGCCAGGGCGAGTGCTGGCCAGAACAGGTTGGACGGGGCCTGGCGGAGCACCTGCTGTGCGACAGAGATGTCGTTGCCCCAGGAAACGGTGGTCGTTGGCAAGCCAATGCCCAAGTAGGACAGCGTGGCTTCGGCGACGATGTAAATACCCAGTGAGGTCGTGGACATAACGATGACAGGGGCGAGGCAGTTCGGCAGCACATGGCGGAAGAGAATGCCAGTGTTGGACAGACCGAGCGCCTTGGAAGCGGTGACGTATTCCTCGTTCTTCACCGAGATCACTGAGGAGCGTACCACGCGCGCCATCTGCGGCCAGCCGAAAGCAGCGAGCACGAAGACCACGGACCAGATGGTGCGTTCGGTAAACAGCTGCATCAGCACGATGCCGGCCAGAATCAGTGGAATAGCGAAGAACATATCCGTGATGCGGGAGAGCACCGCATCGACCCAACCGCCGAGATAACCGGCAATCGCGCCGAGGATGATGCCCACCACGGTCACAGCCAGGGTGACGCCGATGCCGACGATGACCGAGGCACGGGCACCGTAGATGACACGGGCGTAGACGTCGTAGCCCTGTTGAGTGAAGCCCATCGGGTGGCCGTCGCGGGCTGGGGCCAGCGAGTCACGCAGGTTTGCCGCCGTCGGGTCCACAGAGGTGAACAGCGACGGGAACGCGGCCACTGCGATGGAGAGCAAAATGATGAATGCGGAAACCCAGAACAGTGGGCGGTAACGCAGGTTCTGCCAGGCCGAACCCCCAGAGCCCCAGTGGCGGGGTATCCGGTAACTGCTTGTGGTCGGGGTTCGTCGCCGGATTTGGTGCCTGTGCGGTGTTGGCTTGCACGGCGTTGGCCTGCGCGGCGTTGGCCTGCTTTTCTGGCTGTGTCGAATTTGACTGCGTCGAATCTGGCTTAGGCATAGCGAATCCTCGGATCCAGGACTGCGTAGAGCAAGTCGATGAGCAAGTTGGCGAACATGTAGATAACCACCAGGATGGTCACGATGCTGACCACGGTGGGAGCTTCACCAATCTGGACGGCGTGGAAGATCAGGCCACCGATACCGGGCACGTTGAAGATGCCCTCGGTGACGATTGCGCCACCCATCAGAGCGGCGAGATCAGCGCCGATGAAGGTTACAACGGGAATCAGCGAGTTACGCAAGATGTGGCGGCGGGTGACTTCAGAGGTTGGCAAGCCCTTGGCGCGGGCGGTGCGCACGAAGTCAGCATGGCGTGCCGACGAAACCTCCGAGCGCGTCAGTCGCAGAACATAAGCAACCGAGACGAGACCCAGCACGAATGCCGGAAGTAGTAGGGAGGTAAAGGAGGCATCGCTACCAACGGTGGGGGAGACGATCTCCCAGCGCACACCGAAGAGGTAGCGGGCCACGAAGCCGAGCACGAAGGTCGGAGTTGCGATAACCAGCAGGGACATCACCAGAACGGTGGAGTCGAAGAAGCCGCCCTTGCGCATACCGGCAATAACGCCGAGGCCAATACCGAAAATGGCCTCAATGGCAACGGCCATCAGCGCCAGGCGAATCGTAATAGGGAAAGCCAGCGCGATTTCCTCGCCGACCGAGCGGCCGGAGAAGGTCTCGCCCATATCCAGGGTGAACAGGCCCTTGAGGTACTCCCAGTACTGGACGAGGAAAGGCTCATCCAGGTGGTAGTGGGCGCGTAGCGCTGCGACCTGCTCCGGTGGCAGCTGCTTATCGCCAGCCAGTGCGGCAATGGGGTCGCCTGGCATGGCGAAGACCATTGCATAAATCAGCAGTGTGGCACCGAAGAATACCGGCACCATCTGCAGGAGTCTCTTTCCGATATACCAACCCATGGTGCTAGTCCTTCTCAATCATTGGGTAGTCCAAGATTCCGTCCCACATCACTACGGCATTGCGCAGCTTCGGGTTCCACGCCACTGAAGCATTGGGGTACCACAGCGGAATCGCTGGCAGGTCCTCCATCAGCACAGATTGAGCCTTGACATAAATTGGCTTGGCATCTTCTGCGCTCTTTGCCGAGGCCGCCTCCTGAATCAGCTTGTCGAACTCCGGGTTGGAGTAGTGGTTGTCATTCGAGGAGCCACCAGTGACGAACTGCGGAAGCATATAGTTGGCCACAGATGGGTAGTCAGCTGCCCAACCAGTGCGGTAGCCGCTGGTGATGGTCTCGTTGGAGATTTCATCGCGCAGCTGCTTGAACGTCGGGTAGGCCTTACCGTGGGAATCGATGCCGAGGGTCTCGCCAATCATGTTGGTCACCGCTTCGACCCACTGCTGGTGTCCGCCGTCGGCGTTGTAGGCAATGTCGAACGAGCCAGTAAACGGCGCAATTTTGTTGGCCTCGGCCCACAGTTGGCGAGCCTTCTTCGGGTTGTATTCCAGCACCTCTTGGCCAGGTACGTTCGGGTCAAGGTCGCCGAGCGTCAACGAGCTGAACTCGCGCGCCGGGGTGCGGGTATCGAAGAAAATCTTCTCGGTGATTAGTTTCCGGTCAATCGCCATGGAAATCGCTTGACGACGAAGCTTGCCCTCTTCACCCGAAAAACCTGGCAGATTTCGCGGAATTGCGAAGTACTGCGAAGAGGAGGTCGGGACGTTTGCGCTGGAGTCGGGGAAATCGGTTTCGAAGCTGGCCAGCGCCGTTGGTGGAATTGTGCGTGGCAGCGTGTCCAGGCGGCCTGCCTGGAGGTCTGCGTATGCGGTGTCCACGTCCGAGTAGAATCGGTATACCAGGCCGTTGTTACGGGCCTTGTGCTCACCGGCGAAGTCATCATTGCGGACCACGGTTAGCTGGTTGTTGTGCAGCCAAGCGCGGCCTTCGGCCATCTTGTACGGGCCATTGCCGATTGGGTGTTCACCGAAAGCCTTCTTGTCTTCGAACGCTGCCTTCGGCAGTGGCATAAACGCGACATAGCCGAGGCTGAGCGGGAAGGAGGAATCTGGGGTGGTCAGATCTACGGTGAACTTCAGATCGTCGACCTTTTTCAGACCGGAGAGTGTTTTCTCCGTGGCCTTTTCTCCCGAGACAGCATCAAAGCCCTGCACGTTTGCGAAGAAGGACTGCTGCTTCTGCAGGTTCGGGCCGTAGGCAGCGTAATTCCAGGCATCGATGTAGCTCTGCGCGGTGACTGGTTCGCCGTTGTGGAAGGTCCAGCCCGGTTTCAGCGTGATGTCGAAATGAGTCGAGTCCTCGTTGGGCTTAATTTCTGCCGCATGGTCCAGGGTCATCGAGCCGTCGGTGTCGTAGCGCACCAGACCTGAGTAGAGCATGCGGAGGATATCGCCACCACCGGTTTCATTGGTGTCAGTGGTGTACAGCGGCGACTACGGTTCGGAGTTCTGAACCACAATGAACCCGGCGCCGACCTGTTGCTGGTCAGTGCTGCAGGCAGCAAGTGCGCTTCCTGGCAAGGCGATTACCAGCAAAGCCGCCAGAATTTGGCGGACATGCAGCGTGAACTTTCCTTTTTCGCTGAGCGTTGTTGCGTGCAGTTTTGTGGCACGGAACTTCTCTCGCTGTCGGAGCTTCCGCCGGAGTTTCTGCCGGGTGTGGAAGGGGCCGGAGGCAACGGGTCTATGCATCGCGAGCCTTTCTAGATTTTGCCAGCTAGGCGATATGAATTTGGTGATCGGCTCACTCCAAACGACTCAGCTACCCACCTCCCAGCTGCTTAGCAATGGCGGTGGTGAAACCTTGGGTGTGGTGGACTCTAAGGTTTGGATACGACCGTTCAATACAGTCTCTAACCATACAAGTCCAAAAAACGTATGAGTATTAATCAGGCGAATCATCCCTTATTTGACGGTGTCTTTTACCCTCGATTGGGGAGTTAATCCTGTGCAGTGGTGCAACGTTGTAACATCCTGGCACCCCCGCAGGGGTTGTCCTCTGGCTCTCCGCGACGCTGGCGCTCAGCCAGGCCCCGTCCGCGTTTTGGCCACCCGCGTTGGTCCCATCCTCGGGCTCCGTCCGCGTTTTGGCCGTCCGCGGGCCCCATCCGCGACTTCACGACATCTACGTCACCTCATGCCACCTCCACAGCTGACACGAGGTGACACCTGTGTCGTGAAGTGGGCTTTGGGGCTTGGTAGAGGGGCGCCGGAGCGCCGCCAAGCCAGCGCATTAAGTCCCGCAGTACGAGTGGAAAGCCCCCAACTCCCGCGGTGCCGGCTCAGTGAACCCCGCTGGGACGTCTTGCAACTCAAAGGGGTTGGTTACCGCCTCCAGCAGGTGCCGGTAGGAGGCCAAATCCCCCGCCCCTGCTTCTCCTGTCGCCCCTGCCTTCGCTAACGCTTCCGTGACCAGGTGATTTCGCGGAATATACAGCGGATTCGTTTCCTCCATAAGTGCCAGGGCCGTCGTCCGGTCGATTCCCAGCTCCTTCCGCGTCCGCTTCCACAACTGCCCCCACTCAGCCGCGGCGGCGGGGAACGCAGGATCAGCGGTCAGCCTGGTCAGCGCAGCCAACGCAGCAACTGTATCCCCATCACCATCGGCCAGAACCTCAATCAGCGCCCGATGAGCATTCGTATGGTCGAGCCCAAACTTCGCCAGCAACGCCTGCCACTGCTGCACCAGGGGGATGGCCAGCGGGTCGTCGTAAAGCGAGGGGAGAATCCCCAACTTGGGCAGCCACCTGCGGCTGAGCGCATCGGTGAATTCGTCGGCGAATTCGCCCAGGATGTCGCGGGCGCGTGCGAGGGCTTCCTCCGGGGTGCCTGCGAAATGCGGTAGCAAAGTCTCCGCAAGCTTCGACATATTCCACCCGGCAATCGTCGGCTGCGCGCCGAACGCGTATCGACCGCCTCGATCAATGCTGCTAAACACCGCCCGGGGGTCGTGCGCATCCAGAAACGCACACGGCCCGAAGTCGATGGTCTCGCCCGCGATGCTGGCATTGTCGGTGTTCATCACGCCGTGAACAAAACCGCAGGCCAACCACGCCGCAACGAGATTGGCTTGCCGCTTGACGACGTCCCGGAGAACCGACTCCGCCGAACCTTCGTAGCCATGCCGCTGCGCGGCGAACTCGATGAGCCGATCCATGATTCCGGTGTCCGTTCCGGAGCGAGCGACCAGCTCGAACGTGCCAACTCGCAGGTGGCTGGATGCTACGCGCACGACGATGCCACCCGGTTGAAGTTCGGTGGTGGGGTCGGTGTTGTCGAATGGGGTTTGCGAGCCGCGGTAAATCTCTTCGCCGGTTTTGATGACCGCCAGCGCGCGGGTGGTGGGGATGCCGAGCGCATACATGGCTTCGCTGATGAGGTACTCCCGCAGCGCGGAGGTCAGCGTGGCTTTGCCGTCACCGCCACGGGAAAAGGGCGTGGGGCCGGTGCCTTTCGCCTGAATCTCGTAGGCCTGGGTGTTGTCGCTGTGGGTTGTCTCTTTGGGGCAGTCGGGCTGGTTAGGCGGACAGTGCAGCCCAGTCAGCCCCGGTTCAACCTCAACTGTGGCAAGCAAGAGCGCGCGACCATCACCGAGTAGGCCTGCGAAGTTGCCGAACTGGTGGCCGGCATAGGCCGTGGCCATCGGGGTTGTGTATGCGCCGAGTGGGGTATCGGTTTCCTGGCCGACTCCGTGATCGGCGCCGTGGCCAGTGAGGAACTTCAGGCCAGCCTCCGAGCGAAGCCACTGCGGGGAGAGGCCGAGTTGGGTCGCGAGCTCGTCGTTAAGCATGACCAGCTGCGGCGATGGGGCATCAAACCCCTGCTGGTCGATAGCGAGTTCAGGCAGTGCGGTGGGCAGATCAGCGACGTTTCTAGCCATGTGCGCAGTTTAACGGGTAGGCCGAATTGGGGTTGGCGCGCTGGTGCGTTCAGCGGTGCTACGCCGTTGACGTGGCCTCGAAGGCGAAAAACCCCGGTTACTGGAACAATTCCAGCAACCGGGGTGCGCTCGGGGTAGTCCTACTTCTTCAGGGACTCCGGAGCGTTGAAGCGCTCACCGTGCTTAGCGGCCAGCTCTTCGGCGCGCTCGACGAAGCCCGCGACGCCGCGGCGCTCCGGGTGAGCTGCGGCCGGGTCGACAACAGTGGCGCCGTCGTAGTTCTTAATGAACTGGCGAGTACCACCGGTCCAGGCCGGGTAGCCGATACCGAAGATGGAGCCGATGTTGCCGTCGGCGTCGTGAAGCAGAACGCCCTCGTCGACGCACTTCTGAGTCTCGATGGCCTCGATGAAGAGCATGCGGTCGACCAGCTCCTGCAGGTCGGTGTCCTCCGGAGCGATCGGGGCGATGTTCAGCTCCTCACGGAGCTCATTGAACAGGCCCGGCCAGAGACCGGAGCGCTTGCCGTCGACGTACTCGTAGAAGCCCTTACCCTCGAGCTTGCCCGGGCGCTCGAACTTGTGCAGCATGGCCTCGACCAAAGCCGGTACGCCGCCCTCGTCCAAGGTCTGACCTGCAGCCTCGGCGGCAGCGCGGGTCTCGCCAGCGATCTTCTCCATGAGTTTGAGGTTAAGCTCGTCGGCAAGCTGGAGCTGCGGTGCCGGGTAACCAGCCTGGCGACCAGCGGCCTCGATGATGGCCGGGTCGTAGCCCTCAGCGACCATACGCAGGGCCTCGTTGATGACGGTGCCGATGACGCGGGAGGTGTAGAAACCGCGGGAGTCGGTGACAACAATCGGGATCTTGCGGATTGCAACAGCGAAGTCCAGCGAAGCGGCGAGGATAGCCGGGTCGGTGTTGTCGCCGGAGATGATCTCAATCAGCTGCATCTTGTCCACCGGGGAGAAGAAGTGCAGGCCGATGAAGTCCTTCTCACGCTTGACGTGGGAAGCCAGCTCGGTGATCGGAAGGGTGGAGGTGTTGGAGCCCAGGATGCAGGTCTCCGGAACTGCAGCCTCGATCTCGGCGTGAACCTTGTGCTTGAGGTCGGTGTTCTCGAAGACGGCCTCGATGACCAGATCGACGTCGGAGAGGTCGTCGTAGGACTCAGTCGGCTTGATGCGGTTCAGCAGCGCTGCGGACTTCTCCTCAGTGGTGCGACCGCGCTTGAGAGCCTTGGCCTCCAGACCTTCAGAGTAGGACTTACCGCGCTCGGCGTTCTCCAGGGAAATGTCCTTCAGGACAACTTCCATGCCAGCCTTTGCACACACGTAGGCGATACCTGCGCCCATCATGCCGGCGCCGACAACGGCAACCTTCTTGAACTCGCGCTTCGGGTACGGGGTGCCGTCAGCCTGCAGCGGGCGGGAGCCGCCGCCCTGAGCATGATTGAGGTCGAAGAAGAACGCCTGCATCATGTTCTTCGACTGAGTGCCGGTGACCAGCTCGGTGAAGTAGCGGGACTCGATACGCAGTGCAGTGTCGATGTCGACCTGAGAGCCCTCGATGGCAGCCTGCATCGCAAGGCGCGGAGCCTTCATCGGGGAGCCCTTGAGCTGCTTGGTCAGGTTTGCCGGGAAGGACGGCAGGTTCATTGCGAACTTAGGAGTCTTCGGGTCACCGCCCGGGATCTTGAAGCCCTTCTCATCCCACGGCTGTGCGGCCTTGGCGTCTTCGCTGGTCAGCCATGCACGAGCGGTTTCGATGAGCTGCTCCGGAGCAACAACCTCGTCAACGAGGCCAGCTGCGAGAGCCTTGCCCGGGTTCATCTGAGCGCCGGTCAGAATGACCTTCATCAGCGCGTCCTGAATGCCCAGCATGCGTACGACGCGGGAAACGCCGCCGCCACCCGGCAGCAGGCCGAGGGTGACCTCTGGCAGGCCAATCTTGGAACCGCGGACATCGGCAGCAACGCGGTGGTTAGCAGCCAGCGCGACCTCGAGGCCGCCGCCCAGTGCTGCGCCATTGATGGCAGCAACAATTGGCACCGGGAGCTTCTCCAAGCGACGCAGGGAGGCCTTCATGTCCTCGACCATGCCGAACATGTCAGCTGCATCGTCCTCGGTGGCCTTGGACATCTGCTTGATGTCGCCACCTGCGAAGAAGGTCTTCTTTGCAGAGGTGATGATGATGCCCTTGATGGAGGTCTCAGAGCCGTCGCCAATTTCGTTTTCCAGGCGCTCCACGGTGGCGCGGATGTCGTCCTGGAAGGTCTTGTTCATGGTGTTGACCGACGCATTCGGGTCATCCATGGTGAGGGTGACGATTCCGGCGTCGTCCTGATCCCACCGGAACATGTTATCTGTGCTCATAAATCAGTCAGTCCTTTGTGGTTATCGCGGTGTGACCGCGGTAATTGTCGCTGTGAGTTTCGTTCCGGTTTGCTTTAGACGCGCTCGATGATGGTTGCAACACCCATGCCGCCAGCCACGCAGAGCGAGATGAGGGCGTAGCGGCCACCGGTGCGGTGCAGCTCGTCGATTGCGGCGCCGGTGATCATGGCACCGGTTGCACCCAGCGGGTGACCCATGGCCATTGCGCCACCGTTGATGTTGAGCTTCTCGTAGTCGATGCCCAGGTTCTGCTGAGCGTGCTTGACGACGGCGGCAAACGCCTCGTTGATTTCCCAGATGTCGATATCGTCGACGGTCAGGTTGGCCTTGGCCAGAGCCTCGCGAACAGCCGGCTCGATACCGGTGAGCATGATGGTCGGCTCGACGCCATTGACGGCGGTGGCGACAACGCGTGCGCGCGGGGTCAGACCCATGTCTGCGCCGGCCTTCTCAGAGCCGACCAGAGTCAGCGCAGCGCCATCGACGATGCCGGAGGAGTTACCTGCGTGGTGGACATGGTTGATGCGCTCAAGCTGCGGGTACTTCTTCAGTGCAACTGCGTCGAAGCCACCCTGCTCGCCCATCATGGTGAAGGCTGCGCGCAGGCCGGAGAGGGATTCTGCGGAGACACCTTCGCGGATGGTCTCATCGCGGTCGAGGATGGTCAGGCCGTTAGCGTCCTTGACTGGGACGACCGAGCGGTCGAAGCGGCCTTCGGACCATGCCTTTGCGGCACGAGCGTGGGAGAGTGCTGCCATCTCGTCAAGGGACTCGCGGTCAAAGCCGTCGAGCGATGCGATCAGGTCAGCGGAGATACCCTGCGGGACGAAGTCGGTCGCGAACGAGACCTGTGCATCCATTGCCATTGCGCCGCCGTCGGACATCATTGGCACGCGGGACATGGACTCGACGCCACCGGCGAGGACGAGCTCGTCCATGCCGGAGCGGACCTTCTGAGCAGCCAAGTTGATGGCGGAGAGGCCGGAAGCGCAGAAGCGGTTGATCTGGACACCGCCGGTGCGGTACGGCAGACCTGCGGTGAGTGCTGCGGTGCGGGCAATGTCCGCACCCTGGTCGCCGACCGGGCTGACGCAGCCAACGATGAGGTCGCTGATGCGTTCTTCATCCAGATCCGGGAAGCGGTTGCGAATTTCGTCGATGAGGCCGACGAGAAGTGATACCGGGCGTACCTCGTGGAGGGAGCCGTCCTTCTTGCCCTTGCCGCGCGGGGTGCGAATTGCCTCGTAGATGAAGGCTTCGCCGCCCGGCTGAATGGTGGCGGAAGTCATGTGTTTTTACCTCACAGATTCGTCGTAAAGTGTCGTGCGTCACTCTATAACGAATGGCGGATTGCCGGGGGTGATTTGAGGGGTGCTGGGGAGGAAGTTGACTCGCTGTAGTCTCCCACCTGCGGTTATGGGAGAAACCGGGGGTAATTACATAAGTAGTTTTGGTGATGTGGCGCGAGAGTGGGGCGGTAACGGTCTGTCATGTGAAGGTCCAATCGTTACGCCTGTCCAGCTGCCACGCCCGCCCCTTACAGGCCCCTGCAAACGCCTGCCCGCAACCATCAAGCCGCCTCTCCATCATCCTCCGTGAACCCCAAGTTCCGATAGCGCTCGACAAAGGCCTGGATGCGCTGCAGCACCCGTGTCTTGACCTTTTCACGCTCATTACCTGGGGTAAACCGCGACATTGGCGGAAGAATTCGAACAATTCCGGTGCCAAGCGTGCTGACAATGCCGGTGGTCAGCGCCTCTTCAATAAAAGATTGCGCCGTGGGCATCCGCAGCTTCTCTTCAGTGATAATCGCATTGAGCTCTGCCGTGCGTTTGGTTCTGATGAATTCCTCCCACTGCTCGTCAACAGGCTGTGTCAGGCTCACTGTGTTGACGAACTCTTCAATCAGATCGCGCTTGTTCCGCAGCGATGGGCTGGAGTTTGCAGCACGGGAAATCTGAGCACGAATTTCTTCGCTTTCGTCGCTGCCGTGGGTTTCACGGTATTGCTCGACGAGCATGAGAATGTAGTCGACGTTGATCTCGACCTGCTTAATCAGCTCCATCTCGAAGACCACATCGTCGTTAATGGATTCCCGGTCCCCGTCGCTTTCAGTACGGAATTCCGCGAACAGGTCGAGGTAGATACTGCGGTAGTCCTGCTCCTGGCGAGGCGTCAACAGCGCGTCATCAGCGAATTGGTCGAAGGAAGTCAGGATGTTTTGGACACGCAGAATCGCGCCGAAAAGCTTGATGAACTCCTTCTTCGCCTTCTCGCCAACAATGACCTTATCCAGCGGGTATTCCTGGAGCAGTCGCTTCACTAGCTTGGCATATTCGGCAAAGTACTCAGCGTAGGGCTTAAGCAGTACCACGCTTTGCGCCTTGGTATCGCCGAAGAGCCGCAGTGCCTGATTTGTGGCGTCTTCAAGGTCTCGGAAGCAGACAATGTTGCCGTACGTCTTGACGGAATTGAGGATTCGGTTGGTACGCGAGAATGCCTGAATCAACCCGTGGTATTTCAGATTCTTGTCCACGAACAGCGTGTTCAAGGTAGTGGCGTCGAATCCGGTGAGGAACATGTTGACCACGATGGTCATATCGACTTCCCTGTTCTTCATTCGCAGGGAGAGGTCTTTGTAGTAGTTCTGGAATTTCTCGGCCGAGGTGTCGTAGTTGGTCTTGAAATACCCGTTGTAGTCGGCAATCGCCGTTTCCAGGTAATCGCGCGCAACCTTGGGTAACTGCTCGGGCTCCATGCCCTCTTCAAGGAGCAGGCCTGTCTCATCGGCCACAGCAGTAGCTGCCGGATCGCTCTTCGTTTCGCTTGACGACGGAATCGTCGGTGACTCATCCTTTTCGGCCTCATTTGGCGCGAATGAGTAAATCATGGCGATCTTCAGGCGCTCTGCTTCTGGCAGTGACGCTTGCGCTTCTTTGAAGAGGTTGTAGTAGGTGTAGGCAGCATCGACAGAAGCGGTGGCGAACGTTTTCGCAATCTACTTAGCCACAACACCACAAACTAAACGTAGCTTCTCATTCCTGCGGTTTGGTCGTGATTCGAAAGCCTGTTGACCTCTTCGCTACTTCTTGACTGATGTCTTGGTTTTGTTGGACTTTAGGTACTCGTTGAACAAGAAAACCTGAACATCTTTTTCGTTGATATCAATAGGCAACCCGTAAGCTTTGTATACAGCCTTGTCGAGCTGGTCGTGAGCGTCGAAAAGACGTGGGTAATACAATTCGTCACCGGGCTTGTACATCATTTCCAGTGACTTACCGCGGTCAATAAGTTTTTGTCGTTCTGCCAGTATCTTTTCGGCGCATTCGGTAATGCGTGCCCGGTCTTCAACCGTGAAATTTAAAACAGGTAACGTGTTGTACACCGTGTCGGAACCAAATCGGTAATCGGCACGCAATCTGCCGCCAGTCATATCGAGCCACAGCGTCATAAGCCGTGAAACTAGCAAACCAAAGACCACTTTATCGTCGGTAGGGATAAAGCTTGTTGCATCTCCAGGGATTGTTTTGGCCTTCTCAACAAAGCCAATTGGAATGTAACGGCGCCGGTGTGAGGTGTGGCGGGGAATAAGAAGATAGTCTTTGTTATCGACGAATGCACCTGCAGGCCGAGGGCGGTGAGGCTTATCTTTGAGTTTGTACGCGTCTCCTGCTTTCGGTCGATTATCGTGACTGCGATACTCTTTGTTGGCCTTGATTCTCCTATTCAAGAAGGGATGAGCGGCGATATCGGGAAGATCGTCATCAGAAACCCAGATAATGTACGCAGTCTCGCCTTCAATGTACTGACGTGCTTGTGTGAACCGACGGATGTATTTTGCGATCCTGGGTCTAACGCCACTTCCGCGTCGTAGGTCGCTTTGTCCACAAGCAAGTTTCCGTTGTCTGTAGGTTGGAATCCCTTGGACATTCGAGGCATGTCTTTTCGTGCTGAGCGTTTGCGCTCTACAAATGCATCGGGTGCATCGAGCAAGTACGGGTTGATGTTTGAGACTTGCTGCTTGTGGTCGCCGGTGCCTTCAAGCTCAGGGTAGAAAATATACCGCTCATCTCGTATTTTATGCGCAAATCCCACTATAACAACATGGACACCTGCTTCGTTGTCCCATGAGAATCCCCGGTGTGCAAAGTTGATACGAACTCCTGCTTTGAACATCGGTTGCCATAAAGCAGGAACCTGCTGGCCCTGGCAAATTGAGCTAGTAGCAACGAATGCACACTCACAGTCAGTGTCTCGGGCGTAGCGAGCAGCAAGGATAAACCAGCATGCCACATAATCGAGAATACCGGCGTGCTTTCCGAATAATGCAGAACGTTCTTTTTTCTGTTTTACGCTCAAATCATCGCCAGTTATAAACGGAGGATTGCTGATAACATAGCTGCACTGCTTGGCTGGAACAACGCAGTTCCAGTCAATATCTAGAGCGCTTGCCTGGATTATGTGCGCAGAATCCCGCAACGGCAAATCGTCAATCATCCGAGCTACAATCATGGCTGTTTCTTGATTAGCTTGCAGTTCTGCAATCCACATAGCTGTTTGTGCGACAGAAACAGCGAAGTCGTTTATCTCAATGCCGTGGAACTGACGTAGCGATACCTTGATTGGAGACGCGTTGACATCGTCAAGGCCCATCATCGACTGCCCACCTTGTAGATGCGTAAGTACAACATTTTCTAGTCGACGCAAGCAAATGTAGGTCTCAGTCAAAAAGTTTCCTGAACCCGCGGCCGGATCGAAGAAAGTCAACGAACCAAGTTTGTCTTGAAAGCGAATGAACGCGTTGCGTTGTGCTCGTTGCGTTTTACCTTCCAATTCACCGCGCATGTTGATAATGTCATCAAGCTCTTGTTTTAGGTCATCGAGGAATAGCGGATCAATGACGCGATGAATATTTTCGGGAGACGTGTAGTGCATTCCTCCTTTCTTGCGGGTTTCAGGGTTCAATGTGGACTCAAATACACCACCAAAGATTGTCGGAGAGATCATTGACCAGTCTGTTGCACCCGCGGCTTCGCTAATGAGTGTCTCGAGGATTTCTTCCGTTAAATTTGGGATTACAGACGGCTCCTTGAACAATCCACCGTTTACATACGGGAATACGTTGACTTCCACGTCGTAGGGATCACGTTGCTGTACAGGAGTGTTTAACGCATCGAACAAACGAAGAAGAGAGCTTCGTGCATCGGCCGGGGTCTTACCTTTGAGGAACGAATAAAAGGAGTTTTTCGGGAAGACCAACGCATCCTCGGCGTAGAGACAGAACACAATGCGTACAAGCAAGACATTGAGCTGGTGCTGAGCTTCGGCAGAATCAGGGTCAAGATATTGAGCACGAAGAAGGCCGTAAATCTTTGAAATGGTTTTGCCTGCCGTCCAAGTGACTTTCGCTTCATGCTTGGTGCGCTCAGATACCCCGGGGTCTAAGAAGATTAGTTGCTGAATATGATCAGCTAGTTCAGAGAGAGCAAACTCTTCAAAATTTTCAGACGCACGCGGTTCATCCAAATCGTAGATGCGCATAGTGTCAAAGTTAGAGGTCACAATATAACGTGGACGGTGGCTACCGGGGACCTCTCTTACATACTCGTAGGCTTGCTCGAAGGCATTCACCTGCTTACCGCGGTGAAGTTGGCGTACGTCGAGATTCCTACCCCGGCTTTTCATTTCCACGAAGGTTCTGGCGCTCGGTATGACCGCATCTATCCACCCACCGTATTCGGTGCTTTGTTCAAAGAGAGCTACAGTCTCTGGCGTTTCATATCTAAAGACCGAACGAAGCAAGTCTGTCCAGAAGCTCTGTGCGTCTGATTTCTCCTGTCCGCGGTATTCCCATCGTTTAGCGAATTCCATCGCTCGGTGTCGGAGTTGTGCAATGGAATCTTTCGCAAGTGTAGGCATGGAGGATCTCTTTGTTGTTGACGGCAATGAAGCTCAAATAATGTTAGCCGGTAGTTTAGTTCGGTGGAGTTAAATGGTTTGTGAACACTGCAGCGGGTGGTCGAGAGCCCGACTTCTATATACCCCATCCCATGCCCCAACTTCAGTCCACACTTAAACCGACCTGAACGCCGCGAGCTGACAGAGATGTTTGTTACTCGATATGGTTCCCCGCAAAAACTGAAGTCAACGTCGTAAAAGACTCGCAGAGGAACCTTTTGGGGGCCGAGTGGGCTGACTGGGCACTAGTAATCACACCAGACGGCATCGCCATCGCCTTATTTTGGCACTTGTCATCTATGGCAAACTTTTGTCTACATAATTGGGCAGATCCTAGAGAAACCGCTGCCAAAGTAATTAAAGGTTAGAAATTCTTCTCCGCAACACACTGAAGTAGTCAGACCGAAGATATAGTGCCCTCGCTAATGAAAGGCTACTGACTGCTTCTCATGTTATCGTTCGAAAATTTTTCAAACGATAACCTCTATCTTGGGTAGCACGCTCCTCGCAAGGATAGTCATGGGGGTTTAGGCATTCATACCTATTATTGAAGGAACGCTGGATAGTATTCGCTAAAAGGTGGAACTTGATTAGAATCCCGGTGTCTACCTGGATATTCCGGGTGAATTAGGTTTCGTGGCAATGCACTATATGTCGGCCGCGGTGCAGTCCAGTGGCGAAGTTACTATCAGGCCTGTATTGGGCAAATGTGATTTCTAAATTCATCAATCTCTAAGCAGGAATTTGTAAATAGGTTCTTATCTAAAGCGACTGGCCAATACAGTTAAGGAATCTCGCGTAGACGGTTAAAGGCGGGGTATAAAGAGTCTACTCGAAGTGACGTCCGGTATTTCTTTGAATAATTATTGTCAATTGGATGTAGTCCGTGTCGCATATGCGCCGGAATTTATGGTCATATTAATCTCTGTTTGGCTTGTTGATTTTTCAAGCTTAACTGAATTAGAACTTTCAAATTCGATCAATTATCAGTCCGAGCGTACTCAAGCTGCATTCTATGATTATAGGGCTTGGGGATATTTTAGCTAGATGGTGGATCTATCCCAGTTTGATGGAATTCCCATGCTTTCTTTAGATACGAGGGGGTTATTCAAAAATGAGCCCCCAAGAAGACCTGTTACTTTTTCAGGCCACTTTGTGCCGGGGGAAACTACTCTTAAGATATGGGACATAATTTGCAATGAACCAAAGATTCTCTCGCTTTGCTTTGGCGGAAGCAGACTTAGGTTCCCATTAGATCGAAGTATCTCAGTAGATGCGGGGGCAAAAGATTTGTTCCAGATGCGACCATGATGTGCGCATGTGTTTCTTACTATTGTTAGCTGCTCAAGCCAGCCGGCTAGTGGATGGCGTTTTTGGAGCTTTTCCTTTTGTCCTTGAGTGAGGTTGGAGAAATTGATTACTATATCAAGGTTTTCAGCGACACGACGCTGGTCGTTTGATTTGAGTCCGGCGAAAAGTCGCGAGATGTCGGAGAAATCTAATACCTCAGATACTACCCATAAAGGATATTTTCCTCCATACTCGGCAGCATAGTGTTTTATCGGATCATTCTTTTTTGCTCTTGAAAGTCGCCCATAAACTGTATGTAGCCAGGGGATGTGTTCGAATGTTTCTCGAAATTCACTTGAGTCAAGATAGAATGCGGGGTCTTGCTGATTCTTTGCGCACAATAATTCTGTAATTTGGGTACGCATCGCTATCTCTAAACGTTCCATTCCATCGTGAATTAGAGTGCGGAGTTTGCGGTCAGCCTCGTATAATGCTACAACTTCGTTGAAGTTTGTATTTGGCATGAAATTATCAACCCTTACCCCTTTGGACTGATCGAATATCCTAGCGGGGTACCAGTATGCTGAAAGTCGATAATAACTTACGTTTGAGAACCATTGCTCGGCCTGTTTTTTATCAATTATCATTCCGCGTTTAGATAGACGATCAATGTGTTGATTGATCGTTGTTGCGGGTTTTAGTCGAGTGCTCATTGATTCTTTTAACTTGTAGTAGATAGAGATCCAGCCCACTCTAGGAACTTGAAAAAGTTCCTAGGCGGGCTGAACGATTAACACCATCCTAATCTCTATGAAATAGGAAGGCAAGTCGGCTTGCCGGTATCCGTAGAATACGGACCGATTAGAGGGGAGCGATTTGCTGACTTCATTGCACAGGTGCGCGGGGAGTTCAATTCGGAAGTATCTCGTGAACAGCTGTAGCTGAACGCCAGGACTTCCCTAGAGGGCGGTAGCTGGAGCGGGTGCCATCGTTTCGGCGAATATTGTCCACTGCGGCGGCTGCAACGAATGGCGGCGATTCTTAATAAAATTTGGTGCTAAGTAACTCGTTTCCCCCCTACCGCTTCCGCAGCACTAGCACCAGGTTCGACACCGCGAACTCGCGCAGCCCCGGCACGTGCACCATCCACCAGGCCCACCACGGGTGGTAGCGCGGGAATGCGGCCAGCAGTTCGCAGTCGCCGGCCTCCGCCGCAGCGCGCGCCCACTTCAACCCTTCGCCGCAACCGACCTTGAACAGAGACTCGCCAAAGTAGTTCTTCGGCCGCTTGCCGTGCTTCTTCTCATACATGCGCCGCGCGCGGTCGCCGCCCAGGTAATGCGTCATCCCCATCTCGTGGCCGCCGAACGGGCCGTACCAAATGGTGTAGGAGTAGACGACCAGCCCGCCCGGCTTGGTCACACGCAGCATTTCCTCGCCCATCGTCCATGGCTTGGGCACGTGCTCGGCAACGTTCGATGAGTATGTCAGGTCAAAAGCATCATCGCGAAACGGCAGTTCCAGCCCCGATCCGCGTACCGATGACTCCAGCTTGATACCCGCCGCCGCCATCTCGCCCACATCTGGTTCACAGGTGTAATATTCCACGCCACGCTGGGCAAATGCTCGGCCAAAGTACCCGGGTCCGCCGCCGACATCAAGGATGCGATTGCCACGCAGTGCGGTATTCGTCGTAACGCTTGACGACGTGCCCCCTGCGCCCGGCGACTCCGCCGTACCGGCGGTGCCCGTCGCATCCACCGCGCCCACTGAACCATCCGCGCCAGCCGCGATGCCTTCTAGGAGGCCGATGGTGTCTTCGGCAAGGTGCCCGTAGAAGATATCGGGATCGGTTTGCTCGTATTTGAAGTCGTTGAGCAGCTCAAATGAGCGCGACAGAGTAGCAAAGCTGCGCAGCTCTTTCAGAGCGGGCGGGACGATAAAAGCGGGAAAGCGAAAGCTGGTCACGTCAAACAATCTAATGGACTGGTTGGGTCTGGGAGTATGGATTTGAGCTAAAGCGGCAACGAAAGCCGTGCCGAGCGTTAGGCTCATATTGTTATGAAAATCTTATTGTTGTGTTGGCGCGACACTGGTCATCCCGAAGGTGGAGGTAGTGAGCGCTATTTGGAGCGCGTCGCAGGTTACCTTGCCGACCAAGGCCACACTGTGGTGTTCCGCACGGCCAGCTACCCAGGCGCACCGACCCTTTCACGTCGTGACGGCGTGACTTTCTCCCGCGCTGGTGGAAACTTCTCCGTCTACGTGCGTTCCTGGACCGCGATGCTGGGGGCTAGATTTGGCGTGGGGCCACTTGCCAAGGCGCTCGGCGGCAAGCCGGATGTCGTGGTCGATACCCAAAACGGTGTCCCCTTTTTCGCGCGGATTTTCTCCGGCGCACCGACGGTGCTCCTGACACATCACTGCCACCGCGAGCAGTGGCCAGTGGCGGGGCCGATTATTAGCCAGCTGGGGTGGTTCATCGAGTCGCGGTTGTCGCCGATGATTCACCGCCGCGGCCGCTACATCACGGTTTCCGAACCAAGTGCCGCTGAACTGGTAGAACTCGGAGTGTCGCCGGGGCGCATCGCGGTGATTCGCAATGGTGTGGACCCGATTCCGGGGGAATTGCAGTCGACCGAAATCATGGCAGACCTATCCGAGTGCGACGGTCCAGCACCGCATCTGGTGACGCTGTCGCGATTGGTCCCGCATAAGCAGATTGAGCACGCCATCGATGTGCTCGCAGATCTTGTGCAGGATCGTCCAGGTGCGATTCTCGATGTTATTGGCTCGGGGTGGTGGCACGACAATCTCGTGGAATACGCCCGTGACAAGGGCGTTTCGGATCACGTGGTCTTCCACGGGCAGGTCACCGAGGCGGATAAACACCGCATCCTCTCCAAGGCATGTCTGCATCTGATGCCTTCGCGCAAGGAGGGCTGGGGGCTCGCCGTCATCGAATCGGCGCAGCACGGCGTGCCGACGGTCGGTTACCGTTCCTCGGCGGGATTGCGCGACTCGGTCAACGACGGTGAAACTGGCCTGCTGGCTAGCGATGAAGCTGACCTAATTACCAAGACACGACAGATTCTCGATAACGGCGAACTGCATCGCGCCATGTCCAAGGCCTGCGTCGCCCGTGCCGCAGAATTTGGCTGGGACAAAACCGGCGAGGCAGTTCTGAATGTCTTGGAAAACCCAACACTGGATAAGTTGCTACCTGCGGCGGGGCAGTAGCGCTTCCATTACTCCACTCAGTAGCCCCGCCAGCAGCCCAGCGAGTAGGCAAAGAGTCCAGATTCCAAAGGCTGTCCACGCAGCTGCATAGGCCCCCTGGCTTGGTTGTGTGGCCGGCTCGATAACGCCGGGGACATGGTATAGCTGCAGGTCAGGTGTTTCATAGACGGGGTCTAACGCTGCCACAATGTCAGCGGAGTCGCCGAAGTTGCCGGGCGAATTCTCCACTAGGACCCAGCCAACGCCTTGGTCTCGAAGACTCTGGAGCGCAGACTCAAGCTCCTCGTGTCTCTTCGCACCACCGAGCAGCGTGCGCTCAACGGTTGTGGCTCCCTCGCCAGACACCGACTGCCCAGAGACAATCAGTTCGCCAGAGCTCACCACCGGAGCGGGCAAAATCTTCGTAGCCGGGTCGAGGACAGGACGCCCATTAATAATGCGGTAAGAACCGGCAGGTAGAACCGCAACGCGATCGTCGTCAAGCGCGACCACGCCGGAAACCGCCGACCAGCCCTCCCATGACGGAATGGGGCGAAGTGGAGCGACATCGGCGGGCAGCGTGGGGACAGCGGCGATGATGATGAGCGCGCTGACGCCAGTAGCCAACCACTGGCCGATATTGGCGGTGGCCCCGCGAGCGCGGCGTGCCAGGTATTCCGCACCGCTTGCGGCGAGGATGACATAGGCGGGGACGGCGAGCGCGATCCACTTTTGCGTATCACGAAGCAGGCCCGCGCCCGGGATGTGCTCCAGCGCCCAACCCATCATCAAAATGCCCGGCGTTGTTGCGGCGAGAGCGACGAGCATGATGGCCGTGGCGCCAGTGATAATCAGCCCCCGCCAGCGCTCTTGCGAATGCCAGGCACGACGGAATCCCAGACCCATAAGCACCAGGAGTGCCAGCACCATAATCGCCGAAAAACCAACCTCGCGCGTCAGTGGCACAGCCTGCTTATTCCAGATGCCACCCAATCCCAACAGGCTGCCGAGCGTGCCGACGTGTGCCTCTGCTCTGGCCGCAAATGCGGCAGCGCCAGCCGCATCAGAGGACCCAGCTGCACTCGGGTTCAGCAAAGATGCCACTAGCCACGGTGAACTGACCGCTACTGTTGTGGCCACAATCCAAGCGCGGTCGCGGTTATTGCGAGCGGTAACAATGCCGGTGATACCAGCCAAAAGGGCACCGGTCGGCGTGAGACCCGCAGCGGCAATTGCGCTGGTGCGCCACAAGGCACTACCCATCTGCGTTGCCAGAACAACTGCCGGAAGCAGCAATACGGCGATGACCAGTGACCACTGTCCCTGGAGCAAACGCTCGACCACAAACGGGTTCCAGAGCAGCATCGTCGGTGCAATCAGCTGGCTGGCCAAGCTCGGAGTCATGGGTACAAGGCCCGCACCGGATGCGCTACTGGTGCCCGAGCCGTGGCGAGTGAACCTGCGGGCGAGCTCAGCAGCTGCAAGACCACCAATCAAACAGGCGCCCACCATGCCGAAGCGCACCCAATGGCTGGCATCCACAAAGTAGCCCAGTGCCCACAGTGCGGTGTCCTGCGGAACAGCTCGTGCCGCAGCGGGGCCGAGTCCCAGGGCCGCGTCGGTAAGCGGTGGGTGATTGGGGATGACCATGTCGCGCAGCAGAAACATCGGTGCCCCAAAGCGACCATCGGCCGGGGCCTTGTGGGGCACAAAGAGCGGCCAGCACACGGCAGCGGTCAGCAGGAGAATCCACGACAACACAAAAACCCAGGCGACTCGCTCCGAATGAGAGCGAGCCGACTGGGTCAGAGTAGTGCGGAAACGTTGTGTCACGTGCCCTATATTAAATTATTTTTCGCTTTCCTCAGTGAAACTTAGGGTAAGCGAGAGCCTGTGGCACCGTAGTTTGGCGTCTTAGGCGGACTTGCTGCGAACACGGAAGCCAATCACGATGAGAACCAGGCCGAGGATACCGAGGATCCACGGTGCGACAGTGCCACCGATAGTCAGCGACTTACGTGCTTCCTTAGCACGGTCCATCTGACGGCCCTTGGAGCCTTCGTCCCACTGAGCGGTGTACTTCATCGCGGTACGGTTCTGCTCCTTGGCTTCCTTCTCACGGCCAGCCTTGGAAGCAATTTCTTCCGCTTCCTTGTCGTCCTTGGCGTAGAACATGAACATCTCTTCAGTACCGTTGACGATCACGCCAGAGGTTGGCTCGACGCGAACAGTACGGACGTTGGTGTAGTAACGATCCAGCTCGACGTCGTCGTCACCTTCCAGGCCCCACTTGTGAGCCGGGAAGCTCAGGCGCATGGAAGCCAGCGAGGACTTGTCAGCCTCGGTGAGCTTGCGGCCGTCGCGAGTGAAGTGCTCGGTCAGGGACTCGTAGAGGTTCTGCGGCGGAATGGTCATGGAGTACTTGTAGACCTTGACGCCATCCTGAGTTTCCTCACCGACAAAGTCAATCTCGAAGTTACGCATCGCCTGGACGTCGTAGTACGGGTAGGACTTCTTCTCAGCACCAAACGGGAACTGGTACTGGATGCCCGGACGGGTGAACGTCGGCGGCTTGGTGTCCGAACCACCCTGCGGTGCGTTAATAGCAACGCTGGAGATCGGGTCATCTACCGGGTACGCAGTGCTGCGGTCAACAGTGATGCGGTCGAGGGTCGCATTGATGAGGTTCTTCGGCTCTTCGCGGTCATCGCGCAGCAGAGTGGTACCGACCTGGAGAGTTGCAATCTTGTCGTCAGCCGGCTCCTCAATCTCAACGTGGCGCTTCGACTGCATCGGAGTCTTGTCGTTGATGAAGCAGTGGACCGGGAGATCGCGCTTCTCTTCGTCCGTCTCTGCCTTGCAGCGCGGGTCATTCTTGCGGTTTGGCGTTGGCTCATTCTTGCCCAGCTGGCTGGAGTCCAACAGAGTGCCGTCGCGCACCTCCGTGATGGTATCGCTCACAGTGTCAAGTGGGATGACCCGGAGGCGAGGCACCAGGAAGGTTGGCAGAAGGACGGCAATGACAATCAATGCAGCACCGATAATAATCAGTGCATGTCCGAGAGTTCTCTTCATCAGCGGATAGTCCTTTAACTGTACGTAACTTTCTGCTGCAAAACCTAGCAGGAAGTTAGGAGTTATGTGGTGTGTTTTTTAAAAATAACTTGTCGGGAAAACAAAAGAGTTTTGGAAAAACCGGCCTGAACAGGACTTATTTCATAATAAAATACAAGTGATTTTACTCATTCCGGTATCCGTGTAAGAAAGTACTATGACGTCCAAGGCATTTGCGGCAGCGCCGAACGCTGGGCAAGACACAGTGTCGAGCTCTGTGCCGAACTCTACGCCGAACACTGCATCCAGCTCGGGATCCAGCACTGCATCGAGCTCTGCCACCATATTCCGCCCAGGCTTCCTGCCTTCGCTGGAGGGCCTGCGAGCTGTGGCTTCGATGGGCATCATCGGCACGCACGTCGCATTCCAGACCGGGCATGATGTGGGAGCCCTGTGGGAGCGCATCCTCGGCCGCTTCGACTTCTTCGTGGCCGTATTCTTCGTGCTGTCCGGATTCCTGTTGTGGCGTTCTCACCGCTCGGGTTACGGCGGAATTCCCCGTCGTAAAGCATTGTCCGATGCCGACGGCGGACGGAAGAAGAGCTGGGCGAAGTACTACAAGAAGCGCGTCGCGCGCATTATGCCCGCGTACTGGGTGCTAGTGCTTATTGTGCTCATCGCACTGCCGGTGGGGCGCGGCGCGGATCTCAAGATTTGGCTAACAAATCTGACGCTGACACAGGTGTATTTCTCCGGCTCGCTGCACGGTGGGTTGACGCACCTGTGGTCGTTGTCGGTGGAGGTCGCGTTCTACATCTCGCTGCCGCTGTTTGCCATTGGGCTTAGCCGGTTGGACCCGCATCGCCAGCAGGGGCGCCGCATAGTGGCAATTTCCCTGCTTGCGATCTTGAGCTTCGGCTGGCCCTACCTGCCACTGCCGTACCCAGAAGGCGTTAACCCGCATATTCAGCCGATTGCCTACTTTTCCTGGTTCGCAGCTGGCATGATTCTCGCCGAGCTGGAATCGCTCCAGGGCGTCGATACCGATGCCGCCCGCGCGAAGGTGGAGACCATGCAGCGCTGGGCACGCCGCCGTTCGCTGTGGCTGGCGATCGCCGTTGGTGCGCTGGTTCTGGCTTCCTACCTGGGTCCCGAAGGGCTAGTCGAGCTCACCAACTGGGAATTCACCCGCCGCCTGCTGTGCGGTCTGGTCTTCGGTGCCGCCATCATCGGCCCCTGGACGATAGCGCCGGAGTCTCGCTTCCTTGAACACCCCATCATGCAGGCGCTAGGGCGCTGGTCGTACGGTATCTTCCTCTGGCATGTGGCGATGCTCTCCATTGCATTCCCGCTGCTTGGCGTGAAGCTGTTCACCGGACATCTGCTCAGTGTCACCATTGTCACGGTCGCACTGTCGATTCCGGTGGCCGCCGCCTCCTACGCGCTCGTCGAGGAACCTGCCCGCCGCTTCTTCGCACGCGTCTGGGTCAACCGCTAACGGCTTTTAATCAGCGGTGTTGTCGGTGTCGCTAGCATCTCTGTCGGTGTCGTCATCAGCACCGCTACCGGAAAGCATCGAGCAGCACGCCACGATTGTCAGCGCCGCCGTCAGCAGTAACTGAAGCGGCCAGCCGGCACCGGCGTAGTCATCCTTTGGCCATGGGTTCGCCGCCAGCACCAAGCCCGCAATCGACATCGTCGCAGCAAGCGCCACAATTAGTGCGTTTCGCACGTTCAGCCATGGCTTGACGACGTCCCCACGCTTCCGTGCCCAGAAAACCGCACCAAGGGTAGCGGCAACCACGACGAGGGCAACGACCACACCAGGCCAGCTGGATACCAGGGTCACTGTCGCGGCAGCCGCAATGCCAATAGCCGCCCGCGGCAAGTCATTGCCCAGCGAAGATACGGAAATCGGGGCGGTGAGAGCGAATCGTCGCCAAGCGAAAGCCAGCCCCACAGCGACCAGTGCGTACACAGCTGCGAGTGCGCCGCCTGCGAGGATTCCAGTACGCCAGGTCTGCTGCGGTGGATAGGTCAGCTCGACTGCACCACCAATTCCAGCCGGAATTGTCCAACCCTGCTGCCAACCAGAGACCGTTACCGGCTTCATGGCGGCACCTCCGACACGAAGCTCGTGGCCGGCATTGACAGAGATTGGCAGCCACACGATGCGATCGTGGTCGGCAGGGTCAATAGGACTGTTCAGGTCGATTGGCGTGGCTTTCTGCTGCTCGGCTGACGGCGCGAAGTAGCCAGTCGAGGTGAGCGATACCCAATCGGACTTGGCATCGATGCGCCATGGCCCCGGCGAGAGCTCAATCTCTTCACCACAGGTCAGCTCGCGGTGATCAGAACCGTCACCTCGTTGGAGGCTGGCCCACGGGTCTCCGATGCTGCTGCGGCAGGTATCAGCATCGACCTTCACCTTTACCGGCTTCGGAACGGTGAACAGGCGCACCAGCGTGCCCTCGTGAATCTCCTGGCCAAAGACCCAACGCTGAGCCAGCGACGAGGAATTCGGTACCACCGGGACACGAACCGGCGTGAGGTCCTCTGCTATATCCTCGGCGGAAAGTCCCGCCTCTTCATCGGAATCGGAGTTGGTGGATTCGAATGCGTCGAAGCCAGTGTCCCGCTTTGGAATCACCAGTCCTAGCTCGGAGATAGCAAACCCCACAGGAGCAATCTTTGCTGTGATGCGCACAGATGTGGTCTTGCCGCCGGGCAGCGGAATGTGGGTCGTCTCACCCGGGACCAACTGTACGGAGCTGGAAGCCGTATCGGTCTGGATGCGCAGTTGCGCCGGAACGCGAGCACCGGTCAGGCTGAGCACTGCGTTATCGGTCGGTTCCTTCCACGACAGCTTGACCCACTCAGCCTGACTCTTGCCTGCCAGGGGTTCCCACCAGGTAGAGGTGTCGCCGTCGAGCATTGCGTTGACCGAGTGGTCAGCCGATGCACCACCGACGTTGTATGGCTCAGAGGCCGACGATGAAACCTCAATTGTGGCGCGACCCGTTGCTGTCTGCGTCAGTGGCAGTCCCGCGACGGGGTAGTCCGGAACGAGGTTGCGGACATATGAGTCCTCGTCTTCGGCCAGGATTGCCGACTCCGCTCCGACGACTTCACCATAGTTGCGGCCGCGGCGTGCGGGAGTGTCGGTGACAGTGCCGGCGTTCTTACCGGACAGGATGCGCACCGGGGCATCGGAATCGACCTCATCAAGCCGCGGGAGCACTTCAGGACCACCGGCGACCAGCGGCACCTGTGTAGTGTCCACCAACCGCGGCGAAAGGGCGTGATTGCGCAGCTCCTTCGGGCCCGCGCCCCAAATCTGGATAGCGGTATGGCCGTCCTCGTCCGTGAACTCCGCCACCTTTTCCATGGTCGGGGAGTCCTGCAGCGTGGAGGTGATGGCGCGCGGCGAATCGCCCCTCGAGGTAACTCTCAAGTCGTGGCGGACCAGCACATAGCCGATGCCATTGTTGCGCAGGGTGGCATCCAGTGCCGGTACCTCGCGGCCCCGAGTCAGCGAATTGCGCAGACCATCGAGGCCGCGAATCGCCTCTGGGGGTACTAGCGGCACGGTATCGCGGACGGCCCAGGGCACGTCGGCAAGCGGCTGGAGCGGTTCGTCGCGAGTATTGCCCCATGTCTGATCAGCAAACGGAGATGACGGCATCACCAGCGTGCGGGTGTCCTCGCCCTGCTCATTCAGCCAGTCGGCCGCTTCGTGCCAGTAGCCCGGAACCTCGGAAAAACCGCCTGCCGGAGCGAGACGGGCGCTCCACGCAGGTGCGGTGGCACTGGCGATAACCACCAGAACCAGCATCGATGCGATAGCGCGCGGGTGCTTCTCAGGGTGCAGCCACTGCTGCCAGCCAGTGGCTGCTGAATCGCTCGCCGTCTCGTTCTTGTGCTCGTTCGCCGGCTCTCGCCACGGCCATGGCAGCTGGGCTGTCGCATGAGCGAAGCCGATAACAAGTGGCAGGCGCACAATTGTGTCGAATTTGTGCAGGTTGCGTACTGCTGCGAGCGTGGAATCGAGCACCTCTCGAGCCGATTCCCACACCAGCCCGAATGGCTCCGTCCAGGCCGCCACGATGACAAGCCCGATCAGCAGCATCATCAGCCACATCCGACGCAGCGGCAGTGAGCGCATGACCAAGCCAAGCAGACCAATCGCCGCCACAGCCAGAGTGGCGTAAATGAGGATGGGCTCCGCGACCAGAGCATTTCCGCCGACTCGCTCGAAAGAGACAAACGGGGTCCACGAAGTGGAGCCGCGGAGCGTTTCGCCGAGACTCAACCAACGAGTGGTCACGCCGGAGGACTCAATGTAGTCCGTAAACGGTGGCGAGTACTTGCCCAGCAGTAGTAGAGGCACAATCCACCACATGCTGACCGCTGCACACGCAGCCAGCCAACCGCCGAGCATCGCCCACGCACGCCCGCGACGAGGCCCCGTAAAAGCGAAGAAGAGCAGCATTAGACCTGCGGGGATGCAAGCCGCCGCTGTACTGACCGCATTGACCGCGCCAGTGCACAGTACCGCTAGACCGGACAGCAATACGGCGCGGGCAGTCGCGCGCCAGGGCAGTTCCTCGCGCCGGGCCGCGACCCGCAGGAGCGGAAGCAGAATCCACGGTGCCAGCGCTACGGGCCAGGTCTCGGACGAAATCGCGCCCAACGTCGTAATCACCCGCGGCGACAACGCGTACAACAAAGCCGCCAATACGCGAGAGGTATGCGTGCCGACGTTTATAGCTTCGGCCACGCGATATGCGCCGGTAAAAGCCACGCAGAGAGTAAGGCTCCACCACAGCGCCTGAATCAGCCAGCCGGGCGCTAGGACATCGGGCAGCAAACTAAACAGCGCGAAGAACGCGCCCTGTGGAAAGAGATAGCCATATGCCTGGTTTTGGAGCTGTCCCAGCGGCATGGTGTCTGACCACATGTTGAGCGAGGCGGACAAAAACCCGATGGGGTCTTCTGTCAGGTCGTGCTTTGTGTCAGCGACAGTCTTGCCGGGGGACTGGATGAATGCCAGCAGGCACAGCAAAGCCCACCAGGGTACAAGCACGCGCTTACGCGCTCGAACAAAGGTGGGCATAGCTTTAAAGGAGGGTTAGCGTTAAAAACTTAACGCTGACCGTACTCGACACCGCCAAGCAGAGCGTCATCGGTGGAAACAGCCTGTGCTTCCGGAATTCGGTCTTCGGTCAGAGCCTGGCCGATGCCGAAGATAGCGGCACCACCGAGAAGGGCGCCAATGAGCGCCGAGGCCAGGGCAGGGCCAACGCTACGACGCTGCTCGGAATCAGTTTCGTATGCCATGTTGAGGACTCCTCGTGTGCATTAAGTCAATACTGTTTATAAAACTACACTCTGTGACTTCTGTAAACCAGTGGAACAGCTGGGATTCTCTCCCCGCCTTGAATTTTGAGCGGTTTCAGCGGTCATTGAGTTTTCTTAGTTGAGAGATTAACCCATTTTCTATCAGCTAAGTAAGTTTTTAAAAATTTTCTGGAAATTATTCTTTTTCCCCCGGAACGACGAGGACCGGGCGGCCAGCATTCTTCAGCAACGCGTCAGAGGTCGAGGCGGTGAACAGACCACGCAAACCAGTAACACCGCGAGTGCCGGAGATAATCACGCCCGCATCGAGGTCGTGAGCTGCATCGACGATGGCCGACCAGATAGTAGTTTCAGTCTCTACCAAGTAGGGCTCCGCGACGAAGCCAGCCTCAGCGGCAATCTGTACACCCTCACGGCAAATACGGACGGCCTCGTCGTGAGCCGGATCGCCGTCTTCAGTCGTGGCATCCCAGTCGGGCTGCATCATGCCAGAGGCGCCAGCCGTGCGAGCTGCAGCGCGCTGCAGGGGTTCCCAGGCAGTCAGAATGTAGGCCTTCTTAACGCGCAGCAGTTTTCCGGCATAGGCCAGCGCCCGCTTGGCTTCGTCGGAGCCGTCGTAGGCAATGAGCATGGAATCAGAAATCGGTTCAACCATTTTTGAGTTCAATCCTTACGTCAGAGATAGCCGAAAGACTGTCAATAGATGAAGAAAAAGAGATGTCGTTATAGTCCAGGATAGGACAACAGCGACATTCAGCACGCTAGTTTTTAAGCTTCCCCGAACCAGCCGACTTGGGTCGGCTAGAGAGTCCTTAGCAGGAAGCGGTAACGTCCATTGTTATGGCGATAGAAGAAAAACCAGGGCAACCACAGCCAAAGGCCGCTGGGTCCTCGAAGAATGCCATCGCGCTCAGCGTTCCCGTTCTCGTTATCGCCGTAATCGTCGCTGCGCTGAATTTGCGCCCGAGTATTGCGTCAATCGGTCCGGTGCTTGATCAGCTCCTATCCGACCTAGGCGCTTCCTCCGCTTTTGGTGGTTTGATTACGGCGATTCCGGGGCTCGCATTTTTCGCGATTGGGTTGTCCGCGGTTTCCGTCGGCAAGCGAATGGGCTTAAGCGGTGCACTCACACTGTCTGCGACGTTGCTATTCGTCGGCCTTGCGGTGCGCCCGTGGGTGAGCAGCATCTGGCTATTCCTTCTGTTTACGGCGTTGTCGGTTGCGGGTATTGCGCTGGGAAATGTACTGCTACCTGCGTGGATTAAGGTGCATGGCGGTCGTCATGCCGTCGTGCTGATGATGTTGTACTCCAGCATGCTCGCCCTCGGGGGCGGACTGGGGCCGGCGACGGCGTTTTTGATTAACGATTCACCCGAAGCGTCCACAGGCGGCGTCGATATGTGGCGCTGGGCGATTGCCGTATGGGCGATTACCGCCTTTGTTCAGCTTGTTGTGTGGTTGCCGCTGCGTGCGCGCATCGGATTCGACTATCCGAAGGCCTCGGTCAGTTCCTCGGCAAACACGCCAATCTGGAAGTCTCCGACAGCCATTGCGCTGGCAGTTTTCTTCGGCGTGCAGTCGATGAACGCTTACGTGCTGATGGGCTGGATGCCGAAAATGCTTGTCGACGCAGGCATCAGCGTCAGCGTAGCTACCGCGGCATCCATGATTGTTCAAGGGCTGGGCATCATCGGCGGTCTGCTGATGCCACCGCTGATTGCACGGCTCCGCACCATGTCCTACGTCGCTTTTGGTCTCGGCTGCCTTTTCTTCCTCGGGTATGCGTTGATGATTCTGATCGACCAGCGGGGAGCGGCGGAAACTGGTGTTGGATACGCGATTGGGGCTGCGTTCCTGCTGGGCGTGGGTGGTTTTTGTTTCCCCATGGCTATCGCGCTGATTCCGGGCCGCACGCGCAGCCATGAGCTGACCGCGCGGCTGTCCGGCTTCGTGCAGCCAATCGGCTACATTTTCTCCGCAGTCGGGCCATTCCTAGTGGGTGTGGCCGCTGGAACGACGGAAACGTGGACACCTATTCTGGTCGTACTGCTTGGTACTACGGTGGTGCTTGCAGTGCTTGGGCTGGCTGTCGGTCGGCCAACGTACATTGATGACGAACTGGCCGACCGAGGTATCGGTGAAAAGAAGTCGGGGCGCATTCAGCTCGACTGAATTTAGGGGAGTTAGCTCCACTGTATTTGAACCCGGGCCAACTTAGCTTTGAACCAATGACAAAGAAAAAGAATTTAATCGCGCTGGCCTGGAGTTTTATTCTCGGCCTGCTGTTCATTCCGGGTTTGATTGCCTCCGCTTTTCTTCTGCCGTGGATTCCGCTCATCGGCCGAGGTGCCGACTGGCTCTCTCGCTGGGTGGCATCGTGGTCCGGCACCCCGATTGCCAACCGCGTGACCAATCGTTGGTTCGACATCCGCAACTTCGTCAACCTGCTCGTCCAACTGGTCATTGGGTTCGTCACCTTTACAGCGTGGGTCAGCGGTGGTTTTACTGTCGGAGTGCTCTTCGCTGCACCTTTCCTGGTTGATGAAGTGCAGTTTTTCAGCTGGACTCTGACGGACCCAACACAGAAAATCGCTGTTGCCTGGGTTTTCGCAATCCTCTTTTTGGTGCTGACCATCGCCATCAACCTCGGTGCCGGCCTGCTGTCCATTTGGCTCTCCCGCGTCATCCTCGCACCATCCAGCGAAGAAGTTACCCAATCCCGCGACGTGCTCATTGACTCCTTCTCCGGTGAGCGCCGTCGCATCGAACGCGAGCTTCACGACGGTCCGCAGCAACACCTGACCGCCTTGAAAATCAACATTGCCGCTGCTCGCATGGGTAAGACTGAAGAAGATGTAGCCGAGGCACTCTCCGCCGCCGACCGCAATGCAACGCAGGCTCTTGCACAGCTGCGCTCCGTGGTGCTCGGCATTGCCCCGCCGGTACTGTTTGAAAACGGACTGGTCGCTGCAGTGAGGGAGCTGGCAGCGCACTCCGGAATGCAGGTGTCCGTCCGTGAAAATGGTGTTTCCGACTTCGGCCCGATTGACGAAACCACAGCGTTACTCGCTTACCACAGCGCAGCGGAGGGGCTGACCAACGCCACCAAGCATGGCCATGCCGATCGAGCTGATATCACTCTCGCGGTTCAGACTCCGAAGAGGGCGCTCGTGTCTCATCCGGGTACGCTTACGGTCACCGTGCGCGACAACGGTGAAGGTCTGATGGAACCATCGGGGGCGGACGCTGTAGACGTCGTAAAGCATGGCACGGGAACCGGCATTGCGGGCCTGCGCGAACGGGCGGCAGCGCTCGGCGGAACCGTGACGCTCACCAACGCCGACGGTGGTGCTGAATTGTGGCTGGAACTGCCTGTTCGCCAAGGAAGGACGCGATGAAAGTACTGCTGGCCGAGGACTCCGTACTCCTGCGCGAGGGGCTGACCGGCCTGCTGCGGGCGCTGGGACACGAGGTCGTCGCCGTCGGTGATGCGGATCAGCTGCTCGACACTGCCGAAGGGCAGACGTTCGATGTCATCGTCAGTGATGTCCGGATGCCACCGAACATGCGTGACGACGGATTGCTCGCTGTCACCAAACTTCGCCAGAGCACCCCTGACCAGCCGGTTGTCGTGCTCAGCCAATACGTGGCGGCCAGTTACTTAGATCGCCTGCTGCAGCATGGTGGCTTTGGGTACTTGTTGAAAGAACGCGTCTCCGATGTCGAGCACTTCATTGCGGCGCTGGAAGAGGTACGCGGTGGCGGTACCGTGGTCGACCCAGAAGTGGTTGCGACGCTACTGGCCGCAAAGCAGGACGGCATCGCCGCGCTGACTCCACGTGAGCGCGAAGTGCTCGACCTAATGGCGCAGGGGCTCAGTAATAAGGAAATAGAAAAACGCCTGGTACTAACCGCAGGCGCTGTGAGTAAGCATGTGGCGAATGTGTTCTTGAAGCTCGGCTTTCAGCCGGAAGATAACAACCGTCGTGTCAAAGCAGTGCTGCGGTGGCTGAGATATACGGCGCCATCGAGTTAGGCTTTGCCGTTGTCTTTGGTTTAAACCGCGCCCTACGCACAAGCCTCGCGCCGACTCCTGCGAAACTGGAGTCGATGCGGGGCTTATGGCTAATTGGTGTTACTCGGATGTTCTACTCGGAGTAGTTTTGGCTGTTTTGGTGCCGCGGGGGTAGCTGAAAAGTAGCGGAAACAACGCGGAAACAACAATGAGGCTCAGCTTGACGCTAAGCCTCATTAGAGAGCCGATGACGGGAATCGAACCCGCGCCGCCTGCTTGGGAAGCAGGAGTTCTACCATTGAACTACATCGGCACACAGTAGGCGGAATGATTAAAAGCACGCCACGGGATTGGCACAGTAGGTGTGGCATGCAGGAAATCAGTCGCCCTCTGTAACTTCAATGTAGCACTCTCGATTCGCGTCGAAAAAATTGGTTGGCAGCAGCTCCGCTGAATTTATCGCGGGCATATCCTGCAACCCGCGCACGCTGTGCATTACAGAGCGGTTAAGCTGGTCTATGTGTTGCTCTCAGATCGTGATATTCGTGCCGCTATCGATGCCGAAGGCTCCGGCCATCTCGGCATTGATCCTTTTGACCCGAAGATGATTCAGCCTTCGTCCATCGACGTGCGTCTGGACAAGTTCTTCCGAGTTTTTAACAACTCGCAGTACACGCACATCGATCCGAAGTTGCCGCAGGAAGAACTGACGTCCCCGCACGAGGTTCCAGAAGGGCAGCCCTTCATTCTTCACCCGGGCGAGTTCGTCCTGGCATCGACCCTGGAGTACTTCACTATTCCTCCGAACTTGGCAGGCCGCCTGGAAGGTAAGTCTTCGCTGGGGCGTCTGGGCCTGGCAACGCACTCGACCGCCGGCTTTATTGATCCAGGGTTTTCAGGTCACATCACGCTGGAGCTATCCAATGTGGCGAACTTGCCTATCGCACTGTGGCCAAATATGAAGGTCGGCCAGCTGGCACTGTTCAAGATGTCCTCGCCGGCAGAAGTGCCTTACGGTTCCGGCAAGCTCGGTTCGAAGTATCAGGGGCAGCGCGGCCCGACGCCGTCGCGTGCGTACCTGAACTTCCGTGATGAGGAATAAGGCACCTGAAACTCGGGATATGAACTCGGAATATAAATGAATTGTGAATAGCCCCGAGTGAATTCTCGGTGAAGAAATGGAAACAATTGTTCAATAAAGAGTTTCCGCAGGTGAAAAGCCTAAATATGGGCCTTTAGTTCACACCATTTAAGGGTTAAATCGGCTTGAGGGCCTTTTATCTTTCGATAAATAATAGCCCTTATGCGTATTACGGTTATTGGTACGGGTTACCTTGGCGCCACTCATGCCGCGGCGATGGCGGAGTTAGGCCACGAGGTTCTCGGCGTAGATGTTGATCCCGCCAAGATTGAGGCATTGTCCGCAGGCCAAGTTCCTTTCTTTGAACCCGGCTTGCCCGAACTGCTAAAGAAGCACGTTGAGTCGGGGCGACTACGTTTCACCACTAACTACGACGAGGCTGTTGAATTTGCGAACGTCCACTTCGTAGGTGTCGGAACTCCGCAGGTCAAGGGCTCGTACGCAGCCGATGTTCGCTATGTGGACGCAGCTATTACCGAATTGGCCAAGCGCGTCGTCGGCAAGCATTTAGTGTTTGGTAAGTCCACTGTGCCCGTCGGTACCGCACCGCGCTTGCAGGAGCTGGCTGCGGAGATGATCAGTGAGCGCGCCGCATCCGGCGACGATGAGTTGAAGAACACCAGTCTCGAGATTGCCTGGAACCCGGAGTTCCTGCGCGAGGGCTTCGCGGTAAAGGACACTCTCGAGCCGGACCGTGTGGTGCTGGGCACCCAGAAGCCGGGCATGATCCTCAATGGTGCAGGTCAGGAAGTCGAATCGATCGCTGAGGAAAGTCTGCGCGAGTGCTTCGGCCCTATCTTTGAGCGTGAGACGCCGTTTATCGTCGCGGACACCGCCACCGCAGAGCTGGTGAAGGTGTCGGCGAATGCATTCCTCGCCACCAAGATTTCCTTCATCAACGCGGTCTCTGAAATCTGTGAGGTCACAGGTGCGGATATCACTACGCTTGCCGACGCCATCGGTATGGATGCCCGAATTGGCCGCCGCTTCCTCAATGCGGGGCTGGGCTTCGGCGGCGGTTGCCTGCCGAAGGATATCCGCGCATTTATGGCCCGCGCTGGTGAGCTGGGCGTTGACCAGGCGCTGACTTTCCTGCGCGAGGTCGATGCAATCAACATGCGTCGCCGTGAAAAGACCGTTGACCTGGTACGCGGCAGCTTCGGTGGCTCGTTGCTCGGTCACACCGTGACTGTGCTGGGTGCGGCTTTCAAGCCGAACTCTGACGATGTGCGTGACTCCCCGGCGCTGTCGATTGCCGGTTCGCTGTCGTTGGCAGGCGCTTCGGTGAGCGTTTACGACCCACAGGCCATGGAGAACGCCAAGAAGAATTTCCCGACCTTGGAGTACGCACCGAGCATCGAAGCAGCTCTGGAAGGCTCGGAGATGGTTGTCGTCGCCACCGAGTGGCAGCAGTTCCGCGATATCGACCCGGTGGTTGCGAAGAAACTGGTCAAGCGCGCAGCGGTGCTTGACGGCCGCAACTGCCTGCCAACCGATCAGTGGCGTGCCGCAGGCTGGGATGTCACCTGCCTCGGCCGCGGCTAAATACTGGCCGCTCTCGAGCGCTTCGGAAACTTCATACCCTCCGGAGCCACGGTATAGGCGGCGATGAGGGTGGTAATCGGCACCGCGAGTACCAAAGCGACCGCACCGATGGTGGAACGCAGCAGTTCTGTGGCCACGACGTCGGAGGTCAACGACTGCATCAGCGGCCGGTCGGAGACGCTTAACAAAATCGATAGCGGCAGTGCGGTGCCGAGGTACGCCAGTACTAGTGTGTAGACCATCGACGCGATGTGGTCGCGACCGACGCGCATTGCCGAGCGGAAGACCTCCATAGGCCGCGACCGCGGAGCTGCTTCGTAGAGCTCCTGGACGGTAGAGGCCTGGGCGATGGTGACGTCGTTAAGCACACCCAACGCGCCGATGATGAATCCCGCCAGAAGCAGACCTGTGACGGAGACATCAGGCAGGTAAAGCTGAATAAGCAGGTTGTCCTCGTTGCCGAGACCACGTAGCTGCGACGTGGAGATTGCGAGGTTGGCCAGGCCCGCCGCCAGCACCATCGTGGTGAGTGTTCCCGCCAGTGCGGAAGCTGACTTCCAGTTGATGCCATGAACGAGGAAGAGCACAGGGAAGAGAATCGCCGCGCCCGCCGTGATGGCTAAGGCCACAGGATCGCCGCCGCGTAGCAGTGCCGGAACCAGAAATCCCATCACTGCGGCCAGCGTGATGCCAAGACCAATGAGGCTCAAGACCCCGCGAGTCATGCCGACGAGGATGATGAGAAGTACTGCCGCGCCGAGCCACAACCAGATTGTCGTGGTGCGATCCATGTCCAGGAAGGTGTAGGTGTTCCCGATGCTAGCGGTGTCGACAACCTGATGAGGTGCGAGATCGACGACATTGGTGTCGGCCGCGGGAGCCTCGGGGGCAGGTGGTGCGGGTGGAGCAGGAGCAGCAGGAGCAGGCTCCCCCTCTGCTCCCTCAGGGGCAGGCGCGGGAACAACGCCAGGAGCTGGTGTCATCAACCCCGAATCCGGCACGGCACCATTGTCGACAGCTCCGGTACCGGCCGCGTTTGGGCGGTGAATTGCCAGGACGACCTTGTCGCCCTCCGCCAGCTCAATCTCACCGGGCAGGCCGGATGCCTCCAGAAGAGTCTTCTTGCCCTCGTCTGGGCCCGAGGTCAGTTCAATGACCGAGAGCTGGCACTTCGGCGCCGCGGGGTCGTTGAGCGAAGCCGTCAGCCCTGACCGCGGCTGGTCGTCGAAGACACGTCCGTTGTCAGGCGAATTGCACGCGCCGACGCTGTGCTTTACGACGGTTCCCTTGACCGTCTCTGCAGCTGATGTCTGTGACTGCAGGAATCCCGGCCCCGGACTCGGAGCTTCACCCGATGGCCAGAGTCCAATCACAGCGAGGAAAGTGGCAATGCCAGCAACTGTAAGAACTGTGGCCAGCAAGCGACGTGCTCTTGTGGGGTTGTGCCGCGGTTTTGTCGGTTTTGGTTTGGCTTGTGCAGGTTCGGTTTGCCGCGCCGGTGCTGTCGGCTGCGCAGTTGCTGTCGACTGCGCTGGTTCTGCATGTCGTGCTGGTTCTGCATGTCGTGCTGCGGCAGCCGAGGTTTCAGAGTTGGGTTGATTCGCGGCGTTGACAGCCCGGAACCGGCCGGTAGGGGAGCCGCTGTTCGAGTTCTTCAGTGCGTCGAGATGCGCACCTATGTCGGAACCCGGAGCAACGCGAAAAGGTTGCTGGCTACTAGAGTTCATTGAATCTTTTGAATGCCTGCCCACCCTTAATAACCTAATCGCTGCACCAGCTCCGGAAGGCGTACCGCCATTCCGGCGCGCCGAGCCGTGGTCATCAACACTGTGCCCACTTTTCGACGCAATACTCACTTATCGATGCGCTGTTATGTCTCAGGACATCGGTGACAGTTTTGTATCAAGACATCGGTAACAATAA
>OJLY01000279.1_pt1 | contig 37343 bp, 28 predicted proteins | sample 1597031 | NCBI WGS metagenome assembly OJLY01 (sample SAMEA3904673, study PRJEB24821) | metagenome | biome: Builtin; feature: hospital; material: surface | place: USA | collected 2013-06-03
AAAGAGGCACGCGAGCTGGGTTCAGAACGTCGTGAGACAGTTCGGTCCCTATCCAGCGTGGGCGTAAGAAATTTGAGAGGATCTGTCCCTAGTACGAGAGGACCGGGATGGACACACCTCTGGTGTACCAGTTGTTCCGCCAGGAGCATAGCTGGGTAGCTACGTGTGGAATTGATAAGTACTGAAAGCATCTAAGTACGAAGCAGGCCTCAAGATAAGATTTCTCAGAGTAGGTAAAGAAAATACCTTTGATAGGTCCAAGGTGTAAGTGCAGTAATGTATTAAGCTAATGGATACTAAACTTTAAATCTTGACTGGAAATATTTATTGCTATTTAGAAGGTTCAATACTGAATCAATTTAGACTGATAATTCAGTCTTTTTTTGTACTTATTTTTATATAGTCGTGGGCTCCCTAAGCTTTCTATGAAAGCTTGGCTAGGAACTTACGGACCAATCCTAAGGATAACAATCACTTAGAATCGAGAAGTTTAACTCGACTGCTATTTAGTAAGATAGACTGAGAATTTATTTTTTTGCAAAATTTAGCTTATTATATAAGAAATATATCTCTCTAAACTTTACACTTAGCCTTGCTTATCATAAATATAGGGTTTTTAGCTAGGATAGGGTATATGCATAATCTTGAAGAATCTTTGTGACAAAGAGAGCTTAATAATTGGGGGACTTTTTAACTTTCTATAAGTATATTTATCTGGTATTCGATATAACTTTTTATCTAATAAAACTATCTCTGATTTAGCCTATATTTTTTAATCAAATATTTTTTTAATTATTAAGGAAAAATATATAACTAGCTAGGCAGATATTTCCCTCTAGCATATTTTCTAATAATTTTAATTTCTACTATTTGGATTTCCTTGTATATAATAAAAATCATATTTTTAAAATTTCTAAATTTTAACTTTGGCGAAAGTGTTTTCTTTTAGTTAAGATATTTTTACTAGGGATTTTTTATAGATATTGTTCGAGTTTTATATATTTTTTCTTTCAGAACTAGAATTTTAGGCTCCTATCTTGATATATATAATATAGAAATATAAATTAGTAATTTGACTAAATTTAGACACACTAGCAGATTGTTATTTTGGAGGGTATATTGATATTCTTCTTATTTGTCTTTTTACTTAAGAAGTTATTTGTTATTTTAAAGATAAATTTGTAAAATATTATTTACTTTAAATATTTTTAATGAAACTTAACTAAGAAAACATTTTCATAAATTGACAATGGTATTTAATTATGTTACATTTATTTATATATAAAATATTTTATGGTTTGTTTCTTGGAGTAAAGGAGTTAGTTATGAAATTGAAAAACAAGGTAGGAGCGCTTCTTCTTGCTTCTTCTTTCATCTTACCTTCACTTGTAGCTTTATTTCCTAATCAGTCTTTTGCAGATGACGATTATGAATACGATATCTACATTGATGAAGGTGAAGATTTAGAAGAAAGAGATGACCTTACTGAAGAGCTTTTAGAGGCTAATGAAATAGATCTTGACCAAATTAATGAAGATTATGATCTGGGTCTAAGTGATGAAGAGTTAAGACAAGAGGCTTCTGTTCTCATGGGGGCAAGAATAGAAGAAGATAAAGCTTACGACATTCCTTTGATGAAAGAGGCGGAGAATGAATTAGCTTTATTATCTTATGATAGAGCTATAGATTTACCTAGCAATCTTAATGTGGATAATCCTCAACAGTTTTTCTATATAGGGTCAATTGGGGTTAGGATTCAGCTTTTAAGAATGGTTTCTAGCTTTATTAATGAAATGACTACGGTTAATATCTACAAGATTCAGGAAGCTCACAACTTGACTGCTCAGATTTGTTTTGAAGCTGTTATGGTTGCTATAAATCCTTTCAATGGAAGAAAAGATGTTCTTAGAGCTATAGATAAGTTTGATTCTAATAGAGAAAAGATTAGAGCTATGAGAGATATGACTTCTGGAGATCTGGCAACAGTTTATGTGAAAAGACTTATGAATAAGAATATAAGGGAAGCCAGAAAGATTTATAATAGGTCATTTTACCAAGGAGATTATGGAATTGCTGGCAAGGAAGTCTATATACAAAATATTTTTAAGGCAGAGGTTAACGATATAGCAAGAGAAGTCAACAAGAAAATCACCTTCGGTCAGCTATTAGAGCTTGATGCGAGACTTAAGTCTGCTACTTCATCAGTGCTTTTATCTAATGAGCTCCTTGCTAGTAACATCTGGCTTAGGGATGTGATTCAGCCAGAGATTAATAGACAAAATAGGTTGAAGTCAAGATATAGACCTAAGATTAGCCAGGAAGATTTTGATATATGGCAAAGGTTGGTTAAGACTTTGACTGATAGAAGACGTGAAAGAGATATAAAGTATGAGGAAGTTGCAGATGCGGTTTATGATCTATGGGATTTTAATTCTTCCTTGTTAGATAAATATCCCGAAGTCTTTAGTGGGGAAGAGTTAGGTGCTTTCGATTTATATCTTCCACAAACAACTATCGAACCTTACCAAGTTGCAAGCATAACTTGGCTCGTATCACCAACTTTTGATAAAATACCAGCTGGTATGCAGGCTTCTGGATCTAGTATAATTATTGGATTTGGAAGTCAGAAAGCCCAACGTGGTCCTTATGAATCTTATGTAAGTCAAAGGGCAAGTCTGAGGGATGAAATTGTTACTACTAGTATGGATGGTGAGAATCCGGATCTTATATACCCTGATTTTACTAATCCAAATTAGTATAAATTAAATTGTAACTATAGTGAGTATTTAGGAGGAGAATACTATGAAGAAAAAAATCGCCGCTATGGCACTTGCTGCTGCTATCCTAGCTAACGTAATTTCACCTACAATAGCAAGTGCTGACAATGAAGAAGTTACTGATGTGGGTCAATATTCTTTAATCGAAGAATATGAGGAAAATTTTCCACAAATGTCTGCAGAAGATGAGTTAGAAGGAGCTACACTTTTAGAAAACAATCAAGTGAAAAATGTACCTTTGATGAAAGCTTATCAGGAAGATCTTATAACTCTTGCAGAAGATAGGTCTTTTGATCTACCACCAGCTGCCCAAAAGTTCAATGCTGAAACAATATACGATCTAGATTCTATTGCTCCAAGAATCAAACTTCTAGGACTTACAGGAATTTTCATCCACAGATGTTCTACAGAATTAGTCTATAAGGTTCAAGCTGCTCACAGCAAGGCCGCAGGTGAGGTTGCAGTTGCTATAATTACTGCTCTAAATCCTTTCGCATCAGTAGATGAAATTGAACAAGCTTGCGAGAGAATATCAAATGTTATGGATGAGTTGGTGCAAATGCCAGACTTGACAGCTGATGACTTTGCCACTGTTTATCTAAAAAGAGTATTTAATAAGTCTCTTTCTGATGCAAGAAGGCTACAAAACAACTATTATAGGGACGACCTTTCAGAAGTAGGAGTAAAGGGTAAGAGAGAATTTGTAAGAAACTCTCTAAGAAAAGAAATCGATGATATTAGTCGTGAAAGTAGCAAACAAATTCAAGTTAAAAATCTTATAGAACTAGATGCAAGATTAAAATCTTCTTGTATCCAAGCCTTACTTGAAGAAGACATCTATGCTAGTCCAAAATGGCTAAGCGGGACTATAGATAAACAGCTTAACGAAATGAGAGCTATCAAGAGTAAAACTAATAGATATCTATCAAATGAAGATAGGGCAAATTTTGATAAAGAACTTAGAAAAGCAACTGATGTAAGAAGAGCAAGAGACGTTTCTTATCAAAGAGCTGCAGAAGGTATTTATATTTTAAGAGATTATATAACTGAATTGAGAGAAAAATATCCAGAAGAATTTGAATCAGCCCTAGCTCTTAGAGACGGAGAAGCTATAACTTGGAGAGAGTTTAATGTACAATCTCAAACTCCAGATCCTGCAAGAATAGCAAAGATTCTTTGGTTAAATAACCCATCATTCGACTTCTTACCAGATGGATTTAATCCAAGTGATAACAATGATATAATTGTTGGATTTGGACATGACACTGACGAAATTGAATATGGTTCCTATGAAACTTACACATACAATAGGGATAGGTTAAGAGCATCTGAGGAGACAATAGTTCCAGACTTTGGAGAGGAAGAAAGTGAAGAATCCGAAGTTGATGATGGATACCTAATATTTGATTTTAACTAAGTAAATAAATACTATTAAATAAAAGCTGTTTGAAAAATGTTTAGTGGACTTCTATATATTTTTTCAACAGCTTTATTTATAAGTGGAGGGAAAATGAAAAAAATATCAAAAATCAAAGCTAGTTTATTATCTTTGATTATAGCCACTACAGCTCTTTCTCCTAGCTATGCACAGGAAGAGACTGATAATAAGGATTCTATAGTCGACTTTGAAAATGTTGACCAAAGTCTGTACCTTGAAGAAGATGAAGTAATAGACGATAAAAAAATAGATAATGACAATTTTAATAAAGAGCCAATCGTATCAAGAGCTATAAAAGAAGACCCATATGAAATTTATACTGATTATTCTGCAATTGATAGATCGACAATGAGGAAATTTTTCCCAAATGTCTTCTTTAGGTCTGTAAGTAGCTTCAATGCAGACGTAGCTAGCAATCCCTTATATGATTTAAGAGATGAGGGAAGGGTAACTTCGGTTAAAGATCAAGGACCAAACGGATCTTGCTGGGCTTTTGCTACATATGGATCTGCCGAATCAGTTCTAATGCCTTATGAGAGGATGGACTTTTCTGAAAAACATATGAGAAATACTCATGGTTTTGACTGGGGCCCAAGTGAAGGGGGAACTAGGACTGTATCAACAGCATATCTTGCAAGAAGATCTGGGCCAGTTCTTGAAAAGGATGACCCCTATGATATATATGGGACGAATTCTCCAGAAAACTTGCCTGTAGCTAAGGAACTAACTAGGGCTATATTTATTCCTGATAGGAGAGATTCAAATGATAATCAACTCCTTAAGAAAATGATTATGGAAAATGGTGGAGTCTACTCTGCTGTTATGGGAGGAGATGAACATCTTAATAAAACAACCATGGCCCACAATTACCAAGGATCAGCTGCCCCAAATCATGCCATAACTATAGTTGGCTGGGATGATAATTATTCTAGAAAAAACTTTAAAATAACCCCTCCTGGAGATGGAGCTTGGATTTGCAAAAACTCTTGGGGTACTGGCTGGGGCAAGCAAGGTGGCTACTACTATGTATCATATTATGATAAAAATATAGGTAGCCAAAACTCCCAATACATCCTTGAAGACATAAAAGAAAATGAAAAAATATGGCAGTACGATAAGCTGGGAATGACAAGTCAAGTAGGACTTGGCGAGGAATCTTACTATGCCAATGTGTTTGGACCAACTGAAGAGGATATTTACTTAAGAAATGTTGGTCTATGGACTTCTGCTAATAATTGTGAATATGAAGTTTTTATCAATACTAATGTCGATCAAAATGGAGGTCTAGCCCACAAGGAATCAATTGCTTACGGGACTATGGAATATGCTGGTTACGAAAAAGTAAAGGTAGATGATACTTTTATACCTAAAGGATCCAAATTTGCAGTTATTGTTAGGATGAAGACTCCTGGATACAGGTATCCTATTCCGATAGAACGTCCTATAAAGGGATTTTCTTCTAAGGTAGATGCTAGTAGCGGACAGTCTTTTGTAAGTAAAGATGGCCAGAAATGGACAGACCTTACGGATCAAATTAAAAATGCCAATGTCTCCCTCAAAGCTTTTACTGTTTCAAAAGACCATATAGATGATGATAGCAATATAGAAAATAAAATAACTAATATCAAGTTAAAAGAAAAAGAAAAATTGATGAAAATTGGGGCAGAAGAAAAATTAAAGGTCGATATTGAGCCTCAAGATAGTGATCCTAAAGATATAAGATGGGAAAGCTCTGATAGAACAGTTTGTAGAGTTGATAGCAAAGGAAATATCAAAGCAGTAGGCTATGGAGAGTGTGTAATTAGTGCTAGAGCTAAGTCTTCAAGCAAGGTCTTTGACACAATGCGAGTTAAGGTAGATGAGGCAGATGCAGAGTTTAAGGCTAATATCATAACTGATAAGATGAATTATCTACAAGGTGAAAAACTTGCCATAAATATCTCTATGAGAGATCAAGATCAAAACCAGATTGCAAACAAAGATTTAACTTGTGAGATAGTAACAAGTCACAATCAGAAGTTTAACTACAAGCTTAAAACCAACCTAACTGGTGAAGCTAACTTTAACGTTAAGCTTGATAACAATGCAGCTATAGGAAAGTATAAGCTAAATATTTATTATAAAGATAAATTAATCGGTATAAATACCTTCAATGTGGAAAGCAAGGACTTCACACCAAGTATAGAAAATCCTCTTTTTGTAACAAACACTTTAGAAAGAGAAGCTATTAGACCAAAAGATGAGATAAGACTTGTAAGTACTGTTACTGATAAATACAAGGAAATTAAAAGATACGCTAAGGTCAATATGACCCTTATAAGCCCTAGCAAGAAAGAAACGAAAAGACTATTATATACAGACAAAAACGGTCAAGCACTCTTTGATATTGATGGAGAAGACCTATCTGAAGAGGGTAATTACAAAATAAGAATCGATGCTAGCTTGTCAGGTTTTGATGATTTCACAGAAACACTTGATCTAAAAGTAGACTCAAATACTCCTCTAATGAAGAAATTAGACCTAGAGATAAAGATGGACAAGAATGAATTTATGTTAGGGAAAGATAAGGTTGATGCGAGCTTTTTAGTAAGCCATAACAATGAAGCTATCAGAGATGCAAATGTCAGGGTAAGTCTTACAGATTCTAATCAAAAGTCCTATGATCTTGACTTAAAAACTGATGAAAATGGTAGGGCAAACTTCTCTATGGACCTAACAGCTGCCAATATAACTGGAGTTTATAAATTAGAAGCTACTGCCTACAAGGAAGGCTATTATGATACTAGTAAGGATACAGAATTCTTTGTCAAAAAAGATGGTAAATTCTTAAATATATCCTTTGATTCTGCCAAAAAAGACTATAAGTTAAATGAATCAGCCTATATAAAAATTCAAGTTAGAAATGAAAATAACGAGCCTAAGAGAAATGCTTCTGTAGAAGTAACCATAACCGATCCAAACCAAAAGGAAACTACGATGAGGAAGGTTACAGACTACCAAGGCTATGTATTTATTTATCTAACTCCAAAGTCAAACACATCCAAGGGTGAATATACAATAAAAGCCTACACAAGTGCCTACAACTACCCATCTACATCATCGACCTATAAGCTTAGATTTGGTGATGATGAAATAGACTATAGGCAGTTAAAGCTTGATATAAAAAACAAAAAGGAAGAATATTATGAAGACGAAAAGGCTAAGATATTCTTCAAGAGTCTAGACGAATATGGAAACCCTGTTGGAAATTCAGAAATTGGTGTATCAGTTAAGACAGCTGATGGTAATATATTGATTGACAAGACTAGTACAGATGATAAGGCAGAAGGATCTTGGGAATTTAAACCAGATCTTAAAGCAGGAACTTATACTATTAGTCTAAAGGCCAATAAGTCAAACTTTAAGTCCGAAACTCAATCTATTAGCTTTAAGGTAAAAGAAAGAGAAAAGCTTGATAGGATTAAGGCAGACATTAACTTTGATAAAAATATATACGAAGAAGCAGGGAAAGTACCTGTAGCTATCAAGATAAAGGATGAAAATGATAAAATTCTTCCGGATGCTACTATCAATATCAAAATCACTGATAGAAAAGAAAAGAAGGAAGTAAAATTAGTAACTGATAAAGAAGGAAAGGCAAGATTTGACCTAGACCTCAATACTAGGGGCAAGTATGAATTAGATTTTGCTATTAGTAAAGATGGATACGAAAATCTAAGCCAAAGAGAGTTGATATTCTTAACATCTCATAAAATACCTAAGGCAGAAAAGAAGGCTTATGAAAAAATAAAAGCTAAAGATCTTAAAGACTTCTTAGATAAAGAAAAAGCCTTGGTAATTGATACCAGAGACAGATCTAGTTACGAAGAAGCGAATATTGAATCTTCAATCAACATTCCTTACAAGGATAAAGACCTAGATAAATTTCTAGATTATTTAAACAAGCAATCTAAAATACTCCTAGTAGGAGATAGGCATGATATGGACGGCTTGTTAGAGAAAGTTAAGGAAAAAGGATTTGAAGAAGTCTATGAAATAGAAGAAGGCATAGATGAATATCTTAAGATAAGTGGCCTATCCGACTATAAAACATGCGATATTAATGTGAATATTCCAAACAATAGAGTTAGGAGGAAAGATATCGTTGAGGTGAATGTTGAAATAAAAGATAGGGATAGCAAGAGGGGACTTTCGAATAGAAATATAAAATATACCCTAACAGATCCTTTTGGAAGAAAAGTATCCTACAATAGGCAAACTGATAAGTATGGACGCCATCTACTAAGGATTGGAACGAATGATAGGACCAGCCTCGGCAATTATAAAGTCAAAATTCAGCTTCTAGATACAGATTATAAAAATCCTTACACGACGAGAGACTATGAAGTAATAGATCAAAATACACCACGTGACTTACAAATGAAGGCAGATATAAAGACAGATAAGAATGTCTATGAACTAGGAGATAGGATCAACGTAGTAATAAGTGCAAAAGATTTGAACGATTCCTTAATTGATAAGGTAAGTGCTAGGGCAAGTCTTGTAAATCAAAATGATGAAGTAATGGATGAAATAGAGGAGATGTCAGATGATAAGGGAAATATTAAGTTAAGTTTTAATACATCTGATAGATATGCTCTAGGAAAATACAAGATAAAGATTTATTTGAATAGAGAGGGCTTTAGTGAATACAAAAAAGATCTCGATATACAAATAGGAGATTCTAAAGAAATAGATGAAGAAGAAAAACCTGATGATAAAGATGATGAAAAACCAAAAGATTCTGATGACTCAAAGGAAGATGATAAAAAGGATGAAGAAAAACCAATCAATCCAATAGATGTAGAAGTAAAAGAGCAAAACTTTCCTCTATCCTTTGACGGAGCAGAAGCCCTTGACTTTTTCACAGCAACTGACGATCTAACAAGGATAAATGTCAAAAACAAATATGCCTATAATTATAGCAACTTTGTCCTATACAATACGGACAACAAGGCTATGAAGATAAAAGACATAATAGACGGGAAAAGACCAAGCATCTTTTTAATGGGTGATAGGATTGATTCTACATCAAGGGCTATGTTTGAAAATTCATCTTTGATAAATGACGAAGCCTTTAACTTCATAAACGTAGTGACTAACGGTAGCGTGAGAGACCTAGAGGAAATAAGCAAGGGCAAGGTTTATAGAGATAATTTCTACAGGGGAAATTCTATAAATGGACAATTTAGGTCTAATAAAAACCAAGTAGTAATCCTTGATAAAAATGGGGCTATGATTAATGTATTCCCATATAAGTCAAACTATGAATTATTAAAAAGATTTAATATGTCAAATGGTTACTACGCAAGTAAGGATGACTATAAACTTCTAGGAGAGGAAAACTTCCCAGAAGAATATCCTATGTCTCTTGATCAAAGAAACGATAGGGACGACTACGAAGGTGTTGATGAAAACGAACTAAGATACAATGGAAATTACGGTCATGATTTTTCCAAGATAGATTTACTCAAAGGAGATAACTCTAGGATTAATATAAGATCAATTGGAGAAAATAAAATAAAAATTCTTTTAATAGGAGACTATAGGAAGGAAGAAACTATTAAAATGTGGGAAAATGCCAATTATATCAAAGATGGTAAATTCGATCTAATAAATGTTTCCTTCCTAGGAAGTCAAGCTGCTATTAATAGAGAAAAAGAAAGATTTGGATCTTTGTGGAATGTTAAAGATGAAATCTACATGTCTCCTGCCTTTAACCTAGCTTTCAATACACAAAAGCCAAGCATTGTAGCTATAGATAAGAATGGAAGATTATTATTTAGTAAGTCCTACGAGACTAATGAAGATATCAAATACGTAATCGATAGAACAGTCGATACCTTTGCAGTAGAAGAAACTGTAACTGATTTCTATAGAGAAAAAGAAGATTTGGATATCTTAGAAGAAGTTGAAGATAGAGAAGAAGACCCTAATAAAATTTATCCAATGACCCTCGAGCAAAGGGATGAGAGAGGTGACTATAGGATCTTTGAGCCAAATGAGAAAGAAATCAGCAAAAAATATTACGGTAAAGATATGAATATGTACTTGATGGGAGATATGGCTGGAGAATATTCCTACATCAAAGACTTCCTATCTAGTGATATAAATGTATTCTTAGTAGGTTCTCCTAATGATAATAGGTCAAGAATAATGTGGAAAAACTCTTATTATCTAGATAGAGAAGCTATAAATCTAGTGAAAATATCTAATTATGGTGGTCTAGACGATCTAGATACAATGTTTAAATCTTATGACATGAACGATGTAGCTGATAATTTCCACTTTGGTGGAGAGAAATTCGACTTTGACAAGGAGCTTTCAAGTCCATATGTTCTAGTAGTAGATAAAGACGGTAGATTATTGTTTGCAATGAGATACAGATCCAATGAGGATGTAGAAAATCTAGTAAGGAGAGCCATTAAGACAAAATATGCAAGCGACAAACAAGAAGAAAACTTCCCACAAATAGGAGATTTGAAAATATCTACAGATAACAGAGACCATGAACCAGCATATGTCGAAAGTACAGAAATTGAGGGAGCCTTTCCTCTAACTTTCGAGCAAAGATCAGCTAGGGGAGACTATGATGGTTTAAGAGATAGTGAAAAGCTCGCTAATAAGAGATACTACGGAAGGGATATCAAAAATATCAACCTTCTGGGTCTTGATAATAAATACTCAAGAATTTCTGCTATTCAAGATGATAATCTTACCCTCCTAATGCTAGGAGACTACAAGGAAGAGTCCACTCGAGATATGTGGCTTGATACCAAGGACTTAGTTAGTGATGATTTCTCAATTAAACTTATAAATACTATAGGGTCTACTAGACTTTTAGCAGAAAGTATAGAAGAAAATGAACTGGATATAGATGAAATATATACTAATGGAAATTCCATATTTTATCTAAATACTAGAAGAAACAACACCATAGTAGCCATAGATTCTGAAGGAAAGGTAGTCTTTATAAAAGATTATGATGACCTAGATGATATCAAATATGTGCTCGATAGATGCATAGATACAAAATACACAAGAGATATAGTATCAACACAAATTCCAGATTTGTTTGATGTATCATTCGAGTAGAGTAAAGGGGATAGAAATATCCTCTTTTTCTTGTTAGAAATCTTCTAATATGATATTATTTACTTAAGTAAAGAAATGAAAAGAGGATATATGAAGATTAATAAAAAACTTGTAGGATCTGCCTTAGTCTTGGCTCTCCTACTACCAGATATAGCCTATGCTGCTGGAGTTGTAATGTATGATGATTCTAATATAGATGAGATCTTTGAAGAAGTTGAAAGACCTAAGGAAAATACAGAAAATGGCAATAACGGAAATGGAAGTTCTAATATAGAAAAGCCAAATCCAGGAGAAAATAAAGATGAAGAAACAATAGTAAGCGAAGAGGAAGTGGACAAAATAGTTGAACAGTTAAGTCCAGAAAGCCAGGCTATCTTAGATGAGTCAGATATCTATCCAAAAGTTTCTGTCTATGAGAAAGTAGTAGATATGAGCGAGTATCAAAATCCTAAGAATATTGACTATGATAAACTTGCAAACTCCATAGATGGAGCAATTCTTAGGACATCTATTAGACAAAAGGATAAAAGCATAAGTAAAGATAAGAAAATAGAAACTCATTATGCCGAGCTTAATAAAAGAGATATCCCTATGGGCTTCTATCATTATTCAAGGGCGATAAATGAGAAAGAGGCTATAGAAGAAGCAAACTATGTCCTAGATATAGTAAGAAATAAGAAAGTCTCCCTACCTATTTATATAGATATAGAGGATAATTACAGACAAGCTAAGGCTAGCAAAAAAGAGATTACTGCCGTGGCAGATGCCTTTACCAAGGCTATCAGGCGAAATGGCTATGTAGCAGGAATCTATTCTTATCCATGGTTTGCTAATAAATACTTGACTAAGGAAGTAAGGGATGAGAATGAGTTTTGGATAGCGGAATGGAAAAAAGACGCTCCTTATCCAAAATATAAGGATAGCCACTACGACTCATGGCAATATTCATCCAAGGGAGGAGTTTACGGCTACAAGGGAGATTTAGACAAGAACATCCTCTACAGGGACTATCCATTAATTATGACAGGAGTATCCTCTAAGGGCTTTGTCAAGGTAGCTGAAGAAGTAATCGCCGGCAAATGGGGCAATGGTAATATCAGAAGAAAAAGATTAGAATATGCGGGCTATGATTATGCCGTAATCCAAAAAGAGGTAAATAGATTATTAAAATCTAGGAGGATTTAAAGTAAGTCATCATATTAGATTCAAGCTAGCTTTCCGAAAAACTTGATTAAAAAGAAGAATACTATAAAATAATAAAAGAGTATTAATTAGAGAATATTATAGATTGGAGATAAAGATGGCAGGAATTAAATACGATATAGTTGAAAATCTTGGAGTCCTTTCAACCAATGCCAAGGGTTGGACCAAGGAGCTTAATCTAGTTTCTTGGAATGAAAGAGATCCAAAATATGACATTCGTGATTGGAATGAAGATCACACAAGAATGAGCAAGGGCATAACCCTTACTACAGAAGAGGCCGAAGTTCTTAAAAATATTTTGGCTAATGAATTTCATTAAAGAATTCCCTCAATTGATGAGGGTTTTTTCTTTGCATGCTTTAAATATAGCCGATTTAAAGTATATTTAGAAAATAGGTGGTAATATGATTTATTTAGACTATGCAGCTACAAGCTTAAAAAGAAAAGAAATAATAGAAGAGATAATGAATGATTTTGCATCCTTCGACGCCAATCCCGACTCAACACATGGCTTAGGAAGAAAGGCTAAGAAAATCCTAGAAGAAGCTAGGGGAAAGATTGCAAAATCCATTGGAGCAGACCCTAAAAGGGTAATATTTACTTCAGGAGCGAGCGAATCTAATAATACTGTTATCAATGCCTTTAGGGGAAAGGGGATTATCTCAACAAATATAGAACACGATTCTATCCTAAATACTCTGGCAGGGGAAAATGTGACCTATCTTGAGGCTAACAAGGAAGGCCTAGTAAGTCTAGATGACTTGAAGAGTAAAATAAGTCCAGAAACCAAACTTGTTATAGTAATGTATGTAAATAACGAGCTTGGAACAATTGAGCCAGTTAAGGAGATTGGAGCTTATCTTAAAGAAAGAGATATCCACTTTCACGTAGATGCTGTCCAAGCCTATGGCCATTTAGATATAGATGTAGACGAAATTGCTTGTGATTCACTTTCCCTATCAGGTCATAAGGTCGGAGGAGTAAATGGCTTTGGGATTTTGTATTTAAGAAATGACCTAGAGGCTTTTATTAAGGGAGGCGAGCAGGAAAAAAATAGAAGAGCAGGGACTTCCTTTGTTATGGGAGCCTACTCTATGGGCCAGGCCTTTGATAAAACAATAGAAGAAAGAGAAAAGATAGAAAGGATTAAAAATTATTTCCTAAAAGAGCTTTCATCTACAGGGATTAGCTACGAAGTAAATGGCAGCATAGATAAGTCAACAGATCATATAATAAATATTTATTTTCCAGAATTTAAATCGGATTTTCTATTGACATATCTAGATATCAAGGGCGTTTGTGCGTCAGCAGGATCAGCCTGTAGAGCGGGAGCGCTTGAGCCAAGTAGGGTTATAACAAATATATATGATGAGGACAGAGCCCTTCATTCGGTTAGATTTTCCTTTGGCTTTAAGAATGAACTTTCTGATATAGATTATCTAATGGAAGTTTTAAGAGAGGTGATTAAGTGAAAGAGAAAAAAGATACAAAAGTAGTAGTAGGAGTAAGCGGGGGAGTGGATTCTTCTGTAGCAGCCTTATTATTAAAGGAAGAAGGCTACGATGTAGTAGGTATTTTCATGAAAAACTGGGATGATACAGACGAAAATGGAGTCTGTACAGCTGAAGTCGACTACGAAGATGCAGTAGCAGTATGTAATCAAATAGGCATTCCTTATTATTCAATAAACTTTGAGAAAGAGTATTACGACAGGGTCTTTACCTATTTTCTTGATGAATACAAGAAGGGTAGGACTCCAAACCCAGATATAATGTGCAACAAGGAGATTAAGTTTAAGGCCTTTTTAGACTTTGCTAAGTCCTTGGGAGCAGATTATGTGGCAACTGGTCATTATGCGAGAGTGGATAGGTCAGGAGATGAAACAGTCATGCTTAGAGGCCTAGATTCCAATAAGGATCAGACATACTTCCTAAGTCAGCTTTCCCAAGAGCAAATCAAAGACGTCCTATTCCCAGTTGGAGAGCTTCAAAAAAGTGAGGTAAGGGAAATTGCCCACAAATACAAGCTTGCTACAGCCGATAAGAAAGATTCTACAGGAATTTGCTTTATAGGAGAAAGAGACTTCAATGAATTCCTATCAAACTACCTACCAGCTCAAGCAGGAGATATAGTAGATACTGATGGAAATGTCCTTGGTAAGCATGATGGATTGATGTTTCACACCATAGGGCAAAGAAGAGGTCTTGGAATAGGGGGAGAAGGAGAGGCTTGGTTTGTTTGCGGTAAGGACTTAAAGAAAAATGAACTCATAGTCTGCCAAGGAAAAAACAATCCCCTTCTTTTCTCAAATAAGCTATATGCTAGCGAGTTTTCGACCTTCACCGAGAAAAAAATTCCAAAAGAGTTCGACTGCACAGCCAAGTTTAGATATAGACAAGCCGACATCAAGGCCCATGTAAAAGTCCTGGAAGATGGTAAGGTAGAAGTGACTTACGATAGAACTAAGGCAGTAACACCAGGCCAGGCAGCTGTCTTCTACCAAGGAGAAGTTTGTATTGGATCTGCCATAATAGATGAGGTCTATAATGATGGAAAAAAATTATTGGTATAGGTCTAATAATTTGAAGAAATACTTACTAGCTTTTGCTTTGTCGATATTAGCTACAGGAATAGCTAGGTCCTATGCTTCTGATGTTGTTTATTATGATGATTACGACCTAGACATTATATTTGAGGAATACGATAAAGAAAATGTGGAAGATCTTAATGAAGATACAGAGGAAGCTGATAGTCTAGAGGAAGAAGAAAAAAATGATAAGCTAAATGAAGAAATATCAAATATTATTAGCGAAGAAATGGATAAGGTAGACGGGTCTTATCAAGTCGCTGTTAAAACCCTTGAAGGAGATAGCGATGTTGACCTTGATTTTAGAAATACTAGTGAGTCTCTGCCTTCAGCATCAACTATCAAGGTTTTTATCGCTATCAGTGCCTATGAAAATATTGAAAGGGGATCTATAAATGAGACAGATTCCCTAAGTAATGATATACATTTAATGCTTAATAGATCTGATAATTACGCTACAAATAGGGTTATTGATGTCCTTGGAGGTTTTTCTACAGTAAATAAGACGATAGCAAAACTTACTGGATTAAATAGGACTTCTTTAAATAGGAAATTAGCACATTCCGGCAAGGAGAATATGGTAGATGTTTCTGATCTAATAATAGCTATGGAGGAGTTAAATGATCCTAAGCTTATAAGTGCAATTAACGCAGAAAAAATAAAACAAGCAATGACTAATACAAATACTAAGTCAAGTAAATTGCTTGCAAACTTACCTTCTTATGCTAGCGGAATTAATAAGTCTGGAGAAAATCCAGATAGGGGACAAGAATTAGATGTGGCTATTATAGATGTAGGATCTACTAGATTTGCCTTGGCTGTTGCTATGAAAACAAACAAATACTATGACAATGCAAATGAATTAAGAGTATTGAGAAATATGGGTGAGAGAGTTACAGAAGCCTTTTATAGGTTCGAGAAATAGATAAGAGAAAATTTAATTATCTTAGAGCATCAACAAAGCTAAGCCTGCTATAAGATAGCTATATTGGAGGCAAAACTATTGGTATTTTGATAGTGTATATTTATATTATGTAACAAACATGATCTTAGGGGATGGATTAGATATATGATTTTAAAGGATGATTATAAATTTATTGGTCCCGATTTGAGGAAAATTAGGGAAGCAAAGGGTATCAGTAGAAAGGAAATATCAGAAAAGGTCTATGTATCCGAGGAGACTATCCGTCGAATAGAAAAAGGAGAAAACGACCCTAGGCTTTCTACACTTATACCTATATGTAATTGTTTGGGAATTGAGATTGAAGATATCATAAATTCTAGTGGCTTCGAATATAACAATCTCTTATCTTTTAGAAGGGAAATCAATTATCACTTAAATAATTCATCAATTGAAAAAGCGAGACTTTTGATTTCTAATCTCAATGATATAAAAATAAAGTCAAATTTGGACTTTGAAAGAGAGTTTCATGCGACAAAACACTATTTTAATGGAATTTTAGATCTTAAGTCAACAAGGACAGTAGGATCTAGTTTAGTAGAATTCGAACAAGCACTTATTTCATTAGAAAATCGTTTTACCATTAATAGATTTAAAAACTATAAGTATGATAATTTCTCTCTAAGGATTCTTTTAGCCTTGTCCTTAGCAGAACAAAAGTTTGGCAATTATCAACTTTATGAAGATATAAACTTAGAAATAAGTAAGTATCTTAAATCTTCCCTAGAAGAGTACTTCCTCTTTTCTTATAATGTAGGCGTATATTACTATAGGGCGGGTAAAATCATAGAGTCTTTGGACTTGTGTAATACAGCTGTAAGTAAGGCCAAAAAGCTAAAGGAAGTTCCGTATCTAAATATGGTTTATTATTTGAAAGGAGTAAACCATCTAAGTCTTAACCAATTGGAAGAAGCAAAGCTTAGCTTTAACTACTGCTTAGCTTTGACTAACATATTTTCAGAAAAAGTATTAGCAGAAAGAATTGAAAAGCAAATAGATAACTTACTTTTAAATTATAGATAATATATTTAATAATCATCCACTAAAGTGTGTATTTATTTTATAAAATGACCATGGTATTATATAGACAACAAGGAGGTGGGATTATGAAACTCAAGAAAGCTATATTATTTGTATTTTTACTAACATTATCTCTAAGTTCAAATATTAATAGGGGTAAACAAGTAGCTGGAATTGATTTAGATCCAGACGATATTATCATAGACATGTTTTTTGTCAAAGAGGACGTATCATTAATTTAATTAGCACAAAGATATGTCATAATTGATTAAAAAATATAGGGACTCTGACTTATATTTTACATAAGCTATGAGTCCTAAGCTTAAATCTAGAGATAAGAATTATCTCCTTAAATTAAGTCGTATCTTAGAAATTTTCTATAGGACTTAAAGAAATTTCAAGCAGTTAAAAGAAATTATAAAATAATACACATCAAAGGAGTTATCTATGAAAAAAAGTCAACTATTAGCAGCAACATTGTCAGTAGCATTATTATCAAACACAGTTGTGCCTTGCCTAGGACCAATTGCAAAGGATGATTTAAGGCTTTCAAGCGTAGCATACGCAGCGGAAGAAGGAAGTGAGAAAGATCAAGCAATTGATAAATTAGATTACCTAGGTGATTTGATTAAAGGTCTTGAAAATATAGCAGGTGGCCTTGCAGGTAACCAACTAGACTGGCTAAAATCTTTGAAAAATGCTTATGATTTTGTAAGCAAGATTGTTAAAAATGGTTTTATCGGAGCGGGACAATTAAGAGAGAAAGTTATCCCAAGAATTAACCTCCTAATAAACGTAGCTGAAACAATCACTGCAGATGCAACTGAGTTAGTAGACAGCGAGCAACAAGCTCACGTAATAATAGGATTTTCTGTAACAAGGGCTCTTTTAAAAGCAACTGATATATTCGAAAACGCTGACGGCTTGAATAAGGCAAGCGAAGATTTACTCAATTCTTTAGAGAAGGCAAGACAAGTACCAAAACTAACAGAGAATTCAAAAAGAACCCATTACACACTAGAAAAACTAGACAGAGCTATTGCAAATGCGAGAGAAGTTAGAAATAGAGAATTGAGATACAAACTAGATTCTGTAGCCCTTGCTGATGTAGATTCCGCAATCAAAAGTGCAGTAGATGTTAGAAGAAATAATCAAGCTACAGTAGGCCAAGTTCAAGAGGCAACAGACGAGTTAAATGCAAAAATATCTGAAGCCTTAGCTTCAATTCCAGACGAGGATAAAACTGCAAGTGCTAAAGATAAGGCAGCTCTTGGTAAAGATATAGAAGATGCTAAGAAGGTCCGTGATTTTGAACTAAAGGGTAAGGTAGATTCTTCTGTAATTAGAGAATTAAATAGAGCAATTGCTGATGCCAATAGAATCTTTAGAAATGCTAGAACAACTGTAAAAGAAGCAAATGCAGCTGATGAAGAATTACTTAATGCAATCGAAAAAGCTAAGACAAATTTACTAGTGGAAGAGCCAGTAGAAGAAGAAATTCCTAGTGAAGAAGAGACTGAAGAGAATATTCCTGAAGAAAAAGTGGACGAAGAGCTTCCAGAAGAAGATTCTGACGAACATTCAGATGAAGAAGCAAGCGAAAAAGATACTCCTGCTGAAGAAAAAGTAGAAGATGAAGATAAGGCAGAAGAAGATGATAAAGAAGAAAAGACAGAAGAAGGCGAAATAGACGAAGAAGGCCTTGAGGAAATCTTAGAAGAAATAGCTGAATAATAACCTCCCCTAAAATTCAGCCATAGTATAATTTTAACCTCCAGATTAGTAAAAAGCTATGAAGGAGGTTTTCTATTTTTATAAAATTTATACAAATTTAATAGAATTTTTGTTATTATAAAATAAAAGGAGATTCTTATGAAAAAAAAGAAAATTATAATTACAAGCTTAATACTCGCCATGGCTATGGCAAATATCAATCCTAGCCTTGCAGCAAAGTCAGGTACGGAAAAGACAGAAATCAAGGAAAATGTAAAAGACGCGGTAAGAGAAACTTACGTAATAAAAGAAATAAATGATGATTCTGTAATACTTAACAAAAAGGGAGATGATTCAGATTTAGTTTCAGTCCCTAAGAAAGAATTTAAGGATATCGATCTTAAGATAGGTAAAGAGGTAAATATTACTAGTGATGGAAACATCTTAATGTCAGACCCTGGCCAATTTTCCGAAATTTATAAAATAGAAGAAGTCGATGACTTAGGGGATGGAGATAAGGTTTCAGAAAAATTTATAGTTAAGGAAATAAATGAAGAAGCTCTTACAATTGAAAAAGAAGGATCTGAAGGAGAATTGTACACTATTTCCAAGAAATACTTTGAAAAGGATCTAAGCATAGGGGATAGGTTGAGATTAGCCATAATGATGTAGTTATGAACTCATATCCTGCCCAATTTAATAAGATCTATGAAGTAAAAAAGCTAGAGAAAGATAAAGGGAAATCAAATGAAGAAAGCGATAAAAATAAGGTAGATACGAAGGCAGATAAAAATCCTAAGACAGGAATAAGCCCGGACCTTCTAAGCTTATCAGCCCTTTCTATGTCAATTCTAGGTCTAAAAATAAGTAAGAAGAAATAAAATAAGGATAGGCATAGACTATGAATCTAGGGCCTATCCTTTTTGTATTTATAATAAAGCCATGCCTGACTACTTCGAAGGCTATGAGACTAGGGTAAAATTCATTAGCCAAGAAGACTTAGACAAAAACCACAAGGGCATGCCTCATGGGGGAAGGGTCATAAGAGAAGGAGAGAATGCAAAAGATCAAAGAGCAAGGATGGAGTTTATCCTAGACCTCGATAGAAATCCAGATTTTACTGCAGCAGTAGCCCTAGCCTATGGTAAGGCTGTCTATAAGTTATATAAGGACAAGGCTTATGGGACAAAGACAGTCCTCGACATACCAATCTCTATGCTAGTAGATTATGATAGAGACTATTTACTAAAACATATGATATAAAATAAAATCACTCCCTACAGAAGACTAATCAAAGCAAATGTTTGCTTAGATTAGTTTTTTTTCTTGTTAAAATGTTGACTTTCTTGAGCTTATTGTCTATAATGAATGTGTAAGCGATTACAAATATTATATTGGAGGAAATTTATGGACTTATTTATAGGTATAATCTTGATCATAACCTATATAGGCCTTGCCATCTATGCTGCTAAGGGTGGAAACCTTATGACAGGTTTTTTTGTTATGGCTGTAGCTTGGCTTGGACTTAGTATTTTAGGCGGAAAGATCAGCTGGTCTGACGGCATGAAGGATATCTTACAAGGTGGACCAGAATCTTGGGGAGCGACTGCCGTTAATGTTATTTTTGGTTCTTGGTTTGGTAAGATCCTAGTTGATACTGGAATTGCTTCAAAACTAATCAAATCTGTTACTGAACTAGGAGGAGACGATCCACTTATAGTTACTATTCTTCTTTCCCTAGTTACTGGAGTTATTTTTACAGCAACTTTTGGCGCTGGGGCAGTTGTTGCGATAGGAGTTATAGTCCTACCAATTCTTTTATCTTTGGGAGTGCCAAAACGTTTGGCCGTAACAAGTTATCTGATGTCTGTAGCAAGTGGTATGTATCTTAACCCAGTTTTATTTTCACAGATGCAAGCGATTTTTGAGGATATGACTTTCTCTCAAGAATACATAAGATGGGCCTTTGCTGCTATGGCAGTTCACCTTCTTATCGTAGCTATTATGCTATTTACTCATATGAAGATTTTTTCTAAGAAAAGAAGAAGAAAAAAGGCTTGGGATATTGACTTAAATGAGGAAAGTGAGATGGATAAGGTGCCAACGATTGCCCTAATTACTCCAATCATTCCTACATTTTTATCTATAGTATTTTCTTGGGCAAGCATTCCTGCCTTTATAGTTGGATCTGTCTTCGCTCTAATAGTTTGCGGCAAAATAGGCAAAAACTGGTCAGAAGCTAGTAGGGTTATATCTTCTACCTTTTACGATGGTGTAATAGATGTAGCAGGTCTATTGGGATTCTTGTTTATTCTTCCTATGTTTAACAAAATTTCTGGAGTAGCGGCACCGTTTTTTGATCCAATCCTAGGAGATATTTTGCCAAAGACTACCCTGGGTTTGACAATCGCCTTTATGATTATGGCTCCACTTGGTTTGTTTAGGGGACCTCTTACAATCTTTGGGGCAGGAGCTGCTACAGTTGGAGTATTAAATGCACTTGGTTCTTATTCGACACCATTTCTATTTACACTTATGTATGTACCAACTATAGCTATGAACCTTGCGGCTTGTCCTACCCAATCATGGAACTTGTGGGCACTTAACTACTCTAAAGTAAGCGTTAAGGACTTTATGAAGACAGGTTTAGTTTGGGCATGGATTATAACAGCTATCAACTTGTTCTTAGTTTTTGTATTTTTTGGTAGTTAGGAGGAAGTATGAAAAGACAAATTAGAGTAGGTATAGATGTAGGTGGTACAAATACCAAGGCTGTTGCTATTGACAATGCCACATACGATATAGTAGGTATGGGGATTATCCCTACAACTCACGACCACGAGCTCGGTGTAAGTCAGGGAGTTATTGAATCATTTAACAAGTGCCTTACAGAAAATAATATTTCAGCAGATGAGGTTACTTTTATTGCTCACTCTACGACACAAGCAACCAACGCCCTAGTGGAAGGAGATGTGGCTAAGGTTGGAATAATAGGTATAGCTAATGGTGGCTTTGTAGGATTTTTATCCAAAATCCAAGGTCATATCAAAGACATAGAGCTTGATGATTCTGGCAAGAGAAAGATTCAAACAGAATATAGATTCATAAATAGGAAAGACTTCACAGAAGAAAATGTAGCAAGTATTGTAGATGAATTGATAAAAAGTGGCTGTGGAGTAATAGCTGTATCTAAGACCTTTGGAGTAGATGGAAACAAAGAGGAGCTCTTAATCAAAGAAATGGGTAAGGATAAGGGGATTGAAGTCTGTGCAGCTTCAGAAATCTCCAAGCTATACGGCCTATCAAGAAGGACAAGGACTGCCGTAATAAATGGATCAATCCTACCAAAGATGATTGCTACAGCAGATTCTACCGAGTCAGCTGTTAAAAAAGCAGGTATCAGCGCTCCTTTAATGATCATGAGAGGAGACGGGGGAGTAATGGATATAGAAGAGATGAGAAATAGACCGGTTCTCACCATGCTCTCTGGTCCAGCTGCTTCAACTGTGGGTGCTTTGATGTATCTTAAGGTATCTAACGGAATATTCTTTGAGGTTGGTGGAACTACAACAGATATTGGAGTTATCAAAAACGGAAGACCTATGATTGATTATGCTGTAGTTGGTGGCCAAAGAACTATGGTTAACTCCATGGATGTTCACACGGTTGGAGTTGCTGGTGGATCCATGATAAGGGCAGGAGGGGGCAAAATTATAAAAGTAGGACCAAGGTCCTGCCATATCGCAAATCTTCCTTATGTTGTCTTTACCGATCCAAAGGGATTTGAAAATGCAGAAATCATCCAAATTTCTCCAAAAGAAGGCGACCCAAAAGATTATATAGTAGTAAGAGCAGGGGGTAAGGATTACGCTTTAACTACAACCTGTGCGGCCAATGCCCTGGGCATAATAGAAGAAGGAGATTATTCTTATGGCAATCCAGAAAGTGCCCAAATCTGCTTTAAGCTTTTGGGAGAGTTCCTGGGAATGACTATGGAAGAAGCTGCTAGGGCAGTACTTGATGATGCTGCAAATACCACCAACGAAGTAATCCTAGACCTAATGGATAAGTACAAGGTAGAACAATCTCAAACTACCATAGTCGGAGGTGGTGGAGGAGCCAAGGTCCTCTTGCCATTTGCTGCAAAGAAACTAGACGTACCATATAAGCTTGCCGATAAGGCAGAGATAATATCTTCTATTGGGGTGGCTCTTGCTATGGTCAGAGATGTAGTAGAAAGGGTTATTCCTCAACCAACAAGGGAAGATATTATGAGGTTAAGGGCGGAGGCTACCGATCAAGTTATAAAATCAGGATCTAGTCCAGAATCAGTCGAAATTCAAATCGAAATCGACCAACAAACATCCAAGGTTAGGGCAATTGCAACAGGTTCAACTGAAATAGCAAGTCAAGATTTAACTAAGAAGGTAACAAAGGATGAAGCGAGAAAGCTTGCCGCAGATAGCCTTCTAGTAAGAGAAGATGAAGTAGAAAATCCTGTCTCAAACGAAAACTTCAATATATTTACAGCAAAAAAAGCTGGCAAGACCGAGCTTCGCGCTGTAGATAAAAAGGGCTTTATCAAGCTTCAGAGGGCAGATGCTAAGGCGATTAAAACTACTGCAGGTGGAGTAAGAACTGTAGTAGCTAATATGTGGAAGGACCTTGCAGTATTTAAGTCAGATATCAAACTAAACCCAGATATCTACCTATGCCTTGGAGGAAAGATCGTTGACTTCGAAGGACTTACCAGCATTGATCAGCTCAACATGCTAATCGATTCAGAGCTTTCCCTAAGAGAAGGTAACGAAGAAGTTATAGTAATAGGAGCCAAAAACGACCTATAATGGAAGATAGAAAACTAGCGGAGCTTATTTCCTTATCAGATGAAACTTTTGCCCAATATATCCTAAGAGAAGATCTGTTTTATGAAAAAATACAAGATAAGGAAGAAATAATCAAAGAAAGTTTAGAGATAGGACGAAGGGTAGGAGAAGCTAAGAAGGATATCTTTTCTGATATAGATGGGCTTAGAGACTTTTATGATTTGGAAATAAAATATAAAGAAGACAAAAGCGAATTTGGCTACTATGAGCTAGCTTACTTTGAAGATAATAAAATAATTTTCAAAACTGAAAATATCAGAAAAATCGAAGATATGGCAAGTCTAAATAACTTTTCTATTTTTGAAGGGATAAAGGTAGAAGATATAATCCTCGCTCATGAGCTATACCATAAGATCGAACAAGACGATAAGCTTCCTACTGATAGGGTATACATTACTTATAAGAAGATGGGCTTTATTACAAAGAAAGTTAAGCTTAAAGCTTCTTCAGAAATAGGAGCTATGGCCTTTGCGAAAAGCTTCCTAGCTTTGGAGTTTAACCCTCTTATAATAAATTATCTTCTGGCAAAGGCATATGATAAGGAAGAGATATTATATAGAAAAATATACAAGGATGTAAAATGAAAGTTACTTATGACAAATTAAAAAATACTATAAAAAACGCCCTCAAAGCCAGTGGGGTTAGCGAAGAAAAATCAGAACTTATGGCAAAAGTCCACGCCGAATCTACCCTAAAGGGAGTTAACTCTCATGGGCTAAATAGGATACCGAGACTGATTGATTTTATAAATAAGGGCTTGGTTGATATTAATGCTGAAATGGAGCTTGTTAAGAGCTTTGGCTCTGTCGAAAACTACGAGGGAAATCTAGGATTTGGTGTAATCAATGCACTTAAGGCAAGTGATAGGGCGGCAGAGCTAGCCAAAGAGCATGGAATAGGCATGGTAACTTTAAGAAATACAACTCATTGGATGAGGGGAGGAGCCTATAGCGAAAATATAGCAGATAAGGGGATGATTGGCATGTGCTGGACCAACACTGAATCGCTTATGCCTGTTTGGGGATCGGATGAAATAAGTCTCGGCAACAACCCTATAGGAATATCTATACCATCAGAAAGTGGAAATATTTGTCTTGATATGGCCATATCTCTTTACTCCTACGGGAAACTTGAAACAACAAGACTTAAGGGAGAAAAGCTTCCATACCCTGGTGGCTTCGACAAGGGAGGAAATCTTACAGATGATCCAAAACTGATAGAAGAAAGCCAGAATCTCTTGCCGGTAGGTTACTGGAAGGGGTCAGGTCTTGGCATATGTCTCGATACCATGGCAGCCCTTCTATCAAATGGCTTGTCAACCTATGATATGGATGACAGGGATGGGTTTAACTGCACATCTTGCTCACAGATTTTTATAGCTATGAATCCAGAAGCTTTCTCTACTAAAGAGGAAAACGAGAAGACCATAAGAAAGATTAAAGAAAGAGTAAAATCAGCCCACCCTACAAATCCAGGGTTAAGTCCAAGATATCCGGGCCTAGGTCTTTACACGAGAAAAGAAAAGGGCCTAAGGGAAGGAATAGAGATTGATGATAAGATATTTAAAAAGGTGGAAAGTCTAGGAGAGATGTAGTGAAATTAATCTTATGAAAAGAGAAGTTTTAATTTATCTACTAGCTATTAACATACTTGGAGTAAGTCTTACAATTTATGATAAGATAGCAAGCAAGAAATTTAGGAAAAATCGTATAAGAGAAAATGTCCTCTTACTAATAGGGGCTCTGGGTGGGGCAGTTTCTATGTATATTACAATGAAGTTAATAAGACATAAGACCCGTCACAAGAACTTTATGATTGCCCTTCCTATAATCTTCTTCTTGCAGCTAGGATTTCTAATTTATAAGGTTAAATTTGTTGGATAATAAGAAAATTTTATAATTATCAAATTTAAAAGACGAGGAGAGTTGATTTATTTCCTCGTCATTTTGCATTTAGTTCGTATATATCTTTAAGTCCCAAAAGACCCAAGTTTGGGAGAGCCTTTATCTTTAAGTCCTTGTATTCTATAAAACCAGCATATTCTCCACTTGTAATTATCTCAGTATTATCCTTATCAAGTTTATTTTGATCTATTATTTCACCAATAATTGCTTCTACAGACTTTTTGTAGGAATAATATATGCCATTTTGCATGGCCTTGGTTGTAGACTTACCCAGGATTTTTTCAACTTTTACAATTTCAACTTGGGGAAGCTTGGCACTTTCCCTTACTAGGGCTTCTTGGAAGAGGTCTATGCCTGGCATTATCACTCCTCCAAGAAATTCTTTTTTATTATTGATATAGTCTATAGTGGTTATTGTGGACGCCTGGACTATTATAAGGTTTTTATCGGACCTATTTTTACTTCCTACTGCTCTTATAATCCTATCGCTTCCTACGTCTTTGGGATTGTCGTATTTGATATTAATACCTGTCTTAAGGCCTGCAGATACATAGTAAGGTTTTTTATTAGAAATCTTATAGGCAATATCCATATAGGTCCTATCAAGTTCTGGGACGACTGAAGAAATTATAATATCAGATATATCAGAAAGCTTTATTCCTTCGTCTAGCAAAAGATATTTGATTATAAGAAAAAGTTCACTTGCTGACCTATCCTTTATACTAGATAGATTAAAGTTTGCCGTAAGCTTTCCCTTATCAAAAACTCCAAAGTCCGTATTTCTATTTTCTATATCAATAACTAAAAGCATCTTATCTCCTTGTTGATTTGAGGGCCTTAATTACTGCTGTTGAAAGTATAACAGAAAGAATGGCCTCTGGTATACCACTTGTAATTGTAACTCCGAGTATGGCTGACCTTGCGCTATCCATTGGTAAGCCAAGGGTTTTGACATAGCTTTCGGCATAGATTAAGTAGATTCCGCCAAGAACTAGGATGGTATTGGTCATAGAACCTACGAAAGCACCAATTGCTATTGGGAAATCTTTCTTAGATTTTCTAGAATACATAAATAGGCCGATAACTACAGCTAGAAGAATTATTACGAAAATAATATTTAGAAGGGATTTTCCTTCAGTAATATTCTTATAGAGTAGGTAGATAAGTCCTATAGATATTGCAATCCATAAAATTTTGGAAAGATTCTTAAGCTTTTTATCTCCTATATTTTGACAAGCCTTGTAAGCATAGTAGCTAGTAATTCCAATTAGAACTCTTGGAAGAACAGATATTAAAGGATTGTAGAAGACAAAAGAAACTGGACTAGGATTTCTTAGTAAGGCATTTAGTAAAGACGAAACGCCGAATATTAGTCCGACTAGGGCCCCTACAATAGGTCCTTCTGCAATTGCTCCAATAATTACTGGAATGTGCATGGTTGTCGCGTTGATAAATCCTAAAGGAATTAGACCGAGTGGAGTCAGGCTAAGAACTATGGTGATTGCACCAAGCATTGCCGCCGTCACAAGCTTTCTACTGCTGATTGATTTTTTGTTCATAATTACCTCCGATACGGTTCATATAGATACCGTTCATTTGCATCGCTGATGCTAGAAACATTCTTTGCTCAATCCTTTTCTAGTATCTCCAATTTGTGAAATCTAGAAGAGATTAAAGACTACTAAGATTATAACTATGTTTTTCTCTAAAGTAAAGAGCAAAGAGAAAAAAAGAGCAAAATATTAAATTTTGCCCTAAGATTGAACTTTATTTACGTTTAATATTTTTCTTAAGATCAATTCTGCGTAGTCGGTACTTCCTTCGACATTTGGATGGACCCTGTCAACAGCTAGAAGATCATCCCTATCCTTTACGAAAGACCTCCAGTCTATAAGGTGGGCCTTATCGTGGCTGTCGGTGAAGGCTTTGATGTTTTTGTTTACCTGATCCATATAGGATTCAAGATGGCTGGTGTTTACAAAATATACATTCCTGCCGTCAGCTATGTCCATAATAGCCTCCATATCCGAATCATTCGCCGATCCGTTTGATCCGAGGCCAACTAGGATTATGTCATTTAAGCCAATATCATTTTTGATTGCCATAAGCCTATCAGGACCCTCAGGCATATCCCTACCGACTTCTCCATCAAGATATAGGTTTGGTACGTAGTCTCTTAGGTAGGAATCGACATTCATAAGGACAGAATCTCCAACTGCAGTTATGGAAATTCCCTTAAGGAAGGAAAGCTCCTTGTCTGTGAAATTGAAATCATCGTAGGCTTTTTCCTTGAAGTTTAGATTTTCCTTTTCCTTGCTGGTATTTTTCCCAGAACTAGCTTTTGATTTAATCTTTTTTGCATCTTCATTCCTCTTTTTGATTTCTGCTTCATTTTGCGAGAAGTTTTTCTTAAACTTATCCATCTCCTCTTGTTTTTTATTACCTATAGCAAGGGAGGTTATATTCAATATTATGATTAGAAGAAGACTTCCTATAAGCTTCTTACTTCTAAACTTCTTATTAGACATGCGAAATTGATAGGAAATCTCTGAAATAAGGACAAGGACTACAAGCTCCAAGCCATAAAATAAAATCCTATTTTCTATCCTGGTCCTTAGAAAGTAAGTGAAAAATACTTGGATTATATACTGCCACAAATAGTAGTAATAGGACCTATCTCCTAGCCAAATCATAAACTTATAGAAAGGTTTCTGCTTCCTATAGGCTATATGATTTTTTATTTCCATATCGTAGATTAAGACCAAAAACAAAGCTACTATTAGCTCATAAGCAAGGAAAAATGTCCTATAGATCCAAAGGCTTTTCCCGTTGATGAAGAAAAAGGGAAGGACGATTGGAATTACTAAAATTCTTGCTAGCTTCTTTTGGTATATGCCCTTTATCTTATTTTTATTTTCTCTATAGAGGATATTCGCACAAACTCCAATAAAGAATGCTGAGATTCTAGTATCTGTCCCATAGTAGATCCTTATTATAGGGGCCTTGGTAAAGGAAAGATAGTAGCTAATCATAGTAGAAATTAAAGTTAGACTAGCAAAAATCCCAAGTCTTTTCCCCCTAAGGTCAAACTTATTTATTAAATAATCTATAAGATAATAAATTATCACGACTTGGATATAGACAGAGATGTACCACAAATGGGTAAAGAGGTTGAAATTACCACTCCTATCGAAGTAGGAAATCCCCTTAACAATAGCCCTGATATTTTCTACCGCGAAAATTGTAGAAAGAGAGCTTTGGATACTATCATCGAAGATTTCTCTAGAAAAGACTAGGGCAAATAAGAGAGATATTGCCACTATAGTCCATAGGGGAGACATTATCTTTAGGATTCGTGCCTTTATTTTTTTAAGATAGACTCTGATATCAACTTCACTGGAAGACTTAACAGATGCTCTTTCAAGGAAAAATCCTGATATAATCATAAAAATAATCACACCAAGAAAGCCTCCAGAAAGCCTATGGCTTAGAAGATGATAGATTGAAACGGCTATAAGGCTTAGGGCCTTAAGCATTGTTACATTATACAAATTTTTTTTCATTACTAACTCCATTCTTAACTTAATAATTATAACACAAAGTAGTTAAATTTACATTAAGATTAAAAATAAAATCCTAAAGTTGAGATGTTGAGAAATTAAATCTTTATTGTATAATATTACTAATTGAATAATGCGAAGAAAGGCCCTAGTAGTTAGGAAAGGCAGACAGAGAGGAGATGGCTGGTGGAAATCTCTTGACCGGAACTAGTGAATCTAGCTTTGAGCATATATGAATTAAGGCAAAGATATTTGCATAATTTGGGTGGCACCACGAGACCTTCGTCCCAATTAGGGAGGGTCTTTTTTTATTGTTTAAAGGAGAAATTATGATTGATATTAAATTACTTAGAGAAAATCCAGAACTTGTAAAAGAAAACATCAAGAAGAAATTCCAAGACGAAAAGATAGTACTAGTTGACGAAGTCTTAGAACTTGATGAAAAGCTTAGATCTTTCAAGACTGAAGGAGATAACCTAAGAAGTGAAAGAAATAAGACAAGTAAAGAAATCGGAGCTCTAATGGGTCAAGGCAAAAAAGATGAAGCAGAAGAAGCTAAAGCTCACGTTAAGGAAATTAATGATAAGCTAACTGATATCGAAGCTAAGACTGAAGAGTACGGCAAAGAAGTCAAAAAGAGAATGCAGGTAATCCCACAAATCATCGACGATAGTGTTCCAATTGGAAAGGACGATACAGAAAATGTCGAAATAGAAAAATTCGGCGAGCCAGTAGTTCCTGATTACGACGTACCTTATCACATTGACATCATGGAGACCTTCGATGGGGTAGACCTAGATGCTGCAAGAGATACATCTGGGGCAGGTTTCTACTATCTAAGAGGAGATATAGCAAGACTTCACTCAGCAATCCTTTCTTATGCGAGAGACTTCATGATCGATCGTGGCTATACTTACTACATTCCACCATTTATGATTAGATCTGATGTGGTTACTGGAGTAATGAGCTTTTCTGAGATGGAAGATATGATGTATAAGATAGAAGGAGAAGACCTCTACCTAATAGGTACAAGTGAGCACTCAATGATTGGTAAGTTCATCAACACAATCAATGAAGAGGAAAAAATGCCACTAAGAATGACTTCTTACTCACCATGCTTTAGAAAAGAAGTAGGAGCCCACGGTATAGAGGAACGTGGAGTTTACAGAATCCACCAATTCGAAAAACAAGAGATGGTAATAATCGCAAAGCCTGAAGATTCCAAAACCCTTTACAATGAATTATGGAAAAACACAGTTGACTTCTTTAGAAGCCTAGAGATTCCAGTAAGAACCCTAGAATGTTGTTCAGGAGACTTGGCAGACCTTAAGGTTAAATCATGCGACGTTGAAGCATGGAGTCCAAGACAAAAGAAATACTTCGAAGTAGGAAGCTGCTCTAACCTAGGAGATGCCCAAGCAAGAAGACTTGGTATTAGACTAAGGGGAGAGAATGGAACCTACTTTGCACACACCTTAAATAATACTGTAGTGGCTCCACCAAGAATGCTAATAGCCTTCCTAGAAAACTTAATCCAAGAAGACGGAAGCGTGAAGATTCCTAAACCACTTCAAATGTATATGGGTGGTAAGGACAAAATCGAGCCAAAAAATAAATAGGACTATAATATCCGTGGGTAAGCTATCTTATCTGCGGATTTTTAATGATGAGAATTTTTGAAATTCCTTATAAGGGTAATTGCTATCATCATGTAAGAAAATTCTAACAAGGATAAATGATATTGTAGCCTTATCCTTAAGCTAAGAAAGTTTTAAATTAAAATAAAAAATATCGATATTAACAAATAAAAATCGTCCCAAATCTTGGAGGCTTACTATGATTTATTAAATCTGGCTTCCCAAGAGGGACGATTTTTCTTATTTAATTTCAAGCATTATTGGTGTATGGTCTTGTCTGTCTCCAGAATCTATTATAGTAGAATCTATCACATCTTCCATTAACCTATCAGATACTAGGAAGTAGTCAATCCTCCAGCCGGAGTTATTGATCTTGCTTGTCTTAACTCTTTGGGCCCACCAGGTGTAGGCTCCTTCAAGGTTCTTGTTAAGATGTCTAAAGGTATCAGTAAAGCCCCTATTTAAAAGATTAGTGAAGCCTCTTCTCTCTTCATCTGTAAATCCTGCTGACATATGGTTATTCTCAGGATGAGCAAGGTCGATTTCCTCATGGGCTACGTTAAAATCTCCCGTGGCTATGACAGGCTTATTTTTATCAAGCTCTGCTAGATAGTCCGCATATAGCTTATCCCATTCTTCTCTTAGGGGAAGTCTTTTAAGCTCGCCACCTGCATTAGGTGTATAGACTTGGGTAAAGTAGAAGTCTTCAAACTCTAGGGTAAGGATTCTTCCTTCTAGGTCCATTGTATCTGGAGCGCCGATTTCTGGTAAGGATTCCTTTACATCGAGGCCCTTTTTGTAGAGGGTCATGGTTCCTGCGTAGGACTTCCTAGCACCTGGTCTTGAGGAAATCCATACATAATCATAATCTGGGAAGAATTCACTAAGCTTTTCAACATGCTTCTTGCTAGGTCCATTTGCAGGAAGCTTGGTCTCTTGAAGGGCTATTACATCAGGGTTTTCATTTTTTATAGTTAATAGAACATCTCTACTCATTACTGCTCTTTTGGAATCACTAGTTAGGGCAGCATTTAGAGAATCTATGTTCCAAGAAATAAATTTCATTAAGTCTCCTTTACATTTTCTTTTACTATGATAATTATAGGATAAATCTAATTATTTGCAAATAAAGCTTTTTTATAGAAGGAAAAGAGTATATTACTCTGTTAAAACAACAAGGTTTTATGGTCAAGAAGGTTGTCTAATGAATTTAATAGAATTTCTAAATGTGATCATTTTGATACTTAATATTTTTAAATTGATCATAGAAATAAAAAATGAACTGAAATAAAGATAATCCGTTGGCTGTAACTTATGATTTTAACGGTAAAGTATTAGTACAACGGATATAGATTCATTAGATCCTGTTAAGAGAATAGGCAAACTGAGAAATGCTTATTGATGAATTGAGAATTAGTACCCCTCCATATCATCTTAATCTCGAAAAAACCGGGCAAAAAGGAGAGCTTAACTGCTCTCCTTTTTGTGTTCCTATTTTTAGATTTTAATTAGTTTAAGAAAAGACTCTTAAATGATATAATATTAATATGATAATGATTGCAGATGAAATAATAAGAATTGATAAGTTTATATCTGATGAGCTCGAGGAGATCCCTCGTGAGAAGATTAAGGACTTCATCAAGGATAAGAAAATAAAAGTGAATAATTCTTTCGTTAAGCCTAGTTTTAAGCTAAGCGAGGGAGATGAGATAGAAATCGACGACTCTCTTTTCCATGTGCCAGAACTTAAGGCAGAAGATATGGAACTAAAGATTGTTTATGAGAATGATGATTACGCCATTATCGATAAGGATAGTAATGTCATAGTTCACCCAGCAGGGAAAATCATTACAGGAACCCTGGTAAATGGTCTTCTTGGTAGATACGGTTATGATGGACTTTCTCACATAGGAGGTGACGATAGGCCAGGCATTGTCCACAGGCTTGATAAGGATACGACAGGACTAATAGCCATAACGAAAACTAACGAAGCCTATAAGTATTTCAAGAAGATGTTCGAGACAAGAAAGGTCGATAAATACTATTACGCCATAGTCTTCGGTAACTTCGATAAGAAAAAGGGAACCATCGATAATTTCATGGATAGGGATGTCCACAACAGGAGGAAGATGGCTGTAAGAAATACTGGAAGAAGGGCAGTAAGCCACTATGAGGTCATAAGCGAGGTAGAGGGTTTTTCTCTTGTAAGGATAAAGATAGAAACAGGAAGGACCCATCAGATTAGAGTCCACATGACCCATATCAATCACCCTATCTTGGGAGATCCTGTTTATGGCAATGTCAAGCACAAATTTAATCTCGACCATCAACTCCTTCACTGTGGCAAAGTTGGCTTTAAAAATATGGAGGGAGACTATGTGACCTATGAGGCAATCCCTCACGAAGACTTTTTGAAATATCAGAAAATATTAGGATTAGGTGATAAAGATGTATTCGAAAACTAACACGACAACCCTTATTGGCCTTGATGGCAAACTTGTAGAAGTAGAATCTGACATAACATCAGGCCTTCCTTCCTTTACTATAGTTGGTCTTCCAGACTCATCGATCAAGGAATCAAGAGACAGGGTAAGAGTCGCCCTAATTAACTCTGGATATAGATTTCCAGCAGGAAGGATTACAATCAACCTCTCCCCAGCAGATCTTAAGAAGGAAGGAACCCAACTAGACCTACCAATTGCTATTTCTCTTCTAGGCTCTATGGGAGTAATTAACTTCGACTACGAAGAATACATAATTTTAGGCGAGCTTTCCCTAGATGGAAGGATAGTTCCCATAAGAGGGGCTCTTGCCATGGTTATAGCCATGCGTGAGCTAGGTTTTACAAAATTTATAATTCCTGATGATAATAAGGACGAGTGCGCCATAATTTCAGATATAGAGATCTACCCTTTCGATAGGTTAAACGACCTGGTAGCATTTTTGAATAAGGAAAAAATGGTCAAAGCTTACGAGATAGATTTAAGTAAAATCACTGAAGAGAAAACTTATGATTATGACTTCAAGGACCTTAAGGGCCAAGAAAGCCTAAAGCGTGCACTTCAAATTGCAGCGGCAGGTAACCACAATGTGCTAATGATCGGAGCTCCAGGTTCCGGAAAGACATTTTCTGCCAAGCATCTACCAACCATCCTTCCAGATATGAGCTTTGACGAGAAGGTAGAAGTGACGAAGATTTATTCTATCATGGGACTCCTTGATAGTGGACATCTCGTTAGTGAAAGGCCCTTCAGAGCTCCCCACCACACATCAAGCGAAGTAGCTCTCATAGGTGGAGGTCACTCCGTACCAAGACCAGGAGAGATTACCCTAGCCCACAAGGGAGTACTTCTTCTAGATGAGTTCCCAGAATACAGGAAAAATGTAATAGAAGCCCTAAGAGAGCCCCTAGAAAACAAGGAAATAAATGTAGCAAGGTCCCAGGCTTCAGTAAAGTATCCAGCAGACTTTATCCTAATTGCTGCCATGAACCCTTGCCCATGCGGTAACTACGGCAATCCCTTGAAGGAATGTACTTGCTCCTTTAATGAAATAAGGAGATACCTCAACAAGATTTCATCTCCTATACTTGATAGAATCGATATACATATAGAGATAAAGCCTGTCAAATATGAAGACTTAAAGGATGATAGTAAGTCCAAGTCATCAAGTGAGCTTAAGGAAGAAGTTGTAAGAGCAAGGCTTATCCAGGAAGAAAGATACAAGAACGATAAGATTTCCACAAACTCAGAGCTAAATACTAATCAGATGAAAAAATATATTAAGCTATCAGAGGATGTAGAAAAAATCGCCAAGATGGCCTTTAACAAATACAATTTCTCAGTTAGATCCTTCAACAAGATAATTAAAATGTCAAGGACGATAGCAGACCTTGAAGGAAGTAAGGAAATAGAATCCAAACACCTCCTAGAAGCAATCCGTTACAGGTCCTTGGATGACAAATACTGGAGCAATTAATGGCAGAGGCAAGAGTGATTGGGACAAACATAGATAAATTTATCAAAAATCTCATAAAAAATGCCATAAAACTTAGGGCGAGCGACATTCACATCGAAGCCTTTGCCGATTATTCAAAAATAAGGCTTAGGGTAGATGGAGAGCTTAGGGAATATATGAGGATAAATCTCTCCCAATATGAAAAGCTTGTAAGTAAAATCAAGCTAATGGCAAAGATGGATATATCAGAGAAAAGACGTCCCCAAGATGCCAACCTAAGACTAAAAGAATTTGATGGAATAGATTTTAGGGTATCGAGCCTAAATACAGTAAATGGCGAAAAGATAGTCCTAAGGATCCTATCCATAGATGAGTTTAAGAAGACAAGTAGGCTCCTAGGATTTTCTGATTCTTCTATAGGAAAAATCGACCAAGTCCTAAAGAAAAGATCCGGCATGATAATATTTACAGGACCAACTGGATCAGGTAAGTCCACAAGTCTTTATGCCCTCCTAAACAAATTAAATACTGGTATGGAAAACATCATAAGCGTAGAAGACCCTGTTGAATACAAGATCGAAGGAATTAACCAAGTTTCTGTAAATGAGAAAATCGGTCTTACTTTCTCCAAATCTCTAAGGTCAATCCTAAGACAAGACCCCGACATAATAATGATAGGAGAAATAAGAGATGGGGAAACTGCCCAAATCGCCATAAGAGCAGCGATAACAGGCCACATGGTCCTAACAACTCTTCACACAAAAGATGCCCTCTCATCAATCGTTAGACTTAAAGACTTAGGATTAGAAGACTATCTTATAAGATCGGCCCTAAGTCTTTTGGCAAGTCAAAGATTAGTAAGAAAGCTCTGCGATTGCAAAAAGAAAGACACCATGACAGATAACGAATACGAAATAGTAAGCCAATACCAGAAAATCCCAAGAGATAAGATAATCTACAGACCAAATGGCTGTGACAAATGCCAAAATGGCTACCTAGGAAGAGAAGCCGTGGAGGAAGTCATCCTAGTAGACAAAGAATTAAAAGAAATTCTAAGAGAAGAAGGAGATTCTACTAGTAAAGTAAAAGAAAAACTGAAAAAAGAAGGCTTCAAATCAATGCTAGAAAACGGCATAGATAAAGTCCTAGAAGGGAAAACAAGCTTTGAAGAAGTCCTTGGGGCTTTGGATGTGGATTAGGGATTTTCTTGGAAATTATTAAATAATAGCTATTAATCATAGACTTAAGTGTAGATGAATGAAATTCCACTCGCACCCATCTTAGCAAATTATTCATAAATTTTCACATCAAATTTTTCTAAATAGAGAGCTTTAGAGATTAATTTACTGGGAAGGGGATAAAAAAGAGAATATGCCTAGTTTTCTAAAACAATATAAAATTGTAAGAATATAGGATATCTGGCAAGATATAATAATCGACTACGAGTGAAATAAGAAGCTATGTATAATCAAGAACAAGTAAATCTTGCAATAATTATTATTAATGAAGGTAATATTTTACTATTAAGTCTAAATAGCAAGGAAATATCACATGAAAACAATTAGTGTAGGATTAGAATGGGGTTCTTATCCTCTTCAAGAATTAGATAGTAAGGGATTTATTGTAGATGATATAGGTGCGGAGGAATTGGGTTTGGATAGGGAGTTTTGTGAAAAAATTCAAAAATTACAAGATCTGTATGATAACTTATTTTTAAATAACGAAAAGGAATTCTCTTACCTAGGCAAGGAAAAACCAGAAGAAGTAAAAAAGATAAAAGATATGTATTCGGATATATTTGATGAATTGCTAGATAAGTTAAACGATAAATTCAATTTTAGAGTATTAGAATTAGATATTTAGATAGAAATAGAGCTTGTGAGAGATAATCCTTACAAGTTCTATTTTTAAATCCTTTTTGAATAAATAAATTCAAAACTCCAATATTCATTTACTACCATCTTATCAAGCATTAAATTCCAAAGAATAGGGTCAAATTCGTCCAGAGGATTAAGGCTATCTAATTTTTTGATAAAAAAGTCATATTTTAGTTTTCTAGGTTCCTTGTCTTGGATTTGAGCACATAAATCTTCGTATTTTTCTTTTTAAGAATTAAATTTATTTACTAGTTTCTCATATTTTTTAGCTTATTCAAGTTTATTCCTATTATAATAATATTTACAATTTCTATTACTATTATATACTAATATATGAATAATGAGAAATTATAGAGTTCGTATAATTGTGCAAAAAAGGTAATGAAACCTTAATGATAACAGATAATAATCAAATTGTTTACAATAAGAATCTTCTAAACCTTATAACATTGGATATTAATATTTGTCCAGGATATCATGGTGTCCAATATCTAAAAGAAATATCAATTCATTATTTTCATAGAACCAAAGAATTCGAATATCCATGTTAACAGAAGACTCCCATATTCCATTTGTACCTTGTATCTTTTTAGTTCTTAAAGATGGATGAGTAGGATTTTCTATGAAAAATTTAAGTTTCTTTTTAGTCTGTTTCTTTTCAGTGTCAGATAGTTTTTTGTAATGTTTTT
>OJLY01000288.1_pt1 | contig 36492 bp, 46 predicted proteins | sample 1597031 | NCBI WGS metagenome assembly OJLY01 (sample SAMEA3904673, study PRJEB24821) | metagenome | biome: Builtin; feature: hospital; material: surface | place: USA | collected 2013-06-03
AAATAGAGTGTTTAGTATTCCTACAACTTGTGTGTTAAGAGGCGATACAGTAGTTGAAAGAATTATTGGTTGTCATGATGATGATGTTTATTTTAAAGCTGTTGATAATGCTATCAATTTAACTAAAGCAGAAGTTGAGGCTACAGAAAATGAGATAGTAAATATAAATTTAGACACAAGAGAAAAAATCAATTAAGTTAAATAGAGAAAAAACAATGAGAGAAGTTATTCTAAAAAAATCTGAAGATTTATATAAATATGTTGGTAGAACATGGGTTGAGATTGATTTGAATCAGTTAAAGACCAATTTTCAGATTGTGAAATCGATGCTTGCAGAAAAAACAGGCATAATTATGGTTCTTAAAGCAAATGCTTATGGACATGGAGCAGTAGAATTAGCGAAAGAAGTTTCTACATTTGGGCCTTTAGGATTTGCTGTTGCTAGTTTAGATGAAGGCTTAGAGTTAAGAGAACACGGTATTAAAGAACCAATCTTATTGTTAAGTTGTAATGAACTAGAGCGAGCAGGTGAAGGAATTGAAGCTGATCTGACTTTCAGCTTGATTAGTAAAGAATTTGGCGAGAAGCTGAGTGAAGCAGCTAAGACTCTGGGGAGAAAAGCCAAAGTTCATGTTACTTTAGATAGTGGCATGGGTAGATTAGGATTTAAAACAGATGCAATAAATTCTTTGCAAGAAGTAGAGTATTTATACAGTCTTGGTACATTAGATTTTAGTGGTATTTATACTCACTTTGCTACGGCAGATGGACATGATTTTAGTACAGGTGGAGATCTGAGGCCGTTGGCAGAAGAATATATGAAACAACAAAAGCAAAAGTTTGATGATTTTGTTGAAGCTCTTGAAGTTAGAGGTATACATATTCCTCTTCATCATGTTTCAAATTCTGGTGCAATCGTAACTAAACCTGATTTTCATTTGGAAGCAGTTAGATCCGGAATTATTAGCTATGGAATATATCCGTCTGAGAATGGATTTGTACCTGGAGTACAACCAATTTTATCTTGGAAAACTAGGGTAATGCAAGTCAAACGCTTAAAAGCTGGTGATACAGTTAGTTACGATAGACATTTTGTAGCGGAAAAAGATATGACTATAGCAGTTTTGCCAGTTGGCTATGCAGATGGTTATGATAGAGACATGTATGGAAGCGCACAAGTACAGTATAGAGGTGCTAAGTGCGATGTAATCGGAACTATATGCATGGATATGTTAATGATTGACTGTAGTGGATTGGACTTTGAACCCCAAGTAGGAGATGTAGTTGACTTAATAAGTAATCAACTAGGAAATGATTTTATTAATGTATATAACCATGCAAGTTGGAGATCTACTATACCTTACGAAGTATGCACCTCAATATCATATAGATGTCCGAGAGTATATTTTAAAAACGGTAAAGCTGAAAAAATTGCTTGGTTATAAGTTAAAACTGAATTTTAAAATTAGTTATTTTTATTATAATTGTTGAAAATGCTGTCTTGTACAGCATTTTTTATTTTAATATTTAGTCGAATTTATTAGATATATATTAGACTATAGTGAATATGCACTAAAAAATATCGAATGTTTTGGATAGTCTAAAATTTAAATTGTGCTAAAATATGATTTAGTAATTCGTAAGTATCTAACTTTAAAAAGTTGAGATATGAAAAGAGTCAACAAAACTCATGTACACTAGGTTTTCTTGAGTTGTGCTGAAATATAGAGATAACATAAGTTTATTTTTCACATTGAAAAATCACCAAAAAACTACGATGTTATTTGTACACTTTAGCATATGGTATAAAAACGGTAGCCGTGGTAAACTTGATTCAAGAAAATTCGAAATGCAAAGAAAATTGGAGGTAATTTATGGCAACAGTAACTTTAAAGAATGTTGTAAAAGAATATGAGGGCGGAGTTATAGCTGTTAGAGACTTCAACCTAGATATTGAAGACAAAGAATTTATTATTTTGGTTGGTCCTTCTGGTTGTGGTAAAACTACAACATTGCGTATGATCGCAGGTTTGGAAGAGATTTCATCAGGTGAAGTATACATTGATGACGTATTAGTTAACGATGTTCAACCAAAAGATAGAGATATAGCTATGGTTTTCCAAAACTACGCTCTATACCCACACATGACAGTTTTTGATAACATGGCTTTCGGTTTGAAATTGCGTAAAACACCTAAAGATGAAATTAAGAGACGTGTTAATGAAGCTGCTAAGATTTTGGAAATCGAGCACTTATTAGATCGTAAACCAGCTGCTTTATCTGGTGGTCAAAGACAACGTGTTGCTTTAGGTCGTGCTATCGTTCGTAATCCTAAAGTCTTCCTAATGGATGAGCCTCTATCAAACTTGGACGCTAAACTACGTGTTCAAATGCGTGTTGAAATTACAAAATTACACCAACGCTTGGCTACAACATTTATTTATGTTACACACGACCAAACAGAAGCTATGACAATGGGTTCTAGAATCGTTGTTATGAAAGATGGTGTTATCCAACAAGTTGCAGACCCTACAACATTATATAGACATCCAAATAATACTTTCGTTGCTGGATTTATTGGAATGCCACCAATGAACTTCTTAAATACAAAAGTATTCAAAGATTCAAAAGGTATTGGTATTGAAGTTCACGAACACAAGATCTATTTAGATCAAGCTAAATATGACGTACCAGAAGTTAATGAATATGTTGGCAAAGCAGTTATCGCTGGTATTCGTCCAGAATCATTGAGCGATGCTCCAGCTAAAGTTGAAACAGCTAAACCAGCAGGTGCTGTATTCCCAGCAAAAGTTGACGTTGTTGAAAAACTTGGTGCACAATCATATGTTTATACAACAGTTGGTGATCTTATTATTACAGCTAGTGTTGACCCAATTCACTCACAAAGTAAAGTTGGAGATCAAATCGAATTAGCATTAGATCCACTACGTGTTGTATTGTTTGACAAAGAAACAGAAAATACAATTATTAGTTAATTTATTCTTAAATGAACTTTATTTAGTAATTTAACAAAAGGAGAGTGATTAAACTCTCCTTTTGCTTTTTAAATGAATGTGTTTTATCTGTTAAGAATATATAAGTTGAGCGAATAGTGGATTTTTTTGTTAAAATTAGAGACAAAGAAACTATTATCTCAATGTGGATTATTAGGTTATAATATTTTTGTAATGTACTTGAAATATTTTAGTAATATTGTCATAATGTTATGGAATTCTTCAGGTGGAGGGAGAAGACTCAATGGAAGAGATTACAAGATGTATTGAGCAAGCAGCAGCTATTTTAGATAGAACAGCTGGAGTCTCAGATCAAAGTGGTGTAGTTGTAGCTTGTACAGACTCATCAAGAGTTGGCAGTGTAAATAAATTAGCCGCAGAAATTTTTGCTAGTGATGATGCTTTTGCTGTTACAGGTGAGACATCCTATATGAAGTTTGGAACAGGTGATACTTTTGAGTATGTTTGCTTTATTGAAGGAACAGATCAATCTGCGCAAATAAACTTAGAGCTTTTAGTTAACTGGTTGAAGACAGTAGTAAAAGAAGAAGATCAAAATGATGAGCGTGAAGCTTTATTGAAGAATATTCTTTTGGAAAACGAATTACCAGGTGATATACCGCTAAAAGCTAGAGAGTATAGTATACCTTATGCTGCTATGAGAGTAGTCTATGTAGTTAGAGTCGCTGAAGAAAACAACTTAGATTCTCTTGAAGTAATGAGAAGTATGTTCCCTAACAGAAAAATTGACTTTGTTTTAGCTATGGATGAGAACAATATTGCATTAGTTAAAGAATTTAACCGTGGTGCAGATGAAGAAATCGGTGAGGTTGCAAGTCAAATTCAAGATACCCTAAATACTGAATCTATGACTAGTGTCAAGATTGCTATAGGTATGCCTACCGAAACACTCAAAGATTGTGCTAAGAGTTTTAGAGAAGCAACTTTAGCATTAACTATTGGTGGAATTTTCAATCCAGAGAAAAGTATTATTAGATACGATAAGTTAGGTCTTGGAAGATTGATCTATCAACTACCTCCAACACTATGTAAAATGTTCTTAGATGAAGTATTTGTAGATGGATCCTATGAAGAATTAGACTTAGAAACATTAACAACAATTGATACTTTCTTTGATAATGATTTAAACGGTTCAGAAACATCACGTCAATTATTTGTTCATAGAAATACATTAGTATATAGATTAGATAAGGCTCATAAGATTACTGGATTAGATGTAAGACAATTCGAGGATGCAGTCTTATTTAAATTAGCAACTATGGTTAGAAGATACTTAGAGTATTTACAAAAGACTACTGAAAAGAATTCTAACAAATGGTGGAAAGCTTAATAAATTAGAACTGGAAACAAGTTATGCTAGATTTTAAAAATGTTAGTATGTCTTACACAAAGCATTCAGACTTAGCTTTGAATGATGTTAGTTTTCACATCAATCCTGGAGAATTTGTCTTTGTTATTGGAGCAAGTGGTTCAGGAAAATCAACTGTTATTAAACTAATCAGTTGTGAAGAAGAGTTTCAAGATGGGGAAATTATTGTAGGTGGTACTAAACTAAGCAAAATTAAGAAAAGAGCTATACCTTATTTGAGAAGAAATCTTGGAATGGTATTTCAAGATTTTAGACTTATTGAGTCTAAAACTGTCTTTGAGAATGTCGCTTTTGCCATGGAAATACTTGGTAAAAGTAAGAGACAAATTTCAAGACAGGTACCATTAGTGTTGAGTACAGTTGGCCTTAGATCAAAAAAAGATGCATATCCAAATGAACTATCTGGTGGAGAGCAACAACGTGTAGGTATTGCTAGGGCGCTAGTAAATAACCCTGATATTATTTTAGCGGACGAGCCTACGGGTAACTTGGATCCGGATACTAGTGAACAAATTCTTGGTGTTCTTAAAGATATTAACGAGAGCGGTACAACGGTTATAGTATGTACACACGATATTTCTTTAGTTGAAAAAATGCAAGAGCGTGTAATTCAAATTAAAGATGGTTCACTATATAAGGATGTAGAGAAATACAGTTAGTAAGGCGAGTAGGATAGTAAATGAAGTTAAAGATTATTGGAAATTCATTCAAAGAGACAGGAAGAAATATAGTAAGACACCCATTTATCACTATTGCCTCTTTGACAACAATGACATTAATGTTACTAGTTTTAGGTTTTTTTATAGCCTTTTCCATGAATGCTAATAGTATGATGGATAGAATCTCACAGACACCACCTGTGGAGATTTGGTTAAGAAAAAATGTTAATAAAAATGAAATTGATAATATAGATAAGGCATTAGCTTCAAGTCAATATGTCTTGGAGTATAAATTGAAGTCTCCTCAAGATCATTATGATCAGTTTAAGGAGAGACTAGGTGAAGATGCTGAGTTATTAAATAGTTTGGACCCTAAGATCCTGCCTTACTCATTTACCTTGAACCTGAAAAGTCCAGATATGATTGAGGACTTCCAAAAAGAAATTGAAGTACTTCCAGGAATAGATGAGGTTCAATATAGCGAAACTGTAAGAGAATTCATAATAAGTGCTTCGAAAGCAGTAAACTGGTTCTCTTTGATTGTTGTAGCTGTACTATTTACGATAGCCTTGTTAGTAATTTCTAACATGACAAGAATGTCTATATTAGCAAGAGCTGAAGAAATCAGCATTATGAAATATGTTGGTGCAACAAATACATATATACGAGTTCCTTATTTATTAGAAGGAGCAATTATTGGATTAATAGGTGGACTTATTGCTGGGGGAGCAATAGGTTTCGCTTATGTGCAAGTATATAAGATTGCAATGGTCAATACGCCTATAACAAGTCCTGTGGCATTATTGCAAATGCATGAAGTTATTCCTACAGTGATTTTAGTTCTGGTAGCTATAGGTGTAGTAGTCGGAGCTATAGGTAGTGGGCTATCTGTTAGAAAATATGTTAATGTTTAGAAAATATTTATATTTAGACGCTAACTAATTAATATAATAAATCAGTGATTAAGAAAACACGATAAAGACAAGAGCTTTAAAGGATTAAAGAAATTAAAGAATAATATTAGAATATTTGTAATTGAAACTAGCTTTGACCAGTTGGTTTAATGGAGGTAAAGTTCAAATGAAGAATAATGGAAAGCAGAGAAAGAATAGATTTATAGCGGCAGCTTTGGCGGCAACTATGGTCTTTACAGTCATTCCAACTACTCAAGTATCTGCTAACAATAATGAATTTGCTAGCCAAGAACAGCTAGACGAGTTAGAGAGATTAAAAGAAAAAGAAAAAGAATTGGCTTCTGCACAGGCACAACTTGATGCTGATATGAATGCAGTTAAATCTGAGGTCGCTAACCTACAAAGTCAAAGTGCAGGTTTAAGCTCACAACTAGAACAATTAATGGCTGAAGACGTAGTTCTAAAAGAAGACTATGAAAGACTACAAAAAGAGCTAAAAGAAGCTGAAGAGTTCATGAAGGCTGCAATATCTGCTTATGAAGATGCTAAAGCAGATGTTGATGAGAAGCAAAAAGAATATGAATTAAGAATGGTAGCTATGTATAAACGTAGTAACCAGTCATTCCTAGATATTCTAATGAAGTCAGATGGTATTAGCGGTTTCTTTACAAATCTTCAGTTGATTAGTGTAATTGCAAAATCAGACCAAGATGTTTTGCAAGAGTTAACTACAGCAAGAGAGACTGCTCAGGTCAAAAAGATGGCTGCAGAGGAAAGCAAGAAGCAATATGATGAATTCGTTGCAGCTAAAGCTAAAGAAATTGAAGAACTTGCTAAAGGTATAAGAAGTAAAGAAAGTGAAATCAGTGCTGTACAAAGTAATCTTTTGAATAGATCTTCTGATTTAAGTAACTTACAGGAACAATTTACTGTTAATGCACAGGAGCGTTCTAATATACAATCACAGTCAAGTGATATTCAAGGTAAGATTGATGCACAAGCTGAAGCAACAAGAGCAGCTTGGGCAGAGGCTACTAGAGCTGCTGAGGCTGCAAGACAGCCATCAACTCCTGGTGGTGGTGCTGGTACAGTTGTTGGAAACCCAAGTAGCTATGGTCTAGTTCACCCAGCTCCTGGTACTTACGGAATTACTAGTTATTATGGCTGGAGAAGTTGGCCACTTGATCCTAGCGCAGGTTATGATTTCCATACTGGTATTGATTTTGGTGGTAATTTTGGTGATCCAGTAGTAGCAGCTAATGATGGTGTTATTGTTGCAGCAAATAATCCATTCCCAAATTCAAACTATGGTGGATTTTATTCAGGTGTAGCAAATTACATAATTATTGACCATGGTAATGGTATGCAAACAGCTTACTGGCATTTGAAATCTGTAGAAGTCTATGTAGGACAAAGAGTAAGTAGAGGCCAAAGAATTGGTGGAATTGGTTCAACTGGTTACTCAACAGGACCACACTTGCACTTTGAAGTTAGATTCCCAGGATCTCCAAATGCAGGAATTGGAAGTACTGTAGATCCATATCCATACTTATTTAGTTAAGGTGAAGTGGTATTTTAGTTTTAGCTGTAAGAAAAATGAAAATACGCAAATCTAATTTTTACAAATTATATTAGATATGGAATGAAAAAAGCTGATATCATATATTTTGATATCAGCTTTTGTGCATCTAGAGGTGTGAAATGAACGAAATGAATAATAAAGATAATAAGTACAATAATGAAGATAATAATAACTATGATCCAAAGCAGAGTGAATCTGGCTATGATTCAGAGTATACTCATGGGTCTTGGGATCCAAATGCTATGAGTAGACCAAGAGCAAAGTACGAATCAAGAGAGCCATTAGATTCTAGTAATATCGATAAAAGTGATGCTAATAATGATTCAAGCGATACGAATGATTCAAATGGTTTAAATAACTTAAATAAATCAAATGATAATTTCTATAATGGCGGCTTTAATAATGATGGCCGAAGATTTCCGAATGAGCCTAATGACTTACAAGATGTGTACATCCGCATGAATGAACAAATAGCCAAGACCAGACAGCCTAACAATACAGTTTTTGTTGCATTAATAACTGCATTAATAACTGCAGTTGTAACAACTGTGTTGGTTTGGGGCCTAAGTAGAAGTGGAATATTACCGGGGGCAAATCTATCCGGGGGAAACTCAGGGAACTCTAATGCGCATACAATAGAAGGCTTAGGTCTTTCGATTCATACTGATGATCCTGATACAGAGCAAGAAGCTGACAAATTGGCTCAAATAGTAAAATTGTTGCAAGATAATTATTTTTCAACCTTAAGTTCAAAAGAAATTATTTCCTTTATGAGTAAAGGTATCTTGGACGCGGTAGACAATCCATATACTTATTATTTAACACCAGAAAGTTTAGCGGATTTTCATGAATCTATGAAAGGTAATTACTATGGAATTGGTGCCAGTGTAAGGAAAACTGACGATGGAAAATATATGATTACTGAAATCATGGAAAATAGTCCGGCAGAGAAGGCAGGTCTCCAAAGAGGTGATGTAATAACCTCAGTGGCAGGTACAAGTGTTAGCGAATTTAAAGATGCTTCAGACTTAGCCAAAAATGTTAGAGGTGAAGCTGGTAGTTCAGTTGAAATTACAGTAAGTAGAAATAACAAAGAAGAAACAATTAGGGTTATCAGAGGTGAAGTTGTTCAAAAAGTTGTAAGAACTAGAATGTTGGAAGACGGTATAGGCTACTTATATATATCAGATTTTACGATATCACTTCCTGAACAATTTGCTGAAGGTATGAATAAACTACTCGAGGCAGGCGCTAAGAATATTGTTTTTGATATGAGATACAACCCAGGTGGTAGTGCTGACTCATTGATTAAAGTTGTCGATATGCTTTTGGATGAAGCTAGAATTGCGGAGATCAGAGGTAGAGACCGAGGGGAAGCAATGAGAGAAACTTGGGACTCCAAAGATGGTAAGATGGTCTCTGATGATATGCGCTATGCAATATTAGTCAATGGCAATACTGCTTCAGCAGCTGAATTATTCAGTGGTGCTTTGAGAGATCATGATAAAGCTGTGTTGATAGGAAGCAAAACTTTTGGTAAAGGTTCTGGAACTAGGATGTTTGAGTTGATTGACCATTCTGGTGCTAATATCACAATCTTTAATTACTATCTTCCAAAAGGTGATCTAATTGAAGGTAAAGGAATAACACCAGAAATTGAATCAGAAGGTCCAAGTATGGAAGTTTTGCAGAAAAAATCCATTTACGAACTTGAACCAACTGAAGACCCTGATTTGGAAAAAGCTATTGAATACCTTAAAGGCTTAGATAAATAAAGATGCTTGATTTCTATAGTGTAATTGCTGAATTGTATGAACAATTCCAAGATTTTGATATAAATAAACTTCCAGAGTTATGGGCTACTTTCCTAGATACTGAGTATAAAAAATCAGTTGCAACTATTAATGAAGCTGACAGTGATTTTGTCAGATCAGAAGATCGGCTTGCATTAGATTTAGGATGCGGAACGGGTTCTGTGACTATGGCTTTAGCAGAAAAAGGCTGGCAAGTCATCGGAGTAGACAATTCCGCTGAAATGCTAGAGGTAGCTGAATCTAAAATTAATTACCAAATTAAAGATAATAGTTTTGTTGATAATAAAGATTACCTAACCGAAACTCTTAAGGTGAAGTTTGTTCTTCAAGATATACTTAATTTGGAGTTAAAAGAACAAGCTGATCTAATTTATACAAGTTTAGATGTATTTAACCACTTAGATGAAGAAGAATTATTAGACGTTCTACGAAATTCTTACACACAGCTAAAAGATGGTGGCATATTAATCTTTGACCTTCATTCTCTTGAATACATGCAGACTGATCTAGGAAATAATACCTATCATAGTGTTACAGACGATAATGTGATTATATGGGAGAATGACTTTTCTGAGTCAGATCTAACTAATGAGGCAGTTATAACTGTTTTTAAGAAAGAGGCTGACGGTAGGTTCAAAAGAGAATCTTCAAGCTTGCTTGAGTACTATCATTTTCCAAAGCTTGTGATTGAATATTTAGAGTTTCTTGGGATGAAAGTAGAATATATAAAGGATACTGAATTTACAGATATGTGGGACAGTAAACGTATATTTATTAAAGCAAGCAAGAGTTTATAAGAGTGAAAAAATTAGATTTAGAAAGAATTTTAGGTGAAAGAATGAGTGAATTAAATTTACATCCAGAAGGAGATTATATTGTTAGAGCCTTGGGCGTTAATTCTGAAGTTAGAATGACAGCAATACGATCAACAGAAACTGTTACAGCAGCAAGTGAAGCACATGACCTAAGTCCAATTGCAGCTGTTGCATTGGGACGTTTCATGTCAGGATTACAACTGATTAGCCAAGATCTTAAAAACCCAGGCGACTTATTATCAGGAAGTATTAAGTCAGATGGACCAATCAAGGGTATTACTGCAGTCGCTAATGAAGATGGAACAGTTAAAGGGTATGTAGATAATCCTCTAGTTGAGAGTGTATTCTATAACGACAAAAAGTTTAATTTGGCAGCTGCAATAGGAAATGGAAGTTTAAGTATCACTAGGAAACAGGCAGGAGCAAAGCCATATACAGGATCAGTTCCACTAATATCAGGTGAGATTGCAGAGGACTTGACATATTACTTATATCAATCAGAACAATTGCCAACAATTTTAGCCTTGGGAGTTTTATGTGATGAAAATGGTATTAAACATGCAGGTGGGTTTATGGTTCAAGCTCTCCCAGGAGCGAAGCCTGAAACTATAGACTATTTGGAACAGAGGATAGCCGGTTTCCCTGAGATTTCATATTTAATGGAAGAGGGATTTGACCCAGCTGAGATTCTTAACCTATTTATTGGTGCTGATATTGAATATCTTTCTGTTAAAGAGAGTAAGTTTTACTGTGACTGCTCTAAGGATAGAATGTATAATGCGCTATTAACTTTGGGAGCAGAGGACTTGTTAGAATTAAGTGAAGATGAGTCAGGTATTGAGTTAGTTTGTGAGTTTTGTAATAAAGTGTACAATTTCACACAAGATGAATTAAAAGCAATTTATTCAATAAGAAAAGAAGCTTTAGAGGGCAATTAATTAATTGTATATGTGAAGTTTCCTGAAATTAGATAGATATTCAAAGATTAGAAAAGGTTGTAATGGAAAATTTTATTGTAGCTGTTGAAGCTGTTTTACCACTGGTTGTGTACTTACTTTTGGGTGTTTGGCTTAATAAGAAGAAAGTGATCAGTCAAGATGGTTTTGCTGAATTCAATACTTTATTGTTTAATGTTTTGTTGCCTATTTTGGTTTTTGACAATATCTATAACGCTGATTTAAGGGATATTTGGACATCTAATACTCTTATATATATATCGTTGTTATATATATTAACTTTTCTATTGTTTATATATATTGTTTATGTAGTGGAGAAAGATAATAGAAAAAGATCTGTAATGCTCCAAGGTATAACTAGAGGAAGTGCTGTTCTTTTTGGTTTGCCTTTAGCTAATAATATTTTGGCCAGTTCACAGCTTGCGACTGTATCACTAGCAGCAACTTTAAGTATCCCATTTAATAGTATATTACCAATTTTTTGCTTCGTTATTTTTATGGAGGGAAAAGCAAGTTTTAAAGCTAGTCTTAAAAACTTAATTACAAATCCAATAATGGTGGCTGCGATAATAGGACTTTTGGTTAAGATGTTGGGAATTAATCTACCTCAATTCATCTTGAACTCTAGTAAAGGTCTATCAAGGGCCTCAACGCCGCTGTCATTTATCTTGTTAGGTGGAACTTTCAGATTAAGTACTTCAGGAATTAAAGATAAATCACTTTGGTTTACAGTTATAGCGAGGTTATTACTTGTTCCTGGGGTTGCATTAGCTATAGCGTATGTTTTAGGAATGAGAAATGCAGATATAATTGCTGTTCTAGTAGCTTCTGCAGGACCTACAGCAGTTTTAAGTTACCCACAAGCTGTATCAAGTGGTGGAGATGCTGAGCTAGCGAATAATATTGTTGTCTACACAACTTTACTTGCAATAATTACAGTAGTTGTTTTGCTAGGTGTGCTGTCATCCGTGTCTGCAATTCAGTTGTAAAAACAAAAAAGATAGATTTTGTTTTGTGCAAAATGACGAATTTGCAAAAAAATTAATCAAAACCTAAGAAAATAGGCAAAAAAAGCAATTTTTTACTTGAAGTTTATTCAGTTTAAATATAGAATGCTTAAGCACAGTTAATCGCAAAAGACGATTAAGACAGCTGAAGATTGCTACACTAGGAGCTGCAAACCTGTGGAGGGAACTTCGGTTGTACGTGGCTAGATCAAAAGATTTGGCGACAGGTGAAACTTTTAGATACTTACATTGGGATCACAGAAATGCGATTCCATATTTTTGTGAGGTCATATAAATTTAGTTTTGTTTTAGGATGAAACACCCGGAAAAGTAGCAACCTGTAGCAGCAGAAATAGGAGGGAAATATGGCTATAAGTCAAAAAATTCGTATTCGTTTGAAAGCATATGAACACAGAATTTTGGATGAATCGGTAGAAAGAATTGTTGAAACAGCAAACCGTACAGGTGCAACAGTTTCAGGTCCAATTCCTTTGCCAACAAAGAAAGAGGTTGTAACAATTTTACGTTCACCTCACGTTGACAAAGATTCACGCGAGCAATTTGAAATGCGTACACACAAACGTTTGATTGATATCTACGCACCAAATACCAAAACTGTAGAAGCTTTGATGAAGTTGGATATTCCAGCAGGCGTAAATATAGAAATTAAGTTGTAATCAGAATACTCTAGGTGAAAACCGTTTCTTCAATTTTTTAATAAAAAGAGAAGTAAGTATCTGGTAATGTTCGTAGAATAACGAACCAATAACCAAAGAAGGAGAAAATAATGAGTAAATTCATGTTAGGTAAAAAAGCTGGTATGACTCAAATTTTTGATGAAAACGGAAGTGCAATTCCTGTAACAGTCATCGATTGTGGACCAGTTACCGTAGTTCAAAAGAAAAATAAAGAAGTAGATCAATATGAAGCTGTAAAAGTAGCATATGACGAAGTAAGAGAGACTTTATTAAATAAACCTGACAAAGGTCAATTTGATAAAGCAGGTACAAAAACATTTCGTAATTTAGTAGAGTTCCGTGTCGAAGACTCAAATGCTTATGAATTAGGACAAGAGATAAAAGTTGACGAGATGTTCGCTGTTGGAGATTACGTAGACGTAACAGGTACATCAAAAGGTAAAGGATATGCTGGTAACGTTAAACGTCACGGTCAAAGTGGTGGTTTAGAAGATCACGGTTCTAAATATCACAGAGGTGTAGGTTCTCTAGGAGCATCAGCATCACCATCAAGAGTTTTCAAGGGTAAAAAACTTCCAGGTCAAATGGGTAACAAGAAAGTTACAATCCAAAACTTAGAAGTAGTTCTTGTAGATGGTGAAAGAAATATTGTTGTTCTTAAGGGTGCTATTCCTGGTTCTAATGGAAATGTTGTTAGTATTGCCGACACAGTCAAAGCTGGCAAACATAAATAGGATTAAGGAGACGTTAAATGGCAAAAGTAGATGTATTAAATTTAGCAGGTAAAGTTGTAGGCGATTACGAACTAGCTGACTCTATTTATGGTATTGAAGCTAAGGAAGATTTAATCTATCAAGTAGTTAAAGCTCAACTAGCTAATAAGAGACAAGGAACTTCAAAAGTTAAAAATAGAAGTGAAGTAAGTGGTGGTGGTAAGAAACCATGGCGCCAAAAAGGTACAGGTAGAGCACGTGCAGGTTCAATCAGAGCACCTCAATTCATCGGTGGTGGAGTAGTGTTCGGACCTACACCAAGAAGCTACAAGCTTTCAGTTCCTAAGAAACAAAGAAGAATTGCATTGAAGTCAGTCTTAAGCTTAAAAGCACAAGCAAATAACATTTATGTATTAGATGAAATTGCATTAAGCGAACCAAAGACAAAAGAAATTGCTAATTTCTTAAAATCTTTAAGTAACGAAGGTAAAGCTTTATTCGTACTAGAACATGATAATAAGGCAGCAGAACTTTCAATAAGAAACTTAGCAAATGCAAATTATGCACACTTCAATACAATTAATGTATATGACATTTTAAACAGCGATGTATTAGTGTTGACAAAAGCAGCCGCTGATAAAATCGAGGAGGTATACGCATAATGAAAAGTCCTTACGAAATAATTAAAAGACCTATTATTACCGAACGTTCAGCTGAAGGTATGGCAGATGGTCGTTATACTTTCGAGGTGGCAAAGAATGCTAAAAAACCTGAGATAAGAAAAGCGATTGAAGAATTGTTCGAAGTTAAGGTTTTAAAAGTTAACACAATGAACATTCCAGGTAAGAAAAAACGTGTAAATATGAACCAAGGTTACACTTCAGACTGGAAGAAAGCTATAGTTCAAATCGATACAAATCCAGAAGAATCTAAATACTTAGGTGAAGGTGGAAAAGAAGTTAAGTCCAACAGAAAATATAAGTCTTCAATTGAAGATTTAGGTTTTGGACAATAGACTCAGACAAGGAGATAAAATATGGCAGTTAAGAATTATAAACCAACTTCTCCTGCAAGAAGAGGAATGTCAGTCGTTGATTACTCAGGATTGACAAAGAAGAGCCCGGAGAAAAGATTAGCTAAATCTAAAAAAAGAGGTAGCGGTCGTAATAACTCAGGTAAGATAACCATTCGCTTTAGAGGTGGTGGTAACAAACGTAAATTACGTGAGATTGATTGGCGTAGAGATAAAGATGGAGTTCCAGCAAAAGTTGTTGCTGTTGAATATGATCCAAACCGTACCGCTTTCATCGCTTTATTACAATATCTAGATGGTGAGAAGAGATATATCTTACAACCAAAAGGATTAAAAGAAGGTGATAAAGTTCTTAGTGGCGAAACTGCAGAGATTAGAGTTGGTAATACTAAGAAATTAAAAGATATTCCTACAGGTACTATGGTTCACAATATTGAACTAAGACCAGGTTACGGAGCACAAATGGTAAGAACTGCGGGTGCAGGTGCTCAATTAGTAGCTAAAGAAGGTAAGTATGCAACCCTTAAGTTACCTTCAGGTGAATACAGATTAGTTCTACTAGAATGTAAAGCAACAATTGGTGTTGTTGGAAACGCAGAACATGAGAACGTAAACGTAGGTAAAGCAGGTAAGACAAGATATAAAGGTAAAAGACCTCACGTTCGTGGTGTTGTCATGAACCCTAACGATCACCCTCATGGTGGTGGTGAAGGTAAGTCACCAGTTGGTCGTCCAAGTCCAGTATCACCTTGGGGACAAAAAACATTGGGTTACAAAACTCGTAAGAAGAATAAACCTTCCAATAAATATATTGTAAGAAGAAGAAAGTAGGAGGAAAATAAATGAGTCGTTCAGCAAAAAAAGGCTTTTTTGTCGAAGAATCTTTAATTAAGAAAGTTCGTGCACAAAACGATGCAAATGAAAAACAAGTTATTAAGACTTGGTCAAGAGCTTCTACTATCTTCCCAGAGATGGTAGGACATACAATAGCTGTACATGATGGACGTAAACATGTTCCTGTATATATCACAGAAGACATGGTAGGACACAAATTAGGTGAATTTGCTACAACTCGCCTATTCCGTGGTCACAAACGTTCAGAGAAAAAAGTTGGATTGAAAAAATAGGAGGTAAATGATTTTGGAAAAGAAATATACTAAAGCATATTTAGAAGATAATCGCGAAGAAGTATTAGAATTATATGCACAAAAGCACACAAAATCTAACCGTCCTGCAATTTTGACAAAGAAACAACGTAAAATTCTTGGAATTGGTAAAGACAGAGGTATTGCTAAAGTAAGTAACGTTAGAGTTGCTCCAAGAAAAGTACAAATTGTTTTGGATCAAATTAGAGATAAAGATGTACGTGAAGCAAGAGCTATTTTACAATACACAGACAAGATCGCTACTGAAGATCTAATCAAATTATTAGACTCAGCTGTAGCAAACGCTGTTAATAATAATGGTATGGCAGAAGATAGCTTATATGTCGCAATGTGCAACGTTGGTCAAGGCGTAACCCTAAAACGTTATAGACCACGTGGTAAAGGTAGTGCTTCACCAATCAACAAGAGAACAAGCAACATTACTATTGTTGTTAAGGCTAGAGATTAGGAGGTTACGAAATAATGGGACAAAAAGTTAACCCACATGGCTTTCGAGTAGGTGTTATTAAAGACTGGAGCACCAAATGGTATGCAGATAAGAAAGACTTTAGTAAATACTTGGTAGAAGATAAAAAAATTCGTGATTTCATTAAAAAAGAAGTTTACGATGCAGGTTTAGCTGATATTCATATCGAAAGAAAAGGTGATGACGTAACAACTCTAACTCTTTACACAGCAAAACCAGGTATTATCATTGGTCGTCAAGGTGCAGGTATTGAAGAGCTAAAGAAAAAATTGGCTAAAGAATTTAAGAAAGATTTCTTAATCAATGTCAATGAAGTACCAAATCCAGATACAAATGCTCAATTAATTGCTGAAAACATTGCAGCTCAATTGGAAAGACGTGTTGCTTTCCGTAGAGCAATGAAACAAAGCATTACACGTGCTATGAAGGCTGGTGCTAAAGGTATAAAAACTATGACAAGTGGTCGTTTAGCAGGTGCTGATATGGCACGTACAGAACAATATGATGAGGGTACAGTTCCTCTACATACATTACGTGCTAATGTAGACTATGGTTTCGCTGAAGCAGATACTCAATACGGTATTATAGGTGTTAAAGTTTGGGTCTACAAGGGCGATGTTCTAGACGGTAAACTACACTCAATCGCTACTGAACCAGTTAGAAAACAAGGTCGTGGCGATAAGCGTAGAGGTAATAACAGAAGAGGAGGAAATAAATAATGTTACTCCCTAAGAAAGTTAAATATAGAAAACAACACCGTGGCCGTATGAAGGGTAAAGCTACTCGTGGTAATAAAGTTACATATGGTGAGTACGGTTTAGTTGCACTAGAACCGGCATGGTTAAAAGGTAACCAAATAGAATCCGCTCGTATTGCTATCAACAGAAGAATGCGTCGTGGTGGTAAACTATGGATTAAGGTTTTCCCAGATAAATCAGTTACTAAAAAACCTGCTGAAGTTCGTATGGGTGCTGGTAAAGGTTCACCAGAGTTCTTCGTAGCAGTTGTAAAACCAGGAAGAGTTATATTTGAAGTAGCTGGTGTTTCTGAAAGTGTTGCAAGAGATGCTCTTAGATTAGCAAGTTATAAATTGCCATTTAAGACAAAAATAGTTAAAAAAGGTGAGGAGGGCGTAGTAAATGAAGGCTAATGAATTACGTGAAAAAAGCACAGAAGATTTAAATGTTGAGTTAGCTGAACTAAGCAATGAATTATTTAAGCTACGTTTCCAAAATGCAACTCATAATTTGGATAATCCTGCACAATTGAAACATGTTAGAAGAGATATCGCTAGAGTAAAAACAATTTTACGTGAGCGTGAAATATCTCTAGAGAATAAATAAGGAGGAGTTTAAATGGCTATAGAAAGAAATTTACGTAAAAGTCGTGTTGGTATAGTTGTTTCCAATAGTATGGATAAAACAGTTATAGTGGCCGTAAACGAGTTGAAAAAACATCCTCTATACAAGAAGCATGTTAAGACAACTAAAAAGTTTGCAGTGCATGATGAAAATAATGAATGTAACGTCGGTGACCGTGTAAAAATCATGGAAACTAGACCTTTGAGTAAAACAAAATCTTGGAGATTAACCGAGATTATTGAAAAGGCTAAGTAGAAGGAAGGAGATTAATATGATACAAGTAGAATCTATACTTCATTCTGCAGATAATACCGGAGCCCGTACACTAAAATGTGTTAAGGTTTTGGGAGGTTCTAAGAGAAGATTCGCAAGCATTGGTGATGTTATTGTATGTTCAGTTCAAGAAGCAGCACCTGGTGGCGTAGTTAAAAAAGGTGAAGTTGTAAAAGCTGTAATCGTTCGTACAAAGAAACCTATTAGACGTAAAGATGGTTCATACATTAAGTTCGACGAGAACGCAGCAGTTGTAATTCGTGATGATAAGAACCCAATGGGTACACGTATTTTTGGCCCAACAGCTAGAGAATTACGTGAAGGTGGATTCACAAGAATCTTATCCTTGGCTCCAGAGGTACTATAAGGAGGAAACTATGGCAAAGAAAATACATGTAAAAAAAGGTGATACTGTCTACGTTCTCTCCGGTAAGGATAGAGCTAAAACAGGTGAAGTTCTAGAAGTTTTCCCTAAAACAGGTCGTGTACTTGTAGAAGGTGTTAATATTGTTGCAAAACATAGAAAACCTCGTAGAATGGGTGAAAGTTCAGGTATATTTGCAGAGGAAGCTCCAATAGATAGCTCAAATGTTATGTTAGTAGATCCAAAAACAGGAGAACCTACAAAAGTTGGAGTTAGAATCAATGATAACGGTGATAAAGTCCGTTACGCAAAAAGAAGTGGTAACGATATTGATGTTATCACCGCAGCTAAGAAATAAGAGAGGTAGGGATAATGTCAAGATTAAAAGATAAATATGTAAATGAAGTTGCCCCTGCTTTAAATGAAAAGTTTGGCTATAAATCAGTTATGCAAACTCCAAAATTGGAAAAGATTGTTCTTAACATGGGTGTTGGTGACCGTGAAAATAGCAAAACTGTAGAGCATGCAGCAGAAGATTTGACACTTATAGCAGGTCAAAAAGCTGTTATTACTAAAGCTAAGAAATCCATAGCAAACTTCCACTTACGTGAAGGTATGGAAATCGGTACTAAAGTAACTCTAAGAGGCGAAAGAATGTATGAATTCTTAGATAGATTCATCAGTATTGCAGTTCCACGTGTTCGTGACTTTAGAGGTTTATCTGCAAATTCATTCGATGGTAGAGGTAACTACTCAGTTGGTATGAAGGAACAATTGATTTTCCCTGAGATCAACTACGATAATATCGATCAAATTAGAGGTTTAGATATTAGTATCGTTACAACAGCTGAAACAGATGAGGAAGCATACGAATTATTGAAATTATTTGGCTTCCCATTCGCAAGATAAGGAGATAATAATGGCAAAAACATCTAAAAGAGTTAGTGGAGCAAGAGAAGCTAAATTCTCAACAAGAAATCATAACCGTTGTAAGTTGTGTGGTCGTCCACGTGCTTATTTACGTAAGTACGGAATTTGCCGTGTATGTTTCCGTGAACTAGCATATAAGGGTGAAATACCTGGTGTGCACAAGTCAAGTTGGTAATCGGGAGGTACAAATATGCAAAGCACAGATAAAATAGCAGATATGTTAACAAGAATTCGTAATGCTCAAAGAGCTCATCACGAAACAGTTGACGTTCCTGCTTCAAAATTAAAAAATGAAATTGCTAAAATTTTATTAGATGAAGGTTATATTAAATCTTTTGAAGAAGTGGAAGCAGAACCACATAATGTTATTAGAATTACTTTGAAGTATTTACAAGGTAGAGCAGCTATAGGTGGTATTAAGCGTATTTCAAAACCAGGTTTGAGAATATATAGTCAAGTCAATGACTTGCCACATGTTCTAGATGGTCTAGGAATTGCAATTATATCAACTTCTAAAGGCTTAATGACAGACAAGACTGCACGCGAAGAAAATATCGGTGGAGAAGTGTTAGCCTACGTTTGGTAGTCTTTACACTCTGAAAGGGGCCATATAGGCTCGCAATCTTAAGAGGAGGAAATTTATATGTCACGTATAGGTAATAAACCAATTGCTGTTTCTAATGACTTAAAGATTAATATTGATGACGAAAATCATATTATCGAAATTTCAAATGGTAAAAACAGCTTAAGTCAAGAATACGCAGACGTAATTGACGTTAAATTAGGAGAAGGCGAAATCGTCGTCTCAAGACAAAATGACGAGAATACAAGTAAAGCTCTTCATGGTTTATATCGTTCATTAATCCATAACATGGTTGTTGGATTAACAGAAGGTTATAAGAAAACTTTAGATATCAATGGTATCGGTTTCAGAGCTAACTTAAGTGGTAAAAAGCTAGAATTACAAATTGGATATTCACATCCTGTTGTATTTGAAGCTCCAGAAGGTATCGAATTCGAACTACCAACTCAAACTCAAATTATTGTAAAGGGTTATGATAAACAATTAGTTGGTGAAGTTGCTGCTAAGATCAGAGCAAGTAGAATTCCTGATGTATACCACGGTAAAGGTATTAAATATTCAGACGAAGTCTTACGTATTAAAGAAGGTAAGACAGGTGCTAAAGGTTAATAGAAAGGTGCATGTTAAATGATTAAGCAAATTAATAAGAATAAAAATCGTCAAAGAAAACATGCTAAGATACGTCGTACCCTAAGTGGTACAACAGAAATTCCTAGAATTTCAGTGTATCGTAGCAATAAGCATATATATGCTCAATTGATTGATGACCAAAATGCGACAACATTAGTTAGTGCATCTACTTTAGACTCAGAGTTAAATCTAAGTGACGGCAATACAGGTTCAGTTGCAGCTGCAAAAGCAGTAGGTGAACTATTAGGAGAAAGAGCTAAAAAAGCTGGTTTCGAAAAAGTTGTATTTGACCGTAGTGGATACATTTACCATGGTCGTGTGGCAGCTTTAGCAGATGGTGCACGTTCAGCAGGACTTGCATTCTAATACGAGGAGGAATACTAATGGAAAATAAATATGAACCAGAAATTATGGACCGTGTCGTAAGTATTAGCCGTGTTGCTAAGACTGTTAAGGGTGGTCGTAACATGAGATTCCGTGCACTCGTAGTTGTCGGTGATGGACATGGTAGAGTTGGTGCTGGAATCGGTAAGTCAATCGAAATTCCTGAAGCTATTCGTAAGGCAAAGGAAAGTGCAATTAAAAGCATGATAGATGTTACTACTGATGGAACTACAATCCCACACAGATACATCGGTGAATTTGGTGCTGGTAAAGTTTTAGTTATGCCAGCTAAACCAGGTACAGGTGTTATTGCAGGTGGTGCAGCTCGTGCTGTTGTTGAATTAGCAGGTATAAAAGATATTAGAACAAAATCTTTAGGTACAGCAAACCCACTTAATGTTGTTAATGCTACAATAGACGCTTTAGGTAAATTGAGAGCAGTAGAAGATGTAGCTAAAACTCGTGGTAAGAATCCAGAAGAGATTTTATAGGAGGTTCCGCGAAATGGCTAAATTGAAAATAACACTTAAGAAAAGTAAAAATAACAGATTGACTAAGCACAAACGTACATTGGAAGCGTTAGGATTGAAAAAAATTGGTCAATCAGTAGAACATGAAGATACTCCTGCACTACGTGGTCAATTAAGACAAGTTGACTACTTAGTTGAAGTAGAGAGTTTATAGGAAGGAGCTAAACATGAAGTTAAATGATATTAAAGCTCCAGCAGGCGCAACCCATAACACTCAACGTAAAGGTAGAGGTGATGGGTCCGGTCGTGGTAAGACTTCAGGTCGTGGTACCAAAGGTCAAATGGCAAGATCAGGTAGTCGTAGACGCTGGGGATTTGAAGGTGGACAAACTCCTTTATTCCGTAGATTACAAAAACGCGGATTCAATAATAAAAACTTTGAAACAAAATATGTAGAAGTGCCAGTTTCTAGACTGAACGTTTTTGCAGATGGTGATATAGTAGATTTAGCAACAATTAAAGAAAAAGGTGTTGCTAACTTTGATCACAAACAAGATAAATTAAAAATTATCGGTAATGAAGAACTTGACAAGAAGCTAACAGTTAAAGCAAGCAAGTTTACAAAATCTGCAAAAGCAAGTATAGAAGCGGCGGGAGGCGTCGCTGAGGAGGTATAGATATGTCAAGCATTGGAAATACCTTGAAAAAGGCTATTAATGTTCCAGAATTGCGTAAGCGCATATTTTATACACTGTTAATCATAATCATTTATCGTGTGGGTGCACACATTCCTGTTCCAGGTATTAACCGTGTTGCATTCACCAACTTGATTAATAGTTTTGGTCAATTAGGACAAATGATGGATATAATCTCTGGTGGTGCTTTAGCCTCAGTTTCTATTTTCTCATTAGGTGTCCAACCTTACATTACAGCGTCAATTATCATTCAGCTATTGACAGTTGCAATACCTTCTTTGGAAAGTCTAGCTCAACAAGGCGAAACAGGAAGAAAGAAGATACAAAAGATCACAAGATATACAGCAGTAGGTTTAGCAGCAGTTATGTCATTTTCATTCTGGTATGCTACTCGCTCAGCTTCTGTAAGTAATCTACCAATGTGGTTAAATGCAATTTTAGTAATATCAACATTTACTGCAGGTACAATGATTGTAACTTGGTTAGGGGAATCAATTAATGGTAACGGTGTTGGAAATGGTGTTTCAATTATCATTTTCACTGGTATTATTGCTAAGATTCCTGACATGTTAAGAGCATTATGGTATACAGTAAGAGCATGGGACGTAAATAACAATTGGGGTCCAATTGTAGCAACAGTTCTATTGTTAGTATTTATAGTTGCAGCATTAGCATTGTTATCATTTGTTATATTTGTTCAACTAGCTGAAAGAAGAATACCAGTACAATATTCAAAACGTGTTGTAGGACGTAAACAATATGGTGGTCAAAGTTCATATTTACCAATTAAGGTAAACCAATCTGGTGTTATGCCAGTAATCTTTGCCTCAGCAATTGCATCCTTACCTTCATTGTTAGTAAGTTTGTTCTGGCACAATAGTAATAATGGTGTGGTAAACTTTTTCCGTACATTTGGTGCTAACCCTCTTTATTATGTAATCATGGCATTGCTAATATTAATGTTTACTTTCTTCTATTCATTGATCTCATTCAATCCAATTGAGATTTCAAATAATTTACAGAAGAATGGTGGTTATATCCCAGGTATCAGACCAGGTAGACCTACATCAGAATTTATTCAAAACACTTCAAATCGTTTGAATTGGTTTGATGCATTATTCTTAATAATTGTTACATTACTACCTACATTAATAGGTACAATTACAAATACAAGCGCAATTTGGATGGGTGGTACATCTATCATAATTATTGTCGGTGTATGTGTAGAGTTACAAAATCAATTAGAATCAGAAATGACAATGAAGAGTTACAAAGGTTTCTTAAAATAGATGATAATAACAATGTAAAAATTGAAAGATCATTCAAAGCCTTACCTGGCTTAGGTGAGGCTTTACTTAATTTTAGTAAGGAGAGATTATGAGACTAATACTTTTAGGTGCACCAGGTTCCGGAAAAGGTACAATAGCAGGAGAGATTAGCAAGAAATTTGGCATAAGTCACGTTTCTACAGGCGACCTTTTCAGAAAGAATATCAAGGGCAATACTGCTTTAGGTCAAGAAGCTCAAGCATACATGGAAAAAGGTGAACTAGTTCCTGATGAGTTAACTATTCGTATGTTGGAAGATAGATTCAGTGAGGCTGATGTTGAGAATGGATTCTTATTAGATGGTTTTCCAAGAAATATTGCTCAAGCTGATGCTTTGCAAGAACTGTTGCAAGGAAGAGATGAGAAGCTAGATGTAGCTTTAAATGTTTTTGTTCCATACGACATTATTAAAGAGAGAATTTCCGGTAGAAGAATTTGCAGCAATTGTGGTGAAGCCTTTAATATTTACTTTGATAAACCAAAACAAGAAGGCATTTGCGATAAATGCAATTCTGAGTTAATTCAAAGATCTGATGACAACGAAGAAACTGTTGTTAAGAGATTGGAAACTTACGAAGAGCAAACAAAACCTCTTATTGAATATTATGAAAACTTAGGAATTCTAAAGACTATTGATAATAGTGGTGAGTTAGAAGAAACACTAGAAAAACTTTGGCAGGAACTATAATTATGATTAGCATTAAATCTAAATCAGAAATTATTAAGATGCGTGATGCAGCTAAATTACTTGTAGATGTAATGTATGCAATGCATGATGCAATTAAACCTGGTATCAGTACTTTTGAATTAGACAAAATTGGTCATGATGTTATAAAAAAAGCTGGTGGTGATGCTCCTTGTCTAGGATATGCTCAACCACCTTATCCTGCAGCAACCTGTATTTCAATAGATGAAGAGGTCGTACACGGTATACCAAGGAAAGATAAAATACTTCAACCTGGACAGATTGTTAGTATTGATTTAGTAGTTGGATATAATGGTTGGATGGCTGATGCTGCAAGATCATTTGGAGTAGGTGAATTAGATCCAGAAAAACAAGATCTAGTAGATACAGTAAAAGCATGTTTCTATGCTGGTTATGAAAAAGCAATTCTAGGAAATAGAATTGGTGATATAGGTGCAGCTGTACAGAAGGTAGCAGAAGATAAAGGCTATAGTGTCATTAGGGAATTTGTAGGACATGGTATTGGAACAGAAATGCATGAAGATCCACAAGTGCCAAACTATAAGACAGTTCGAAGAGGCCCAAGATTGCAAGAAGGAATGACTATTTGTATAGAACCTATGATTGCAATGGGTAAAGCGGATGTTTATCTAGAAGAAGATGGTTGGACTGCTGTAATGAGAGATAAGAAACCATCAGCTCACTATGAGAACACTATTGCAATAACTGCAGACGGTCCAGAGATTTTAACAGAGATGAAGTTTTAGAGGAGGAATCATGGCTAAAGAAGGTGTAATCGAAGTTGAAGGTATTGTTGAGGAAGTACTTCCAAATGCAACTTTTAAAGTAAAACTAGAAAATGGACATATCGTTCAAGCTCATATCTCAGGAAGATTGAGACAAAACTATATAAAAATTCTACAAGGTGATAAGGTTACATTAGAACTTTCACCATATGATCTAGATAGAGGAAGAATTACTTGGAGAGATAAGTAGTTTAGAAGCTATTAATTAACTTATATTAATCTAAAAAGCAAGTATTTGTGCAAATTAACGTGAAAAAAGCGAAAATACACCCTTTTTGACTGTGAAAATCATAAAAAGTTACAAAAAACTTGCAAGTCAAATATTTTTTGGTAGAATATTAAAGCATGCGACCCGTCGCTGTGTCGCTTTGCTTAAATGTACTAATAGAGTTGAACAAGCAAAATGAAGGAGGCGAACTATGAAGGTACGTGCATCTGTTAAACCGATGTGTGAAAAATGTCGTATTATTAAACGTAAAGGTTTGGTTAGGGTTATTTGTTCTGATCCTAAACACAAACAAAGACAAGGTTAATATTTTATTCTGGTAGGTGTTAAGTTCAGGTACTGCTAAATGCTGGAGCATTACTAGCTTAAAATTTACTTTAATATATATTAATAGCATTAATAATTACATTATTAATGTGTTTACTATAAATTACGACTAAAAAATAAAGCTAGTAGATAGCTAGTAAATAAAAAGTATAAAAGTAAGTATTTAGATAATTAGGAGGAATGCGAATGGCTCGTATAGCGGGTGTTGATTTGCCAGATAACAAAAGAATAGAATATTCACTTACAGCTGTATACGGTGTTGGTCTACATACATCACAAGAAGTATTGGCCAAATGTGAAATTGATCCTAATACAAGAACTAAGGATTTAAGTGATGCTGATTTAGCTAAGATCCGTGACGTATTAGAAGATTATACAATTGAAGGTGATTTACGTCGTGAAGTTGCTATGAATATCAAACGTTTACAAGATATTGGTAGCTACAGAGGTCGTCGTCATAGAGCAGGGTTACCTACTCGTGGCCAAAGGACTAGAACTAATGCTAGAACAAGTAAAGGTCCTAAACGTGGTTCAGGTATTAAGAAGAAGAAATAAGGAGCTAGGTTAGATGGCTAAAACTAAAACAACACAAAAAAGAGTAAGAAGAAGAGATAGAAAAAATATTGACAAAGGTCAAGTTCATATTCACGCTACTTTTAACAACACAATCGTTACTATAAGCGATATGCAAGGTAACGTTATTTCTTGGTCAAGTGCTGGTGCACAAGGTATGAAGGGTTCACGTAAAGGAACTCCTTATGCAGCACAATTGGCAAGTGAAGTAGCTGCTCAAGCAGCAATGGAACATGGTCTAAAAACAGTTGAAGTTTATGTAAAAGGACCAGGTTCAGGTCGTGAATCTGCAATTCGTGCCTTAGGAAACGTCGGTTTGGAAGTTACAATGCTAAAAGATGTAACTCCGGTACCTCACAATGGTTGCCGTCCTCCTAAGAAGAGAAGAATATAATTGGGAGGTAAGATATGGCAAGATATACAGGTCCAACTACACGTTTAAGTAGACGTGAAGGTCAAAATCTATATTTAAAGGGTGATCGTAGTTTCAGCAATAAAGATGATTTTGCAAAACGTCCATATGCTCCAGGTCAACATGGTAAAGCAGGTGTACGTCGTAAGATGTCTGAATATGGTATGCAATTACGTGAAAAACAAAAAACTAAACGTTTCTACGGTTTACAAGAGAAGCAATTCCACAAGCTCTATCAAGAAGCTGATAGAATGAGAGGAAATACTGCTACTAACTTCCTAACTTTATTGGAACTACGTTTTGATAATATTGTATACCGCTTAGGTTTAGCAAGTTCCAGAGCTCAAGCAAGACAAAGAGTAAGTCATGCACACTTCACAGTAAATGGTAAAAAGGTAAATATTCCTTCCATTACACTAAATGCAGGTGATGTTATTGAAGTTGCTGAAGGTTCAAGAGATTTAGAAATATTCAAAGAACTAGTGGCAAATCATGCTGTACCTGAATGGTTAAGTTTTGATGCTGACAATCTTAAAGGAACTGTTGTTAGAACACCAGGTAGGGAAGATGTTGATTTAGAAGTTCAAGAACGTCTTATCGTCGAGCTCTATTCACGTTAATTTTCCTTCCTTGTTGCGAGTTGCTAGTTAAACTAGCTAAAAACCCAGGGAGGTAAATGATGTTAAAAAATAATAAACCAATTATAACCATAGCTGAATCAAATGAAGATGAGTCATATGGAAAGTTTGTTGTAGAACCTCTGGATAGAGGCTACGGAATTACTTTAGGTAATGCATTGAGAAGAGTTTTACTTTCTTCTCTAGGTGGTGCAGCTGTTACAGCCTTAAGAGTTGATGGTGTATACCACGAGTTTTCACCAGTAGATGGCTTGATTGAGGATATGACAGACATTATTCTTAATGTTAAAGGCATTAGAATCAAAATGAATGTTTCAGGTCCAAAGACACTTTACTTAAGTGTTGAAGAAGGTGAAACAGGTGTAATCACAGCTGGTGATATTGTTCATGATGATGAAATTGAAATTATGAACCCAGATCATGTAATTGCTACTTTAAATGGTGAATCCAAAGTATTTATGGAATTTACAGTTAGCGAAGGAAGTGGTTACAATACAGCAGATGAAAACAAGTGGCCAAATCAACCTATTGGAATTATTACAATTGATTCAATTTTCACACCAGTACAAAAGGTTAATTATAGAGTAGAAAATACTCGTGTTGGTCAAGTTACAGACTTTGACAAATTAACTATTGAAGTTACTACTGATGCTACTATTACAGCAGAAGATAGCTTAAATGAAGCAGCCTCAATCTTAATTGATCAATTCTCACTCTTCCTTGATCTTGAAGAAGAAGTCGAAGAAGAAGTAGTAGTTATTGATGAAGAAGAAGAGGAGAGAAATGAGTTACTCGATACAGCAATCGAAGATATGGACTTCTCAGTAAGAACATACAATTGCTTGAAGAGAGCTTCAATTAACACTATTGGTGACTTAACCATGAGAACAATGGATGATTTGCTAAAGGTTAGAAACTTAGGTCGTAAATCATTAGATGAAATAGATTCTAAACTAGCAGAGATTGGATTGCAGTTAGCTCCTGACTCTGCAGAGTATTAATAAATTATTGCAGTAGAAGGGAGTCGTTATGGCAGGATATAGAAAATTAGGCAAACGTAATGACATTAGAGAGAACATTTTACGTAACTTAACAACTCAGTTAATTGTTAGCGGTCAGGTAAAAACAACTGTAACAAGAGCTAAAGAAGTTCAAAAGATAGCTGAAAAACTAATTACTTCCGCAGCTTTAGAAGCAGATAACTTTACAACAAAAGAAATCTTAGTTTCAGAAGCTAAAAAAGACAAAGATGGTAAGAAAGTTTTGAAAGATGCTAAATCTTTGGCAGGAAATGATTTCTACAAAGTAGAGCGTGAGTTAAGTACAAAAGAAGTTCAAGTTGATGAACCATCACGTTTAGCAGCACGTAGAAGAGCATTAAATGTATTGTATCGTGCAAAAGATGAAGATGATAATCAATTGAATCCGGTAAATATTTTATTCAATGAAATTGGTCCACGCTTCAAGGGTCACACAGGTGGTTACACTAGAATAATTCCTACTGGAACACGTCGTGGTGATTCAGCAGAGATGTGTGTACTAGAAATTATTGATGCAGAATAATTTTACTAAAATTTAATTTAAAGTATTATATATTAGGTCAGGGTAATCCTGACCTATATTATTATTTGGAAGAATTTGGATGTCTGCAAAAGTATGATTGAATCAAACGAAACTTTTTTGAATATTAGTAATGTTAGTTATATTTATGATGAAGGACTAGAGTTCGCTGAGCAAGCCTTAGATAATGTAAGTCTAAGTATAGAATTAGGCCAAAAAATTGCAATTTTAGGAGAAAATGGTTCGGGAAAGTCTACTCTTGCTCATATTATTAATGCATTAAACTTTCCGCAAGAAGGTGATGTTTTAATCTTTGGAAAATCGACTCAGGATGAAGACATTTTCGCTAAAATTCATCAGTTGATTGGAATGGTTTTCCAAAATCCAGATAATCAAATCGTTGGGACAACTGTTGAAGAAGATGTAGCTTTTGGACCTGAGAATCTCGCCATACCTAGGGAAGAAATGTTGAGACTTGTACCTGTTGCAATCAAGAAGGTTGGTCTCGAAGGTTTAGAGCTAAGAACTCCGGCAGAACTTTCTGGTGGGCAGAAGCAAAAACTAGCAATAGCTGGAATTCTAGCCATGCAGCCTAAGTGCATTATTTTAGATGAAGCTACTTCAATGTTAGATCCTAAATCTAGACGTGAGATTCTATCTATACTATATGAACTTAATGAAAAGTATAAGATAACTATAATCAATGTTACTCATCATATGGATGAGGTTGTCGGCGTTGATCAAGTTTTTGTAATGCAGTCAGGTCGAGTAGTTTTTGCGGGTAAAGCAGAAGAATTTTTTACTGAAGATTATTTGTTAAACGACGTTTCAATGCGAAAACCTGAATATGTTGAACTCAGTTCAAGATTATTTGAGGCTCTGCAGGAAAATCTTGAAACTAAATTCTTAATAAGTCCAGAGACTGCAGCAAATAATGTTAGTGAGCTTCTTAAAAAATCAGAAACAAGGAAGTTGCAAGATATCTTTTCAGCATTAGATAAAGAAAATAATTTATTTCCAGATTCTAAGAGTTATTTCGATGCAATTAAAGATAATAGGGATCTTATCATTCAAGCTAAAAATTTAAATTTCCAATATGATAAGGATGAAGAGGATTCTTTTGATGCCCTTATTGATATTAATCTTGATATTTATAGTGGAGAATTTATTGCTATTTGTGGAAGTACTGGTTCGGGTAAGACCACATTAGTGCAACATTTTAATGGATTGATTAAATTACAGACTGGTGAGTTAAGAGTTTTTGACAAGGATTTAAAAAAAGTAGAAGATATTGCCTCGATAAGAAAAAATGTTGGTATGGTTATGCAGTACCCAGAAGATCAGCTTTTTGCAGAGTCTATATTTGAAGATGTGGCTTTTGGTCCTAAACAATTGGGATTCCCTGAGGGTGAGATAGCAGAAGCAGTTAGTGATGCTTTGGCGATGATGGGCATGCAAGATATTGATCCTAACAAGTCTCCTTTTGCTCTTTCAGGTGGACAAATGCGAAGAGTAGCTATTGCAGGTATTCTTGCGATGAAGCCAAAAGTCTTAATTTTAGATGAACCTGGTGCAGGCTTGGACCCTAAAGGTAAAAAAGAACTCTACAATATTCTCAAAAACTTGCAAAGTCAGGGTGTCACTATAATTATGATTTCGCACAGTATGGAAGATGTTAGTAAATTAGCTGATAGAGTGATAGTTATGAAAGAGGCTAAGATTCAAAAATTCGCAACTGTTAAAGATGTTTTTGCTAATATGGATTTCTTAGAGGAAAGTGAATTAGATAAGCCTGAATTAATTGCTTTTGCAGAGGAATTTAAGGCATACTATCCGGAGCTTAATACTATACAATTTAGAGTTGATGACTTGATGAGAGAGTTGCTCAAGGCTGAAATAGGCTCAAGAGAGACTAATTAATTTTAATTAAACATAGACAACAAGAAAATAAATCAGGAGATTTTTGTGAAGCTTAATGTAATTGGAACATACAAAGCAGGAGATTCAGTAATACATAAATTAGATCCTAGGATTAAGTTATGTCTATCTTTTGCATTAATGATTTTGGTGTTCTTTTTGAGATCGCCTTTAGCTTTAGGTATGTATGGCCTATTTACTTTCACATTAGTTTTATTAGCAAAAATGAACTTGAAGAGAGTTTTCAACTCAATTAAACCCATACTTTTTATTCTTAGTTTTGCATTTATAATTAATATTTTCACAGTACCAGGTGAGAGTATCTGGTCGTGGGGATTTTTGAGTATCAGTAGAGAAGGTCTATATTCTGGTATTTTGGTGAGTGTTCGCTTGATTCTTCTGACGATCCAGACCAATGTCTTAATATCTTATACAACCAGCTCATTGCTTTTAGCGGATGCTATTGAGTCTCTCTTGAGTCCTCTGAAAAAGATAAATGTACCAGTTCAAGACTTTGCTCTGATGATATCAATTGCCTTAAGATTCGTACCAACTTTAGCAGAAGAAGCGGATAAAATTATGAAAGCTCAATCAGCTCGTGGAGCCAATTATGACACGGGTAAGCTAAAGGATAAAATTAAAGGAATGATTACGATATTAGTTCCACTTTTTGTAAATGCAGTCAAAAGATCTGAAGAGCTAGCCATCGCCTTAGAGGCCAGAGCGTATGGAATTAGTCCAATAAGAACTAAATATAAACCACTTAAATTAGGTTGGAATGATCTGATTTTTAGTGTCTGTAGTATTTTTGTTATTGTATTAATAATAGTTTTAGAGATTTTCTTTTAGATAAACAACTGATGGAGTTCTAATGAATAGTGAAGGTGTAGAAAAACAGAATATGGAAGCTGATGTGAATGAAGCAGCAAGCAAAATACAATCCAGTCAAGGCAAAGATAATAGTAAGAAGAAAATAGCTTTGTTAGTACAGTATGTTGGCACAAATTATGGTGGCTGGCAGAAACAAGATAATGCTCCTACGGTACAAGGTGAGCTAGAAAAGGCGCTTACCAGATTATGCAAAGAGCCAATTCGCCTGCAAGGATGTAGTAGAACTGATGCTGGAGTACACGCTAGATTTCATATTAGCCATTTTGTAAGTACTACTACTATGCCTATAGATAAAATTCATATCGCTATGAATACTATTTTACCAGGTGATATTACCGTCATGGATGCAAAAGTCGTAGATATGAGCTTCAATGCTAGGTTTGACACTATTGGTAAAAAGTATAGTTACTATATTTGGAACAACACACATAAGAGTGCTTTTTTGACGCCTTATTCTATTCAAGAGAGTAGAGATTTGGATTTAGCTGCGATGCGAGAAGCGGCTACTTATCTAGAGGGAGAACATGATTTCCAAGGGTTTATGTCTCAGGGTTCACCCGTTAACTCTACTATAAGAGAGCTATTTGAGGTAAAGGTTCATGGTGAAAAAGGGCAGATGATACGAATTGATGTTAAAGGAAATGCCTTTCTTTATAACATGGTTAGAATTATTGCTGGTACCTTACTATATGTAGGTTTGGGAAAAATTAATGCAAAAGATATACCAGAAATAATACTAAGTGGTAAAAGAGAACTAGCTGGAAAAACTTTAGCGGCCAAAGGACTTTTCCTAGAAGAGGTTTACTATGACAATGAGATATTCAATGAATGGTATAATGGAGAGCAAAATTTGGTAGAATACTTAGGTATTTAAATTATTCAATGTCCTTAAGATGGAGGTGGAGTTTTGAGTAAGTGGGTAAGAAAAAATAATATGAGTCTTGTATTAGACTATTATGAATTAACAATGTCACAAGTGTACTTCAACGAGAAAAAACACGAAGATATAGTATATTTTGATCTATTCTTTAGACGTGTTCCAGAGAATGGTGGCTATGCCATAATGGCAGGTCTAGATGAAATTATTAATGCTCTTGAAAATTTTCACTTTGATGCAGAAGATATTGAATTTTTGAGAAGTACTGGTGATTTTACTGAAGAATTCTTGGATTATTTAACTAATCTGAATTTCTCCTGCGATATTTGGGCAATACCAGAAGGTACTGTTGTTTTCCCAGGAGAGCCTCTGCTTAAAGTTAGAGGACCACTTGTCCAAGCACAGTTGATTGAGACAATGCTTTTGCTTAATATAAACCACCAAAGTTTAATCGCTACAAAAGCGAGCCGTATAAATCACGCAGCTGAAGGTAGAGCGATTGCTGAGTTCGGTGCACGTAGAGCTCAAGGGTATGATGCCTCAGTTCTTGGTGCCAGAGCGGCCTATATTGGTGGAGTCTCAAGCACATCAAGTACTATGGCAGGTGGAGTGTTTAATGTTCCGGTTTCAGGAACAATGGCACATAGCTTTATCCAATTATATGACAACGAATATGATGCATTTGTAGATTATGCGAAGGCATATCCAGATAATACAGTACTCTTGGTAGATACTTATAACGTATTGAAACAAGGTATTCCTAACGCTATTAAAGTTGCAAAAGAAGTCTTAGAACCAATGGGCAAACGTCTAAAAGGTATTAGAATTGACTCAGGTGACTTGACATACTTAACCCAAGAAACACGTAAAATGCTTGATGAAGCTGGTTTAGAAGATTGCAAAATTGTAGTAAGCAACTCATTGGATGAATACGCAATCAAAGACCTATACTCTAATGGGGCGAAAATTGATTCATTTGGTGTAGGCGAGAGATTAATTACATCAAAAAGTGAGCCTGTTTTTGGTGGCGTCTATAAATTAAGCGGTGTCGAAAAGGAAGATGGTAGTATTCGAGCAACAATGAAAATTTCAGAGAATGTTGCGAAAATTACAAATCCAGGTAGTAAGGAAGTTTATAGATTTTACGATAACGAAACTGGTAAAGCTATAGCTGACCTAATCACACTTGAAGGAGAAGAAGTCGTAGGACAAGAATCATACGAGCTATTTGATCCAATTGCGACATGGAAACGTCAAACAGTTACAAACTTTACAGCAAGACCATTGTTAGAGAAGATCTTCGAAAATGGTGAATTGAAATATGAAAGACCTAGCTTAAACGCGATTAAGAACTACTGTACAAAAGAGAAGAGTACATTATGGCCATCTGTAATGCGTTTCGATTCACCTCATGAATATTACGTGGACTTATCACAAGACCTATGGGACTTGAAACAAGAAATGATCCGTAAATTAACTAAGAATATATAAAAATTTAAAAATAAGTAAAAGGAAAGACGAGTTTTAATTGATAAAACTTGTATATGAAAGATTTAGAAGATTTTAGAAGTATTAGAAGTATTAAAAGTATTAGACAGAAGAAGGGCAGAAGCTATGACTGATGTTTTAAAAGAAAAAAGAAAATCAGATAATAAATTTTATTTAACAACACCTATTTATTACCCAAGTGATAAATTGCATATTGGACACTCATATACTACTGTTGCGGCAGACTGTATAGCTAGATACCAAAGATCATTGGGTAAAGACGTAATGTTCTTGACTGGTATGGATGAACATGGTCAAAAAATCCAAGAAACAGCAGAAGCTGCAGGTCTAGAGCCACAAGAGTACGTTGATAATATGGCAGTTGGTATTAAAGATCTTTGGAAATTGATGAACATTAGCTATGACAAATTCATTAGAACAACTGATGATTATCATGAGAAGGCAGTTCAAGAAGTATTTAAGAAACTATATGATCAAGGTGATATATATAAAGGTGAGTATCAAGGTTGGTATTGTACTTCCTGTGAATCATTCTGGACTGAGTCCCAATTAGCGGAGGGTGGGGTTTGCCCTGATTGTTCTGGCCCAGTATATTTAACCAAAGAAGAATCCTATTTCTTCAAGTTAAGTAAATATGGAGACAAAGTTCTTGAACTTTACAAAAATCAACCTGATTTCTTAAAACCAGATAGATCTAAAAATGAGATGATCCATTTCATTGAAGAAGGTTTGGAAGATCTTGCAGTAACTCGTACTTCTTTTAATTGGGGTATTCCAGTTCCATTTGATCCTGACCACGTAATCTATGTTTGGGTTGACGCTTTGGTTAACTATATTAGTGCTCTTGGATATCCTGATGATGTTGATGGCAATTTCGAGAAATATTGGCCTGCTAATATTCACTTGGTAGGAAAAGAGATTGTTCGTTTCCACTGCATTATTTGGCCAGCGCTTTTAATGGCTTTGGGAATTGAGCTTCCAGAGCGAGTATTTGCTCATGGTTGGTTACTATTAAATGATAGTAAAATGAGTAAATCTAAAGGAAACATTGTTGATCCAGTATTGCTATGTGAACGCTATGGTGTTGATGCAATTAGATATTTCTTGTTAAGAGAAGTTAGTTTTGGATCTGACGGTAACTTTAGTAATGAAGCTTTGGTTGAAAGAATTAATTCAGACTTAGCTAATGATTTAGGTAATCTTTTAAGTCGTTCAACCGCCATGGTAAATAAATACTTTGATGGTGTTTTGCCAAATGAAAGAGTAGAAACTGAGTTTGATAAAGACTTAGCAGCTGTTGCTAATAAAGCAATTACTAATTCAAGAAATTACCTAGATCAAATGCAATTCTCTCACGCTCTAGAAGCAATTTGGGATTTAGTTAAGAGATCTAATAAATATATTGACGAAACTACTCCTTGGATTTTAGCAAAGTCAGAAGATGAGAGTGCTAAGTTAGCAAATGTTCTAGGAAACTTACTTGAAGCTTTAAGAATTACGGGAATACTACTGGCACCATTTATGCCAGATACTTCAGATGCAATTTTAGCTTCATTAGGCAAAGAATCAGACATAAATATAGATCTTGAATTTTCTGAATTCGTTACGGAGTCCAAGGTTGAAACGACTAAGCCTTTATTCCCAAGATTAGAGTTAGATAAAGAGATGGAATGGCTTGATAAAATTAACTCTGAGCAAAAAGAAAAGGCCAAAGCTAGACAAGAAAAGTTAGCTAAAGTAAGAAATAAGAATGCTGATGTAGAAGCAAAGACTAAAACTAAAGCAGCAATAAAATTCAATGATTTTGAAAAATTAGAACTACTAGTAGCTACAGTAAAAGATTGTCAAGCAGTTCCAGAAACTGATAGATTATTGCAGTTCAAACTTGAAACCTCTAATGGAGAAATTAGAGATGTTATTTCTGGATTAGCTGAGCATTATAAACCTGAGGATCTAATTGGCAAGCAAGTTGTACTCTTAGCTAACTTAGAACCTCGTAAGATTAAAGGTGTAGTCAGTCAAGGTATGATCTTGAGTGCCGAGAACAAAGATGGTTCATTGAGTCTTCTAACAACAGACAAAGAAGTAGAGTCAGGAGCAGAAATAGGTTAAGATGCTGTACGATACACACGCACATTTGAATGACCCAATATTGATACAAGAACTAGATAATTATATTGAGAGTGCCAAGCAAAATGGCGTGAGTCTGATCAACAATGTTGGTTATGATCTAGAGAGCTCCTTAAGAGCAGTCAGGATTGCACGAGAGAATCCTAATTGTTACGCAATTATTGGTATTCATCCGCATGATGCAAATCAGTGGAATGCTGAGACTGAAGTGGTCTTTAGAGAGTTATTAGATAATAAAATAACAAATAAGATCATAGGAATTGGTGAAATTGGTTTTGACTTGCACTTTGATGATAGACATAGTGATGAAGTGCAGATGCAGGCTTTCATAGGTCAGATGCAATTAGCTTATGAATATGATCTACCTGTGTCAATTCACTCTAGAGATGCAAGTGATATAACTGAACATGCATTAATAAGTCTTAAAAATCAAGGAAATTTTAGAAAAGAAAAAATTGGTGTTTTTCACTGTTATTCTTATGATGTAGAATATGCATTGAAGATGAAAAAACATGGTTTTCTTTTTGGTTTTGATGGGCCAGTTACTTTTAAGAATGGTGCAGATAAAAGAGAAGTTGTCTCAGCTTTAGACCTTGAAGACATTTTGCTTGAAACAGATTGTCCATACATGGCACCAGAACCATATAGCTGTCTCTTATACACATCTGACGCTGCCGACGAGCGATCTAGTGTAGA
>OJLY01000290.1_pt1 | contig 36320 bp, 32 predicted proteins | sample 1597031 | NCBI WGS metagenome assembly OJLY01 (sample SAMEA3904673, study PRJEB24821) | metagenome | biome: Builtin; feature: hospital; material: surface | place: USA | collected 2013-06-03
TTAAGTTTTTTATTTCTAACATATTTTCACCTCTCATAATATAATTATAAAGGCTAGATAAAAATAAGTCCCTTTGTTTATCTTACAAAGAGACCTTTTATCTTACAATTTTGTAAGCTTATCAAATTTTATGGCAATTTTTGTATAAGAGCCCTCCTTGGAATCTATACTTATGGATAGGTTTAAATCCTTGCCAATTGATTTTACTAGATAAAGGCCAAGGCCAGTTGACGAACCAAAGGCCCTGCCATTTTCGCCAGTATAACCCATTTCAAAGACCCTTGCCAAGTCGCTCTTCCTGATGCCAATCCCATTATCCTCTATGATTAAGCTATCATCCTCAAAAAATATTTTTATCTCACCAGCATCCTTTGTATATTTAAGGGAATTATTTATAAGCTGGCTTATGATAAAGCTAAGCCACTTGCCATCTGTAATGGTCTTGTAGGATAAATCTCCTAAGTCAAGGCTAATATTTTTGCTGATAAAGTAATAAGACTTATCCTTTATAATATTTTTAACCAAGGGTTCGATAAGAACTTCCTTAAAGATATAGTCATTTGTCTTTGAAGAAAATCTCACAAAGCCCAAAAGTATATCAAGATAGGCTTCCATCCTCTTATTATTTTTAATAAGCAGGTCAATATCAGGGTTTTCTTCAGCTAAAATTAGCCTATTTTCAGCCAGTGGTGTTTTTATTTCGTGAATCCATAGGCCGTAAAAATTTTTAGTTGCTTCTTCCATATCCTTATAATCGATTAAGAGGTCCTTGTATTTTTCATCCAGAAATCTGTACTCATCTGCAATTAGCTGGGCCTTGTGATTCAATTTTTTAGACTTTAGAATTTTTCCAAAATTATTTTCCTTTTCCTTTTGGCTATCATATAAAAGAAAAAGCAAAAGGATGAAAATATTTATGATTAACCCATAAATAATTACAAATCTTTCTAGGTCAAAGGCTAAAAATATTAGGCTGTAGATGAAAGTTATAATTGCAAAAAATATCAAAAGCCTTTTATTTTCTCTGATTACACACTTAAAATTAAACATAATAACCCTTACCAACCTTGGTTTTGATAAAATCTTTGACTCCTAGGCCTTCTAGAGATTTTCTAAGCCTTGAGATATTTACCGTTAGGGTGTTGTCATCTATAAATATATCTGTCGACCAAAGGGCTGTCATTAACTTATCCCTGGATATGACCTTGCCAGCATTTACCATAAGGGTCTCAAGGATTTTAAATTCATTTTTGGATAGGTCGATAGACTTGCCTTCAAAGCTTGCCTGCATGGATTTTAAATCTAAAATAAGCTCATTTTTTTCAAGCTTATCAGAGCCTTGCTTATAATCATAGGTCCTTCTTAAGAGAGCCTTGACCTTGGCTGTCAAAAGTTCTACTTCAAAGGGTTTGGTCACAAAATCATCTGCCCCCATCTCCATTGCCATGATTTTATTCATGGTATCTTCCTTTGAGGATAAGAAAATTATTGGGACATTGGATATGTCTCTGATTTTCCTAGTCCAATGGTAGCCATCAAAATATGGCAAGCCTATGTCCATGACTACAAGGGAAGGATTCTCTTCCTTAAAAAGGTCAAAGACCCTTTCAAAATTTTCTACTAAAACCACCTCATAGCCCCATTTCTCAAAGTCTTTTTTTAAAGAGCTTGCTATTATCTGGCTGTCATCTACTATTAATATCTTAAACATAGGCCCTCCTTTATTTTATTATAACACAAAACCTCCCAATCTGAGATTGAGAGGCCTATATTTTTAGTCAAGTTCTAGCCTACCTGTGTATAATTGCCAGTAGGTTCCCTTTTCTTTTATTAACTTGTCGTGGTTGCCACGTTCTATTATCCTACCTGAATCCATTACCATTATTACATCAGAGTTTTGGATGGTGGATAGCCTGTGGGCTATGACTATGGAGGTTGATCCTGCCATTAGATTATCCATGGCTTCTGTTACATCCCTTTCTGTGGATGTATCAATTGATGAGGTCGCCTCATCTAAAATTAGCATTGGTGGTTCTGCAAGGGCTGCCCTTGAGATTGAAATTAATTGGTTTTGACCATCTGAAAGTGATGAACCGTCGCCATTTATCTCTGTCTGGTACCTATCAGGAAGTCTCTTGATGAAGGAATCAGCTCCTGATAGCTTGGCTGATGATTTTATGTCGCTTTCGCTTGCATCTAGCCTTCCATATCTGATATTTTTCTCAATTGTATCTGTAAAGAGATTTACATCTTGAAGAACCATTCCAAAGGCACGCCTTAGGTGGTCTTTTTTAATATCTCTAGTATCTATCCCATCTACTTCTATAGAGCCATTGTCTATTTCATAAAATCTAGTGATTACATTGGTTATGGTTGTCTTACCAGCACCGGTTGAGCCTACAAAGGCAATTTTTTCACCTGGATCTGCGTAGAAGGAGATGTCCTTTAAGATTTGGTTTTTACCGTCATAGGAGAAGTCTACATTTTTAAATTCTAGCCTACCTTCAAGCATCTTGTAGTGTTTTCTTTCTCCATCATCCCACATCCAAGCATAGCGGCCAGTTAGCTTGTCAGATTCTTCTATTGTGCCATCTGCCTTTTGATAGGCATTGACTAGCTCTATAAAGCCAGTGTCTTTTTCTATTGGCATGTCAATTATTTCAAAAATTCTATCAGCCCCTGCCATGGCTTGGAAGACCATGTTGGCCTGTTGGCTGACATTTACTATTGGGTTTTGGATTTGTCTGATATTTGATAAAAATGCTGCAAGAACACCTACTGTGAGATCTCCCTGGATAGTGAAATATACACCCAGAACAGTAATTGCCGCATAGAGGATATTTACCATATTTATCAAAAATGGCATCATCCTACCTGCATAGGTATTGGCCCTGGCAAAGGCTGACCTTACATTTTCACTTTTGTCATGAAAATCATCAAAGGCCTTCTCTTCCCTAGAAAATACCTTTACTACCTTTTGACCAGATAGGGTTTCTTCTGAAAAACCGTGTAAAGTAGACACATTCGCCTGGCCCTCGCCGAAGCTTTTAGCTGACTTAATAACTATCTTTGATAGGATTGGTATCATAACCAAAAGGCCTAAAAATAGGGTAAAAGTCAAGCCAAAGCTTAACTTAAACATGACAAGTATTGTACCTGTAAACATGATTGTAGCCCTAACTATGGTTGGAACTGTATTTGCAAGTGCCTGGCTTAGGACGTCTGTATCGTTGGTAAATCTTGACATAATCTCGCCATGTTGGTTGGAGTCAAAGAAATTTATTGGCATTTTTTGAATTTTTCCAAATAATTCTTCCCTTATATTTCTTATTGACCTTTCCCCTATCCTTACCATAAGTCGTGAATAGATAAAGGATGTGGCTGCTGATACAAAATAAATTGCACCCATTTGTAGGCAGGCTATCTTTAGCCCATCTAAATCTGCCTTTAAGATGTAAGAGTCAATGATTGGCTGGAGCATATTTACTCCCCAAATTTGGGTAAGGGCTGATACTATTACGCAGACTACTATCAAAAACATCTGCCACTTGTATTCAAAAAGGTAGGATAAAAGTCTAGCTATTGATGAAAATGAAATATTTCTTCTATATGATTTGCCATTCATCTTGTGACTATTATTCATTAGCTCCACCTCCTTGTTGCTGGATATCATAGGTATCCCTATAGGTCTTGTTATTTGCGTAAAGCTCTTCGTGGCTGCCTATAGCTTCAATCTTTCCTTCATTCATCACTATAATCCTATCAACATATTTAAAGGAAGATACCCTTTGAGATATGATAAGCTTTGTAAGATCCTTGTTAAACTTGTTGATCCCATCGATGATCGCTGACTCTGTCTTGGTATCTACTGCTGATGTAGAGTTATCAAGGATTAGAATCTTAGGATTTTTAAGAAGAGCTCTGGCAATGGTTAGCCTTTGTCTTTGGCCACCAGATACACCTACACCACCCTGGCCTAGGACTGAATCATAGCCATCGTGACGTTCCTTTACAAAGCCATCAGCCTGAGCAATCTTGCTTGCCTCAATAATCTCTCCTAGATTTGCCGACTCATCTCCCCATCTTAAGTTATCTGCAATAGTTCCTGAAAATAGGGTATTTTTTTGAAGGACGATTGCTACATCATCTCTTAGAGTCTTTAGGTCATAATCTTTAACATCATGGCCACCTACCTTAAGCGATCCGCAAGAAATGTCATAAAGTCTTGGAATAAGCTGAACTAGGGTTGATTTTGAGGAACCAGTTGATCCCAAAATTCCTACAGACTCACCACTTTTTATGTGAAGATTTACATCTTCTAATTGGTATTGGTCTGAATCTTTTTCATATTTAAAGCATACATCTGTAAAATCAATTGACCCATCTTCTAGTTTTAGGCCTTCGATTTTTTGACTATTATCCATTGAAGGCTTCCTGTCAATAACTTCTACAACCCTGGTAATGCCAGGAGAAGCTCCCATGAAGGTAGTAAGAACCATGGACATGCCTATAAAGGCGCCTAGAAGCATTGTCGCATACATATTAAAGGAAACCAAGTCGCCTACCCCAAGTCTGCCTTCTATAATCTCAATTCCTCCAAAGTAGGTAATGGCTACGAAGGTTGCAAATAAGATTACATTGGCAATTGGAAATAGATATGACATTGGTCCTTGAGATCCATCTGCGTATTCAAACATCTTTTCATTTTGGACCATGAACTTGTCAATTTCGTATCTTTTCCTCACAAAGGCCTTGATAACCCTAGAGTTGTTAAGATTTTCTTCTATGACTAAGTTTAATTTATCATATTGGAATCTTGCCTTCCTAAACTTAGGTATAGCAAAGCTTGCAAGGCCCATAAGCATGGCAAATAAAATTGGCACAGCCACTAAAAATATCAAAGATAATTTAAGCGATGCATTTAGGGCCAAAACAAAAGAAACTACCGCCATTGCCACAGTCTTAATGACAAATCTTGTCGACATAAACATGGACATGGCTATTTGTTGAACATCTGATGATAGTCTTGTAAGTAGGGATGGGACCCCAAAATAATCTATATCCTCAAAAGAAAATCTTTGGATATTTTCAAATTGAGCCAGACGGGCATTGTGACCCATGCCTGATGATGAAATTCCGGCGTTTTTTGTAGCCTTCATACCAAAAAACATTGTCAAAAGAGCTGCTATGACCATCAAGATTCCATACTTAATAGCCATTCCCAAGTCCTTGCCCTGAACAGCATTATTAAGGGTAAGGGCCATAAGGTATGGAATAAGTAGCTCAAGTATAGTCTCTAAAATTGTAAAAATCCTAGAAAGATTTCGATTTTTCTTGTACTCTCCCAGGTATTTCTTGATATAAGAAAAGGACCTGTTAAATTCTTTTATAGATTCCATTAATCCTCCTTTTTAAAATCTTCCTTGATTGTGCTAATCAAAAGCTTAAGAGCATCTTTTATCTCTCTAACCTTCTCATCGCCCAATCTCTGTTTCATTCTAACATTTGATTCATTGATCGGTTTTAATCTCTCATCCCTATTTTTCTTGCCCTTTTCAGTAAGCCTTAGGATTCTGATTCTCTTGTCAACTTCATCCGGGATTAGGTCTATTAGACCGTCCTCCCTTAGATTTTTGATGATATTGTTGACTGTTTGCTTGGGAGCACTCAGCCTTTCAGATATATCCTTTTGGGTAGGATTTTCCATAAAGCCTATGTGGATTAGGACGATAGTCTCAAGGTCATTTAAGCCATAGACCTTTGCCCTCTCCTTATTTAGGCCATTGGCACATCTTAGCAAAGAAAAAATATAGAATATGGGTTCTTTTTCAAAATTCATACTCCCTCTTTCTCTAAAGTAAATAAACAATTTTAATTTATCTATATTTATTATAGTACTATTTGGGACTAAGTCAAGAAGATAAGTCGAAAATTAAATTTTTTTATGTATAATATTTTAGAGGTGTAAAATGATAGATTATTTAAAAGACCAGGGCATAAATGATAACTTAATTGCCCAATTAGAAAAATATAGAAAAGAAAATGGCCTTGATGATTCTGATAGGGTCATTAAGCCAGAATATAAATATTATGGAAAAGAAGTCTTAGAAGAGGCAATTGCAGCCCTTCTTGCAGGCAAAAATATCCTCCTTACAGGAGCTAAGGCTACAGGAAAAAATGTCCTTGCGGCCAACCTTTCCTATTTATTTAAAAGGCCAGCCTATGATATTTCCTTCCACGTCAATACAGACTTTGCTTCCCTTATCGGGGCTGATACCTTTAAGGATGGTGAGGTCAAATTTAGGAAGGGTCCTATCTTTGAGGCAGCCCTAAATGGTGGTTTTGCAATATTAGATGAGATTAATATGGCTAAAAACGAGGCCATTTCAGTCCTCCACGCAAGTCTTGACCACAGGAGGATTATCGAAATTTCTGGTTTTGATAAGATAAAGCTTGATCCAAATACCAGATTTATAGGGACAATGAACTACGGCTATGTAGGCACTCGTGAATTAAATGAAGCCCTTGCTTCTAGGTTTATGATTATAAATGTGCCAAACATCAGCGAGTCTAACCTTGATAAGCTCCTTACAGATAATTTCCCAAAATTAAAAGAAAAATACCGCAAGGCCTTTATTGATGTCTTTATATCTTTACAAACAAAGAGCGAAAATAACGAGATATCAACCAAGCCAGTCGACCTAAGAGGACTAATCGGAGCAATCGAGATAATGAGAGTGGGACTCAATCCTTATAAGGCGATCATGATGGGTCTTGTAAATAAGTCCTTTGATGCCTTTGAAAGGGAGATAGTCCTTGATGCTATCAAAACAAAAATACCTGAATCAATAGATGAGAGTGTCTTTGATGAATGAAAATTATGAAAAAATAAGAGAGTACAACATAATATGGGACTTTGCGGATGATTACAAATTCATCCCCAAAAAATCCTATCCTATGGATCAAGTCTATAAAAATATGACAACAGGCTTTATCATAAAGACCTTTGATTTTGATATGCTTGATTCTTTCTTTGCTTATTTAAGAGATGAAAATCCCTTCTATGAGGAATTTTCCTATATAACAAATCTCTTACTTGAGGATATAGCCTTTAAAAGTCTTAAAGATTCTAATTTAGTAATAGAAAAGTTCAGAAAAACCTACGCAAGTAAAATCCTACGCAAATACCGCTACCATGAGGCAGATGACCTAAAAGAACAAATTGAAAAGGCCTACTATGGCAAGGTCCTAGGCAAGCCAATCACAGAAGGATCCCTTTTTAGAAATATTTACAATGAGATTTTTAAAATCTATACACTAGATACGGCAGACCTTATTGATAAATTAAATAAGGTCTTTAAGACATATTTTGCCTTTGAAAGATCAGAAGAAAACCAGGCCCTCCTTAATGAAATGATCAAGGATAAGGAGCCTAAGGATTTTAAATCTTCTAAAAAGGATGAAGAAAAAGCAGATTTTTCTGATGAATTTATCAAGGATCAATTTAACATAGGTTCTGCAGAATTTACAGGCAATATCTACCTGGAAGATAAGAAAAAGGACAATGACAGGCACCTTATCCTCTTAAATGCTGATAAGGAAGGCTACCACACAAGTGATGAATTTATAGAAGACTTCTACGGCAAAAGCATCTACCCAGAAGCTAAGGTCAGAGCCCTAGAAGAAAAAGTAGCCAAGGGAGTCCATGCTGGCAAGAGCCTTTATTTTACAAAAGGAATCTACAAGGATAGCCCAAATGCCAGGTTTTATAAGAAAAATAGGGATGAAGTTTACGAAAAAAACAAGGCCTATATAGAAAAAAACCTAGCAATTAACAATCGTTCGATTAAGGAACTTGCCCAGACTATAAAAAATTCTATAGCTAATTATGAAGATTTTTCAGAAATTTCTAAATCCTACGGCATGGTTGATTCTACCAAGGCTTGGAGGGCATCCGTCCTAAAGGATTTTAATATCTTTGACAATATGGAAAATGACGATGTATCTAGTTTTAAGGTGGACTTGCTGCTAGATTCATCGGCCAGTCAAAATAAAAGGCAAGAGATAATAGCCAACCAAGCCTACATCATAGAAAATGCCATGGATGAGGTAGGAATTCCAATTAGGGTCATGTCTTATTCGACCCTAAGAGATCACACAGTCTTTAATATTTTTAGAGACTATAATGAAAAACACAAAAACAATGAGATTTATAAATACTTTGCCTCAGGATCAAATAGGGATGGCCTAGCCTTTAAGCTTTTAAATGAGCTAATAGATAAGACTAAGGACAATGAAAAGCACATCCTAATAATCCTTTCAGATGGCAAACCAAACGATGAAAAGGCAAATATAAATACAGTTAAGCTCCTTCAAAAAAACCAATATGTGGGAGAACTTGCCGTAAATGACACAGCCAAGGAGATTAGAAATATCAAAAACGATGAAGTATCAGTCCTTGGAGTCTTTACCGGCGAAGATGAAGATTTAGAAAATGCCAAGCTAATCTATGGGGCAGATTTTTGCAAGATAAGTAGCCTAGAAAACTTCTCTAAGGTCGTATCAATCTTTATAAAAAATACAATAATGAAAATGTAAAAAGAGCTAGGGCCTAGCTTTCCAAGAGTTAATCTCAGGAAAGCTAAAGCTTTAGCTCTTTTTTAATATCTTTGTTTTCTTTTTTTCTTTGCTACTCTTTTTTCTTTTTCCCTTCTTCCAAATAGCTTATGATAAATGTGATTTACAAGGTCCATAACTTCAGGAATCCTAGCTAGTAAAATAAGCAATACATAGACAAATCCTGCCACAATAATTGCCCCAAAAAGAGCTACAATATGGCTTATTTTGTCTGCAAGTCCTGAATAGGTAAGCATGGCAAGAGATGCCATTATGCATGTAGCAAGGATAATCTTACCTAAAGATATGGTAGCCTGTCTAAAGTTAAAGGCCCCAAAATTGTCCCTAAACTTATAAAGCATAAAGGCTGATCCTACGGCAGTTGATAAAACTGTTGCATAGGCAAGTCCCTCTAAATCAAAAAACTTAATTAGTATAAAGTTTAGGATAATATTTAAAACCTGTTGGGTAACTACAATTATAACCGGTGTCTTACTATCGCCAACCGCATAAAATCCCCTATCCACCACATCTGACAAAGATTGGAAAATTATATAAGGTGAGTAGGCTGTAAGCAAACTTGCAACTATGGCTGTATCATCGCTTGTAAAGGCATTTCTTTCAAAAACAAGCTCTATTATTGGTCTAGATAAAACCATCATGCCGATTGTGGCAGGTATTACTAGACTCATAGTAGTGACAACTGCAGATGATATTTCCCCCTTCATCTGCTCAAACTCACCGGCTTGGCCAAGGCTTGCAATCTTTGGAAAGATAGCTGTAGTTACAGAAACTGTAATTACACCTGTGATTAGGGTAAGCATGGTCTTTGAGTAAAATAGCTTTGATATGGCAGCCTTGCCAAAAAAGGCTGAAGCCATTGAGTTATCTGCAATTATAGAAAGCTCGCCTGCCGCAGATGATATTATAATTGGAATTGATATAAGCATTAAGCTTCTTACATATTTATTATGAATATCAAATGTTCTCTTATGCTCATAACCAGCATCTTTCGCAGCCTTTGGAAATAGGATATACTGGAGAACATTTCCTAAAAGTGCCCCGATTATTAAAAGGTAAGGATTGCCAGTAATACCGGTTAGGATGGTGAAAATTATTATAATCACATTCATCAATATACCGGTTATGGCTGGGTCAAAGAAATTACCCTTTAGATTTAGATATCCCCTAAAGACTGCTGAATAAAGGTAAGCAAAGACAGCAAACATCATTATCCTGGTGTAATTTGTAGCAAGATCTAGCCACTCTCCCTCTAGGGATGGGCTTAAAATTTTTGAAAATGGTCTTGCAAAAATTATACCAAGGACTACTGCAACAAGGCCAAATCTCATCAAAATATTGAAAATATTTGATGTAAATTCCTCAGCGGCCGCTTCGCCCTCCTCATTTTTTGCCTTGTTATATATTGGTATAAAACCTGAAATAATACCGACTGCCACAAAGTTTGCTGCAACTACTGGCAGGGTATTGGCTGTTGTGTAAATGCTTTTTAGATCACTTGCCCCGATAAAGGATGCCATCACAGCCTCTCTAACAAAGCCAAAGACTTTGGAGACTATAGTTATGATCATAAGCATGAGTGTTGTTTGTCCCATAAGAACCTCTCTTTATATCATATGTGTTATTATATCATTTAAGCTTATAAAGGACAAATATATGCTAAGATTTCCTAATTGACTCTATTTTTATTTTTTCATCTGCAATTGATAAGCTAGATAGGTTATGGCTTACCAGAAGGATGGTCTTATTCTTACTGGCCTTTTTGATTGACTTAAGTATTGTCGCCTCGTTTAAGATATCAAGATTAGATGTCGGTTCGTCAAAAAGCATAAGGTCTGCATCATGGAGAAAGGCCCTGGCTATGCCAATTCTTTGCCTTTCTCCAGCTGAAAAGCTATCTCCAAGCTCTCCTGCCAAAGTGTCATAGCCATCAGGGAGAGATTCTATAAATTCATGGATTGAGGCTTTTTTAGCAGCTTGTATAATCTCTTCATCACTTGCCCCAATTTTTCCAATTCTTATATTATCTTTTAGACTGATATTGAATATATAAGTATCTTGACCCAAGAGAGCTTGCATTTGCCTTAAGTTTTTGCTTGGGATATTTTGTATATTTTCTTCATTTATTTCTATCTTTCCAGAATCAACATCCCAAAATCTCATCAATAACCTAAGTAGAGTTGACTTACCTGAGCCGCTTTTACCATATATAGCCAAAATTTTATTTTTAGGTATATCCAAAGATAAGCCTTCTATGATTTTTTCATCCTTGTAAGCAAAGGAAATATCAGAAATACTTGCGCTTTCAAATTTTTCCATGTCTAAATATCCTTCGACTTCTTTTACAAGAGGCTCTTCTTCTAAGAGGTCTAAAATCCTATCACCACTAGCAAGGGTGTGGGATAAGATATTGCCTAGATTTGATAGGGCTACAAAAGGTCCAAAGCTTGAAAACATAGCAAGGACTGGAATAACAACTCCCTTTATGTCTATGATTTTATTTTGAAATAGGTAGACTGATAAAATTAACATCAAAAAGCTAAAAACTAAGATCAAAGCACCTATCATAGCTTCTGATTTTGATTTTAATATATCGAGTTTGTTGGCAGTTTTTCTTAGAGACCTGGATTTATTTCTTAAAGTCTTTAGCTTAGAATCCCTAAGGTCAAATTGCTTTACTTCGTCTATATTTCTGATTGTTTCAAGAACAAAGGAATTTAAGTCTCCATTTTTATTTCTTAGGTCAAGCCCTAGTTCAGAATTTTTTCTACTTATAAAATATGGACAAAGAACGCCAAGACTTAGGTAGGCCATTAAGGCAAGGAGGGCTTGGTAGATTGAAAAGCTCCCTATAAATATTTCCATAAATATCATATACAAAATCGCTATGGCTATTGGGGAAATGGTGTGGGCATAAAATACCTCCAAAAGCTCTATATCTGATGTAATAAGGCTTATAAGATTGCCCCTATCCTTGCCTGATAATTTTGCAGGAGCTAGGCTTCTCATTTTCTTAAAAACTAAGTGCCTTATCTTTGCCAAAATTTTAAAGGCCAAGTAATGGTTGGCGTATTGCTCTATATAGTGGAAAATCCCCCTTAAGATTGCTATGGCAAACATTAGCTTGATAAAGAAAATATTCCTACCATCATTATTTATATTAGCTAAAAGACCGTAGCCTGCAAAAATCGTGACAAAACTTGCACACAAATGACCAAGCGTTCCAATAAAGGCTGCTATAAACATATATATTTTTAGGTCCCCTACAAGGCCAATCATATTTTTCATGACCACAAGACCACTTCTTCTATTTTTCATTTCCTACCCCCATAGCGTAAGAGCAAAGCTCTTCTTGCTTATCAAAGATATTTTTATAAGGCTCACAAGACTTATAAAGACTTTCATGGTCACCACTTGCCTTAATTTCTCCATCTTCGAGAAAATAAATTATATCGCTATCTACAAGATTTATAAGCTTGTGTGAGATGATAAGGACTGATTTTTCCTTGGCAAGCTTTCTTATCACTTTCATTATCTCTCTTTCATTTTCCCCATCTATATTGCTTGTAGCCTCATCAAAGATATATAACTTAGCCTTAAAAAGTAGAGCCCTAGCAAGAGCTAGTCTTTGCCTTTGACCACCTGATAGGTTTGAAGCTTCTTCTAAAATAGGAGTATCAAGACCTGAAAGGCTTTCAAAAAATTCATACAGGTTTACTTTTTTAAGAGCACCTATCATATCTTCATCGCTTAGGTTAGGATGTGCTATAGATAAATTTTCCCTGACACTTCCCTTAAAAAGTCTTGCATTAAAGTCTATATTTACAATGTTTTTATTAAGATTTCCTGGAAAATAGGAAGTCTTTTCTATATCATTTATTAAAATTTTCCCACTATAAGTAAGCTTTGAATCTTTTATTAGCCTAGCTATAGTTGATTTTCCAGAACCACTGACTCCAACTAAGCTTGTTAGCTGCTTTGGTCTTATATCAAGACTTATATTGTCCAGAATTTTCCTCTGATCATCATAAGAAAAACTCACATTTTTAAAAGATATACCAAGCTTATCTTCCTTTATTATTTCTTTGCCAACTTCCTCGCTATCGCTATCTATAAGGGCCATCAGCTTATTAGAAGCTGCTATACCATTCATAGCTATATGGAAAAATGACCCTAACAACCTAAGAGGTAGGAAAAATTCTGCTGCTAGTAGGATTATAAAAGTAAGACCAAATATATTTATAGAATTTTTTGAAAATTCCAAGATAGCAATGCCAATGCCTGCAGCTGTCCCACCATAGGCTATTATATCCATTATGGATGTGGAATTAAGCTGCATGAGTAGGACTCTCATGGTAGCCTTCCTAAATTTTTCTGCAAAGTCATCCATCAAATTTTGCCTAGACTCATCTGCATCATAGATTTTTAATTCGGTAAGACCTTCTAGGTTTTCTAAAAAGATATCAGCTAAGTTTGTATAAGATGTCCAGTAAGAACCTAATAATTTTTTGGCTATCTTTTGTACCAGAATTATTGATACGGGAATAAGTGGTAGGCACAAAATCATGCAAATAGCTGCATCTATGCTTATGTATCCTATAAATATAAAGATAATAAAAGCAGCTAGGAAGCTATAATAAAGTTGAGGCAAGTAGGATGTAAAATATATTTCTAGCTGGTCTACTCCCTCTACAGATAATTGTAAAAGCGATGATGTTGATAGTTTATCCCTATAATTTATCCTATCATCCATCATTTTCTCAAAAATTATCTTTCTCATCTTCTCTTTGATGGCCTTAGTAGAAATAAAGGATATGCGGCTTGCCATATATTGACTAAAAAGTTTTATAGATATGAGCAAAAATCCAAATAAAACTATTTGCCAAAGAGATATTTCTTCAAGACTGTTTCTTAAAAGACAGGAAAGAGTCTGGCTAAAGATTGAGACTATTCCGATTTGCATAAGCAAGGACAAGATTCTAAAAAATAAATTCCAATAGAGGTATTTTTTTGATCCTTGCAAGATTTTCATAAGTTTTTTATTGATCATATGCTTTCCTTTATATATTAAATTACAAGGTTCTTTAAATATCGAACATTGTTCATTTTTATTTTATCATATTTTTTAAAAGCCTGCAATTGATTTTCACTATCAGATTTTTCAAGGAATTCTTATAATTTTGACCAATAAAAAATGACAAGCAAAGTTAATGTCTTTGCCTGTCATTTCAAGTGTTTTTTAGTTTTCTGTTTTTACTTGTAGTTTGCTATCATCTGGCCTATCTTCAACTGGGATATTGGTATTATCTGCTGGAGATTTGAAGATTGATTCTTTAGAGAAGGCTAGTACTGCCTTGCCGCTCTTTCTATTATCAACTACTGTACCAGGACCGCCTACACAGCCTCCTATACAAGCCATTCCTTCGATTAGCTTGCCATTCATCTTGCCAAGTTTAGCCATTCTTGCCAGTTTGACACAGTCAGCCAGACCTTCTGCATTTTCCATTTCTACTTTTACATCAGGATCTATTTCGTGGATTCTTTTTTCAACTGCCTTAGCTACTCCACCGCTTACTGCGTAGTATCTACCTGTTTCTGAAGCATCCATGATTTCATCTTCTACTTCTATCTCAGCTGGCTCAATACCTTTGGCAAGGAGCATTCCTAGAAGCTCTTCGTAGGTTATTACAAAGTCTATTACCTCAGCTACTTCTGGTTCTAGGGCTTCAAGCTTTTTAGAAATACATGGTCCTATGAATACTACTTCGCAATTTGGATCACGTTTTTTCATTTGCTTACCTGAGTAGATCATTGGTGTTGATGATTCTGAAATCTTGTCGTTAATGTCTGGGAAGTTCTTCCTTACCATAAGTTTCCAAGAGAAGCAGCATGATGTACCCATAAATGGGATCTTGCCTGTTGGTACAGATTCTAAGAATTCGTGTGCTTCGTTCATGGTTGTAAGGTCAGCACCAAGTCCTACTTCTATCATATCATCAAAGCCTAGCATTTTAACAGCTTCTCTAATTTGTTTTGGGCTTACATTTGCTCCAAATTGACCTACGAAGGATGGAGCTACTATTGCATATACTTTTCTATCTGATTGGAGGGATTTTATTAATTGATAAATTTCTCCCTTATCTGAAATAGCACCAAATGGGCAGGTTATGATACATCTACCACAAGCTACACACTTATCTTCATCTATTGATGCACGGCCTAGTTCATCTGATTTGATTGCCTTTACACCACAAGATTCTGCACAAGGTCTCTTTTGGTGGTTAATTGCATTATATGGACAAGCATCAACGCACTTGCCGCATTTGATACACTTATCTTGGTCAATTACAGCACCCTTTGCTGAATAGCTGACTGCGTTTTTAGGGCAGACATTTACACATGGGTGGCCTATACAAGCGTGGCATTGGTCTGTAACTGTTACCTTATTTTCTGGACAAGCTTCGCAGGCGATTTTGATAACTTGTACTAAAGGTGGGTGGTAGATTCTTCTATCGACATCCATTCCATCTAGGCCTGCTGTTATGGCTTCTGTCTTGTCAGCTGTTCTTGCATCAAGACCTATACACATCCTTAGTCTCTCGCCCATTACAGCTCTTTCTCTAAAGATATTTTCCCTGTAAGATGCTTCCTCACCTGGAAGTATGTTATAAACTTCTAGTCCAATATCTGTTAGTGGCCTATTTTCGTAGGCAATTTTTGCAACTGCCTCAAAAGCCATCCTTCTTATGTTTAATATATCTATGTACGATTCTTTCATTATTACCTCAACTACTTATTTTTTACTTATTCTTTGCTTTTTTCTTAGCCTTCCTATCAACATTGATAGTGCTATACATCTTATCCATCAATACTTCTGGTTTTGCTTTTGTTATGTATTCGTCATCAATTTTGACAATTGGTGATAGTCTTTTTGAATCTTCAACTTCATCCATTATGTTTGCGTAGATTATTTCAATCTCTGGAGCATTACCTAGATCATCTACTTCGTAAGCAACTTCCACATCCCTTTTTACTATTTCAGCTGAATCATGCAAATATTCATTGCCGTGGGCAGTACACCTAGCACATGAGCATATAGTTACCTTCATTTTATTCTCCTTTTTTATATAGTCCTACTATGATTGTAACAAATTTAACATAATATTTCAATATGGATTTGCATTTTATTCTAAATTTATATTGATGATAAAGATAGAACCCTCTCCCAGAGTGCTTTCTAGACTTATATCCATTTCTAAATAATCTGCTATATGTTTGACTATAGATAGGCCAAGGCCAGTTGATTTCACCTTCCTGTCCCTAGACTTATCTACCACATAAAATCTTTCAAAGACTCTTTTGATGTCAGAATTTGCAATCCCTATTCCTGTGTCCCTTATACAAAGCTTTATAGAGCTTGCTTCAAGGAGAGAATATATTTCTATTTCTCCGCCTTCCTTATTATATTTGATGGCATTTTCGTAAATATTTGATAAGAGGTCGACAAATAGAGATTTCTGGCTATAAATTTTAAAATTATCTAGGCGGTTTATTACTTTTATGCCCTTTTTATCAGATGCATGGGCAAATTTTTTGATTATTGTATTCATTTCATATTTTAAATCTATCGGACTCTTGCTTAGTTCAAAATCTCTCTCATCAAGTCTTGATATTTTTAGGATATCATCGATAATTTCAAGGAGCCTATTGCCTTCTTCATAAATAATCTGAGCAAATTCTCTTATGTCTTTATCCTTGGCTAGGCCTGTAGCAATTAGCTCTGCGTAGCCATTTATTGATGTAAGTGGGCTTTTTAGTTCGTGGGTGACATTGCCAGAAAATTCCCTTCTCATTAGCTCTGCCTTCCTAGTTTCCGAATAATCTATGACTATGACTACAAAGCCCATCTTCCAGTCCTCGTTTATCGGGTCTATAAATAATTTTAGATGGTAATTATTTACGTCTATAGATAGGGATCTGGACTTAGATGTAAGCTTTACTTCCCTTACAGCAAGGAGGTATTCTTTTTTGTTGATTAGATTTTCTAGATGGACACTCTCATCCTTATTTAGGAAGGTCTTGGCAGATTCATTCATCATATCTACCTTGCCCTTGCTATCAAAAATGATAAATCCTTCTTCCATGTTTGATGTCATAGCCTTAAGCTGGTCAATCTTTCTTTCTAGCATGGAGACCTTTTTTTCTAGTCTAACATTTTTATTTAATAAATTTCTATAAATCTTGCCCACATCTTCAAAATCATCGCCTATGTCTTTGAAATCGTAATATTTATTGAAATCACTGATCTTGCTTGCATAGCTATCAAGTTTTTTATCTATAAAGAGGTTCGACCAAATTAAAATTGCAAGACTTCCTAGATAAAATATTAAGATATTTATGTAATCTTTGCTATATAAAGCTACAACCACAGCTAGGATGCTAGCTATGGTTGCTGATGTGATTAGGGATTTTTTAGTTAACTTTTTCATATTTCTCCAAATTTATAACCGAGATTTCTTACTGTCTTTATATATTTTCCCGCATCCTTTAGCTTGCTTCTTAAGCTTGCTATATGGACATCTACGGTTCTTGTTTCTCCTTGGTAGTCATAGCCCCAGATTTTTATTAGAAAATCATCCCTGGTTATGACATTACTTAAGTTGTTCATAAATAAATTTAGCATTTCAAATTCTTTGTAGGTTAGGTCAATTTTTTCCCCATCGACCTTGACCGTACGTTTTTTTGTGTTAATGCTTATGTTTTTGTAGTTGATATGGTCGGTATCTTTTTTGTTTGACCTTCTTAGGACTGCCTTGACCCTACTTAAAAGTTCTAGGATTGAAAAAGGCTTACTTATATAGTCATCTGCCCCACTTTCTAGGCCTAGGACCTTATCAAATTCATCGGTCTTGGCTGTAAGTATTATTACTGGCAGGTCAGAAAATTCTCTTATTTCCTTTAAAATTTCTATCCCGTCCTTGCCTGGCAGCATTAGGTCAAGAAGTAATAAATCGCAAGGCTTATCCCTTATGATATCTACTATATCGATTCCATCCTCAAAGGTCTTTAGCTCATAGCCCTTCTCACCCAGGGCGTAGGCTACTAAATTTCTTATTGCCTTGTCATCTTCAACTACATATATCATTTATAACCTCGTTGCTAATTCTGCTACTCTTCTTAGCCTATCTCCTAATCTTTCAAAGTATTTGAATAAGAGGATTTTATTTGACAATTCCACCGCTCCTATCTTATCGTCTTTGTTTAGTTTTGCTGTATAATTTATTGCATCTACAAATAATTTGTTGTTTATTTCGTCTTTATCTATGGTTTTATGAGCTAAGTCCTTATCATCATCTACAAAAGCCTTCATAGAATCAAGGGCCATTTCCTTTTCATTGGCTATAAATTCTTTTAAAAAGTTTGCCTCTTGATCTGTAAGGTCGTATTCTTTTAGGATGGTCGCTGCCGATGTGAGATGGCTTGCGATTCTTTTTTGACTTGAGGCAAGCTTTATTTCCATTTGCAAAAACCTTAAATCGCTTGCTACCGGTTGTTGGAGGGCAAGGAGTTCAAAGCAGAAATTTTCCACCCCGCTTGCTCCCCTTCTAATATCATCGTAAAGCTCTATTACATGGTCTAAATTTTCTTTATTCTTACTTTCCAAATATAGGTCAAATCTATCATAGGATATTAATATTAGCTGGTTGACCCTAGTTGACATTTCCTTGATTGAGTCTAGGTCATTTATAAATCTACTTCTCATCATATCATCCAAACCTTCCCGTTATATAATCTTCGGTTCTCTTATCTGATGGATTTTCAAAGATTTTTTTGGTATCATCCATCTCTATAACTTCTCCTGTTAGGAAGAAGGCTGTTTCGTCAGAAATCCTTGCTGCCTGTTGCATGTTGTGGGTTACTATTACTATAGTGTAATTTTCTTTTAGCTGATCCATTAGCTCTTCTATGGCTGCTGTTGATATTGGATCTAGGGCACTTGTTGGCTCATCCATTAGAATTATTTCAGGATTTACTGATAGAGTCCTTGCTATACATATCCTTTGCTGCTGGCCACCTGATAGTGATAGGGCATTTTGCTTAAGCTTATCCTTTACCTCATCCCAAATTGCTGCAGATTTTAGGGATTTTTCTACGATTTCATCAAGACTATCCTTATCTCTGATTCCACTTATTTTTGGCCCGTATGTTATATTGTCATAGATTGATTTTGAAAAAGGGTTTGGTGATTGGAAGACCATTCCTACATTTCTACGAAGGGAGACGACATCCACATCTTTTTTGTAAATATCCTGCCCCTCTATTTCTATTAAACCTTCTATTTTACACGAATCAACAAGGTCATTCATCCTATTAAAGCATTTTAGGGTTGTAGACTTGCCACAGCCAGAGGGGCCTATAAAGGCTGTTACCTTGCCTTTTTTGATATCCATATTTATATTTTTTAAGGCCATGAAGTCGTCATACCATAGCTTTAAGTCCTTTACAAGGATTGATGTGCCCATATCCTCGACTACTCTTTCCTTAAAGATTTTTTTGTTTGATTTTTTTATATCTTTTAGCTCTTGGTCTATATTTTTTTCAAGAGACTTTTCTTTTTTATTTTCCATTTTATTCTCCTAAGCTTTGACTATTTTCTTGCTTATTTTTGCAGATAGGAAGTTTATTATCACTACAAAAACAAGTAGTAGGACCGCTGTGGCATAGGCTTCTTTTACATGAAATCCCTCACTTGATAGGACATACATGTGCACTGCCATAGTTCTTGCTGAGTCAAATAAACTTTTTGGTATTTCTGGGTGGGTTCCCATTGTATAGATTAGGGCTGCAGATTCTCCTACTATTCTTCCTGTGGATAGGAAGATTCCCCCTAGGATTCCGTCCATGGCATCTGGAAGTATCACCTTAAAGATGGTCTGGATCTTTGTCGCTCCTAGAGCTAGGGATGCTTGGGCCTTTTGAGGGTTTACTGTAAGAATTGCCTCTTCTGTGGTCCTTATAATTGTAGGTAGGACCATGATGGCTACTGTCAAACATCCTGCAAGGAGAGAATATTTCATTCCAAGCCCAAGTCCTGTTCTTGTTACAAAAAATAGGTAGCCAAACAAGCCATAGACTATAGATGGGATTGATGATAGGATTTCTGTTGAAAACCTAACTGCCTTTATTAAAAATTTGTTTTTTGCGTAATTTGATAGGTAGATGGCTGTAAAGATTCCTACTGGTAGGGACACGATTAGGGTTAGAAGGATTGTCATCAGGGTTGCTATCAAGGAAGGCATGATTGAGACATTTTCTGATGTGTATTTCAGAGAGAAAAGTCCCGGCGATATATTAGGTATGCCTTCAAATAGGATATAGGCGATGATGATTCCCGATACAGCATAGCCTAGGGTTGTTAGGGTCATGATTAGCCCTTTAAAAAATTTACTCATCTTAGCTCCTAAAATTTGCTTTCTGTTTTATTTCTTATGATATTAAATAGTATGTTTATGATCAGGATAAAGCAGAAGAGGACCATGCCTGTAGCTATTAGGGCCTGCCTGTGCATACCTGATGCATAACCCATCTCTAGTACTATGTTTGTTGTTAGGGTTCTTGCTCCCTTTAGTAGAGATGTTGGCATCATCGGTTGATTGCCTATGACTAGGTAGACTGCCATGGTTTCCCCTATAGCCCTGCCTATGGCAAGGATTATGGATGAAAATATTCCTGATTTGGCATATGGCACTAGGACCTTGGCAATGGTCTCTTCCTTGCTTGCTCCAAGGGCAAGGGATCCTGTCATAAAGGTCTTTGGCACCTGCCTTAGAGAGTTTTCTGAGATATTTACCATAGTCGGTAGGACCATGATGGCAAGGAGGAGGGATGCTGTGAGCATGTTCATACCACTTTTTACTCCAAATATATCCTTAACTAAAGGCACTAGGACCATCATTGCAAAGAAACCATATACTACTGATGGGATTGCTGCCATGAGGTTGATGAGTGACTTGAGCGAGCCGTATGATTTTTTGGAATAATAGGCCATAAAGATTGATATGGCTAGGCCAAAGGGTACTGCTATTAATGTTGATACTAAGGTTACGATAAGAGATCCTACTATCATTGGTTTTATACCAAATTTTGGATTGCCTGCAGTTGGTTTCCAAGTTGAGCCTGTGATGAATTTTAAAAGTCCGTATTCATTTACAAACTTCATACCCTCAGAAAATATGAAGAATATGATAAGTAAGATAAGAAATACGGACATTACTGCAGACAAGAGGAAAATTATCTCGCCGATTTTTTCCCTTATCTTTTCCATTTTACTTTCCTAATTCGCTTGTATTTGTGATTTCGCCCTTAAAGATTTGCTTTAATTGGTCTATGGTCAAATCTTCAAGTTTACTGTCTTTATTTACTATTACGGCTATACCATCTGTAGCTATTACCTCCACGGCTAGCTTGTCTTTTTCTTCATCTTTTAGTTCACGAGATGCCATTGCTATGTCAGCTGCTCCATCTATTACTGCTTCGATTCCTGCAGATGATCCAGTTGATTGGATTTCGATGTTGGCTTCTGGATTTAGTTCCTTATATTTTTCTACCATTTTTTCCATAAGTGGGGTTACTGAGGTAGAACCTGCTACTGTGAGTGTTCCCTTAGCACCACTTGCCTGGTATTTTTCAGAATCCTTAAGTGGGACATAGCCTTCTTCTAGGCTTAGGGCTTGGGCATCTTCGCTTATTACAAATTTAAGGAAGTCTTTGGCAAGGTCTGATAATTCAGCTTCTTTGTAGGCAAGGTTAAATGGTCTAGAAATCTTATATTCGCCAGAAGCTATGTTTTCTTCTGTAGCCTCGACTCCTTCTACCTTAACAGCCTTAACTGTATCATTTAGAGAACCTAATGAGATATAGCCAATTGCTCCTTCATCGCCAGCTACTGTTTGCATAACAGCATTGGTAGAGTTTTGAACTACTGCGGCAAGGGTAGTCATGTCTTCTTTCTCGCCGTCTACTTCTTCTTCAAGGCCGACTAGCTCTATGAAGGCACCCCTTGTACCTGAACCATCTTCTCTAGAAACTACAGTAAATTCATAATCAGCTGCATCTGTCTTGCTTGCTGCTTCTTCCTTTGCTGGTTTCTCTGTAGCTGTTTCTGTTTTTGTTTCTTCTTTTGCCTGATCACCATTTCCGCATCCTGCAAGGATAAGACCTAGTGAAAGTGTTGCTGCTAAAATTTTTTTATTTGTAATTTTCATTTTTAACTCCTTAAAAGTTTTTCTTTCGATATCTATAATACTAGGCCAATACTAAATCCGTTTTAAGGTTATGTAAAATCTATGTAAAATCTAAAAATCCCCACAAAAAAAGACCATTTTACTGGTCTCTTTTAAAAAATTTAGCCTTCTAAGACTTCTTCAAGAGTTGATCCTTGCTTCTTATCTGCATCTGTTTCAGGAATCATTACATTCATCAAAATTGATGTGAGAGCAGCAAGGACTACTGGAGAAACCCCGATTGCATTTTTAAGGGCTTCTGGCATGAAGCTTACACCTGCCTGGTCAGCTGTTGTAACTATGGTTGTAAAACCAAAGCCAATAGCAATTGCAATTCCTACTATAGAAGTGTTTCTCACTGTAAGTGGTTGTTCGGTTATCATCCTGATACCATTCATAGTGATGGCTGCAAATACTGAAAGGGTTGCGCCTCCTACTACTGGAGCTGGGATTGTTGTAAGTAGGGATGATATTTTTGGCATAAAGCCTGCTATAAGAATTATGAGTCCTGCTTGGAAAAATACCCTTCTATTTATAACCTTATTTACTGAAACAATACCAACGTTTTGTGAAAATGTAGCTGTTGGAAGACATCCTATAAAGGCACCTATAACATTTGCCACACCAAAACCTACAATTCCTCCCCTAAGCTCATCATCTGTTGGGTTTCTATCCATTCCTCCGATGGTGGTTGATGACATATCTCCAATTCCTTCTATACATGTAACCATAAAGATGATTACAAAGGAAATTATGGCTGATGGTTCAAATTTTATGCCAAAGTGAAGTGGTGCTGCTACTGATAACCAACCTGCTTCCCTAACTGGTGATAGGTCTACCATATCAAAGAAAAATGCTATGATATAGCCAACAACCATGGCAAATAATACTGAAGCAAGTTTAGTAATGCCCTTGCCAAAGTGGTTAAGACCAACATTTACAAGAAGGGTGATTATACCAACAAGCCAATATTGCCATGCTCCCCAACCTGGGGCCATAACTGATCCTGCTCCACCCATATTTGTAATAGCAACTGGATATAGGGTAAGGCCTATAGCCAAAACTACAGTTCCTGATACAAGAGGTGGGAAAAATGGTGTTATATATTTGAGGGCAAGACCGAACACTATAGAAACAATAGCTCCTATTAATTGACTTCCTAAAACTACGGCCACAATTCCTTCGGGACCTAGTGATTCAAATTGACCACAAAGGGCAATCATGGTTGGTACATATGGGAAGGCTACACCATAAATCATAGGTAATTTACTACCCAAAATCCCTATTGGATAAAGCATCAAAAATGAAGTGAGGGCTGATCCTATAAGGGCCATCTGTACAAGTATAATGCTATCAGCGTGACTTAGGCCTGCTGCATCAGCAAAGATCAAAGCAGGTGCTACACAACCTGCAATCATTGCGATTACGTGTTGTAAAGCTAGTGGGAAGGCTTCTTTGAAAGAAACTTTGCCTTCAAATTGAAACAATTCTTTAAATTTACTTTCCATTTTCTCTCCTATTTTATTTTGGACAAAGAAAAAGCCACCTACAGGTGACAAGCTTATTCATTTATCCTAGTTCTTTTTTTGAAATGGCTAGTATAAGTATGTATAAATCAAAAAATTTATTTCTACCATTTCTAGATAAGTTATACAGTTAAAATCCCTTAAGTCAAGTTATTTATAAACCTTATTTTTTATAGTAATTTCGAAAGAAAATTTTAGTTTTGTACAATTTTTATTTTCCTATAAAAGAAGTAAAATAGAAGAATAATAGCGAAAAATAGAAGATGGAGAATTAATAATGAAATTAGTAATACCAGAAGCCTACAAGTCAAACGAGGACCTTTACAGGACTCAAGTTTTAATAAAGGAAATAAAAGATTATTTTCAAATCAACCTAGCCAATAACCTAAATTTAAAAAGGGTATCGGCTCCCCTATTTGTATCAAGCAAATCAGGCCTAAATGACAACCTAAATGGCGTAGAAAAACCAGTATCATTTAACTTGCCAGAGGCTGATAACGAAGAAATGGAAATTGTCCATTCCCTAGCCAAATGGAAAAGATACGCCCTCATGGAATATAAATTTAAAACCCACGAAGGCCTCTACACAGACATGAACGCCATTAGAGCATGCGAAGAGCCTGATAATACCCATTCCTTTTATGTAGACCAATGGGATTGGGAAAAAATAATTAATAAAGAAGATAGGAATGAAGAATATTTAAAACAAACAGTAGAAATCATCTACAGGACCATGAAAAGTCTTGATGAATATCTTTGTGGTCTATTACCTACAAGAAGCAAACTTCTAACAGATCAAATTAGGTTTATTACCAGCCAAGAGCTTCTCGATATGTATCCTGACAAGGATCCCAAAGAACGAGAAATACTAGCAGCAAAAGAATTTGGTTCAATATTCTTATTGCAGATAGGTTCTCTCTTATCAAATGGTGAAAAACACGATGGCAGGGCCCCAGACTATGATGATTGGCTCCTAAATGGAGATATAATCGTCTACAACCCAGTCCTTGACGATGCCCTAGAGCTATCATCAATGGGAATCAGGGTAGATAGCCATAGGCTTAATGAACAATTAAAACAATCAGGCAACCTTGATAGGCTCAAATACGACTATCACAGGCTCCTCCTTGATGACAAGCTCCCACAAACTATAGGTGGAGGAATCGGTCAATCAAGGCTTTGTATGTTCTTCTTACAAAAGGCTCACATTGGAGAAGTCCAAGTATCCTACTGGCCAGATAGTCAAAGAAGGACACTCGCCAACAAGGGAATACAATTATTATAAAAAAATCGCTTAAAAGGCTCTTGCCTTCTAAGCGATTTTTAATTGTCTCGCAAATATTCTTTAATTTCTGCTATAAAAAGGTCGCCGTATTGGATTAGTTTTTTCTCCCCAACTCCCTTTATCCTTAAAAATTCTTCTTCTGTTTTTGGCTTATTTATGGCCATGTCCTTTAGGGATTGGTCGGAAAATATTATAAATGGTGGGATTTTTCTTTGTTTTGAAAGCTCTAACCTTAGTCTTCTGAGCCTTTCAAATAGGTCTTCTTGGTCGGCATTTGCTAGATCCATTGACTTGTGCTTTTTGCTGGTTGATTTTTCTTCTTCTCTTTTTCTTATATAAAACTTATCTTTGGAAAATAAGATATCCTTTGATTTTTCTGTCAGGGCAAGGATTGGATAATCAAGACCATTGACCTTGATGTAGCCATCTGCTAAAAGGGCTGCGACCATATCCTTGATTTCCTTTTGGCTGGTCTTGGCCATGATGCCAAAGGTTGAAATATTTTCTAAATTTTTCTCCCTTGAGTTTTTATTCTTAGACCCCCTAAGGCAATCGACGACTGTATTTATCCCATATCTCTGGTCAAGCCTGTAAATACAGGATAGGATCTTCTGGGCGTCAACCGTCTTATCGATTTTCTCGCTGGTCTCCAGGCAATTTGAGCAAAATCCACAGTCATTAATCGCATCTTGGCCAAAATATTCAAGTATATAAGATCTTAGGCACTTACTCGTATTTACATAATTTATGATGGTTTGGAGTTTTTCAAGCTGGATCCTCCTATAAGCCATATTATCAGTTTGGTTTATTAGGTGCTTATTTATGATTATATCTTGGGCTGAGTAAAGGAGGATACAGTCAGAGTTTTCCCCATCACGACCTGCCCTACCTGCCTCTTGGTAGTAGGATTCCATATCCTTTGGCATATTGTAATGAATTACAAAACGGACATTGGACTTATCTATCCCCATGCCAAAGGCATTTGTCGCTACGATTATATCTTTTTTATCAAAGAGGAAGTCTTCCTGAGCCTTTTTTCTATCAAGCTCAGTCAGTCCTGCATGGTATTTGGTGGATTTTATGCCAAGGGCCTTTAAGTTCCTATCTATATCATCAACTCTTTTTCTGGTAGATGCGTAGATTATGCCCGATTCATTTTCGTGATCTTTGAGATAGTCTCTCAAAAATTTGAGCTTTTCCTTGGGTTTTTTGATTTCAAACTTAAGGTTGGGCCTATCAAAACCTGTAATTTTGACAAAGGGATCCTTAAGCCTTAGATTTGCTATTATATCTTCCCTTACCTCTCTTGTAGCTGTTGCTGTGAAGGCTAGGATTTGTAGGTCATCACCTAAAATCTCATAAAGGCTTGGTATTAACTTATAAGAAGGCCTAAAGTCATGGCCCCATTGGGATATGCAGTGGGCTTCATCAACTGCCACAAAACTTATGTCAATATCTTTTAAAAAATCTCTAAAAAACTCATTTTCTAGCCTTTCTGGCGACACATATAATAGCTTTATTTCCCCATTTCTTACTTCTTTTAGTGTGTTAACATAAGTCTCATAGTCCTGGCTTGAGTTTATAAAACACGCCCTTATCCCATCTTCCCTCAGGGCATCAACTTGGTCTTTCATTAAAGAAATTAAGGGAGAGATAACAATAGCTGTCCCATTCTTTATTAGTGCTGGCAACTGGTAGCAAATTGATTTACCTCCACCGGTAGGTAGGACTCCGAGCACATCCCTTCCTTCTAGGATATTATTTATCAAATCCTCCTGGCCTGCCCTAAAGGAGTCATAGCCAAAGTATTTTTTTAGTTTGTTTAATATTTTTCCTGTCATATTTATCCTTAAAAAAATAATTAAGCCCTAGGACTTAATTATTTTCTTCATCACTATTTTCAATATTTGTATCATTTTGGTCTTCTGAGTCTGTTTGATCAGAATCTTCTTCAGATTCTTCTCTTTCTTTGTTTTCTCTTTCAGTCCTGTCGATGTTTTTTTCTAAGGCGTTGTCTTTTGTTTTTTTAATCTTAGATTCATTTGTTAGGTACTCTTCATGTTCTAGCTTGGCTCCCTCGCCCCTATTAAAGACGATGTCACCAATTTTTGTTCTAAGGGTTACCTTATTTTTGCCCTTATTTTCTGACTGGTAGCCATCTTTTATATTTCTATATGAAATATTGCCAAGAACGAAGTTACCCACTTCAAGATTTGCTGTAAGATCGTAGTTATCAATCTTATCCCTAGCATCTACTAAGATATCTCCTGTTTGAGTTTCAAAGTCTAGTCTGTTACCTAACTTGCTGTCAGTTATCTTTATATCACCTGTAGTAGTCTTAAGGATTGTGTTTGATATTTCGCTCTTATCTAGGGAAATAGATCCTGATTCATTTGTGATAGAACCTTGGAAAAAGCCATTGTTTAAGCTAATATTTCCACTTCTTATCTTTAGGTCAAAGTTTTTAACTTCTAGGTCATCAATCTTTACATCACCTGCTCCAATTGAGCCCTTAATCTCTTCGATACCGCCTTCTGATGGCAAGAAAATCCTTACTATTGGAATTTTATCCTTCATGTAAAGATTTTTGCCCTCGATTTTGGACTTAAGTTTTAAAACTCCGCCCTCAAAGCTTACATCAAGCTTATAGGCATCATCTTCTCCCCTATATAATTGGGTGTATTCTATATAAGGATTTGTTGGTGACCTTTGGATTCTAACATCTGATGAACCAAGGTCAAAATCTATAGATTTGATTTGGTTTAAGTCAACCCTCATAATTCTTGATTGGTTGTAGGAATTTTCATCTATTTGACTGCTTGTAGAAGCATTTTTGATAGATGCATTCTTCCTTGAACTAATCATAAATATTACAAGGCCTATAAGGATTACTGCAATTATCCCAAAAACTAAAGACCTCTTGTTAAGCTCTTTTATACTCTTTAGAGGGTTAGGCAATTGAAATTCTGTATTGAATCTATTTTCCTTGTCTTTTTTACTTTCGAACTCTACTTTTTTCTTATCTTCTATTAAATCTTCATCTATCTTTATCTTCTTATCGTCCACTGTCACCACCGCCTATATTTTGATTTACTAATATGCCAAAAGTCATTACAAATAGCCATCCCACGTAATAAAGGCTATTTGCTTTAACCATAAAATTTGCAAAAACTAATTCTAGTAGTTTTGAATTTATTTCTCCTCTTAGTAAATATTGTATCACAAAAACAAGAGAAAATACATTTATTAATGATATAAAAATCAAAAAAAATTGCTTTGTAACTACTAATTCATTTATTTTTATATAAAAATTTAAGATTAGGGTGAATATACTTATGAGGATTAGGTAGGCAAGAAATAATTCTTCCCTTACAAAAAATATAGAAGAGCCTATAAATATAAGGATTAGAAGAGCTTTTAACTCTTTAAATACATCTATTTTTATCAATATCTTACCTCCCATAAATAAAGCCCTGCTGGAGAAAGGGCTGGATTTGCTCTTTTTTTATTTTCTTTGTCAAAAAAGGCCCTAAATTCATCAAGACTTAACTTGCCTCTGGCAAGTTCTACTAGGCTACCTGACATTATCCTAACTTGGTTATGAAGAAATGAATTTGCCCTAAAAAATAAATTTAGCCTAGGACCATCTTGACTAAAATAACAATCATCGATTGTCCTTATAGTATTTATCTTAAGGTCTGTATCTTCCTTCATAAAGAGCCTAAAATCATGGGTTCCTTTTAGGACATCAAGCCCCTCTTTTAACTTATCTAAATCAAGCCTATATGTTATATTTTCCATATAAAACCTGTATACTGGATGCATAAGCCTATCTTGATAGATTACATACTTGTAGGTCTTATCTAGGCAAGAAAATCTAGCGTGGAAATTAAGGTCTACTTCCTTTGAAGAAAGGGCTAAAATATCATCAGGCAGATGAGCTTGGATATGGTAGGAAAAAGCCTTGGGATTTATATCAGATGCAGTTAGGAAATTAAAATAAAAACTCCTAGCATGTACTCCCCTATCTGTCCTTCCGCAAGCTATTATCCTGTTTTCTTCCCCACTTACCTTATTGACTGCCTTTTTTATTTCTTCTTCGATGGTTCTTACATCCTTTTGGTATTGAAATCCAGAAAAGCCTGACCCATCAAAGGCTACTTCCATCAGTACGTTTTTTACCATACAAAATACATTACTATTATGATTATACAAAAGATTGTAAAGCCAATTAGGTTTATCCAATCGATCTTTTTCATATGAATTTCATTTAATCTTGTGCGCTCTTCACCAATCCTATAAAGTCTAGCTTCCATTGCTGTTGCAAGGTCACCTGATCTTTTTAGGGCATTGATAAATAAAGGTACAAGGAGTGGAACCATTGATACTGCCCTATCTATGATATTTCCGCTTTCAAAATCCGCACCCCTTGCCATCTGGGCCATCTTTATCTTATTTGCTTCATCAAAGAGTGTTGGGATAAACCTTAGTGATATTGATATCATCATAGCAAGCTCTCCTGCTGGAAAACCAATCTTTTTAAGTGGTGAAAAGAGCTTTTCTAGACCATAGGTTAATTCCATTGGGCTTGTTGTGTAGGTTAGGACTGATGTTGATAAGATTATTAGGATTAGCCTTAAAATTGTAAAGGCAGTCCTATAGAGTCCTTCTTCAGTAAATTTAAGAGGTCCGACTGTAAAGATTACCTTGCCTGGTGTGGTTACAAGGTTAATTAGACCTGTTAGTACTATTATGAAAATTAAGGGCTTAAGGGACCTAAGGATTGACTTAAATGGTATCTTTGCAACTGCAAGCATAGCTATTAAAAGAATTACAAAGGGAATATAAGTGTAAAAGTCCTTAACAAAAAATATTGTAATTATATATAAAAATACCCCCACAATCTTAACTCTTGGGTCAAGCCTGTGGATGAAGGTATCAAAAGGTAGGTATTGTCCTATTGTAATATTAGCCATTCTTAGCTCCTAAGTGCTTGTAAAGTTCTTCTATCGCCTTATCAACTGTGTAAATTTTATCATCTACATCTGGATTTTTCTTCTTGTAGGCCCTCATAAATTTTGTAATTTGAGGTACATCAAGTCCGATTGATTCTAGGTCTACTTGGGTGAAGGTCTCAAAAGTTGACTTATCTGAGTAAACTTCTCCCTTGTTCATAACAATTACCCTATCAACATATTCTGCCACATCTTCCATAGAATGGCTAACTAATACTATCGAAAGCTCATCGTCATTATTGTATATATCTAGGATTTCAGAAAATATCTCATCTCGTCCTATAGGGTCAAGTCCTGCTGTAAGCTCATCTAAAACCAAAACCTTTGGATTCATCGAAAGGATTCCTGCAACGGCAACCCTTCTTTGCTGACCACCTGATATTTCAAAAGGTGATACATCCTTATAGGTCTCATAATCAAGGCCTACCTTGGCCATGGCAGATCTAACTCTCTTGTCAATCTCATCTTCCTTAAGGCCCATATTTTTAGGACCAAAGGCAATATCTTTGGCTATGGTTTCTTCAAATAGCTGGTTTTCTGGATATTGGAAGACTAGGCCAACCTTAAATCTGGCAGCCTTTCTCTTTGCCTTCTCCTTAGAATTTATTCCATCTATTATTACATCTCCATGGCTTGGAATCAAAAGCCCATTTAGAAGTTGAACTAGGGTTGATTTACCTGAGCCCGTTTGGCCTATAAGGCCTATTATTTCTTTGCTATTTATCTCTAAGTTGATATCTTTTAGGGCATATACCTCATTTGGCAGGCCCTCGTTGTAGATATAATCAACATCCTTTATTTCTATTTTCATATGCTTTCCAAAAACTCCTCAGCTGTAAGGGGTAGTCTATCAAATTCGACCCCTTTTTTTGAAAGTCCGTAAGCTACTTCTGTCACTTGTGGCACTGCTAGGCCTAGCTCTTTCATCTTATCTACTTGGGAGAAGACTTCTCTGCTTGTACCCTCGAGGGCCTTTTTTCCCGAATCTAGTACTACTATCTTATCGGCAAGGACAGCTTCTTCCATGTAGTGGGTAACGTAGATTATTGTTTTTTTGTAATCTTTATTTAAGCTTTGGATTAACTCAATTACATCCTTACGACCTTGGGGATCAAGCATGGCTGTTGGTTCATCAAAGATTATATAATCTGATAGCATGGCAATAACACCTGCAATTGATACTCTCTGCTTTTGGCCACCTGAAAGGTTGGATGGGTTTCTTTTCTTAAAGGCACTCATGCCAACTAGGTCGATGGCCTTATCGACTCTTTCCCTAAGTTCAGGATGCTCTACCCTTAAATTTTCCGGCCCAAAGGCAACTTCTTCTTCGACAGTTGTGGCAACCATTTGGTTATCAGGGTTTTGAAATACCATTGAGCATTTTTTTCTTATCTCCCACTGGTTTTCTTCATTACTAACTATCCCATCTATGCTTATTGTGCCTGCACTTGGCGAAATTTGAGCATTCAAGAGCTTGCCAAGGGTTGACTTTCCTGAGCCGTTGTGGCCCAAAATTGCTACAAAGTCCCCCTTTTCTATATCAATGGATATATTATCCAAAGCTGTTTTTCCTTCTGTTTCTTCGTCTATACCTGGGTAGGTATAGGTCACATTTTCAATTTTTATCATCTTTCTTCCTAATAAGACATAGCTGGACTGTTGCTTGTGCTTGATTCATATACAACTACCGGTAGGCCAAATGGTACCATTTCAAATAGCTTGGCTGCCATTGCTGGAGGCATATTTAGACAACCGTGGCTGCCGTTTGAAAAATAAATTCCACCACCAAAACCGCCTCTCCATGGAGCATCGTGGAAGCCTTCTCCATCCCATCCTATTGGCATCCAATAAGATACTGGAGTTGCATACCTTCCGCCGTTCATATCTGCACCCTTAAGGGTTGTATTTCTTTGTTTAGATTGGATTGAACCTACACCTACGTTGCTTGCCCAAGTAGTGGATGTAGGTAGACCTGATACTATTGATGTTTCTAAAACTATGTTTCCATCTTGATAATACCACATATATTGTCTTGATAGGTCTACTTCTATATAGCTATCGCCTAAATCTCCACCATCTTCATATCTAGCATAGCCAGCCCTTTGATAAACTGGTTCTATCTCTCCAGATTTTCTAGTGTTGATTAGTTCATATACCTTATCTATTGTTGCTGCTTGGTCTAAGATAAAACCGTAAACTCCTGGATTTACAGTAATCTTTCCTATGCCAGTTGCAGAAAATGTTCTGTTTTTGCCATAGGTATTGGTTTTATCAGCTACTTCTTCAATAAATTTAGCAAGTCTATCATAGTTTAATTCAAAGCTTGTTCCATTTGTATCAAACATATCGACAAGTTCTTGTCCTTCAAGCTTTATGTCAAAGCCATTGAAGTTGAATTTTACTTTTAAACCCTCTATTGTCTTTCCATCTGCTAATAATTTTTCTAATTCTTTTGAATTATTTTTAACTTTAGGATTGATATAATCACTATCATCTAGGACTATTTCTTCCTTGTGAGAATAAATAGCATCCTTTATTTTTGCATCAAGTTTGTTAGGGTCGATCATATTTCCCATTACTTCTGGTATTATTGTAAAGGCCCCGTCGTTGTATTTTAAACTTGCATTTTCTGGCTTTGTAACATTTGTCATAAGGGCGGATGTACTTATGAGTTTTTCTAATTTTTTCTCATCATATTTTATATTATAATCAAAAGTAAATTCATCATTTGCCACTTTTGCAATGGCTAGTGGCCATTTGAATGGGTTTTGGTCAATAGATGCTGATTCTGGGATTGATGCCTTATAATCTACATCTTTAAGGTTGATTGTTGTAGCTCTTTCATCCCTGCCTTTGATATTTATAGAAAAGCTTTCAGCTGGTTTTTTTAAAGCTTCTTCTTTGGATGCATATGATATGTCCCTACCATTTACAAAGGTATTTGGAAGGGCTATAAAAGCAAAGACCACTGTTACTATTAAATATAATCCTATTATTACAAGTAAGCCTATTAAAAGTCCTCTAGACTTCTTGTTGTTTCTTTCGTCTGTCAAAAGTCCTCCTTGCTTGGTTTTTTGCCATAATATTGGTAGAAATCTACCTTTTGGCCACCATTATATAACTTTCTTTTTCTAGATAATTTCCTCTTAAATTTCCTATCAAACTTATCATCTGCGCTTATAAAATATAAAGACCAGGTGTCAAGCCTTGCTAGCTTGTTGTTTATCTTTTTATAAATTTCGTCCATATTTATGTCAGATAGCCTAAGTCCGTAGGGTGGATTGGATATAAATATACCGTAATCATCCTTAAGTGCCACAGATGAAATATCTCTTGTTATAAAAGATATATCTTCTTCTACACCGGCATTTATGGCATTTTGCTTGGCAAGACTTATGGCCCTGCCTGATATGTCTGAGCCTAAGATATTTAGCTTTTTAGAATAATCTATCCTTGCTAAGGCTTCTTTTTTAGCATCTTGATAAACTTCAGGCCCTATAAATTTAAATTTATTAAAGTCAAAGTCCCTATCTATGCCAGGGGCTATATTTCTAGCTATCCTTGCAGCTTCTATAAGGATTGTCCCCGACCCACAAAAGCCATCGAATAAAAATCTTTCTGGCTTATAAAAGGATAGGTCTACAAGGGCTGCCGCAATATTTTCCCTGAGGGGTGCCTTTACCGAATCCTCCCTATAGCCTCTCTTATGAAGACCCTCTCCAGATGTATCAAGGCAGATACTTGCCCTATCCCTATCTAGCATTATCTCGATTTTGACTCTTTCGGCTGATTTTTCAAAATGTTTGACCTTATAAAAGGCCCTTAACTTATCTATTATGGCCTTTTCGCTTATAGATTGGATTGACCTTAAAGAAAATAGCTTAGACTTGTAGGTCCTTGCATTTACTATAAAATTGCTGTCCTTATTTAAGATATTTTGCCAAGAAATTTTATTTACTCTCTCAAAGAGTTCTTCAAAATCTCTTGCAATGAATGATCCTATTTCTAGGAAGATCCTATCTGCATGCCTTAAATTTATATTTAGTTTTCCTAAGTCGCTAATCTTGCCATTTAAGACAATCATCCCATCACTTACTTCAAAATCTTCATAGCCTAAATCTCTTAGTTGAAATTTGACTAGGCTTTCAAGGCCGAAGCTTGTGGTAATTAGTATTTTTTCCATAGTTTTATTATAACAGTTTTTTAAAGCTTTTCATCTTTTTTGGCACAAGAAAAGCCACAAAAGTGGCTGATTTCTAAATTAAATTTTTCAAAAACTCATAAGTCTTGGAAAAGACGATGTTTCTCACATCTTCATTGGTAAAGGAGTGGTCTGCTTGGTCGATTTCTTCATAGGTCGCATATTTGAAAGCTTTTTGCAATTTCTCATTTGCATCCCTAAATACCAAGGCATCCTTATTTCCTCTTAGGATTTGTACCTTGCCTTCATATTCTTTGGCCTTGCCATAGATATCTTTTAGAATAAAGTCCAAGAGGAAATTGATATGGAGTCTCTTTCCTCCAATATCAGCATCCCTAATGCTTGCTACAAGCTCATCGAAAGATTGGCCAGCCTTTATCTTGCTCTGACTTAGGGCTTCTCCCTCAAACACTGTCTTTGCCATGACCTTTAGATAGTCCTTATCGTTCATATCGCTTGCTGGAGCTAAAAGTACTAGGGCCTTAGGCTTTAGTTTATAGGCTAGAAGTGTTGATATTACTCCACCTAGGGAATGACCTATCCAGAAAATCTTATCCTTGTCAACAAAATATTTAAGCTTTGCAAAGTCATTCATCATTTCCGCTTCTTCAAGCTCTCTTGATACGGTCATATCATAAAAGCTTCCGTCTGATTCACCAGAACCTGAAAAATCAAACCTGATTGTGACAAAGCCTCTATCTGTAAGGTACTGTGAGTGTTGGATTCTAAAGTCTGTTGACCCATTCCTATCTCCCCCAAAACCGTGAAAGAAGATGGCTGTTGGGTATTTCTTGTTGGCATCAAAATCATCAGGGGTGTTTATCACACCCCTTAAAATTATGCCATCCGCTTTTCTTATCTCTTGGTAGATGTATTTCATTAGGCTAAAACTCTTGCAACTTCTATTCCACAAGCTGATGCTTGGGATAGAGAGTGGGTTGCTCCTGAACCATCACCTATACAATATAGGCCTTTTTGGGTTGATTCAAATTTATCATCTACTTCTACTTCTGAGTTGTAGAATTTAACTTCGATTCCATATAATAAGGTATCATCATTTGCCATACCTGGTGCTATCTTATCTAGCTGGTAGATCATCTCGATTATATCATCAAGCTGTCTCTTTGGCATTACTAGAGATAAATCTCCTGGTGTTGCCTGCATGGTTGGCTTGGTAAAGGACTTAGCCATTCTTCTTTCTGATGAACGACGACCCTTAATTAGGTCACCAAATCTTTGCATCAAAACTCCCCCACCTAGCATGTTTGAAAGCCTAGCTATTGATTCACCATATTCATTTGAGTCTTCAAATGGCTCTGTAAACCTATTTGTAACCAGAAGGGCAAAGTTTGTGTTTGCTGATTGTAACTTAGGATCTGTAAAGGAATGGCCATTTACAGTTAGGATTCCATTAGTGTTTTCTGTTACAACATGGCCGTAAGGGTTCATACAAAATGTCCTTACAACGTCATTATATTGCTTGGTTTGATACATTATCTTTGCTTCATAAACATCATCTGTTATATGCTTAAAGACTTCTGCTGGCACTTCTATCCTAAGGCCTATATCAACCCTATTTCTCTTAGATTTGATATTGAATTTATCACAAACCTCACCTATCCACTTAGATCCAGACCTTCCTGCAGCAAGGACTATATCATCAGACCTGAAAGTTTCTCCCTTATTAGTTTTAACTATATATTTTTCATCTTCATAGTCTACATCGGTGACCATGGTTGAAAATTCAAAGTCTATCTTATCTTTTACATAGTCAAAGATTCTTTGAAGGATTAGCTTGTTTCTATCAGTACCAAAGTGGCGAACCTTGGCATCTAATAAGTGAAGGTCATGTCTTAGGCATATTGTCTTAAGGTTGTTTTTGTCTGTGGAATATAACTCAAGGTCATCTCCTCCGTCAAAATCCATTAGGACACTATCTACATATTCCATAAGCTCCATGGCCTTTTTTTCTCCAACATACCTATGTAAATCTCCGCCAAAATTGGTTGTTATGTTGTATTTGCCGTCAGATAGGGTGCCTGCACCACCAAAACCATACATGATGTTACATGGCTTACATCCTATGCAGTGGTCAACCTTGCCATCTGTAATTGGACAAGACCTGTTTTCTACTTTTCTACCACCATCGATTATGAGGACCTTTTTCTTTGTATCAAGCTTAGTTAATTCATAAGCCAAAAAAGCTCCTGCTGCTCCTGCACCTACTACAATAATGTCATAGTCTTTCATGATTTCTCCTCTTCTTAGAATTCTACTTAACCTGCTATATTATACGATTTATAAGCTTTTTAGCAAACATTTTTATATCTGTCTCTTATACACATCTGACGCTGCCGACGAGCGATCTAGTGT
>OJLY01000294.1_pt1 | contig 36172 bp, 36 predicted proteins | sample 1597031 | NCBI WGS metagenome assembly OJLY01 (sample SAMEA3904673, study PRJEB24821) | metagenome | biome: Builtin; feature: hospital; material: surface | place: USA | collected 2013-06-03
ATCTACACTAGATCGCTCGTCGGCAGCGTCAGATGTGTATAAGAGACAGGCGCACGTAGTCCTCCAGGTTGGCGGCCAGGCGCTGTGCAATCCCTGCAGCCTCGACGTCCGCAACGCCGAACTCATCGGCCAGCGCGTCGTGGACGGTGCGCATCGCCTCGCCGAGCGCGCGCGTCTCTTCAGCGTCGAGCCCGCCGCCGGTGGCCAGGTCGAAGCCGTCCACACCGCCAGAAATCAGCTCCTGCTGCATCGCCAGCGTTTGCTCCCCGCGGGTGACGTACGCGTTGACCGCGGCCACGTTCGGGCAGGAACCGATCCTGCTGAGTAGCTCCACGTCCGGGTTCAGGCCGTCTTCCAGCCGACGGAAGACCTTCACGATGGTGTCGCCGACCACGAGCGAGGTGTTGGATTGCTCCGCGCCCAAGGCGGTGGCGGGGCCGCAATACAGCTCGCCGTGGACCTCGCCTAGCTGCGGCAGCGCCGCGAGGTAGGCGGTAGCGCCGGCGTCGGTGTGCAGCACGTCGGTGTCCAAGTCGGTGCCGCCGAGCAGCACTTGGTAGGTGTCGGTCGTGGTGCCATGTGTGACGTCGAGAAGCTGCCACTGGGCGTCTTCGACGGGGCGGGAGGCGACGACTTTAATGGCGTCGACGGGTTCGGACTTCGCGCCGTAAAAGCGCTGCGAGGCAATATCAAACATGGTGCTCCTAAGAGATGTCGAACCAGAAGAAGCCGTGCGGGGCCAGGGTAACCAGCCACGGCAGCTCGCCGATGGTCGGGAATTCGAGGCCGCCAGACAGCTCGCGCGGGGTAATGCCCGCGTAGTGGCCGAGCTGCATCTCCACGGCCTGCGGGCGCGAGCTCATGTTGTGCACGCACAGGATGCGCTCGACGCCTCCCGCGCCCGCGTCGTACTCGCGGATGAACGCCAGCACCTGCTCGTTGCCGTGCTCGACCTCAATGTAGGAGCCGCGGCCGAACGCCTTGTACTGCTTGCGGATGTGCACCTGCTTGCGCACCCACTGCAGCAGCGAGTTCTCGCGGTTCATTTGCGATTCCACGTTGATGATGTGGAAGCCGTACTGGTCGTTGCGCACCGGCGGCAGGTAGAGGCGCTCCGGCTCCGCCTTGGAAAAACCGCCGTTGCGGTCGTTGGACCACTGCATCGGGGTGCGCACGCCGTCGCGGTCGGGCAGCCAAATGTTGTCGCCCATGCCGATCTCGTCGCCGTAGTACAAAAACGGCGAACCCGGCAGGCTCAACAGCAGGGCGTGGGCGAGCTCCAGGCGGTCACGGTGGCCGCCGAGCAGCGGGGCGAGCCGGCGGCGGATGCCCACATTGGCGCGCATGCGCGGGTCGTAGGCGTAGTGCTTGTACATGTAGTCGCGCTCTTCCTCCGAGACCATCTCCAAGGTGAGCTCGTCGTGGTTGCGCAGGAAGATGCCCCACTGGGCGGTCGCGGGGATCGCCGGGGTCTCGCGCAAGATGTCGATGATCGGCTGGGCGGATTCCTGGTGAATCCCCATGAAGATGCGCGGCATGACGGGGAAGTGGAACGCCATCTGGCACTCGTCGCCGACCCCGTCGGGGCCGCCGTCGCCGAAGTAGGCCACCACCTCATCGGGCATCTGGTTGGCTTCGGCGAGCAGGAAGCGGCCGGGGTACTCCTCGTCGAAAAGTGTGCGCACGCGCTTGATGAAGCCGTGGGTTTCTTGCAGGTTCTCGGAGCTGGTGCCCTCGCGCTCGAAGAGGTAGGGGATGGCGTCGAGGCGGATGCCGTCCATGCCCAGGTCCAGCCAGAAGCGGATGATGTCCAGGATTTCTTCCTGCACCGCCGGGTTGTCGTAGTTCAGATCCGGCTGATGCGAGAAGAAGCGGTGCCAGTAGTACTGCTTGCGCACCGGGTCCCACGTCCAGTTGGACTCCTCGGTGTCGATGAAGATGATGCGGGTGCCGTCGTATTTCGCGTCGTCGTCGCTCCACACGTAGTAGTCGCCGTAAGCGCCGTCCGGGTCCTGCCGGGAGGCCTGGAACCAGGCGTGCGTGTCCGAGGTGTGGTTGATGGGGAAATCGGTGATGATGCGGATGCCGCGCTTGTGCGCGGAGTCGATGAAAGAGATGAAGTCCTCCACCGTGCCGAACTCCGGCAGCACTTTGCGGAAGTCGCGGATGTCGTAGCCGCCGTCGCGCAGCGGCGAATCATAAAACGGCGGCAGCCACAGGCAATCCACGCCCAACCATTGCAGGTAGTCGAGCTTTTCTTCCAGGCCTTTCAGCGTGCCCGAGCCGGTGTCGTCCGGATCGTAGAAGGCGCGGACGAGGACTTCGTAAAACACCGCGTCCTTGTACCACTCGGGCTCGGGCCGCTCCCAGGGCTGCTCCGGGGGCGCGGGGGGCAAGAAATCTGAGGCCTGTGGTGTCTGCTCCATGTCCTCCTACAGTAGGCGAATCGCCTCCGCTATGCGGTCGACGGCCTCCTCAAGGATCTCCGGGCTGGTGGCGAAGTTCAGCCGCGCCTTGTGCTCGCCGCCGGGCCCGAAGCTTAGGCCCTCGTTCATAGCCACCTTCGCGTGCGTGCGCAGCCACGTGGCCGGCTTGTCGGTGGTGAGCTTGGTGTTGCGGAAATCCAAAAACATCAGGTACGTCGCTTCCGGGACGTTGACCTCGATGCCGGGGATCTTCTCCGGCAGCACCTCAGCCAACCAATCGCGGTTGTTGCGCAGCTGGGCGACCTCCTCATCGAGGAAGTCGCGCCCGTCGCGGTAGCAGGCCTCGGCCGCAACAATGCCGAGCGTGCCGGTGCCGTCTTTGGCCACACCGCTCAAACTCTGCCAGGTGCGCACGTCCTCATCGTTGGAGAAGATCAGCTGCGCGCACTTGAGCCCCGCCACGTTCCAGGCCTTGGAGGCCGCGGTAATGGTGATGCACACGTCCGGGTTGTTCGCGGCCGCGCACGTGTGGACGCCGTCGAAGACGAGCGGGGCGTGGATCTCGTCCACGATCACGCGCGCGCCGTGGCGTCGGGCCAGCGCGCAGATCTCGTCGAGGCGCTCGGCGTCGAATGTCCAGCCGCCGGGGTTATACGGGTTGGTTAAGATCAGCGAGCCCGCGCCGCGCGCAAAGGCCGCCTCCAGCTCATCTACGTCCAGCCCCGGCACCGCGGCGACGTTGATGCGCTCGCGCCCGGCGGTCTCGGCGACCTCCAAGAACGGGTGGTAGGCCGGCACCGGCACGATCACCGGGCCTTGCGTGAAGTGCTGGATGGCTAACAGTACGCCGCGCACCACGTCCGGGATGGGGAAGATGCGCGCCGGGTCGGGCCGCCAGCCGTAGCGCGCGTCGTAAAAGTCCGCGGTCAGTTCCGGCAGCTGCTGCGCTTGCGGGGCGGGCGTGTAGCCGAACATTTCGCGCTCGACCGCGTCTGCGATGGCGGCGCGCACCGGCTCGGCGGTGGTGAAGTCGCTTTCCGCCACGAACAGCGGCAGCACATCGTCGTCGTACTGGGTCCATTTGCGGGTTCCGCGTGCGCGGAGCGTTGAAAGTTCAGGGAAATCCATAGGGCCCAAGCTTATCGACGCCCCGCTTTCCACCCCAGCGCTACATTCACACCCGCGCGTCGTCCTCGTCTTCGTCGTCTGCGCCATCAAGCTGGAAACCGAAGGACTTCAGGCGTGCGCGGTCCGCAGCCGAAGAGGACGCGGTCAGCGCGAGCAGCTCTGAATAAATACCGCCCGAGACCGCGAGCTCGGCGGGCGAGCCGATCTCGTCGATGCGGCCGTGATCCAAGGTGATGATCGTGTCCACATCCGCGATCGTGGACAGGCGGTGGGCGATCATGATGGTGGTGCGGTCCTTCATCAGCTCGTCGAGGCCGGCCTGCACGGCGCGCTCCGCCTTCGTGTCCAGCGCGGAGGTCGCCTCGTCGAGGACCAAGATGGGCGCGTCTTTCAGCATGGCGCGGGCCACGGCCACGCGTTGGCGCTGCCCACCGGAAAGCCGCAGGCCGCGCTCGCCGATGACGGTGTCGTAGCCGTCCTTGAAACGCATGATGAAGTCGTGGGCGCTGGCGCGCTTGGCCACGTCAATGACCTCCTCGCGGGTGGCGGTCGGCAAGCCGTAGGCGATGTTCTCGTGCACGGTGCCGGAAAACAGGGCCGGCTCCTGGAAGACGACGCCGGTGGACGCCCGCAGCTCTTCTACGCTTAAGTCTTTGAGGTTGCGGCCGCAGATGGTGAGCGTGCCGTCGACAAGCGGATAGAGCCCCAAGAGCAGATTGACGATGGTGGACTTGCCGCCCCCGGACTCGCCAACGAGCGCGATCTTTTCGCCCTCGCGCGCCGAGAAGGTGAGGCCAGAAAGGACCGGCTCGCCGGGGGTGTAGGCAAAGGAGACGTCGTCGAAGGCCAGGACCGGCTCGTTGACGGGCAGGGGGTGGTGTGTGGTGTCGCGCAGCGCGGGCACGTCGGTGGATTCGGTGGCGGCGACGAGCTGGGCGTTAGCGGTCGGCTCGTGCTCTTCGTCCATCACCTTGAAGTAGTCGCGCGAGCCGGCGATGGCGCGCTGCGCGGCATCCACGATCCAGCTCATCATCTGCGCCGGCTGGCGGGCCATGGTGACCATCTGGATGAGCATGACCATCTCGCCGATTGTGAAGTGGCCGTGCAGCGTGCGCAGGAACAGGATGAGGTAAATGCCTAAAAAGATCGCGGTCATGGCAACCCCGCGCACTGTGTCCATGCTGTGCCACCAGCGCGACTGCGGGCGTGTCAGCGCGACCGTCTCCTGGTAGTGGTGGCCGAACTTATTTAGCTCACGCACCTCGGCGACGAAAGACTTGGTCACCTTGACCTGGCCGACTACCTCGGCGAAACGGCCGTTCGCCTCGTCCACGTTCGCGTTCTTGGCCTGCTCGTAGCGCTGCCACCGCTTCGAGGTCAGCGCGGTCAGCCACATGTAGAGCGGGAAGAGCAGCGCGAGCAGTATTGTCAGCGGCCAGTAATAGTAGGCCGTGATCGCGAGAATTGCCGCGACTTGCAGCAGCATCGGCAGGAAATTGTTGGCGAAGGACTGGATGAACTGCGTGACGTTCGCGATCGAGCGGTCCAGCCGCGCGATGATCGTGCCGGTGATCTGCGTATCGAAGTAGCGCTGCGGCAGCGACAACAGCTTGGCAAAGTAGCGCGTGGACAGGATCTGCCGGATCCGCGCCACCATCACATCACCCAGGTAGCCGGACACGTTGCGCAACAGCGCTGCGGCGGATTCTGCGGCAAAGAGCGCCAGCGCCAGCCAGATCACAGTGCGGGTGGGCGCGGGGCCTTCCGGGGAGCCGACGTAGTCGACGATGGTGTCGGTGGCCTCCCGAATGAGGAAAGGCGAGACCAGCCCCAGAGCCGCAACGCCGGAGGAGATGAGGACCACGGCCAAGTAGTACGGCCACAGCGCAGAGGCGCTGCGGAGCACACGCAACAAAGACTGCATAGTTTGGCTAGGGTACCCGCGCTGTACAGTAGGGAAGAATCGAAACGTCCACTGCTACAACGAGTTAAAAGAGGCGTGTATGTCACACCGTTCGCAGTTCATCGCCGTATTTTTGGCCGCCACCTCCGTTTTCGCGCTGTCCGGCTGCGTCAGCGGCAAGGAGAGCGAGGAGGCCCAGGAAGAGGAGATTGAGATCACCACGCCGACCGGCGCGCCCGCCCCGGAGTTCAAGGCGGATGAGGTCGACCCGGTCGTCACCGACAAGCTCAACGGCGACCGCGTCGAGGACCCGGCGATGGACCTCTCCTACAAGTGGCAGGGCACAAGCTACGAGCCCAACGGCGGCACGGTCGTGGTGGTCGCGGTGACCAACGAGAGCGACGTGCCGATGCCGGCCGATACGCTCACCCCGCAGCTGCGCTACAACGCGGGCGGCGCCTCGATGCAGACGGCCGATCCGAAGAGCGCGGAAAACGCCGACGTGGACATCATCGGCGTGGACCTGCCGCTCGGCCCCGGCGCGACCACGAATGCCAAGTACGCGTTCGACGTGTCCACCGGCAACCTGTGGGACGCCGAGTTCACCATTGGTAACGTGACGTTTAAAGGGAATCTGAATAACTAATGCGAGAGCAAGTAGTGCTTATCGACGCCACGGGGACCCCCATCGGCGCCGCCGACAAAGCCGAAGTGCACACCGATTCCACGCCGCTGCACCTGGCGTTTTCCTGCTGGCTGCTGGACGCGGACGGCCGCCTGCTGCTCACGCGCCGCGCGCTGGGCAAGCTGACCTGGCCCGGCGTGTGGACCAATTCCTTCTGCGGCCATCCTGCTCCCGGCGAGGCGACGGTGGACGCGGTGCGCCGCCGCGCCGCCGAGGAGCTCGGCATGCCGGCGATCGACGCGATCACCGAGGTGCTGCCCGACTTCCGCTACCGCGCGGTGGATTCCTCCGGCGTGGTGGAAAACGAGGTCTGCCCGGTCTTTAGCGCGCGGATGGCGCCGGGCGTGGAACTCGACCCCAACCCGGACGAGGTGGACTCCTGGGCGTGGGTGGAACCGCTGCAGCTCATCCGCGCCGCGGAGGCGACGCCGTTCGCGTTCTCGCCGTGGCTGGTCGAGGAGCTTACTGACGAGCGCCTGCGCGACGCGCTCTAACTCACCGGCCCGAAAACGCCGCGCAGGTAGCCGAGCGGGTCAGTGACTTCCGCTGCGCCCGTGCCGTCGAGGCGCACGCGCATGACGGTTTTGGCATCCGTGTATCGACGCCACCCGGCCTCGCCGGTACGCGCGAAGTGGGTAAGCCACGCGTTGAGTCCTGAGCCGATCGTGAACGCTGGCCTGAGCTCCTTTGAGTGGTACGCCGGCCGGGTGTCGGTGGGGTAGAGCTCGGCCTGCCACAGCGCGCCGGGCGCGCCCTCGGCGATGTCGTCGACCCAGCGCCTGCACATCGCATCCGAGATGAGCCGGCCGCCGACGGCACGCGGATCCATCGCAGCCGCGTGCTCGAGGTAGCCGCGTGCTTTGCCCTTCGCCACACCCATGTGCCGCGCCATGACCCTGGCTGCGGGTTTGCCGATCCCAGCGCGGTCGAAAGGCCTGCCGGTGGGCATGAATTCATCGCGTGTGGAGGTGACTACGAGTGGGACGTCGGCAAGCGCGGCCGCGTTAAACGGGAAGGGGCCGAGCGCGATGTCGGTGATGTACTGGGTGCGGAAGCGGCCGTAGGCGCGCGCGAGGCGCTGCGGGTTGCGCGCGGCCAACGCGTTGAGCTCGCCGCGTAAAAGTGGGGTGCCGAGCGCGCCGCGCGCAGCCCACCTGCGAGATTCGAAGCTGCGGCGCGGGAAGACCGGGGAGGCTGCCACCGCGCGCCGGAATTCGCCCGTGAAGTGGTCGCGGCGTGCAAGCCAGAGCGTGATGTCCGCGCCGGCGCTATGGCCGACGAGCGTCACGTTGGTGGGATCCCCGCCAAAGGCCTCGATGTTGCGCTGGATCCACGTGAGCGCCGTGGCGCAGTCCTGCACCGCCCGGTATTCGTGTGGCGCGTCGTCGGCAAACGGCAGCATGCCGGGGAACTTCAGCCGGTAGCCCACGCGCACGTGCACGAAACCCTCGCGGGCAAAGCCTTCGGCGTTGCTGTAGGTATCGGTGTGGCTGCCTTCCTCGAAGCGCCCGCCGTGGATGTAGACGAGCACCGGCAGGTCGTCGTTTCTGCGCGCGCCCTCGGGGGTGGCGATGGAAAGACGGTTGGCACCGTGTTCCGGGGCGGTGGCGTCGATAAGCAAGCCCGTCGGCGCGGGCTCGGGCGGATTGAAGGGCACGGTGAGGTGTGCGTAGGGGATGGAGCGGAAGGTGCGGACCTCGCCATCGCTGGTGCCGACGATCGCCCCAGCGGGACACGTGACTTGGGTTTCGCGCGTAGCCATGCCGCAATCTTAAACGCCTAAGATGGCCGCCATGACCAATCCACTGCTTGCACCATCGACGCTGCCGTACCAACTGCCCGATTTCGACGCCATCGAACTGGCCCACGTCGAGCCGGCGTTTGCTACTGCGCTTTCCCGCCACGAGGCGGAAATCGCGGCAATCTGCGCGGAAGCAACCCCCACGTGGGAAAACACCGTCGAGGCCTTCGAACTGGCAGGCGCTGACCTGGATCGCGTGGCTGCCTGGTTTTTCAACCTGCAGGGCACCGACGCCACCGCCGAGTTCGACGCCGTGGCCGATCGCATCGTGCCGCGGCTTACCGCCCACACGGACGCGATCTACCAAAACGCCGAGCTCTACCGCCGGCTGCGCGCCGTCGAGGTGCCCGCCGACGAGGAGTCGCAGCGCCTCTACGACCTGCTGTTGCGTCGCTTTACCCGCCGCGGCGCGGACCTCGACGCCGCCGGTCAAGCGCGGCTGCGCGAGCTCAACGAGCGGCTCGCCGAGCTCTCTGAGCACTTCGGCCGCAACCTGCTCGCCGACACCAAGCGCCTCGCGGTCCGCTTCACCCGCGAGGAGCTCGCGGGGGCAAGCGAGGACCAGCTCGCCGCGTTTGCCGACGGCGACAGCTACCTCATCCCCATCGAACTGCCCTCGACCCAGTCGCTCCAGGCCGACCTTACCGACCCCGCCGCCCGCCGCGCGCTTTTCGACGCCTCCTTGTCACGCGGCGCCGAATCCAACGCCCCACTTGTGCGCGAGGCTGTCACATTGCGCCAGGAGCGCGCGAAGCTGCTCGGCTTTGCCACACACGCCGACTACGTCATTGCCGAGGAAACCGCGGGCACCGCAGACGCAGCGCGGGCGCTGCTCGCGGATCTCGCGCCGGCCGCGGCGGCGAACGCGGCAGCCGAGCGCAAACTCGACGGCGAGCTCGCGGCCTCCCGCGGGGCTGACCTCGGAGAGGACGGCCTCGACGGCCTCGACGGCGCAGACTGGCCGTACTGGTCCGCGCAGCGCCGCGCCGAGGAGTTCGACGTCGATGAGGCGGAGCTGCGCAAGTACTTCCCGCTGTGGCAGGTGCTCGAGGACGGCGTCTTCTTTGCTGCAAACCTGCTCTACGGCATCACCGTGACCCGCCGCGAGGACCTGCGTGCCTACCGCGAGGACGTGCAGGTGTGGGAGGTCAAAGACCACGACGGCACGGGCCTCGGCCTTTTGCTTACCGACTACGCCGCGCGCGAGAGCAAACGCGGCGGTGCCTGGATGAGTAGCTTCGTCGACCAGTCGCACCTGGCCGACACCAAGCCGGTGGTGGTCAACGTGATGAGCGTGAACAGCGAGCTGCTCACCATCGACGAGGTCACCACCGTCTTCCACGAGTTCGGCCACGCCCTGCACGGCCTGCTCTCGGACGTGCGCTACCCGTCGCTATCCGGCACCAACGTCCCGCGCGACTGGGTCGAGTTCCCCTCGCAGATCAACGAGAACTACGCGTTCGCGCCCGAGATCGTGCGCAACTACGCCCGCCACGTCGATACCGGCGCGCCACTTCCGCCCGCCATGTTGAACGCCGTGCGTGCCTCGCGCGCCTTCGGCCAGGGCTTCGCCACTGCGGAATACCTCGCGGCCGCGGCGATCGACCTGGAGTGGCACTCACTCGACGGCACCCCGCCGCAGGACATCGACGCCTTCGAGGCCGACGTTTTGCGCCGTTACCACCTTGACGTGCCTGGGCTCACGCCGCGCTACCGCTCGACCTGGTTCAACCACATCTTCGCCGGCGGCTACTCGGCGGGCTACTACTCCTACCTGTGGGCCGAGGCGCTCGACGCCGACGGCTTCGAGCTCATCCGCGAGCAGGGGATTAACCGCGACACCGGCGAGAAGTTCCGCGAGGCGATCCTCTCGCGCGGCGCTTCCCGCGACTACACCGAGGCCTACCGCGCCTTCCGCGGCCGCGACAAGGACACCCGCCCGCTGCTTGTGCGGCGCGGGCTCGAGGGGACGGCGGTGTAGCGCATGTTCGCCTTAAGCCCCTGGCTGCAACTGCCCATCGTGCTTGCCGTCGCGCTGCCGCTTGCGTCGGTTGCGGCGTGGGCGATGCTGCGGGTCACAGACTGGCTGGCGTACCAGCGCAACCAGGCCCGCGTACGTCAGTTGCCGCCCGAGCCGACGCGCGAAGTAGACTAAGCGCCATGGCCAACCCGGAAGAACTGCGTAAGCAGGATCAGCAGCTGCCGAAACCGCAGCGCAAGTACCCGCAGTCGCGCGTGACGCAAGCGCTCTACGTCATGCTCGCGCTCGTCGTCATCGCTGCGCTGGTCGGCAGCCTGGTCTAGACCGCGTCCGGCCGGCGAGAGGCCTCGGCGACGCGGTGGAACAGCGGGTTGTCGGCGAGATCGTCGATAAGCACGGGGGCACCGGCCGCGTCGGTCAGCGGGATGCACCAGTTGGAGTACTGCTCCGAGTTCGTGCCGGGCTGATTCTGGATGCGACGATCGCCGACCATGTCCACCAGATTCGTCACCGTCATCGCAGACGGGGTGGAGGCGATGAAGCGGGTGAGCCCCACCAGCAGGTCGTCGAGCGAGCCCGCAGCGTCGAACTCACCTAAGTCGTACTGGCTGAAGTCCGTCTCCGCGAACGGGGTGCCCGCGAACGCGCCCTCGGCGCGGGCCTGGTTGAGCACGCGCCCGATCCACACACCGTCGTTGGCGTTGAGCTCGTCTAGCGACTGGTTGACCAGCCCCAGTGTGGCGCGCAGCTCGTTGTGCGCGCCCTCGAGGTAGCCGGCCGTCGGCGGCAGGTCGTGCGTGCCGACCGCAGACAGCGCGAGGTGGCGGTACTGGTCCGCAGGCCGCGGCGCGCCGGCCGGCGGGATGGACTCAAACCACAGCACGGAGGTGCCGAAGATGCCGGTGTCGCGCAGCACGTCCTGAACCCACGGCTCGAAGGTGCCGAGATCCTCGCCGACGACGACGGCGCCAGCGCGCTGCGCCTCCAAAAGCAGGATGCCCAGCATGGCGCGGTGGTCGTAGTTCATGTACAGCCCGTCGGCCGGCGTGTCCTCGCGCGGTAGCCAGAACAGGCGGAACAGGCCCAGGATGTGGTCGACGCGGATGCCACCAGAGTGGCGCAGTACGGTACGCAGCAGGTCGCGCCACGGCGCGTAGCCGGCGTTCGCGAGCGCCTCCGGGTTCCACGGCGGCTGCGACCAGTCCTGGCCCTGCTGGGAGTACTGGTCCGGCGGAGCGCCGACGGAGGCGGCGGGCACGAGCACGTCGGCGAGCGTGTGCGCGTCAGCACCGTCCGGGTGGATGCCCACGGCCAGGTCGGTCATGATGCCGATGCGCATCCCGGCGGCAAGCGCGCGATCCTGGGCGACGCGGCGCTGTTCGTCGGCGATGAACTGCAGCCACATGTAGAACAGCACCGTCTCTTCGTGGGCCTCGGCTGCGGCGTGCTGGCCGCGGTCTACGGCCTCGGCGCGTGCGGCGCACCACTGCGCAAACTCGCGCAGCCCCGCGCCCTCGTCGAGCGTGTAGAGCTCGAAGTCGTGGGAGCGGCCCTCATCCTGCTGGGAGAGGTAGAACAGTTCGCGCAGAACGGTGAGCTTGGTGTCGAAGATACGGTCGCGCTCGAGCGGATCGGCGGTGCGGTTCAGCGCTTTGACCGGCGCGGCGAGCTCGTCGATCTCGGCGCGGGTGTCCGCGTCCAGGCTCGCGTACTCGGGCACGGCCTCGACCGAGATGTAGATGGGGTTGACAAAGCGGCGTGAGGTCGGCAGGTACGGCGAGTCCTCCACCGGCGGCACCGGCTGCGCGGCGTGCACCGGGTTGATCAGCAGGTAGTCGGCGCCTTCGGCGGCGACGGTCTCGGCCAGTCGCGCCAGGTCCTCGAAGTCGCCGATACCCCAGGACTGCGTCGAGCGCACCGAGTAGAGCTGCGCCATCACACCAAAGTTGGGGCGCTGCACGCAGGCCTCGTTGGACTGCAGGCGCGCGGGGACGACGATCAGCGTGCAGACCTCGTGCAGGTTGTCGGATTCCAAGTGCAGCTCGTGCCAGCCCTCGGGCAGGTCGCCGGGGACGTGGAAGGTTGCCTCGCCCCACACGGTGCCGTCGGCGGCGGTGGTCGGCGGTGCCCAGTTTTCGTCCTGGTAGGCATCGCGGGAGGAACCGTCCTCGAGGCGGATCCAGCAGTGCGCGTAGTGCCCGTCGTGGACGTGCACGTTGAAGTGCTGCTCTTCGCCTGCGGTCGCCACCACGGTGGGCGGCAGGGGGCGGGTGGCGAGTTCGGTCACGCGGGCGTCGAGAAGCGAGCGGAGCGTGTCGTCGGTGGGGGAGTCGGGCACGTCGACGCCGATGGCGCGCAGCAATTTGAGGAAGGACTGGTTAGGTGGGGTGGTTAGCTGCCCGTCGGAGGCTCGGTAGGTGGTGCCAAAGCCGTAGGACTGGGCCAGGGACAGCAAAAGTTCCTCGTTCATCACAGTTAATATTGTGCCAAACGCGCGTGACCGGAGCTAGGTGAGGCCGCAGGCGGTAGGGTGAGGGCTTATGTCGCAGAATGCTTACACCACGGAACTCGGTTTTACTGTGCCGCCGGAAGAGAACTGCCTGAGCCAGCTTATTGAGCTGTGTACGACACAGCCGCACATCGTGCTGTTTTCGCGGCCGCGCAACTACGACTGGGTCAACGTGACGGCCGGCGAATTCCTCGAGGAAGTATACGAGGCGGCGAAAGGCCTGATCGCCTCCGGCGTGGAGGCGGGCGACCGCGTGGCGATTTTATCGGCGACACGCTACGAGTGGGCGCTGATGGACTTTGCCATCTGGGCCGCCGGCGCGATCTCTGTGCCGATTTACCCGTCGAGCTCGATGTCACAGATCCAGTGGATCCTCGAGGACTCCGGCGCGAAGCTGGCGCTGACGGAAACGCGCGAGCACACGCAGCTGATCAGCTCGTTCTTGCTGCAAGACGACGGTACGCCCCGGCTCGCGGGCTCGACCTCCAAGCTGCAAAAGATCTACGAGTTCAACGCTTCGGGCGTGGAGACCCTCAAGTTCGAGGGGCGGGACGTAGAGCAGTCGCTTATCGACGCCCGCGTGGCCGCCATCACCCACGACCACATCGGCTCGCTGGTCTACACCTCGGGCACGACCGGACGGCCCAAAGGCGTGGAGTTGACCCACGGTAACTGGGTCCACCAAACCCGCGCGCTGATCTTCAACGACATCGGTGAAGTCGCCGTGCCCGGCAAGCGCGTCGTGACGTTCTTGCCGCTCGCACACGTGCTGCAGCGCGCCGTGGCGCTTGCGCTGGCGATGGCGGGCGCGACCCAGTCGCACTGGTCGGATACCTCCACGCTGACCGTCGAGCTGCAGCGCGCCCGACCGAACATGGTGCTGGGTGTGCCGCGCGTATTTGAAAAGGTGCGCAACGCCGCCTACAACAAGGCCGCCGACGGGTCGGCCGTAGGTAAGCGCGTCTTCTTGGAAGCCGAGCGCGCCGCGATCGAGTACTCCAAGGCGCTGGAAACGCCCGAGGGCCCGACGCGCGTGCAGAAGGCAAAGCGCAAGGTCTTTGAAAAACTTGTCTACTCCAAGCTTAAGGAGGCCATGGGCGGGGCGGTGTCCTACGGGATTACCGGCGGTTCCGCGATGAGCCCCGAGCTGTCGCACTTCTACCGCGGCATGGGTATTCCCGTCTACGAGGGCTACGGGCTGACCGAAACGTGTGCCGCCGCGTGCGTGAACAACAAGGTGCGCCAGAAGATTGGCACGGTCGGCCCGCCGGTCAACGGCTACTCGGTGCGCATCAACGACGACGGCGAGATCGAGTTCGCCGGCCCCGGCGTGATCAAGCAGTACTGGAACAACCCCGAGGCCACCGCCGAAGCCTTCGACGGTAAGTGGTTCAACACCGGCGACCTCGGTGAGGTCGACGACGAGGGCTTTGTGCGGATTACCGGCCGCAAGAAGGACCTCATCGTCACCGCCGGCGGCAAGAACGTCTCGCCCGGCCCGATGGAGGAGATCATCCGCCAGGACCCGCTGATCTCCAACGCGCTGATCGTCGGCGACGGCAAGCCGTTCATCGGCGTGCTCGTCACGCTCGACGAGGACGAGCTCGCGCGCTGGAAGGCCAACCGCAACATCCCCGAGCACCGCAAGCTCACCGACCTCGCCCAGGACGCGAGCCTCCGCGCCGAGGTCCAGGATGCGATCAACATGGCCAACGCCACCGTCTCGCACGCCGAGGCGATCAAGAAGTTCCGCATCTTGGACCGCGACCTGTCGGAGCAGGAGAACGAGATGACGCCGACGATGAAGGTCAAGCGCAACGTCGTCTTCGAGCGCTTCAGCGAGGACATCGACAAGCTCTACGAGCGGTAGCGGCGCGCCTTCCCCGCCGCGCCGCTGCTGTGGCTTAGCATGGCTCCCAGCAAATCTTTAGTTGTAATCCAAGCGAACCGAAGGGGGCTTATCCGTGCGCAAGACAGCGGCTATGCTGCGGCACCGTGAGCTCACGCAGGAGATTTACAACATCGGCGACGAGGTCGCCGAGTACATCGAGCACATCGCCGAAGCGGTCGCAGACTACGACGGGGAGCTCACCGACGACTGCCTCGCCGAGTTCGTGGAGATCGCCGACGACGCGCGCGTGGACGCGCGCCGGGTCGTCGGCGAGCTGATCGGGCTGCGCCAGGCGTTGACCTCCGGGATGCGCGCCGGCGTGCTCTCGGCGTCCGCCTGCCCCGAGGAGAAGGTGCCGGAGCCCGAGCTTCTCGACGCCGCGGGCTTGGCCGATCTCTTCCCGCTCGCCGCCCCCTTCTCCGTGCAGACTATGGAGGACGCGCTCACCGGGCGTACCGATCTTACGGTGCAGCACCTCACCGAGATCGTCTCCTACACCCTGGAGCAGACCGACATGGTTGCCCGCGAGCTCGGCGCGGTAAGCCTGCCGCACCTGTTCGCCACCGTCTCCGAGCTCGTCGAGGCGGCCACCGACGGCTGGGTCGAGACCGTCTGCGTCGACCACCCCGCGTTCGCGCGCACCATGCGCGGGACGAACCCGCCGGAGTTTCTTCAAGAGCGCGCCCGGATCAACCGGATCGTGGAGAAGGTCGCCGCCAAGCGTTCGCGTCGCGGTGCCTAGACTGGCCGCATGGCTGAATCCGAGACAGGTCGAGACGCGTTCGGCGTCTACATCCACGTGCCCTTCTGCGCGACCCGCTGTGGCTACTGTGACTTCAACACGTACACACCCAACGAGGTCGAGTCCTCCCACGCGGAGTACCTAGATGCGCTCGAGCGGGAGCTCACGCTCGCTGCGGCGCGAGTGGACGTGCGCGGCGGCGCCGACACGGTGTTTATCGGCGGCGGCACGCCCTCGCTGCTCGGTGCCGCGGGGCTTTCTCGGGTGCTGGACGCGGTGCGCGGCACCTTCGGGCTCGCGGACGGGGCGGAGGTGACCACGGAGTCGAACCCGGAGTCCACCAGCCCCGAGTACTTCGCGGGCCTTCTCGAGGCGGGCTTTACTCGCGTCTCACTCGGCATGCAGTCGGCGTCCGCGCCGGTGCTCAAGGTGCTGGACCGCGCGCACACGCCGGGCCGCGCCGTCGCGGCGGCGAAGGAGGCCCGCGCCGCAGGCTTTGCGCACGTCAATCTCGACATGATCTACGGCACGCCGACGGAAACCGACGACGACGTGCGCAAAACCCTCGACGCCATCCTGTCGGCGGACGTGGACCACGTCTCCGCCTACTCGCTGATCGTGGAGGACGGCACGGCGATGGCGCGCAAAGTCCGCCGCGGTGAGCTGCCCGCGCCGCAGGAGGAGGTCTACGCCCGTCGCTACGAGCTCATCGCCGAGGTGCTCGGGTCCGCCGGCTTTGACTGGTACGAGGTCTCGAACTGGACCAAAGCAGGAGGGGAGTGCCGTCACAACCTGCTCTACTGGCGCGGCGGCCAGTGGTGGGGCGCGGGCCCGGGCGCGCACTCGTTTATCGGCCGCGAACGCTTCGCCAACGTCAAGCGCCCCGAGCGCTACGCGGCACTCTTGCGCGGCGGCGAGCTGCCGGTGGACTTCTCCGAAACACTGACCGACTCGCAGCGCCACGACGAGCAGGTGATGCTCGGCCTGCGACTCAAGGAGGGTATTCCTGCCGGATGGGTAGGTAAGCGGGCGCGGGGGGTCGTCGAGAAGCATGCGCGCGGCGGGCTGTTGACTTCCGGCGAGCGGATCGCGGTCACGGATGCGGGCCGACTGCTTGCCGACGGCATCGTGACCGATATTTTGGCCGCCGAGTAGGATAGCTGGCAGTCGATGAGAGGGAGTGCTAATGAGTGCTGCTGATGACCGCCGCCGCGCGGTGCTGCGCGCAATCGTTGCCGACTACATCGCGCAGCAAGAACCCGTCGGATCCAAGGCGCTGGTGGAGCGCCACAAGCTGGGCGTGAGCTCGGCGACCATCCGCAACGACATGAGCGTGCTGGAGCAACAGGGCTACATCAGCCAAACCCACACCTCGTCAGGGCGCATCCCCACGCAGGCCGGCTACCGCGCATTCGTCGACGCGCTGCACGACGACGTCAAGCCGCTGTCGGTGGCCGAACGCCACGCCATCCTCGACTTCCTTGAGCACGGCGTCGACCTCGAGGACGTGCTGCGCCGCAGCGTGCAGCTGCTCGCGCAGCTGACCAACCAGGCCGCCGTCGTGCAGCTGCCCAACCTGGAGATCTCGCGGGTCAAGCACTGCGAGGTCGTCGCGCTCACGCCGACGCGCCTGCTGCTGGTCGTGATCACGGATTCCGGTCGCGTGGACCAGCGCAACGTGGAGCTGGCGAGCCCGCTCGCGGACGCGCACGTGCCGGTGCTGCGCGACCTGCTCAACGACATCCTTGTCGGCCGCACCATGCGCGAGGCCACCGCCGGGCTCTCCACCCTGCACGCGCGCGCCCCGCGCGAACTCGCCGACGCGGTCTCGCGTTGCACCGCGGTGCTGGTAGACACGCTCGTCGACACCACCGCGGATAGGCTACTCATTGCGGGGGCAGGCAACCTCACCGTGCACCGGCTCGCCGACCTGCACAGCGTCATCGACGCGCTCGAGCAACAAGTCGTGGTGCTCAAGCTGCTCGCCACCGCGCAAGATCTGGAGCGGGTTTCGGTGCGCATCGGGCGTGAAAACGAGAACGAGGAATTTTCCCAGGCAGCAATTGTTACAACTGCGTATGGAGCCGGCGATGAGGCGCTCGGCGGGCTAGGAGTGGTGGGGCCGACCTACATGGACTACCCCGGTACCATGCAGAAGGTTGCCACCGTCGCCCGCTACATCAGCCGCATCCTGCAGGGCGAATAACGCGGCATGCGCCGCATATGAACGTCTAACACTGTGAAAGGTATGAATTTTGGCACGTGACTATTACGGCATCCTCGGCGTGGACCGGGAAGCCACCGAGCAGGAGATCAAGAAGGCGTACCGCAAGCTCGCCCGCAAATACCACCCGGACGTGAACCCGTCCGAGGAGGCGGAGGAGAAGTTCGCGGAGCTCTCGCTCGCCCAGGAGGTGCTGCTGGATCCGAAGAAACGCAGCATCGTCGACCGCGGCGGCGACCCGATGGAGCAGGGCGGCGGCGCGCCCGGCGGTGCAGGCGGCTTCGGCGGATTTGGCGGCGTCGGCGACATCTTCGAGGCGTTCTTCGGCGGCGGCGCCGGCGGACGCGAGCCGCGCTCCCGCGTCCAGCCGGGCAACGACGCGCTGCTGCGTACCCAGATCACCCTGGAAGAGGCGTTTTCCGGCGTGCGCAAGGAAGTCACCGTGGACACCGCAGTGCTGTGCGACAAATGCCACGGCTCCGGCTCCGAGTCGGGCGCGAAGCCGGAGACCTGTGATTACTGCAAGGGCCACGGCGCAGTCCAGGAGATGCAGCAGTCCTTCCTGGGCAACGTGATGACCACGCACGAGTGCCCGAAGTGCCACGGCTACGGCGAAATCATCACCGATCCCTGCCGCCAGTGCGCCGGCGACGGCCGCGTGCGCGCCACCCGCGACCTGACGGTGAAGATCCCGGCAGGTATCGCCTCCGGCATGCGCATCCGCATGGCGGATCAGGGCGAGGTTGGCCACGGTGGCGGCCCGGCCGGCGACCTGTACGTCGAGGTCCACACCACCCCGCACAAGGTCTTCGCGCGCGAGGGCAACGACTTGCACCTCGAGCTGCGCCTGCCCATGTACGACGCGGCGCTCGGCACCGAGCTGCACGTGGACAACCTGGCGGGCGAGACCACCACGATCGACGTGCCCGCGGGCGTGCAACCGGGCGAGCAGATCGTGCTTGCCGGCGAGGGTATGCCGAAGCTGCGCGCCGAGGGCGCCGGCGACATGGTCGCGCACGTGCAGGTTGTCGTGCCGACCGAGCTGTCGAAGGACGAGCGTGCGAGCCTGGAGAAACTGCGCGAGGGCTACGCGGACACGGCGCGCGTGCACACCGGCGAAGACGGCGGCGGCGAGGGCTTCTTCTCGCGTATGCGTGACAGGTTCCGTCGCTAATGAGCCTGCCGTACTTCTACGCGTCGCGGCCCGACGACGGCGTGCTCACCGGCGCGGAAGCGAAACATGCGCACGTTAAGCGCATCAACCCCGGCGATCGCATCATGCTTGTCGACGGCGCCGGCCACACCGCCGAAGTCACCGTCCGCGAATGCACCCGCGAGCGCGTTTCCGGCGACGTCGTCGCCAGCCACACCGAAAAGCCGCCGCAGCCGCAGGTGGTACTCGTGCAGGCAGTGCCGAAGTCAGAGCGCGCGGAGCTGGCGGTCGACCTCGCTGTCCAAGGCGGCATCGACGGCATCATTCCGTGGATCTCACACCGCACCATCGCCCGTTGGAGCGCGGACAAGCAGGACAAACAAGTGCAGAAGTGGCGCAACCAGGCGGTGGCGTCGGCAAAGCAGGCGCGCCGCGCGTTCTGGCCGGAAGTGCACGCCCCCGTCACCACGAACCAGCTCGCCGAGCGCCTGCGCGGCGCGCACGCGATCGTGTTGCACGAGGACGCGACCACGCCGATTACCGACGTCGAATTCCCCACCGACGAAACGCTGTATGTCCTGGTCGGCCCAGAGGGCGGGATCGGTGCAGATGAGTTAGATTTGCTCGGGGCCCAGCCCGTGCGGCTGGGGCCGCAGGTCCTGCGCACAGCGAGCGCCGGGTTTGCGGCACTGTGCGCCATCGGCGCGTTGACATCTCGCTGGTAGCGTTGGGAGCACAATGCACAATCACAATGACGTGAATTCTTCACTTACCGCAGGCGATTCGGCGAAGGTGACCCGCAAGCTTGACCTCGATTCGGCCTACGCGCAGGCGGTCCTCGGCGTCAACGACGCGAACCTGCGGGTGCTTAACCGGCAGCTCGCGGCGAACCTGCACGCGCGCGGCACCACCTTGACGGTGCGCGGCACGGAGGCCGAGGTGCTCTCAGCTGCGCGCGTGGTCGACGAGCTGGAGTCGATGGCGCGCCGCGGTGTGCCGGTCGACCAAGACACGGTCGTCCAAGCCGTGCGCATCACGGAGGCGGAGGCGCCGGAGTCGGCCGCGGACGTCCTCGGCGCGGAGATCGTCGCACGGCGCGGCAAGGTGATCCGCCCGAAAACGGCGGGCCAGCGCGCCTACGTCGACGCGATCGACGAGCACACCATTACCTTCGGCATCGGCCCGGCAGGCTCCGGCAAGACCTACCTCGCGGTGGCGAAAGCGGTGCAAGCGCTGCAGGCCAAGGAGGTCAAGCGCATCATTTTGACCCGCCCCGCAGTGGAGGCGGGCGAGAAGCTGGGCTTTTTGCCCGGCACGCTCAGCGACAAGATCGACCCCTACCTGCGCCCACTGTACGACGCGTTGCGCGACATGATCGACCCCGAAACGATCCCGAAGCTGGTGGACGCCGGCATCATCGAGGTCGCCCCGCTCGCGTACATGCGCGGCCGCACGCTCTCGGACGCGTTTGTGATCCTCGACGAGGCGCAAAATACAACCGGCGCGCAGATGAAGATGTTCCTTACGCGCCTGGGCTTCGGCTCGAAGATGGTGGTCACAGGCGATATTTCCCAGGTAGATTTGCCGCGCGGCACGGTCTCTGGCCTGCGCGTGGCACGCCGTATCCTCGCCAACATTGAGGACATCGCGTTTCAGGAGATGCGCGGCGATGACGTCGTACGCCACTACCTGATTTCCCGCATCGTCGCCGCCTACGACCGGCACGATGCCCAGAATTCCATGCGCTACGAGAAGCGCCAGCGCGAGCTTGAGCGCGAGCGCGAACAGGAGGCAAAGCAGTGAGCATTGAGGTTCTCAACGAGTCCGGCGAGGCGGAAGTCAATGAGCAAATGCTTATCGACGTCTGCTCGTTCGCCCTCCAAGCCATGGACGTTCACCCCGACACCGAGGCGACCATTACGCTCGTCGACGAGGCGACGATGGCGGATCTCCACGTGCGCTGGATGGACCTGGAAGGCCCCACGGATGTGATGAGCTTCCCCATGGACGAGCTGACCCCGGGCGGCGGGCGCCCCGACGCGAACCCGCTGGGCGCGGCGATGCTCGGCGACATCATCCTGTGCCCGGCCTTCGACCGCAAGCAGGCCGAGATGGCGGGCCACGACCTGGCCCACGAGCTTGCGCTGCTCACCGTCCACGGCGTGCTGCACCTGCTGGGCTACGACCACATCCAGCCCGCCGACGAGCGCGAGATGTTCGCGCTGCAGAACGAGATCCTCGCGGACTGGTACGACTCGCTGGCGGCCCGCGACGTGGAATACCAACCTAAGCCCACAGGCCCGCACGCGTTCCCGTCCGCCGCCGACCGCGAAGAACTCGACCGCCGGATGCGCGAACGGGAAGAAAACTAGGCTTTTATGCATCACACCATCATCTATGGCGTTGTCGCGATTGCGGCGATGCTGCTTTCCGGCCTGTTCGGCTCCGTTGAATCCGCCCTCACCCCAGTGTCCCGCGCCCGCGTGGAAACCATGGTGAAAGACGAGGTGCCGGGCGCGCCCGCGCTGCTGCGCGTGGTCAACTCGCGCGCAAACCACATCAACATGCTGGTCATGCTGCACACCGTGCTGGACATCACCGCGGCCGTGTTCGCAGCGATGACGGCGATGGACCTCATCGAGCAAGACGCGTGGGCGATCACGGCGGCTGTGGTGGCGGTGGCGCTGCTGCAGTTCAGCATCATCGGTGTCTTCGCCCGCACTGCGGGCAAGCGCAACCCGTACACGATTTCTCTGAAGGCGGCGCAGTGGCTGGTGCTCTTTAACGCCGTGCTCGGCCCGGTCGCGCGCGGCCTGATCAAGCTGGGCAACGTCTTCCACCCAGGCGAGGACTTCCGCGACGGCCCCTACGCCACAGAGGTGGAACTGCGGGAAGCCGTTGACATCGCGCAGGAAAAGGGCGTGGTGGAGACGACCGAGGGGCGGATGATCCAGAACATTTTCGACCTCGCGTCGACGCCTGCCCGCCAAGTGATGGTGCCGCGGCCGGAGATGATCTGGATCGAAGGCGAGAAGACGGCGCGCCAGGCGACCAGTCTGATGGTGCGCTCCGGGCACTCGCGCGTGCCGCTGATCGGCGAAAACGTCGACGAGATCGTCGGCGTGGCCTACCTGAAGGACATGTTCGGTCCGAATGGCGCGCCGGTCGCCGCATCTACGGTGCTCACGGAGTTCATGCGCGAGCCGCTGTTCGTACCGGAGTCGAAGCCGCTGGACGAGCTGTTGCGGCAGATGCAGCAGCAGAACATGCACATCGCGATCGTCATCGACGAGTTCGGCAACGTCGCAGGCCTGCTCACGATGGAGGACCTGCTGGAGGAAATCGTCGGCGAGATCACCGACGAATATGACGAGGACGAGGACGCCCCGATCGAGCAGGTCGGCGAGCGCCGCTTCCGCGCGCAATCCCGCCTGCCGCTGGACGATCTGGTGGATTACCTTGAGGACCACTTCGACTACAAGGTGGAGTTCGACGACGAGCTCACCGATTCCGTCGACACCGTCGCCGGCCTGTTGTCCTACCAGCTGGGCCGCGTCCCGCTGCCGGGTTCATCGACGGTCATTGACGGCGTGCGCTACACCGCCGAGGGCGGCTTCGACCGCCGCGGCCGGATCAAGACCAGGACCGTGCTTATCGACGTCCCCGCCCCACCCCCTGAACCCCTCGACCCCGAGGCCTAGACGTTGTCAGCCCTTAACGCGGGCGTCGCGAAGCAGCGGTGCACAATAGGTGCCATGAGCAACATCCTCTCCATCCAGTCGGCCGTGGCCTACGGGCACGTGGGCAACTCGGCCGCCGTTTTTCCCATGCAGCGCATCGGCCACGAGGTGTGGCCCGTCTACACCGTCAATTTTTCCAACCACACCGGCTACGGCCACTGGACTGGGCCGATGATCCCGGCCTCAGACGTCGCCGAGATCATTACCGGCATGGACGAGCGTGGCGCACTCGCGCGCGTCGACGCCGTCCTGTCCGGCTACCAGGGCGGCGACGACATCGCTGACGTCATCATCGACGCAGTCGCCCAGGTCAAGGCGAAGAACCCGAACGCGATCTACGCCTGCGACCCGGTGATGGGCAACGCGAAATCCGGCTGCCACGTCTCCGACAACATTCCGCCGCTGCTGCGCGACAAGGTCGTGCCGGTCGCAGACCTGATCACGCCGAACCAGTTCGAACTGGGCTACCTCACCGAGCGCGACGTGCGCGATCTCGATTCCACGCTCGCCGCCGTCGACGCCGCCCGCGACATGGGCCCGTCGACAGTGCTGGTTACGTCCGTCGAGCGCCCTGATGCGCCGGCAGACACCATCGAGATGCTCGCTGTCGACGACAAGGGCGCGTGGATCGTACGCACCCCACGCCTGCCGTTCAAGCGCAACGGTTCCGGCGACGTGACTGCGGCCCTGTTCACCGGCCACTACCTGCGCGGCGGGGACGCGGCCGACGCGCTTGCGCGCACCGCCAGCTCCGTCTTCGACATGCTGCGGATGACCTTCGAGGCCGACTCGCCGGAGCTGAAGCTGGTCGAGGCGCAGGACTACTACGCCAACCCGCAGTTGCAGTTCAGCGTGGAAAAACTCTGATGAACATCATCTCGCTGCAGTCGGCCGTCGCCTATGGGCACGTTGGCAACTCGGCCGCGGTGTTCCCGATGCAGCGGCTGGGCCACGAGGTGTGGCCGGTGCACACCGTCAACTTTTCCAACCACACCGAGTACCCCACGTGGCGCGGCCCGGTACTCGGCGCGGAAAACGTGCGCGAGATCTTGCGCGGCATGGAGTTCGCGTTCCCGCAGGTGGACCTGTTTGTTAGCGGCTACCTGGGCACCGCGGAAATGGCGGAGGTGGTCCACGACGCGGTCGTGGCCATCAAAAAGACCAACCCGCAGGCGCGCTACGTGTGCGATCCGGTCATCGGCAACGCGGAGGTCGGCTCCTTTGTCAGCGACGACATCCCGGACGTCTACACGGATACGCTCATCCCGCTTGCCGACGCCATTACGCCCAACCAGTGGGAACTCGAGCTACTCACAGGCCAGCGCCTCGACCCGGCTGATACCGCCTACACTGACACGCTCGCCGAAGCGGCGGGCTCCCTGTGCGAAAACGCGCTGGTCACGTCGGTGGACACTGGGAATCCGGCAACGATTGGGATGGTAGATGTGACGCCAACCGATGTGTGTCGCGTCGACGCGCCGCGGCTTGGCGGAAACGTCGTCGGTGCCGGCGACTTGGCAACGGCACTCTACGCAGCGCTGATGGATGACGCACCGCAAGCGCGCCTCGACCACATCGCTGGGACGATGGGGGCGATGGTGCGCGCGGTGCGCGAGCGCGGGCTCGACGAGCTGCCGCTGATCGAACTGCAGGACTGCATCGTCGACCCCGCGCGCACGGCTTAGGCGAACGACGAACGCGGCGCGCCGATGCCCGGATCGATGCGCGGCGGTTCGCCGGCACCGGGGCGGATGTCGATGTCGAAGATTTCCGTCGGCAGGTACACCGTGGCGCACGCGTTCGGAATGTCTACGACGCCGGAGAAGCGCCCCTCGATAGGCGCGGCACCCAGCAGGAGATATGCCTGCTCAGGCGACCATCCGAAGGTGGTGAGGTAGTCGATGGCGTGCAAGCATGCGCGCTGGTAGGCGAGCTGGGAGTCCAGGTAGCGCTGCTCGCCTTCGAGCGTGACGGAGGTGCCGGAGAACGCGAGCCACTGGCTGTAGTTCGGTTCGACGTTGCCGGGCATGAAGATGGCGTTTTCGCTCACGCCGTACTTCGCCATGCCGTCTTTAATGATGTCGACGTGGACGTCAATGAAGCCGCCCATCTCGATACCACCGCAGAAGGTAATCTCGCCGTCGCCCTGGGAGAAGTGCAGGTCGCCGACGGAGAAGTTCGCGCCGTCGACGAAGACGGGGTAAAACACGCGCGTGCCCTTGGACAGGTTCTTGATGTCCTGGTTACCACCGTTTTCGCGCGGCGGGGCGGTGCGCGCACCTTCGCTGGCGACACGGTCGAAGTCGGCGCCGGTGAGCGTTCCGAGGATGGCATGGTCCGGCTCTGGCGGCAGCGCGAGCGGCGGGACGCGCTCGGGATCGGTGGCGATCAGTGCTGCTTCGCGCTGGTTCCAGGTGTTCAGCAGCTCGTGGGAGGGCGCGGTGCCCATGAGACCGGGGTGGATAATCCCGGTGAAGCTCACGCCCGGGATGTGCCGGGAGGTGGCAGTCTGGCCCTTGAAGTCCCACACGGCCTTGTACGCGTCGGGGAATTGGTCGGTGAGGAAGCTGCCGCCGTTCTTCTTGGCGAAGATACCTGTGTAGCCCCAGCCTTGGCCTGCGAGCGGGCCCTCTTCTTGCGGGATCGGGCCGACATCGAGGATGTCGACGATGAGCAGGTCGCCTGGTTTTGCGCCCTCGATGCGGAACGGGCCTGACAGTGCATGGACCTTGTTGAGCGGTGCGTCGCGGATGTCGTCGGCGCTGTCGTCGTTGTGGATGTCGCCGTCGAACCATTCGCGGCAGTCGATGCGGAATGAATCGCCTGGCTGCACCGTGTGAACGGGTGGGATGTCGGGGTGCCAGCGGTTGTGGCCGACGTGCTCCTGTTCGGGGAACGTCTTCGTTGAATCGAGTGGGAAGAGATTCTGAGGCATGGTTCCTCCTAGGGTTTGGGCAGTTTTGCGTGTTGTGGGTTGTGCGACACCGGAGTGGCGCGGCGGTTACCCGAACTCGGTACCGAGTTGACCACTGCGGGTTCGTACGCACTCTTCTGTGTTGCCTCGACGAGGCGCGCCTTGCGCTTGTCGACGCCCGCCACCGCCGGCGCGCTGATCACCCGGTTCGCCTCGTCGCCGCAGGTCTGGCACTCGGTAGTGCGGGTATCTGAGGACATGGGCAGGAGTCGTTCCGTGGTGTGGCCGGTGTGGCAGCGGAATTCGTAGAACGGCATGGCGCTCGCTTTCAGGTCGTTAATTCGATCACAGAAGTGGTGCTAGTGTAACGCGAACTGCAATAAAAGTCTGGAGTGACTGCACTCGCCTGGGGGTGGCGACGTCGGCCGCTGCGGGCATCGGCCGTTACGGTAGCGGTATGGCACAACAGCGAAGGAAACGTCGGAGGGCTCAGCGGAGAACTGGCGGCACGTGGGCGCAGTTGGCCGCGCGGTGCCAGGAGCTTGATGGTGCAGGATACGGCGCGTACAAGCAGCTTGCTGGCTCGTATCATGACGAGGGCGGGCAGTGGCAGATCGCAGTGGATCACGTGCAGGCGGACCCTTTCGCGGCGCCGTCAAAGGTGCGGGTTATTGTGCCGCGCGCGGAGCTTGACCTGGCGTCGGAGTTCACTGCATCCCGGCTCGACCGTGTTGCGGTGTCGGACTCGTTGGCGCGCGAGGTTGCCGCCTACCTTGCTGGCACTTATCGGGCGGGCGCGGGCAGTGGAAAGTCGAACACGATTAGTATCGGCGAGCTTGGTCAGGAGGTTATCGAGCGGACTAACGTCTTGGTCGCACGCGACCGCATTGAGTTTCGCCTGCTTGTTGGTCTGCCCGCGCGTGGGCGTAGGGTGTTGGGCCGGCAGGCGGCGACGTTGCTCGTGGACGAGGTGGTGGCCGCCGTCGCCGCGGGGATGCGTACCGAAGGTGCTGCGCTCGAGCGGGCCGTGTGGCTGCTGCGTGACCAGGAAGCGTTGCGCGCTGCGTTGCCGGAGCGCAGTCTAGTGGCATTTGTGGCTGATGGGGCGATGCTTGCGCGGCGGTCCGGGGCGAGCGATCTCCCGCTGCCGGACGGGGTGCCGTTCCGCAGTCCGAAGAGTTTGCGCGAGAAGTTCGTCCTGCCCAGCGGCCGCCGCATCAAAGGCATGGGGGTGCCGGAGGGGGTGACAGTAATCGTCGGGGGCGGCTACCACGGCAAATCAACGCTGTTGCGCGCGCTTGAGCGTGGTGTCTACGCGCACACGCTTGGCGACGGCCGCGAGTTCGCCCTCACCCGCGCTGACGCCACCGCCGTCCGCGCCGAGGATGGCAGGCCGGTGACGGCGCAGGACATCTCCCCGTTCATCACCAACCTGCCGAGCGGTGCGGATACCACCCGTTTCTCCACCACAAACGCGTCAGGTTCGACCTCGCAGGCGGCGAACGTTATCGAGGCGTTGCAGGCAGGCGCGAGCGCGTTGCTTATCGACGAGGACACCTCCGCCACCAACTTCATGCTCAGAGACTCTGTGATGAGCCAGCTCATTGCGGACGACCGGGAGCCGATTACGCCGCTGGGCGCACGCGTGCGCGGCCTGTACGTGCGCCACGGTGTGTCGACGGTGCTCGTCGCCGGTGGCTCCGGTGCGTTTTTGGGGCTTGCGGATACGGTCATCGCGATGGATGCGTATGTGCCTGCCAACGTGACCGTTCGTGCGCACGAGATTGGTCGGGGCCACGCGCCGGAGCAGTTGCCGGTGTCTGCCGAAATGTTCGGGCCCGATGTGCGCCGCCTAGCCGGCCCGCAATTTGCGAGCGGTCCGAAGCCGCCGAAGGCGCGCGGAGGGGAGGTGATCACCGTTGGGAAAAGCGCTATTGACCTGCGGAGTCTCTCGCAGCTCGCCGGGGCTGCGCAGGTGTCCGCGATCGCGCTCGCGCTCAAGAGGCTCGACGCCCTGGCCGACGATGGGGCCCTGCTTGCCGACGTCGCCGACGCCCTGTGTGAAGAGCTCGCCGCGGGCCTCGAGACGCTCGCGCCGGGACGCGCGCACCCGGGCCACCTCGCACTGCCGCGCCGTTTCGAAATTCTTGCTGCAGTCAATCGCTTTCGAAACTTGCGCGTCGAATAAAACCTTCAAGCGGGCAATGACCTGCGAATTGAAAGAAACTTTTGCTTGGCACTTGACGCAACAAACGATATACATTAGCGTTGCTCGCATGATTAATAACGAAACGATCGCAAATTACTTTTCGCTCCGCAACGACGGCATGGCACTCGTTGCCTGGGTCGCGGAGGAGGGGAAAACCTACGACGACCTGATCGCCCTCGACATGCCCGACGACTACGCAACCGACCTCATAGAACTCGCCGAACTCTTCTACGGCCCGGTCTCACACTCGAGATATCAAAAACGATGTCGGGAGTCGGCGCGGCGGTTGCGCTTCTGTGTGGAGACGTTGGCCGTCGTTAAGCAAGCCTCACGCAACATCAAAGATGCGAACGCGCGTTGGCGATTCCGGGAGGAGCTGTGCCGGATAGCTGGGGATACGCAGGTGGTGCGGCGGGCCGCGCGGCGCATTAAGGGCAAGTACCAGCAGAAGAAGCCGCTTGTCGACGGCCTGCGCACACGCCGCGTCGGCGACAAAATCACCATGTCGATTACCGGGCCGTCGAAAGACGTCCAGCCGCTCGTGACCACGCTGAAAAATGCGAAGGACGAGGAAGGTCGCCCACTTGATCCGATCGAATGGATGCGAACGCACCGTCCGATCGTGCAAACCGATATCACCACGCACGCTGTGCTCAGCGTGCACGACATTGCCCGCGTCATCCACGGTGAAGGCGACGACGTGCTCGTCGAGCTTACCGACGGCACCATTCTCACCGGTGCCGAAGTCGTTGAACGCGAACTGCGCGAACAGTGCCTGATCACGCTGACGGGCCCCACGCTCGGGCCGATTAACACCTACGACGGACGGATTGCCACCTATAAGCAACGCCGAGCGTGCGACGCGGAATCGCAGACCTGTTGCTGGCCCGGCTGCAACTGCCCGTCCGAAGAGTGCGAAGCGCACCACCTCACCGAGCACGTCCGTGGCGGCGAAACCAAACCGGAAAACCTGTGTTGGCTGTGCCCGTACCACAACGGTGTCAACGGGCAGAAGGGCTTCGGGCGCATGGAGCGCATTAACGGCAGGCTCGCGTGGGTCTCAGACGCGACTGGGAAGGCCCGCTTCGTGGAGGACGAACGGCGCGAGCGCCGCGCCGACCTGGCCGAGTACCGCGAAGCCGAGGCCGCACGCAAACGGACGAAGGCCCGACACCTGCACGCGGTGCAACCGGAAGGCGCGCACTAGCGTCACACAGTTTGTGGGGTGCGCCGGGTAGGATTGCGGCCTATGAGCACTTTCTTCCCCGATGAAGCCGACCTGCCCGACGACGCGAACGCCGGTGCCGCCGGGTTTACCAACACACCGGAAGGGTTCCGCTCGGGTTTTGTCAGTTTCGTCGGCCGTCCTAATACGGGAAAGTCGACGCTGACGAACGCTCTCGTGGGGGAGAAGGTAGCGATCATGGCGGATCAGCCGGAGACGACTCGGCGGCCGATTCGCGGCATCGTGAACCGCGACGACGCGCAGGTCATCCTCGTCGACACGCCGGGGATGCACCGCCCCCGCACCTTGCTCGGCGAACGGCTCAACGACGTGGTGAAGGACACATTTGCCGACGTCGACGTCATCGGCTTCACCGTCCCCGCCGACGAGAAAATCGGCCCCGGCGACCGCTACATCCTCGACCAAATCCGCCGTATCAAGCCAAACACGCCAGTGGTGGGCATTGTGACCAAACTGGATAAGGCGTCGCGTGACACAGTGGGGGAGCGTCTGCTAGAGCTGCACGAGCTGCTCGGCCCGGACAGCGAGGTTGTGCCCGTGTCTGCGACCGGCGGCGTGCAAACGGACGTGCTGCTCGACGTGCTGGTTAGCCAGCTGCCCGAGGGCCCTCGGTTCTATCCCGTCGGCGACGTTACCGACGAGGGGATCGAGGCACGCATCGCGGAACTGATCCGCGAGGAAGCACTGCAGGGGCTTCGCGACGAGCTGCCTCACTCGGTCGCCGTCCAGGTCGATGAAATGGTGCCCGATCCCGACAACCCGGAACGGACCATGATCTACGCGGTGATCTACCTGGAGCGGCCTGGCCAGCAGCGCATCCTCGAAGGTCCCGGCGGCCGTCGCCTGTCGGGCATTACCCACCGTGCGCGCAAGCAGATCATTGAGCTTCTTGGCCGCAACGTGTACCTGGATTTGCGGATCAAGGTGCTGAAGAACTGGCAGCAGGACCCGAAGGCGTTGGGGCGTCTTGGCTTCTAAGCGTCGAGGGAGTTCGCGCCCGTCGTGGCGCGACCGGGCGTTCGTGGTGCGAACCTACGATTTCGGTGAGGCCGACCGCGTCATCGTGCTGCTCACCCGCACGCACGGCCTTGTCCGGGGCGTGGCGAAGGGCGTGCGGAAATCGCGCTCCCGGTTCGGTTCGCGGCTGCAGCCTTTCGTCGATCTCGACGTGCAGGTGTACCCGGGCCGCGGATTGTCCACGATTACCGCCGCCGATACCGTTGCTTACCACGGCGCGCACATCATCGAGGACTTCGAACGTTACGCGGCGGCTTGCGCGGTGCTGGAAACGGCGGAGAAGCTCACCTACGAAGATGGCGACACCGTACTGTTCGACTTGGTCAAAAACTCGATTGCGCAGCTGCAAACGGCGAACGACCCGACGCAGGTCCTCGACGCGTTCATCTTGCGGGCCACCGAACACGCCGGCTGGGGGCTTAGCCTCTACAACTGCGCCAACTGCGAACGGCCGGGCCCGCACCGCGCGTTTCACGCGGCGGTGGGAGGGGCGGTATGTACCAACTGCCGCCCGCCAGGCTCGCTCGAGGTCGACCCGGAGACGCTGCATGCGATGTGGCTGCTTGCCAACGGCTACGCCTACGCGCCCGCAGCGCCGCACGCAGGTGCGAGCGCGACTGTGCTTGCCCAAGTCCACCGCGCCACCACCGCGCACCTGCAGTATCACCTGGAGGCTGGGTTGAAAAGCTTGCGGATGATGGAACAGGCATAATGGGGGAATGACTTCGCGCCAGATCGACCCTGAATTCATCCCCCGCCACATCGCGCTCGTCATGGACGGCAACGGCCGTTGGGCGCAGCAGCGCGGCCTCAAGCGCACGGAAGGCCACAAGCAGGGCGAAGCGGTGCTGATGGACTGCGTGGATGCGTGCATTGAGCTAGGCACGGTCGAGTGGCTGTCGGCGTACGCGTTTTCCACCGAGAACTGGCGGCGCGCGGCCTCTGAGGTCCGCTTCATCCTCGGCTTTTCCCGCGACGTCCTGCACCGCCAGCGCGACGAGCTGCACGAGAAGAACGTCCGTATTGTGTGGGCGGGGCGCAGGCCGCGGCTGTGGCGCTCCGTGCTGCGCGAACTCGAAGCCGCGGAGGAACTCACGCAGGATAACACCGGCCTGACCCTGGCCATGTGCATTAACTACGGTGGCCGCGCAGAGATTATCGACGGGGTGCGCAAGCTCGCTGCCGACGCCCGCGACGGGAAGATCCGCCCGCAGGATATTACCGAGAAGTCTTTCTCCCAGTACCTCTACCGCCCCGACATGCCGGACGTGGACCTGTTTCTGCGCCCGAGCGGGGAGAAGCGCACGTCGAACTTCCTGCTCTGGCAGTCCGCCTACGCGGAGATGGTCTACCAGGACAAACTCTTCCCGGACTTCACAAAGGACGACCTGTTCGACGCGGTCTACGAGTACGCGAAGCGCGATCGCCGCTTCGGCGGCGCGGTAGACAAGTTCGCCGATAAGTAGCGCTACTCGCCGCCCTTTTCCGTGCACGGCGCGCAGACGCCGTAGATCTCGGCGTCGTGGGCGAGGAGCTTGTAGCCAAACGCATCCGCGGTGTCTTTCGCCCACGACTCGATCGGCCCGCCGTCGATTTCCTCGCTGCGCCCACACTTGGTGCAGACGAGGTGGTGGTGATGGTGCTCGGTGAGGCAGTGCCGGTAGAGCGTTTCGCCCTCGGAGTTTTGTAGCATGTCGACGGCGTTAATCTCCGCCAGCGACTGCAAGGTGCGGTAGACGGTGGTCAGCCCGGCCTTTTCGCCGCGCAGTTGGAGTTCTTCATGGATGTCTTTCGCGGTGGCAAACTTGTCGACGTCGCGCAGCGTCTCAACAATCGCCGTCCGCTGGCGTGTCATCCGCGGGCCGAGCTTGGGGATCGGTTCTTTGGGGCTGTTGGTGCGTCGCTGCTGTGCCATACCTGTCTACCGTAGCCCTACTGTCTAGGGCGTGGGTCTCGTGGTCGTTATCCGCACTGCCTATGCGGTGGAGTTTCTCATACTCCTCGAGGGGGATTGCGGAGCTGACGTACACCGGCCGCGGCGGCGCGTTGGTCGGCGGTTCGTGCTTGCGCTCATCGTGCGGCTGCTGCGAGGTTCGGGTCTGCTGCGCTTTCTTGGGTTTTCGCGACTTTTTTGCCCGCTTCCGCTCTTCGGACGGGGCCGGCAGCGTGTCTTCTGCGACTTTGCCGAGCGCATAGATGACGTCGATGATCTCCATCCGGGGCAGGGAATAGATGATCTCGCGGCCGCGGCGGAATGCGGCAACGAGCCGCAGGCTTTTGAGCACCTTCAGGTGTTGGGAGATCGACGGCTGCGACCGGCCAAGCTTCTCCACGATCTCGCGGACCACATGGTTGCGTTCCGCCAGCAGGAGCAGGATTTCGATGCGCGTTCGGGAATCGAGGGCGCTGATGAGATCGGCGGTCAGGTCAAGGTTCGGGGCTGGGTGGTCGGGCGAGTACATGGCCTGGGCCTTTCTCTTCGACTGCGAATGGGCACGGTGAGTTTCAGCCGGTACCCGTGCCGAGAATCAGGCCGCCGGGACTGTCCGAAGTTGCCGAACGGGCCTGGAAGTGCGCGGTCACACGACGTCGCTCATGGTTTTCTCAGTGTAGACAAATATTTGGGGTTGTGCTGGGTGAGCGGGAGGGAGGTGGTGCGTGGGGCGTCGATAAGCAAATGTGCTGACAGGCTAGACTGTCAGCGTTACGTGTAACCCGAGTACAGGAGGCTAGGCATGGCAGCCAGCAAGATCGATACCGTCGTCAACCTTTGCAAACGCCGCGGACTGGTGTTTCCCGCCGGTGAGATCTACGGCGGTACCCGCTCTGCCTGGGACTACGGCCCGCTCGGTGTTGAGCTGAAGGAGAACATCAAGCGCCAGTGGTGGCGCCACATGGTCACCTCCCGCCCCGACACCGTTGGCGTCGATACGTCGATCATCCTGCCGCGCCAGGTGTGGGAAGCCTCCGGCCACGTCGAGGTGTTTACTGACCCGCTCGTCGAGTCGCTGCATACCAACAAGCGCTACCGCGCCGACCACCTGCTCGAGGCCTACGAGGAGAAGCACGGCCACCCGCCGGCCAACGGGCTCGCCGACATCAACGACCCGGAGACCGGCCAGCCGGGCAATTGGACCGAGCCGAAGGAATTCTCCGGCCTGATGAAGACTTACCTCGGCCCCGTCGACGACAAGGAAGGCCTGCACTACATGCGCCCGGAGACGGCGCAGGGCATCTTCGTCAACTTCAAGAACGTGATGACGTCGGCGCGCCTGAAGCCGCCTTTCGGCATCGCCAACATTGGTAAGTCCTTCCGCAACGAGATCACTCCGGGTAACTTCATCTTCCGCACCCGTGAGTTCGAGCAGATGGAGATGGAGTTCTTCGTTAAGCCGGGCGAGGACGAGAAGTGGCACCAGTACTGGATCGACAACCGCTACGACTGGTACGTCGACCTCGGTATTAACCCGGATAACCTGCGCCTTTACGAGCACCCGCAGGAGAAGCTGTCGCACTACTCCAAGCGCACCGTCGACATCGAGTACGCCTACGAGTTCGCTGGCTCCAAGTGGGGCGAGCTTGAGGGCGTGGCCAACCGCACCGACTACGACCTGAAGACGCACGCCGAGGCCTCCGGCGAGGACCTGTCCTACTACGACCAGCAGAACGAGGAGCGTTGGATCCCGTACTGCATCGAGCCCGCCGCCGGTCTTGGCCGCGCCATGATGGCCTTCCTCATCGACGCCTACCACGAGGAGGAGGCACCGAACGCGAAGGGCGGCACCGACACCCGCGTCGTGCTCAAGCTGGACCGCCGCCTCGCACCGGTGAAGGTCGCCGTGCTGCCGCTGTCGAAGAAGCCGGAGCTCGCCGAGCCCGCGCAGGAGCTCGCAACCAAGCTGCGTCAGCACTGGAACGTCGACTTTGACACCTCCGGCGCGATCGGTCGCCGCTACCGCCGCCAGGACGAGACCGGCACCCCGTTCTGCGTGACCTACGACTTCGACTCGCTCGAGGACGGTGCGGTCACCGTGCGCGAGCGCGACACGATGGAGCAGGAGCGCGTGAAGATCGACGAGCTCGAGGCGTACCTGGCCGCCCGTCTGATCGGCTGCTAATGCACTACGTCAGCTGGGATCGCACGGATCGCGACAACCTAAAGCTGCTCGCCGAGGCAGGCCCCGAGGTGCTCGGCGTGTTTACGCACGAGCGGGCGAACGTCGGCGGCGAGCAGTGGGACTTGGTCGTTTCGCCGGAGTCCGGCGCGGTGGCCACCCGCGACGGCGTGGAGATCGTGCGCGCGCATGACTCGCTGAAGCGCTCGCGCCAGATCGCCGTCGAGGTTGAGGGCCGTCGCTACGAGTTTGTGGGCGAGACTTCGCAAAACTGGATCGTCGACGACGCCAACGGCACCAAGGTCGCGCAGTTCACGTCCGATCACAACGGCGTGCGCAAGGCCATCTTGGAGTTCGAGGGCGAGACGAGCCTTCCGCTTGTCGACGTCGCGTCGCTGGCCTGGATCTCCCGAGAAATCCTCGAAGCGCGCAAGCTCGTCTCCTCCAACGTGCTGATCGCGACGCTGCTGCTGTTCTCGCTTGTCGCCGTGATGGTTTTCGTCCTGTGATCTGGCGCGAGCACACGCTGTACCGCGAGGCGACGGGGGAGACCGTCGCTGCGGTCGACGTATCCGAAAGCGGCGACGTGCTGCGCTACGGGTGCCACGAGCTGCGTTTTCGCAGCATGAACCCAGCACACCTGCGCGCCGTATCCGCCGGCGGTGAAGAGTTTGTGCTGCGGAAGCGTTCGCTGACGGTGTCGCGCTACACCGCGCACTGCGCGGACCGCGACTACACGTTGTCCCGGGTCGGTGTGCGCGGGTGCAGGGAAATTCGCGACGCGGCTGGCGAGCTGTGCGTCGTGACGACGCCGAAGCACGACGGCTCGCTCGAGGTGGATCTGCACGCGGCGCTCACGCTGGACCTGGTGTTCATCACGTGGGCGCTGACCTACGTGGATGCGGCCGTGCGGCGTACTTACTACTAGTTGCCGCGCCGATCCGCGGCGACGACGTCTTCGCCCTGGCGCGCGGCGCGGGCGATCTCGCGCAGCAGGTCGCGGATGGTGGGGGAGGCGGAGCAGCGAGCGAGCGATTCGAGCTCACTGATCTCGATGCTAGTGAGCTTGTGGCTCAGTAACGAGCGCATTGCTTCGCCTCCTCCCTCTTAATCCGGTCTTACTGTTTCAGATTACGACCATTCCGCAGCGTCGGCAACGTTTCATACAGGCAGCTAGAACGTGCCACCGCGGCTCACGTTGCCACCGCCACCGCCGCCGGAGAACCCTCCGCCGCCGAATCCGCCACCACCGCGGTGGCCGCCGCCCCCGCCGCCGGAGAAGATCGCCGCCCACATTGCAGCGCGCGCGACGTCGCTGGCGGTTTGCCGGTTGCGTTGCGCCCGGTAGTTGTCCACGTCGTCCTTGGCTGCCTGGTAGGCGCGGCGGGCGGTGTCGGTGGCGGCACGGGCGTAGTCGATGGCGTTGCGCGTGTCGTCGACGCGCCGTCGGTGCGCTTCGGCGTACTGGCGCTGCGACTCGGCGAGCAGCGAGCGCGCATGTGAGCCGATGATGCGGCCGCGGGAGCGGATGAGGTCCTCGGCGGACTGGATTTGGCTGGTGGCCACCCGCATCTGCTGGTCGAAGAGTTGCAGTGCGCGCGACTGGTCGTGGGCGGCACCCTTGGCGCGGTCGAGTTCGGCGTCGATGCGCGCGTCGACGTCGCTGAGCTCCGTGTAGAGCGCGAGCGGGTCGGTTTCGGCGCGGTTGCCCATCGCCTCCAGCGCGGCGCGGGCGGTGGCGGCGACGCGGTCGAGCGCGGCGGCGTCGATGCGGGCACCCTGCTGGGCGGAGCCCTTGACCTGCTCGATCTCGGCGAGCTCGTCGCGGATTTCCTGGATGAGGGCAGGCAGGTTCGTCTGCGCGTTGCGGAGGTTGTCCTCGGCGTGCTCGATGGCGGCGAGGTTGTGGTCGGCGACGTCGATGGCGTTGGTGGCGGTCGCGAGGACGTCGATAAGCGGGCCCTGCTGGCCAGCGGGCTTCGCGGCGAGTTGCGAGGCCTGCTCGAGCTGCGTCTCCGCCTCGTCGAGCGACTCGCGCGCGACGTCGACGTTGTCGGCGAGCGAGGCCAGCATGTCTTCGGTGTGGCGCTCGCGCAGCTCCGTGAGAAGCGCGGCGGCGGGCTCGAGGCGGGCGCGGATGTCGATCGTGCGGGCGCGCACCTTGTCCACCTCCTCGCCCGCGCGCATGAGCGTGCCGCGCATCTGGTTGAACTCCTCGGTCTTTGCCTGCAGGGCCTGTTCGGCCTCGCCGCAAGAGGAGATGATGTCGATGAGCATGGCGCGCTTTTCCGGCTCGGTCTCCGGGATCGCGTCGTAGAGCTTCTGGTGCGTGTGGAAGGCACGCTGCAGCGTCGAGGTCGCCTGGTTCATCGCGGCGGTAAAGGGGCGCACGCGGTCGGCACCGAACTCGTCGGAGGCCAGCTTTAGCTCGCTTTTGCCCCTGTCTCTTATACACATCTGACGCTGCCGACGAGCGATCTAGTGTAGA
>OJLY01000295.1_pt1 | contig 36077 bp, 32 predicted proteins | sample 1597031 | NCBI WGS metagenome assembly OJLY01 (sample SAMEA3904673, study PRJEB24821) | metagenome | biome: Builtin; feature: hospital; material: surface | place: USA | collected 2013-06-03
TAGATCGCTCGTCGGCAGCGTCAGATGTGTATAAGAGACAGTATTTCATGCGTATTATAAAATTTTATAATTTGAAAAACGTCTATTTTGTGCTATAATGGTTAGGCAATGTTACTTGACGACCATTGTAAAAAATATCAAGGAGTGTAAAATGAAAAATAATTTGGATACTAATTTTTTAGTAAAATCCGCAATCGTTGCAGCTTTGTATGCTGTGCTTACTTTATTGTTGCCTATGGCATCATATGGACCAATCCAACTAAGATTTAGTGAAATTATGGTTCTTCTTGTATTTTATAACAAGAGATTCATACCAGGTCTTGTGTTAGGATGTGCTATAGCCAACTTGTTTTCACCAATGGCAGCGTTTGATGTGGTGTTTGGAACCTTATCATCATATATTGCTTTCCGTCTTATCTTAAAGAGTAAGACTTTATTTAAGGCATCTTTATGGCCAGTACTGATGGTGATTGTGCCTGCTTTGGGAACATATTTTATTTTAGCAAATGATGCTGTATTATTTATTATGATTCTCGAGTTTATGGCAAGCGAATTTATTATGGTAAGTATTATAGGTGTTTTAATATTTAAAATGCTTGAAAAGAATGATGGTTTTATGAAATATATTAGAGAATTTTAAAAGACTCCCTTCTATCGTGTAGATAGAGGGGAGTCGTTAATTACATTTCTTTTTCTTTTGCTTCTTCTTGTCTTTGTTTTTTGTTGAATTCTTCTTTTGTGAGTATGTCAACAATATTTACTTTAACAGCTTTAACGTTGATACCTGTTAGGTTTTTTACTTCGTTTTTGATAGCTTTATCTAGATTTCTGAATACTTCTTCGGCTCTCTTGCCGTATTCAAGGATGATTCCTGCTTCTACAACAGAATCTTTGTCAGCTTGATTTATAGAAATACCAGATGTAGATTGTTCATCAGATGAAAAAGAACTTGTTAAGTTATCAAAGAATCCACCTTGTAAGTCCAGAACACCGTCTACGTTATCTACAACTTTTTTTGTGATTTTAGCTAGAACCTTATCGCTAACTACATATTCGCTAACTTCGCCAGCAAAATTTTCATTATTATAACTTTCAGTCATTTTGTTCTCCTTATAAATTTATTTTCGCTTACTATTAAATATATACCCACTTATTAAATTTTATTGAGTTTATCGATAACTTTTTCTATCTCCTCGATTTTTTGTCTTATATCTTCCTCATCATCACTATTTAAAGACTGGTATACGCAGTGTTCTAGATGGGCTTGGAGGACTTCTTTATTTATATTTTTAAGAATAGAGATTGAAGCCATAATTTGATTTGATATATCTATACAATACCTATCATCTTCAATCATTTTAATTAAACCGTCGATTTGCCCACCGACGGTTTTAAGTTTCCTGATAGTTTTTTTCTTATCAGCATGCATTATTTGTATTCGATACCCTTGTATTCGTAGCCAGCTTCGCTAATTGCCTTTGAGATTTCATTTTCATCTACTGATCCGAAAAACTCAACATTAGCTTCTTTATTTTCAAGATCAACATTAACTTGTTTTATTCCTGCAACAGCTTCTAGGGCTTCTGTAACATGTTTTGCACAATTTTGACAGCTCATTCCATCAACTTTTACAATCATTTTATTTAATTCACTCATTTTATTCTCCTTTATTAATTTATTTTCTTCTTTACTTTCTTCACTTTCTTCTTCAGGCTTAAAGTTCCTAAGTCTTAGTGAGTTAAGGCATACAAAGACTGAGGAAATACTCATTGCCAAGGCCGCAAACATTGGGTTTAAGGTTACACCATATCTAGGGTAGAGGATGCCTGCTGCAACTGGTATAAGGATAATATTATAGAAAAACGCCCAAAAGAGATTTTCCTTTATTATCTTTATAGTCTTACTAGATAATCTTATCGAATTTACTATATCCAGTAGGGAATTCTTAATCAGTACTACATCAGCTGAGTCTATCGCTATGTCAGTTCCACTACCGATAGCTATACCGATATCAGATCTTGCTAGAGCAGGTGCATCGTTTATACCGTCTCCGACCATCGCTACCTTTTTACCCGATTCTTGAAGTTTTCTTACAACTTTATCCTTATCTTGTGGAAGGACCTCTGCATATTTTTCATCTATATCCAGTTTTTTTCTAATGGCTTCGGCTGTTTTCTCATTATCTCCAGTTAGCATTATTATATGGTAGCCCATTGCTTTTAATTTTTCTATTGCCTTAATAGAACTATCCTTTGCTAAGTCTTGAACTGCTATTAGGCCTAAGACCTTATTTTCATTGGCGAAATACATGGATGTTTTTCCTTCTTCGGAATAGGCTATAGACTTATCTTCAAAGCCTTCTACAGAAATATTTTTTTCATTCATAAGTCTAATATTTCCGGCATAATAAATTTTTCCATCTATTTTTGCTTCAAGTCCCATTCCTGTTATAGAATGAAAATCTGTGATTTCTCTAGGACTTATGTTTTCATCATTAGCATATTCTACTATCGAATTACTCAAAGGATGTTCGGAAGCTTCCTCGATGCTTCTTGCAATAGAAATAAATTCTGCTTCATCCATTTTCGTGTAGACATCAGTTACTACAGGCTTACCTTCTGTAATAGTTCCAGTCTTATCTAGAAGGATGGAATCAATTTTATGAAGGTTCTCGAGGCTTTCAGCATTTTTAAACAGAAGTCCTAACTCTGCCGACTTGCCTGTTGCGACCATTATAGCCATTGGAGTAGCAAGACCCAAGGCACATGGACAAGAGATTACAAGAACAGCAATCATAAGATTTAATGCGAATTCAAAATCTTTTGTAATATAAGCCCATATAGCAAAAGTTAAAATTGCAATAACTATTACCACTGGAACAAAAATTGCTGCTATCTTATCAGCCAATCTTGCAATTGGAGCTTTAGTTTCATTTGCTTCATTAACAAGACTTATAATTTGTGAAATGGTTGTATTTTCACCAACTCTTTTGGCCCTAAATTGAAAAGAGCCTTGCTTGTTTATACTTGCAGATATTACTTCGTCGCCAGGATTTTTATTTACTGGAATGCTTTCGCCAGTAATAGCAGATTGATCAACTAGGGAAGAGCCCTTTGTCACAACCCCATCAACTGGAATTGCCTCTCCTGGTCTTACAATTATAGTATCACCTATTTTAATATCCTCGATGGATACTTCAAATTCCTTACCATCTTTAATCACCCTAGCTGTTTTTGGGGCAAGTTCCATAAGATGTTTCAGAGATGATTTGGTCTCACCCTTACTCCTTGCTTCAAAATATTTACCTAAAGTAATCAAAGTTAGGATAGTTGCACTTGATTCGAAATAGATATTGTGCCTATAATGATCTAAAACTTGGTTGTCGTTTATTCCTAAAGCATAAGACATTCTCATTATGGCAAATATACCAAATATAGTAGCAGCACTTGCTCCTAGGGCAACAAGCGTATCCATGTTAGGCGCTTTATTAACTAGTCCCTTGAAGCCTGATACAAAAAATTTGCGATTTACAAAAATTACAGGTAAGGCTAGCAAAAATTGAACAAAAGCATTATTTACTGCTCCAGTTCGACCTTCTAGAAAACCAGGTATAGGAAGATTAATCATTGGCCCCATTGATATATACATCAGTGGGATCAAAAACAAGAAAGAAATTTTCAATCTACTTATTGTAGACATTTCTTCGCTTTCCTTTAGTGTTACATCGTTTGATCTGTCTTTATCTTTAAGACTTGCTCCATAACCAATTTTCTCTACTGCCTTTATAATATCGTCATTATTAATCTTATCAGAATCGTAATCAACAATCATAGATTCACTAATGAGATTGACATTAACATCATTAACTCCTAATTTTTGAACCGCTTTTTGGACATTAGCCTGACAAGAAGCACAAGTCATTCCGCTAATATCGAATCGTTCTTTCATATTACCTCCTTAACACCCATAGGGGGTGTCATTAATATTATAACTTTTGTGGCATTCATGTCAAGGTGAAAGAAAAGTCTTTACAAGAAAGGCTATGTAATGTTATAGTATATTAAAGGGGTAAGCATGGAAAGATTAAAAATAAATTTCAAAGGTAGGGTCCAAGGAGTCGGATTTAGATTTCACTCTTTAAGGATTGCTACTGATCTAAATTTAACAGGAAGCGTTAAGAATCTCTACGATGGAAGTGTAGAAGTTTACGTACAAGGAGCTACTGAAAATATTGATGCATTCATAAGGGAACTAGACAATCAGAGGTTTGTAAGGATAGAATCCAAAGACATAAGCAAGATAGATATAAAGGATGATGAAAAATCTTTTGAAATTTTGTACTAGCTATGGCAAGATTATAATTTTGGGTATATAGTAAATCTATGAGTTTTAAAAGTAAAGTAATAAAAAATATAGCAAAATTAATTAGATTTTCTTTAAAGATTACAAATCATAAGGCTACCTCCTTACCAGGATATGTTGCTTATAAACTTGATAAAGAGATACTTAAAGAATTATCCAAGAATACAAAATTTATATTTGTTACAGGAACGAATGGTAAGACCATGACTACTCATTTTTTGACCAATATATTAAGACAGCACTATGAAAATGTTTTTACTAATGATTCTGGTTCTAATATGGTCCAAGGAATTATCACGTCTTTACTGGATAATCCGCCAAATGAGGATACTGTTGCGGTCCTCGAAGTAGATGAGGCAAATCTTTCTAGAATAGGCAAGTTCCTCAAGGCAGATTATGTTGTATTCACCAATGTATTCAGGGATCAAATGGATAGGTTTGGTGAAATCTACAATATTTTCGACAAGATGATGGAAGGAATGGAGGAGATGCCTGATGCTACTATAGTAGCTAATGGAGATCTTCCGATTTTCGCTTATGATAAGATGGACTCCTACAAAAAAGTTTATTATGGAATAAGAGATAAGAGAGATGTTCATGAGGACTATAGTTTAGATGCGGAACTAAATTCCGATGGGATACTTTGCCCAAAGTGTAATAGTGTTCTTAAGTATAGGCTCGTTAATTACTCATCTCTGGGAGATTTTACTTGTCCTTCATGTGATTTTTCCTCTAAGAAATTAAAATATTGTATTGATAATCTAGAAAAATTAGAAAGTGACCATTCAACTTTTAAAATAGCAAATGAAGAATATGAAATATCAGTTGGTGGCTTATATAATATTTATAATGCTTTAGCCTCACTTGCTGTTGCTAAAGAGCTAGGATTAACTTATGAGGAAATATATAGGGGACTTAAGTCCCAAAAGAATGTATTTGGCAGACAAGAAAATATAAAGATAGCTGATAAGAATGTAATAATTAATCTTGTAAAAAATCCTACTGGACTTAATCAAATAATAGAATTGATGCTTTTAAATAAAAGTGATATAAGTCTCGTTTGTTTGTTAAATGACAATTATGCAGATGGACTAGATGTAAGCTGGATATACGATTCTCACTACGAGAAATTAAAAGAGATGGATATTAAGGATGTTTATGTTTCTGGCAAGAGATCTTCTGATATGAAAAGAAGACTAGAGATAGCAGAGATTTATGAAGGAGATATAAAAGAATTTGATTATGAGAAGGAAATAGTCGATGTAATAGAAAACGCCAAGACCGATAATGTATATATCTTATCAACTTACACAGCTATGCTAAGGTTAAGAGAGGTATTAGAATTATCATGATTGTTAATATTGCACATCTTTATGGAAACTTATTAAACACATATGGCGACGTGGGTAATGTAATGGCTTTTGCTCACGAGGCTAGAAAAAAGGGATTTGAAACTAATATTGAAGTAGTAAGCCTTGGAGATGATTTTGATTACAAAAAGTATGATTTTGTATTTTTTGGAGGTGGTCAGGATTATGAGCAAAGTATAGTGCAAAAAGATTTGCTTAAAAAAAGGGATGCTATAGTAGAATACATTGAAAATAATGGTATACTATTAGCTATATGTGGCGGTTATCAATTGTTAGGTCAGTACTATTACGACGCCTACAATAATAAAATAGAAGGTCTTAAGATTTTTGACCACTACACAATAAACCAGGAAGATAAAAATAGATTTACTGGTAATATAAAAATTCAATCGGCCTTTGATGAAAAATCAATCTATAAAGGATTTGAAAACCATGGCGGTATAACATTTTTGGGAGAAGGTCAAGAGCCTTTTGCATATGTCTTGGAAGGTAATGGCAATAATGGTAAAGACAAGAGCGAAGGATTTAGATATAAAAACACTATAGGTACTTACCTTCATGGACCATTACTTGCTAGAAACAACAATTTATGCGAAAGCTTAATTGATATATTAATTAATAGGAGAGGCAAATGAAAGAAAATAAATTAAGAAACAAAGAAATAGATGAGTTTTTTGAAGCAGTATTAATGCTTGAAGATATTGAGCAATGTTATGATTTCTTCACAGATATTTGTACAGCTAGAGAAATCCAATCAATAGCACAAAGACTACATGTTGCAAAACTTCTTAAGATTAGAAAAACATACAGTGTAATCGAAGAAGAAACAGGAGCATCAACTGCTACAATTTCTAGAGTAAACAGATCATTAAATTATGGATCTAACGGCTATGATATTGTATTGGAAAGGCTTATCGAAAAGAATTTAAAAGAAGAAAAAAGCAAAGAGTAAGGATAACTTACTCTTTTATTTTTATGGTATAATGTGATAGATGGAAGGACGTGAAATATGAACTTAGATGGATTAAATAAAATGCAAAGAAAGGCAGTACTTCATGACGAAGGACCTCTGTTAGTTCTTGCAGGAGCAGGATCTGGCAAAACTAGGGTACTTACAACGAGTATTGCCTATCTTATTGAGGAAAAAAATATTGATCCGAGAAATATAATAGCTATAACATTTACCAATAAAGCTGCAAATGAAATGAAAGAAAGAATCTCAAAACTCCTTGGTATGGATGTATCACATCTTTGGATTGGGACATTTCACTCAATTTGCGCAAGAATTCTGAGAATGAATATCGATAAAATTGGTTATGATAGAAATTTTACTATTTATGATACAAGTGATCAGAAGACCTTAATCAAAGAGATAATTAATGAACTTGGATATAAGGACGATATTGCTCCAAGAGATGCGCTTAATGTGATATCATCCGCCAAGAATAAGTCTTTGGATCCAGATGAATTTCTAAAACTAAATACTTACTATAGCAAGGGCGACATCTATTATGAAATCTATAAAAAATATGAAGAGAAGAAGTTTTACTACAACGCATTGGATTTTGATGATTTAATAGACAAAGTTTTATATCTTTTTGTTAGAAGCAAAGAAACATTAGACTTTTACCAAAAGAAATTTGAGTATGTATTTGTAGATGAATACCAGGATACCAATAACAGCCAGTACGAGCTAATTAAATATTTTGCGGGTTTTCATAACAATGTCACAGTTGTAGGTGATGCTGATCAGTCTATCTATAGCTTCAGAGGAGCGAATATTTCAAATATACTTAACTTCGAAAAAGACTTTAAGGATGCTGAAACAATAAAGCTAGAACAAAATTATAGGTCAACAAAAAACATCCTAGAAACTGCAAATCTTCTAATAGAAAATAATTCTGAAAGGAAAGATAAAGAGCTTTGGACTGAAAATAAGGGCGGAGATAGGGTCATATATAAGGCGAATTCTGTAGAAAGCGAAGAAGCTAAGTTTGTCCTTGATAATATAAAAAGCCTGATGCAAGAAGGCTATGATGCCAAGGATTTTGCTATTCTTTATAGGACTAACGCCCAATCACGACCATTCGAAGAGATTTTGATGAAGAACTTATTAGACTACAAGGTAGTTGGTGGACTTAAGTTCTATGATAGGAAAGAAATAAAAGATTTGGTATCTTATCTAAAGATTTTAGTTAATCCAAAAGATGACCTATCGCTAAAAAGAATCATTAATGAGCCTAAAAGAGGAATTGGTAATAAATCCATTGAAGAGTTGCAAAGAGTAGCTAATTTGCATAATATTGCCATTCTAGACTTAATTACAGATGATAGTTTCAATACCTTGATATCAGATAGGATTAAGAAGTCTACTGAGAAGTTTTATTTACCATTAAGGGAAATATTTGATAATGTAGATAATTACAAAATAGTTGATCTTATTGAAGATGTATTAGACAAAAGTGGCTACATGAAATCTCTAGAGTCATCATATTCAGTTGAAGATAGGGCAAGGATAGATAATATAAACGAGTTTATATCATCAGCATCGGAATATCAGGAAAATAATCCAGAGGACAATATTTACGATTATCTCGAAAATTTATCCTTGCTATCAGATTTGGATAAGACAGAAAGTACAGATAATTCGATTTCATTAATGACAATGCATGCTGCAAAAGGTCTAGAGTTTCCAGTAGTATTTGTAGTTGGTCTTGATGAGGGACTATTTCCAGGAAAAAGAAGCATAGATGAAGGAAATATTGAAGAAGAGAGAAGACTTTTCTATGTGGCCATAACAAGAGCCCAGGAGAAACTATTTCTATCAAGTGCTGAGGCAAGGAGGAATTATGGCAAACCTGTATTTTACAAGCCATCTAGGTTTATAGATGAAATAATTGATAACATCAAGGTCGAAGAAAAGATTAGTTCGTATGGTTATTCATCAAGAGAATACGAAAAGACCATGGCTGAAGATTACATGAGAGAAAAAACCAGGCAGTCAGTCTTAGGTAAAAAATTAAACAAAACCAGTGCAAGTGACGATGAATATAAGGTAGGGGATAGGATAGTACATGCTAAGTGGGGTAGCGGTATGGTCGTCCAGATTAAAAAACAAGATAAGGGTAATGAGCTTGTCGTTGCTTTTGATGAAAAAGGTCTTAAAAAACTTAACCAAGACTACGCTCCAATAGAGAAGGTTTGATATGGATAAGAGAGAGAAAATAGATAAATTAATAGAAAAAATAGAGAATTTAAACTACCACTATTATACTTTGGATGAGCCTCTAGTTTCTGATGGAGAATATGATCAAATCTATGATGAACTTAGAAAGCTCGAAGAGGAAACAGGCTATGTTAGAGATGATTCTCCCACCCAAGTAGTCGGAGGAGAAATACTTGATAAGTTTGAAAAGCATTTTCATATAACTAAGCTCTTATCTCAAAACAAGGCACAGACTCACGAAGAGCTCGAAGCTTGGATTGATAGGTGTAATAGATTAAGAGATGACTATAATATAAATCACGATGATAAATTAGCTGAGCTTGAATATATAATGGAGTATAAATTCGATGGTCTAACAGTAAACTTAACCTACAATAATGGTAATTTAGTAAATGCTGCGACTAGGGGTAATGGAATCATCGGAGAAGAAATTTCTCCTCAGGTTAGAACTATTAGATCAATTCCTAATAGAATTAAAGAGAAGTCTTTACTAGAAATACAAGGCGAAGCACTAATGCCCTTATCAGAACTAACTCGTTACAATGAGGAAAATGAATTGCAGCTAAAGAATGCTAGAAATGCTGCGGCAGGAGCACTTAGAAATCTAAACACCAAAGAAACTGCAAAAAGGAAGCTTACAGCCTACTTCTATTCTATACCAACTAATAACCTAGATTTTGCTACTGAAGAAGATATGTTGGAATTTCTAAAAGAACAGGGATTATTAATTCATCCTTACCATAAAAAAGTTCATAATCTAGAAGAAATGCTAGCAGAACTTGATTTTATAGAGGAAGAAAGAAAAAATATAGATATTCTAACTGATGGCGTAGTTATTAAGATCAATGATAAAAGAACTCAAGAAGTCTTAGGCTCAACAAACAAATTTCCTCGTTGGTCAATAGCTTATAAATTCGAGGCAGAAGAATATACCACGACATTAAGGGAAGTTGTTTGGAATGTAGGAAGAAGTGGAAAAGTAACTCCTAGTGCAATACTAGATCCAGTTGAATTTTCTGGGGCTACAGTAAGTCGAGCCACCCTAAACAATTATGATGATATTATTAGGAAAAAAGTAAGAATCGGATCTAAGGTATTCATCAGAAGATCGAATGATGTAATCCCTGAAATCCTAGGGGTTGTAGATGAGAATCAAGAAGGAACGAAAGAGATAGAAAAGCCTAGCAAATGCCCATATTGCGGCAGCGAGTTAATTCAAGGCAATGTCCACATAATTTGTCCTAATTCTATTTCATGTAAACCACAACTTCTTGCGAGAATGGAGCATTTCACCTCAAGAAATGCAATGGATATAGAAGGACTTTCTGAAAAAACTATAGCCCAACTAATGGAAGAGTTAGATATAAATGAAGTAGATGATATATATGATCTTAGCTATGACGATTTAATCAATTTAGATAGATTCGGAGATAAGAAAACGAAAAATCTTTTAAATGCCATAGAAGCAAGTAAAAAGGTTGATCTTGATAATTTTATCTATGCAATAGGAATACCAAATGTAGGTGAAAGAACATCTAGAGATTTAGCCAACAAGTTTAAGAGTTTTGATGCTTTAAGACACGCTAGCCTTGAAGAGCTTTCAGATATTGATGATATAGGTGAAATTACAGCACAAAATATAATCGAATACTTTAGAGATCCTAATATTAGCAAATCGATCGATAATTTATTGAAAAAAGGTATAGAAATATCCGAAGTAAAAGCAGATAATAATAGTGATAGCTTAAATGACATGACTTTTGTTATTACTGGAACTATAGATAATTATAAAAGAGATGACATAAAGAAACTTTTGGAAAGTAACGGAGCTAAGGTTACTGGATCAGTTTCAAAGAATACGGATGTTGTTTTAGCTGGTGAAAAATCTGGTTCAAAGAAAGATAAGGCTAAGAATTTAGGAATAGAAATTTATGAGAATGATAAATTATATGATTTCTTGAAAGAATTGGAAGGAATGTAATATGAATACACAAGAAGTAGAAAAAATATACAGGCTTGCTAATCTAAGTTTAGAAGGAAAAGACACTGACTTACTAGCAAATAAGTTCAATACAGTTATAGATTTTATCGAAGATATCTTTACCATTGATACAGATGAAGTTAATATGACTGAACTTATACCAAATCACAAGGCAATCTTTAGGGAAGATGAAGCTAAAGAATCCATAACTAGAGATGAGGCTTTGGCTAACGCTAAAGATACAGAATTTGGTTATTTTAGACTTGATTGGAAATTATAGGAGCTATAATGAATATAGAAAAATTAATCGAAGATTATAAAAACGGAAATCTAAGTGTTGAAGATAATATTTTAACAACCTTAGATAAAATAGAAAACGACGAATTGAATGCTTATATAAGTATTGACCGTGAAGGCTCAATAGAAAGAGCTAAAAAGTTAGATGAAAAACTAAAAAATGGTGATGAGATAGGATCTCTATTTGGAGTGCCTGTAGCAGTTAAGGATAATATATCCTATGACCAAATGAAAATGACCTGTGCTTCCAAAATGCTAGAAAACTTCAAGCCAGTATACAACGCAAGTGTTGTAGAAAATCTATTAAAAGAAGATGCTATTATAGTAGCTAAAACTAACATGGATGAGTTTGCTATGGGCGGTAGGGGCAAGACCTCATACTTTGGACCTACAAAAAATCCTCTTGATAATAAGAGAGTTCCTGGTGGTTCATCGTCAGGATCTGCGGCAGCAGTAGCTAAGGGCGATGTCCTAATAGCTCTTGGAACAGATACAGGTGGGTCTGTAAGATGTCCTGCATCATACTGTAATATTCTAGGATACAAACCAACTTATTCAATAATGAGTAGGTATGGTGTAGTTTCTATGGCAAACACCCTAGATCAAGTATCTTTATTCTCTAAAAATATCGAAGATATGCGAGTATTGGCTAATACAACTGCATCCCATGATCCAAAAGATATGACTTCGAATTTAGAAAAATATGAGTACGCATACGAAGATTATGACTTTAAAGGCAAAAAGATTGGATTTATAAAGACCGAGTCAAGCCTTTATGAAGGCATTGAAGAAGAAGTAAAAAAAGATTACCAAAAAGCTTTGGATATTTTACAGTCTTTAGGAGCTGAACTTTTCCCTATAGATTTGGAGTATGCTAAATATGCAAATCCAGTATATAACGTTGTAATGAGCTCTGAAGTATCCTCAAATATGAGTAGGTTTGATGGTGTAAGATTTGGTTACCAGGCAGATGATTACGAAAGTGTAGAAGAGCTTTTCGTAAAAAGCAGATCTGAGGGCCTAGGGGAAGAGGTTCAAAGAAGAATCGCTCTTGGAACTATGTATTTATCAGCAAATGATAATCAAAAAATTTATAAGCAAGGACTTAAATTGAGAAGTCTTATTAAAAACGAATTAGAAGAAATATTCGAAGAAATTGACTTATTGATAACACCAACTACAACGAATCTACCACCATACTTGACAGATGATGAGCATGACCCTTTAAGTGATTTTAGAGCAGATGGTTTCAATGTAATTGTAAACCTTGCTGGGATGTGTGGTCTTTCCCTACCAATTAGAGAGGGAATATCTGGATCAGTACAATTTATAGCAAATAGATTTGAAGATAACAAGTTAATCAATGCAGGCGAGAAATTTTTAAGGAGTATAAATGAAAACTAAAACAATTATTGGATTAGAAATTCACGTGGAGCTAGCCACTGAGACGAAGATGTTTTGCTCCTGTAAAAACGAGTTCGGACAAGTGCCTAATACAAATGTATGTCCAATATGTCTAGGACATCCAGGAACTCTTCCTCAAATGAATGAAAGGGCAGTTGAGTTTGCTGTTATGGCTGGTCTTGCCTTTAACTGTGACATAAGACGTGACCAAAAGATGGACAGGAAAAAGTATTTCTATCCAGACCTTGTAAAGGGATATCAAATAACTCAATTTGATAAGCCTTATGCAACAAATGGTTACCTAACTTTAGAGTCAGGTAAAAAAATTAGAATTGCAGAAATTCATATGGAAGAAGATACAGGTAAGTCAAATCACGATGAAAATAATGCTACCCTTATGGACTACAACAGAGCAGGTGTCCCACTAATTGAAATAGTTAGTGAACCAGATATGTCTTCACCAGATGAAGCTAGGGAGTATGTCGAAACTCTTGCTTCTACCTTAAGATTTTTAGGAGTATCAGACTGTATCATGGCTCAAGGTTCTATGCGTGTTGATGTTAATATCAATATCGAAAACTTAGAAAATGGACAAAGGACTGCCATAGCTGAGATTAAGAACATCAACTCTATCAAGGCTATAGAAAACGCTCTAGCTTTTGAGGAAAAAAGACAAATCGCCCTTCTTGAAGAAGGAGAAGTTGGAGTGAAAGAAACAAGAAGATGGGATGATGAATTATCAGAAACAGTTCATATGAGAAATAAAGAAGTTGGGAACGACTATAGATTCTCCGCAGAAGGTGACATTCCTCTAATTGAGCTTTCTGACGATTTCATAAACCACATTAAAGAAAATCTACCAGAATTGCCAGGTCAAAAAGAAGCGAGATATATCAAGGAACTTTCGCTTAGCAAGTATGACGCGAATTTATTAGCTAATGATAGAGAACTTGCTGACCTATTTGAAAAAACCAATTCTATAGTCAATGATCCTAATACATGTGCAAACTGGATTCTATCAGAGTTATCCAGAAGATTAAACGAGTTTGAAGAAAGTCCTTCAGAGATGAAACTTTCAGTTGAAAACTTTTCTAAGCTAATTCTTTTGGCAAAGGAAAATAAGGTAAATAATAATGTTGCCAAAAAGATTCTAAGGGAAATCTACGAATCTAACGAAGACCCAGAAAAATTAGCTGAAGAAAGAAACTTACTTCAAATATCAGATACATCCTTCCTAGAAGAAGTAGTAGATGAGGTTTTAAATGAAAATCCTGATTCCGTAGAAGCCATTAGGGGAGGAAAGGATAGAGCTTTCGGCTTCTTAGTTGGACAAGCAATGAAGAAAACTAAGGGAAAAGGAAACCCTCAAGAAATCAATAAACTACTAAGAGAAAAGATAGGAGAATAAAGCTAATATACCATAGGAGAGCTTGCTATATAGTAAGCTCTAATCCTTATGGGTTGATTCAAGTTAGCTCTTTTATAGAATGAATATATTAATTAAAAATACACAGCTTCTTACAATGGAAGATGAAGAAATAAAAACCGCGAATATTTATATAGAAGATGATAAGATTTCCTATATAGGAAGTAGGGAAGATTTTAAAAGTGATAGGGTTATAGATGGAAAAAACTTTCTAACAATGCCTGGATTTGTGAATGCTCATACTCATGTTGCTATGACACTTTTTAGAAACTATGGTCCCGAGACAGATTTGATGACTTGGCTTAACGATTACATATGGCCACTTGAAGATAAGCTTAAGGCAGAGGATGTCTATTATGGATCAAAACTTGCTCTCTTAGAGATGATTAAGGCAGGGACAACTAGCTTTGCAGATATGTATTTTTTCTGCGAGGAAACGGCAAAAGCTTGCAAGGAAATGAATATTAGGTCGCAAATTTCTAGAGGTTTGGCGATTCCAGATCATGATTTTTCAAAAATCAAGGAAAATATAGATCTAGCTAATAAATATAGAGAAGATAAGCTTATAGATATAGGACTAGGTCCTCATGCAGTTTATACTTCTGATCTAGATTATTTAAAAAAAATATCAGACTATGCCCAAGAATACAAACTGCCTATTCATATACACTTATCTGAAACTGAGAAGGAAAATGAAGATTGCTATAAAAAATACAATATGAGTCCAACCGAGCTTTTTGATAAGGCTGGCATATTTAAAAACAAAACAATAGCTGCTCACGGAGTATATCTATCCGATAATGATTTGGACATTATAAAAGAAAATAATGTAAGCATAGTTCACAATCCAAGCTCTAATTTAAAATTATCATCAGGATTTTTGGACCTAGCTAGGTTAATTGATAAGGGAATTAATGTATGTTTAGGTACTGATTCAGCTTCAAGTAACAATAAGCTCTCAATTCTAAGAGAGATGGAAGTATCAATGCTTGTCTCAAAACTTTATTCAAGTAGACCGATAAGTTACATAGAAATGCTACAGATGGCAACGGTTAATGGGGCAAAGGCCTTAGGGTTTGATAAAGTAGGAATGATTAAAGAATCCTATAAGGCTGATCTAATAATGATAGATATTAATAACGAAAACCATAAGCCATACAATGACATCCTATCGTCCTTGTGCTTTTCTACCTATGAGTCCGATATCAAAAATGTTATTATAGATGGTGAAATTGTATACAAAGATGGTAAGTTTAGTAATGTCGACAGGGAAAATATAATTACAATGACTGAAAGTCAATTCGAAGATCTTAAGGCTAGATAATGCTTGGAATAGACTTAGTTAGTATAAATAAATTTAAGGAAAAATCTAATATATTAAAAATATTTACAGAAGAAGAATTAGATCATGCAAGCCAAAGTAAAAATTTTGATATGAGTCTTTCTGGAATATTTGCGGCAAAAGAAGCCACTATTAAGGCTTATGGTTTTAATCTATCTTATATTATAAATAGGAGAATCGAAATAAGATACATGGATAGAAAGCCACGTGTTCTCTTAGATGGATTTCTCTTAACGGATAATATAAGCATAAGCCATGATGGGGACTATGCTCTTGCTGTATGTGAGTCAAACTTAGAAAATGTTTATGTAGATGATTATTTCAAAAAAATATTTCCTAAAAGAAAGAAGGATACTCACAAGGGAGATTACGGCAAAATCGCTATACTAGGTGGAAGTTCTGGTATGAGTGGTTCTGTATATCTTTCTTCCATGGCTGCCCTAAGAACTGGTGCTGAACTAGTATATAATATCGTTCCTAAGTCTATTAGCAATATTCTTCAAATAAAAACTAATGAGCAGATAATTTTGCCACTAGACTCTTTTAATATTATTAACAACGAAGAGAATCTAAGAAAAATAAATTATTATATAAGAGATAAGGATATATTAGCTATAGGGCCGGGGATGGGTCAAGATGATTCATTAAATTCATTAATTAATAGCATATTTAAAGACTTTAGTGGTAAAATACTTATAGACGCAGATGGATTAAATGCTATTAGTAGCGATATCAAGATATTAAAAAACCACAAAAACCTTGTATTAACGCCTCATCTTATGGAGTTCTCTAGACTTACGAAATTAAGCCTTGATCAAATTAATTCTGATAGAATAGGTCTTGCTAAAAAATTTGCTAGGGATAAGGGAGTAATTCTTGTATTAAAATCTGAGGAAACAATAGTTACTGATGGATTTAGGATCTATATAAATAAAATCGGAAATCCTGGAATGGCTACTGCAGGAAGTGGGGATGTATTATCTGGAGTAATTTCTGCTTTATTACATAGGTTGGATAACTACGAGGCGGCTTGTCTTGGTGTCTACATTCACTCGTTAGCAGGAGATCTTGCATCAAAAGACTTATGCGAAGATTCAATAATAGCATCTGACATAGTCAAATATATTCCAGGTGCTATGAAATTATTGGGGTAGGAATGTTTACTAATTATATTGAAGTTGATATAGATAAAATACAGAGAAATATCGAAAATATAAAAAAAATATCTAAAAATAAAAATATCTGTGCTGTAGTTAAAGCAAATGCTTATGGATTGGGAGCAACTGTTATTGCTAAATACATAGAAAACCAAGTATCATATTTTGCTGTTGCTAATTACCTTGAAGCTAAAAACCTAAGAGTTTCTGGCATCACAAAGCCTATAATTATATTGGGTTTTGTCAGCGTTGAAGAAGCAAATGAATGCGTGGATTATGACATTGAAATTCCAATTTATGACTTATCCTATGCGGAAAGGATAAATAAGAGTATAGTTGGGGATTTAAAGGTTCACATAGCCTTAGATACCGGCCATTCCCGCCTAGGATTTAGAGAATTTGAATTTGATAGAATTATTAAGCTAAAACAGCTAGAAAAATTAAAAATAAAGGGAGCTTTCAGCCACTTTTCTACAGCCGATGAAGAAGATAAGACTTTCACCCAAGAGCAATATGAAAAGTTCGAAAGAATAAGAAAGAAGCTAGATGATCAATTTAATATTGAGATATTTCATATAGCAAATTCAGCAGCATCTATTTATCATGATCTTATCTCTGATATGGATAGGATTGGAATTGCTATGTATGGTATCTACCCTTCCGATTATTTGAGAGAAAGAAAAGATATTAGACTTGAACAGGCTTTTTCATTAAAAAGTAGGGTATCTTTCGTAAAGGAGATTAACGAAGGTGACTCAGTTAGTTATGGCAGGACTTTCAAAGCGAAAAGTAGAATGAAGATTGCGACAATTCCTATAGGCTATGCTGATGGATATTTTAGAGCTTTTTCCAATATTGGGGAAGTACTAATAAATGGTAAGATTGCCAAAGTCTGTGGTAGGGTCTGTATGGATCAGACCATGGTCGATGTAAGCGATATCGACTGTAAAATAGAAGATGAGGTGATACTATACCCAGACATTTACGAAGAAGCTAATAAGATTGGAACAATACCTTATGAATTAATGACATCATTAGATATGAGATTAACTAGAGTTTATGTAAAAGATGGAAGTATTGTTCATATAGATAATTATTTAGGAGAACTCTATGAAAATTAAAAGAGGTGATCTTTTTTATGCTGACTTATCTCCTGTTGTAGGAAGTGAGCAGGGAGGTGTGAGGCCCGTTATTGTTGTACAAAATAATGTAGGTAATAAATATTCACCAACTATTATAGTTGCTCCCGTTACTAGTCAGCTTAATAAGGCCAAGCTTCCCACCCATGTTAGACTAAAGGGTAACGAGTTCGGACTTCCCAAAAATAGTGTAGCATTGATGGAGCAGCTTAGAACAATTGATAAGAAAAGATTAAGAGAGAAAATAGGTAGCTTTAATCACGATATAATGCTAAAAATAGATGAAGCAATGGCTATATCATTGGATTTATTAGATAACTAAACTTATTTAATACATAAAAGAGCTGTTTAAGAAGGAAAATTTTTCTTATTTATTAGAAGCAAATTTCTTTCTTACTAACAGCTCTGTTTAAATACAATATTTACTTATCTTCGACAATCATTCTCGCCAAAACATCAGGATTACCACAACCTGTTGTGAGGACTAAGTCGTCTTTTTTAATTTCCTTATAAATATAATCCCTACAATCTTCAAACTCACCAATATACTTTGCATTTATTCCTTTTTTCACCAAAGCATCAACAACATCTTTTGAATGAATACTTGGATCAAACTTTTCTCTTGCAGCATAAATATCGGTTATAATTACTTCATCACTAGAATCGAAACAAGTCAAGAAGTCGTCAAACAATGCCTTGGTTCTGCTGTAGGTGTGAGGTTGCCATACGCAAATAAGACGTCCCTTAGTATGTTCTTTTAAGGCGTCTAGGGTAACTTTAATCTCTGATGGATGGTGGCCGTAATCGGTCATTATCGTCGCATCATCAACTTCACCTATGATTTGCATTCTTCTATCGAGCCCTTCGTACTTAAGGATATTTTTTCTAATAGTTTCAACATCTATACCATTTTCATATGTGGCGATGATTGAAGCCATAGCATTATTGATATTATGTCTTCCTATAACACCTAATTCGAAATGTTCAACGTCACCATTTCTCATTCTTAAGTCAAAGTTTGGTCTACCGATTTCGTCAAACTTTATATTGAAAGCACAATAATCAGCTTCTTCGTTTTCTTGTGCATAAGTTATTAACTTTCCCTTTATGGAATCAAAAATCAACCTATTGTTTTCTTCATTTAAGTTTGTAATAGTCATTGAGTTTTCATCTTGGTTAGATAGGTACTCTCTAAATGTATCTACAATATCGGCTAGGTCCTTGTAATAGTCTAGGTGGTCTTCGTCAATATTTAATACTATTAATGTTTGTGGATAGTAATATCTAATATTTCCCTTATATTCACAAGCCTCAGTTACTAAGTATTCTTCACTACCAACCCTAACATTACCCTTCATTTCATCTAATTCACCACCTAGCAGGATAGTAGCGTCTTTATCAGAGTGCATTAAAATCTTAGAAATCATAGAAGTTGTGGTAGACTTACCGTGAGATCCAGATACTGCAATAGAATTTTTATAATTTCTCATCAATGCCCCAAGAAATACACCTCTTGTTACAACTGGAACATTAAGCTTTTTTGCAGCTATTAATTCTTCGTTATCATCTAAGATAGCGTCCGTATATATTACTAGGTCAGGATTTGTTATATTTTCTTTCTTTTGTCCTATTGATATCTTAACTCCAAGCTCTCTTAGATGATTGATAATTTTACTATCTGACCTATCAGAACCAGAAACCTCATAACCTTTAGCCAAAAGCAATTGAGCTAGTCCACTCATTGATATGCCGCCAACTCCAATAAAATGAATGTATTTATAATCATGTCTATCTAAATCAAATTTAAACATATATTCTCCTTAGTTATTATCTATACCGTATGGGTGTTTTTATTATACCATATTTATATAATAAAGTGAGTCAAGTGATATTAATAATTGATTAGAACTTAGCTAAAAGTATATTAATATCAAAGGAGAGAATATGAAATATGTAATAGGAAATGACCATGGAGGTCTTGATTTAGAAGAAGTAGTAAAGGATGAATTAGAAAAGCTTGGGCATGAGGTTTATCATGTAGGAGCTTATGATAGTGAGTCTGTAGATTATAGCGATTATGCAAAAAAGGCTTGTACAGAGGTGATTGAAGGAAGAGCTGATTTTGCTATCTTAATTTGTGGCACTGGACTTGGTATGAGTATTTCAGCAAATAAGATTCAGGGTATTAGGGCAGCGTGCGTTTCTGAACCTTACTCAGCAAGGATGAGTAGGGCTCATAATAATGCTAATACCCTATGTATGGGAGCTCGCGTTATAGGCTCTGAAACATGTAGAATGATTGTAGATGAATTTGTCAATACTAAATTTGAAGGTGGAAGACATCAAAGAAGAGTAGATAAAATTATGGATATAGAAAAATCCAATAAAGCTTAGGAGTCTTGTTTTAAATTTTCATAAAAAATGTTATTATATAAGTGAGAATATTTTAAAGGAGATAAATTTGAGTATACCTACACCACACATATCAGCAACAAGTGCTGATCAAATTGCAAAGACAGTTTTGATGCCAGGAGATCCTCTTAGAGCAAAATATATTGCGGATAATTTCTTAACGGATGTTACTCAGTTTAATGAAACTCGAGGAATGCTTGGATATACAGGTTACTATAAGGGAAAAAGAGTTTCTGTTATGGGAAGTGGAATGGGAATTCCATCATCAATGATTTATTACAACGAATTATTTCAATTCTATGACGTAGATACTATTATTAGAGTAGGAACAGCAGGTTCTATGCAAAAAGATGTGAAACTACACGATATTGTAATTGCATCATCAGCATGTTCTGAATCATCTATCAACGATAATTTATTTGGGAATATACATTTTTCATCAACACCAGATTTCGAATTATTATTACAAGCCTACGAAAAATCAAATGAATTAGGCTATACTACCCACTGTGGACAAGTCCATTCATCAGATCAATTTTACAATGATATGCCTAAAGAAGTTTTTGAGAACCTACAGAAATATGGCGTTTTATGTGTAGAAATGGAATCATATGGTCTATTTATGGCCGCTAGGAGACATGGCAAGAGAGGCCTTGGAATATTTACAATTAGTGATTCTCTGGTTGAAAACGTAGCTGATAGTGCTGAAAATAGACAAACATCGTACACAAATATGATGGAACTTGCTCTTGAAGTTGCACCGGAATAATATATGTTGAAAGTATTAATAATGGCAGCAGGTGAAGGAACTAGGATGAAATCATCTACCAGCAAGGTCCTTCACAAGTTACTTAATAAAGAAATAATTAGATATGTTTATGAAGCAAGTAAGTTAGAAAATTCTGAAACTATTATTATATCAGGAAAGAATAAAGAAGCAATAAGTGAAATGTTCGATTCTTGTAAGATAATAGAGCAGAAAATCGGTCCAGAATTCCCTTATGGAACTGGCTATGCTGTAAGCTTATGTAGTGACTATATAGAGGATAATGATGAGGTGCTTGTATTAAATGGTGATATACCACTTATAACTAAGGAGGCACTTGAAGAATTCGTTGATAGACACATAGGAAATAAGTCAAGTGTATCTGTCTTATCTACTAAAATAAATGATCCAACTGGATATGGAAGAATAATAAGGGATGAAAACGGAAATTTCTTACAAATCACGGAGCACAGGGATCTTAAAGATGATCAATTAGACATTAACGAAATAAATACAGGTATTTATATCTTTAATGGAGTCTCTCTTAAAAATGCCCTAAAAGAAATAAATACAGATAATGACCAAAACGAATTATACTTAACCGATTGCATTGAAATTCTTAATAACAAAAATGAAAAATCAATGGCATTTATTAATGAAGAAGCTGACTTATTCTATGGAATAAATAATAAAAAGGAGCTTGCAGAAGCTGGTAGAATTCTTAGACAAAGAATTAACGATGGATATATGCTTGATGGAGTAATAATTGAAACGCCAGAAACAGTTACAATTGAACCTGGAGTAAAAATTGGTCAAGACACTGTGATATCAGGAAATGTTAAAATCCTAGGTAGTACAGAGATCGGATCTAATTGTGTTATTGAGGGCTCTTCTAGAATTGAAGATTCGAAAATTTACGATAATGTGAGAATAGACAATTCTGTAATAGAAAAATCTATCATGGAAGAATCTAGTAATATTGGACCTTTTTCACATCTTAGACCAAAGGCACATTTGGGTAAAAATGTTCACATCGGCAATTTTGTAGAGGTTAAAAATGCCAGTATGGGTGATGGTTGTAAGGCTGGTCATTTGGCTTATATAGGAGATTGTGATTTAGGTAAAGATATTAATGTTGGTTGTGGCGTGATTTTTGTTAATTATGATGGTAAATTTAAACATAGGTCTGTAGTTGGAGATGGTGCTTTTATAGGGTCAAATTCTAATATAGTAGCACCAGTAAACATTGCTTCTGAGGGATATGTAGCAGCAGGATCTACTATTACTAAAGATATTGATAAGGGAGAGTTATCAATAGAGAGAGCAGAGCAAAAAAATATTGCAGGCTACGTAGATAAAAAGAAAAAAAGAGATCAAGAAAAATTAAAGGAGAGAAAATGACATCAAACTGTAATAGAGGCTCATATATTCAAAGAGGGGAATTGAAGCTTTTAACAGGAAACTCTAATAGGAAACTTGCTGAAAGTGTTGCTAAGCATCTAGGAGTTGAACTAACTGAAGCAGATATTGAGAAATTTAAAGATGGAGAAATATCTATCAAAATAAATGAATCAATAAGAGGTAAAGATGTGTTTATAATGCAACCAACATCTAATCCAACAAATGATAATTTGATGGAATTACTTATTATGATTGATGCTTGTAGAAGAGCATCAGCAGGATACGTAAATGCGATAATTCCTTATTACGGATATGCTAGACAGGATAGAAAGACTAGAGGTCGTGAGCCAATTACTGCGAAGCTTGTAGCAAATCTGCTTACAGTAGCAGGAGCTGATAGGGTTATAACAATGGATCTTCACGCTGGACAAATCCAAGGATATTTTGATATACCTGTCGACCATTTTTCTGCTATAAGACATCTTTCAACTCATTTTAAGGATTTTGCTTATGATAGACCAGATGAATTTGTAGTAGTAAGCCCTGACTTAGGTGGAGTTAGAAGAGCAAGAGAGTTTGCAGACTATCTAAAGCTTCCTATAGCTATAATTGAAAAAAGAAGACCAAAACCAAATGTTTCTGAAGTTATGTCTGTGATTGGAGACTTTAAGGGTAAACATGCAATAATTGTTGATGATATGATTGACACTGCAGGGACAATTACTAACGCAGGTGACTTTTTAATTAACAGTGGTGCTAAAGATGTATATCTTGTTGCGACTCATGGTGTCTTTAGTGGAGATGCAATTGATAAAATAAATAAATCAAATGTGAAAGAAGTAGTAATAACTGATACCATAGCCCTAGACGAAAATAAGAAAATCGACAAGATAACTCAAATGTCTATAGCTCCTTTATTATCTGAAGCAATTCACAGAATTAATACTTATGAATCAATAAGTGGACTATTCGTGGATGGTAGATAATGTATTATATCGTAGGATTAGGTAATCCTGGATTAAAATACGAAAATACAAGACATAATGTTGGGTTTTTGACAATTGATTATCTTGCAAGGAAACATAATATAGATGTCAGAAAATCTAAATTCAAATCACTCTATGGTCAGGGAACAATTTCTGGCCATAAAGTCATGCTCGTAAAACCACAAACATACATGAATAATTCAGGAGAAGCAGTAAGGGACTTAAAGAATTTCTACAAATTTGATACTGACAAATTAATCGTAATTTACGACGATATAGATATAGATTTTGGAAGTATAAGGATAAGAAAAAAAGGATCAGCTGGGACTCATAACGGAATGAAATCCATTATTTATCAAATTCAAGATGACTCTTTCCCAAGGATAAAGATAGCAGTAGGAAAGAAACCAGAATATATGGATTTGGCAAACTTTGTCCTAAGTGGATTTAGCGAAAAAGAAGCAGAAATAATACGAAATGAAATTGATATAGCGAGCAAGTCTATCGAAACTATAATAGAAGAAAATATTGATAAGTCAATGAATCTGTACAATTCTGTTAGATTAGTGGAAGATATTGATGAATAAATTATTAGAAAATATCAACTCTTTAGAGCAAGTTAAGCAAATAGAAAATAATATAGATGATTATTCACCTATATATTTATCAGGACTAACTGACGGTTTCAAGCCTCACTTAGTCCTTGCTTTGTTTGAAAAGTTTAAAGAAAGCCTAGTAATAATTGCAGAAAATGAAAAAAAGGCTGAGATTTATCTCGATAGTATAAACGGAATTATAGAAAATAAGGCATATTTGTTCCCTAGTTTGGATATTAATTTTTATAATATTAAGTCAATAGATAATAGAAAGCTTTCTCAAAGGATGGAAGTTCTAACGAAGCTTGCTAAGGGAGAAAACTTTATAGTCATAACTACACTAAAGGCTATGACAAATAAACTGACCACTTTAGATAGATTTAACAAGTCTTTTGTTAAAATAAAAGATGAAGATATTATTGACGTTAATAACTTCATAGAAAATCTTATAAATCTTAACTATACAGCTAATTCTCTTGTAGAGAATAAGGGAGACTTCGCTAAGAGAGGTTCTATTATAGATTTCTGGCCAGTTTCATACAACAATCCAGTTAGAATTGAACTATTCGATGACGAGGTAGACTCCATCAGATTATTTGATAAGGACAGTCAAAGAACAATAGAAAAGATTTCTGAGTCTGAAATTAGCCCTGTTACTGAACTTATATATTCAAAAGACGATTATGATAAGGTGATAAAAAATATTAACAGGGAAATAATGTCTTTAGATAATGATTCAAAGGAAATAAATCGACAGAAGCTCATAGATAAATATAAACAAATTACAGCTTTTATTGAAGAGAGTATGTTTGTTAGTAATATTGACCTTGTAAATCCCTATAGAAAGGATGACTATTCTAGTTTCTTAGATTATATCCCAAAGAGTGGTCTGATATTTTTTGATGATGTTGCTAGAGTTATAGAAGACTATGATAACTTTTACGAAAATTTCCTCGAAGACTTGAGTCTACAAATGGAGAATGATGAGGTTTTCAAATCTTTTGAGCATTCAAGAATACTGATTGATGATATTTATGAACAAATAGATAAGTTTAGAATAATAAACCTAACATCTATTCTAAAAAAATCAAAGCTCTTTAATCCTAGAAAAATTATAGAGATAAAAACAATAGAATCAGAAAATTTCAATCGACGAGTAGATTATTTCATAGATAGGACAATAGAACTTGCTAATAGCGACAAAAAGGTATTAATACTTGAAGGTAATGAAAAAACTGCTTTTCAGCTGATAGATGCGTATTTAGAAAAAGATTTTACGCAAGTTTCAAAAATTGGCATAGGTGAAAGTTTCGAGAAAATCCCTATACAAATCGCAAATGCTACAAGTAGTAGCGGATATTATATTTATGATCTAGACTTTTATGTTTTTACCCATAAGGAAATTTATGGTAGTGAAAGAAAGGCTCGAAAGAAAAAATCAAAGAACAAGACCTCGTCTAGAGATATTATCAATTATTCCGACCTTGATATTGGAGATTATGTAGTTCATGAAAATAGCGGTATCGGTATATATAAGGGTCTTGAAAAAATTGAAGTAAATAATATTGAAAAAGACTTTATAGTCATCGAATATCGAGGAACAGATAAACTCTTCGTACCAGTAGATCAGATGAATCTAATAAGTAAATATATAGGAAGTAGAGGGGAAAGCCCAAAACTTTCGTCTTTGGGGACTCAAACCTGGCAAAAGGCTAAAGCAAGAGCCAAAAAGGCTGTTGATGAAATAGCAGATGATTTGGTTGAATTGTATGCTAAAAGATCTAAAATTAAGGGGCATGCTTTCTCAAAAGATACTACTTGGCAAAATGAGTTTGAAAATTCTTTCCCTTATGAGGAAACCTATTCTCAAATAAGATCCATAGAAGAGATAAAAAATGATATGGAATCTGATAAACCAATGGATAGACTCCTTTGTGGTGATGTGGGATTCGGTAAGACAGAAGTTGCTATAAGAGCAGCCTTTAAGGCAATTATGGATGGATATCAAGTAGCATTTCTAGTTCCAACAACAATTCTTGCGAATCAGCACTATGAGACCATAAAAAGACGCTTTGATAAGTTTCCTGTCAATGTTCAAGTGATTTCAAGATTTAATCCTGGTTCAAAAAATAAACTAATAATTAAGGATCTGAAAGCAGGAAAGGTTGATTTAATTATTGGAACTCACAGATTACTATCAAAAGATGTAGGATATAAAAATCTTGGCCTATTGATTATAGATGAAGAGCAAAGATTTGGTGTTAAGCATAAAGAGAAATTAAAAGAATTAAAATCATCCCTTGATGTCTTGACCTTGTCAGCAACTCCGATACCAAGAACCCTTCAGATGTCCTTATCAGGAATCCGCGATCTATCTACTTTAGATGAAGCTCCTGAAGAAAGGATGCCTGTAAATACCTATGTACTTGAATATGATAATGGTATTATTAAACAAGCTATAGAAAGAGAGCTAAATAGAAATGGTCAAGTCTATTTTGTCTATAACAGAGTTAATGATATAGAAAAACTCTACAATCATCTAATAGAACTTGTTCCTGATGCAAATATAGCGATAATTCACGGGAGAATCAGTCCGAAGCAGATTGAAAAAACAATGCTTGAATTCATAGATGGTGAGATAGATATTCTCCTATCGACAACTATCATTGAAACCGGGATGGATATATCAAATGTAAATACCATAATAATCTATGACTCTGATATGATGGGACTTGGACAACTATATCAGCTTAAAGGAAGAATCGGGCGAGGAAATAGATCCTCCTACGCATATTTTACTTATAGGACTGGAAAAATATTATCAGAGATTAGTGAAAAAAGATTAAAATCTATAAGAGACTTTTCAGATTTTGGTTCAGGCTATAAAATAGCTATGAAAGACCTAGAATTAAGAGGAGCAGGAAATCTTTTGGGAGAAAGCCAATCAGGACATGTCGAAGCAATAGGATATGATCTCTATGTTAAATTCCTTCAAGAAGCAGTAGAAAAAGCTAGTGGTAAGGAAGTAGAAATCAAAGATAAATCTGATGTATATATCGATATAAAGGTCGATGGATATATTCCTAACTTTTATATTGAAGACCAAGCACAAAAGATTGAGATTTATAATAGAATTGCAAGAATTCAAAATCAAGAAGACTATGATGAATTAGTCGCTGATTTAATAGATGTATATGGCGATATACCTATAATGGTAGATAATTTAATGTACATTTCATTGATAAAATCTATGGCGGATGAATTATTATTTAGTGAAATTAGAGAAAAAAGCGGTAATGTAAACATATATTTCGAAAATAAGGATGCATTTAGTTTTGAGGAATTGGCAGAGATTAATCAATCATTTGAAAGAGATATGTCTCTTGATTTATCGACTAATCCAGCGTTTAAAATTCCAGTATCTAGAAACAAACTCTTAGATACCTATGAACTATTAAAAACAATCGAAAAAGTAAGGAGTAAAAATGAAAAATAAAATTATACCAGTGATGTTAATGGCTTCTTTGTTATTTGCAGGATGTAATCAAAATAAAGATGCAGGAGAAGGTGCGAACAATAAAACAGAACAAACAGAGGAAGTAAAAGATAAGAAAACAGAAAAACTCGATGATAAAACTGTAGCTATAGTCGATGGAGAAAAGATTAGTAAGGATGATTATAAGGACGAGCTAAGCTTCTATGCATCAATGCTGGCTAGCCAACAACAACTCAAAAACTCTATCGTAACTATGATGGTACAAGATAAATTAATTGCAAATGACATCAAGAAAAATGATATTAAAATAGATGATAAAGAAGTAGATGATGCTTTGATGCAATCTGTACAAAATTTTGGTGGTCAAGAACAATTCGATAAGACACTAGATGATTACAATATGAGTTTAGATAAATTCAAAGAAACTCTCAAAAAGGACCTAATGTATAAAAAACATAGGGAATGGTTCGACTCTAACAATGAAGTTACAGAAGATGAAATCAAAAAATATTTCGAAGATAACAAAGATGAATTTGTAAAGGTTGACGCATCTCACATCTTAGTTCAAGATGAAGAAACTGCTAAAGAAGTAAAAGAAAAAATTGATAACGGAGAAGATTTTGCTAAGCTTGCAGAGGAATACTCAACTGACACTGCTAGTGCTAAAAACGGTGGAGCTGTAGGTGCCTTCTCCAAAGGTCAAATGGTTAAGGAATTTGAAGATGCTGCTTTTTCTATGAAAGAAGGGGAAGTTTCTGATCCAGTTAAGTCACAATTCGGATATCATATAATTAAGGTTAACAAAATAACAGATTCTTTCGAAGATTCTAAAGAAGAAATCACTAAGAAAATCAAAGATCAAAAATATGCAGATTACATTAAGAAATTGCATGATGATGCAAATGTAGTTACTGAAAATGCAAGTGAAAAAGACGCTAGTGATGATGTAAAAGGATCAGAAACTGAAGTAAAGACAGAAAAAGAAGAAGATACTACTGATAAAGAGGAAAAAGTAGAAGATTCTAAAGATGAAGCAAACAATAAAGAATCTGAAGACGAAAACAAGTAAGATTTTACTAACAGCGTTTTTGTTATTTGCCACACTTACTTCATGTAATAGTAAGGATAGAACTACTAGCAACATCATAGCAAGTGTTGATGGAAAGACCATTTCGAGTGATTTATATTCAAAAGAATTAAGATTTTATCAGGCCTATTATAGCAAGGTCTACGGTGAATCTTACTTAGAAAATAAGAGCAAAAACGGGAAGACTAATGATCAAATACTAAGAGATGAACTTGTTGACTCTATGATTAAAGATCAAGTTATGAAAAAAGATTTAGAGTCTAATAATATTAAATTAGATGATAATGGATCAAATAGTTTAAAGAATAATCTTTCAGATAAACTAAATGGTGAGGATTCACTTAAGGCAAATATCCTCGCCTTAGGGTTTAATGAAAACTCTATTAATGATATCTTATATAATGATTCTATAAGGAAGGCTCATTTTGATCTCTACCTTAAGAAGAACAAGGTTCAAGATAAAGATGTAGTTGATTTTTATAACAAAGATAAGAATCTTCATAGGCTATACAAGTATAACGTCTTGGTATTCGATGATGAGAATGTCGCTAAAAATATCAAAGATAAAATTACAGATGCAAAAAGTTTTAAATCATTCCTTAATAAAAACGCAAGGAACTACTCAATTATAAATTCCGATTTCGTTTATATAAACGATCAACTACTATTGGAATCTAAGGTTAAGGAAAAAGATGAGATAAGCAATATATTTGAGCATAAAGGAAAGTATTGTATACTTATGATAAATTCATATAATGAAAATGAAAATGATCTATTACTCAAAGCAAAGGATATTTATATAAAAAATTCCTACTACGACTACCTCAACAGGCTTATAAAAGAAAGTAAGATTAAGGTTTTTGTGTAGGAAAGGCTTGAAATTAGTTTATTTCTTATGTATAATCTATCTTAGAGTTAAACAGAATTATATTGATTTATAGGAGGAAATATGAATAAATCAGAATTATTAATTAATATTTCAGAAAAAAGTGGTCTTAAAAAAAGCGAAGCAGAAAAAGCATTAAATGCATTTCTTGAAACAGTAACTGAGTCACTAGTAGAAGGTGATAAGGTTCAACTTGTTGGTTTTGGAACTTTCGAAGTAAGAGATAGAAAAGCTAGAGAAGGAAGAAACCCAAGAAAACCTGAAGAAGTTATTCAAATCCCAGCTTCTAAAGCTCCAGTGTTCAAAGCTGGTAAAACACTTAAAGAAGCAGTTAATAAATAATAAAGCAACTAAAAACCGGTCTTGAAATAAAGAACCGGTTTTTAGTTATTTAACTTCTTTATAGTGAACTTTTAAATCTATACTTGTATCAATTGTAATTGTATTGAAATCAGTATAGTATACCATTCCTGGTTTTGCACCCTTAGCTTTATTTACATTCTTCTTTTGAGTATAATCTATATCTACTTTATTACCTCTAGAAACTGACGAATTTATTGCGGCAAGATAAGCTGCTATCTTTATGTCATCTTCATCTATATTGTCATTTCTTAATACAACATGGCTTCCTGGAAGGTCCTTAATGTGAAACCAAAAATCATCTTTGTTGGCAAGCTTTAGAGTAATATAATCATTTTGCTTACTATTTTTACCTACATATATATCGCTTGAGTTTTTAGTAACATAGTGATATGGTTTTGATTTCTTGGAAGATTTCTTTTTATTCTTAGCTTTTTTCTTAATAATTTTCATTTCCACTAGTTCTTCTCTAATATCTGTTAAATCTTCAATACTATTTGACCTATTTATAAAGTCTTTAGTTTGTTCAAGGTAAGCTAGTAGTTCATTTTGCTTTGGCAGGTCCTTTTTGGCATAATCATAGGAAGCTTTAAGTTTTTTAGACCTAGTATAGTTTGCCTCAACATTTTCCCAGGGAGTTTTTTGTGGATCGAGATTTATTACTGTTTCTTGATTATTCTTATAATAATTTAAAACCTTAACTGATTTGTCTCCTTTATTAATCTTATATACATTAGCAGATAGTAAATCTCCTCTTTTTTTAAACTTATCTATGGAATCTTTCTTATCCAAATTAGAACTAAGAATCTTGACTTTCCTTTTAACTGATTTGATACTAGAATTTAGTTTTTTATTTAAATCGGATTTTTTTTGGTTCAATCTATCATGGGTTTTGTTTGTAGTGAAAAATACCTCTACAGATTCACTCATAGTTTCATTTTCTTCCTTATTAAAGGATAAATGAGTAAAATTAATACAGTGAAAGTCTTTCACTTTTATATTATCTTTGTACACAAAACTAGATAAATTATTATTTCTTATATCATAAGATAATTCGTCCAAAAGTTTATCTAATTTTCTTTTCTCATCTTCGCTTACAAGTCCCCAGTTAATTCTATCATCAATTCCTGCACTAAAAACCAATTCTTTACCTACAGCAGGGGAAAAGCCTGTATAATTTTGATGGAAGATTTTGTAAGGAACTTGCTCATCTGAAAGCCTCTGATCTAGGGTTTTAATATCTAACTTGAAATCATCCTTCATTATATCTTCTTTATCATCTTCAATAAATTCATACTTAAGTGATGGAAATATTTCTCTAACTGATGACATATGACTATTTACTTTTTTTATAGCATCAATTATTTTGTAATTATCATCTACTAAGATTATATTTGAATATTTCCCCATAATTTCTACTATAAGCTTCTTAGATGTATCAAAGCCCATCTCGTCTATTGAAGAGATTGAAAATATAACAACTCTATCTAGTCCTCTTTGGCTTATATCTATGATTTTACCTTGATTTATATGCTTTCTTAGTACCATACAAAAATTAGGTGGGACATCTGGATTTTCATATTTTTTATTTGTAATATTTATTCTAGCTTCATTATTATTCGCACTAAGTAATAATTTGTAGTTTTTACCCATGGAATAAACATTAAATACAATATCGTTTTTAGAAGGTTGAGTAACTTTTTGAATCTTTCCTCCCAATAATTTTTCTCTAAGCTCATTAACTATTTTACGTGTAACTATTCCATCATAGCTCATTTAATCACCTCCTAAGCATTATACAATTATTTTTGTATACTTGAAGTAAGCTGAGGCTAAAAGTAGAATAACTATAATAAGGGGGCAAAATGAAAAAGGGATTTTTATTAGTAATATCTGGTCCATCAGGAGTTGGAAAAGGTACTGTTTTACACGATCTTATGAATACACAAACTAACTTAGTATATTCTGTATCTGCCACAACCAGGAAGAAAAGAGATGGGGAAATAGAGGGAGTAAGTTATTTTTACATAAGCCATGAAGAATTTGAGAAAATGATAGAAGAAGATAAATTCCTTGAATATGCTCACGTTCACAATAACTACTACGGCACTCCCAAAGATTTTGTTGAGAATAAAATCAATGAAGGAAAAATTGTAATATTGGAAATAGATGTACAGGGCGCTATAAATATCAAGAAAAATACTGATAATGGGGTCTTTATTTTTTTGGCACCACCATCACTTACCGAACTTAAAAACAGGATTGTTGGTAGAGGTACAGAAACTGACGAAGACATTAAAATTAGGATGCATAATGCCAGAAAAGAGCTCGAGTATATCAAAGACTATGATTATTTGGTAGTTAACGACCATTTAAATACTGCTATTACATCTGTTAATGAAATTATAAACGCAGAGAAGCACAAGGTTTTTAGGGAAGAAAATTTAGATTTTAAGGAGAATGATAATGAATAATCCATCATTTAAAAAATTAAGCGAAATTAGTCCAAGCAGATATGAAATTTGCATGATGTGTGCCAAAAGAGCAAGAAGGATTGTTAATGGTTCGGCTCCTTTGACAGAAAAAGTAGAGGCTAAGCCAGTAACTCAAGCATTAAATGAAGTTATAGAAGGGAAAGTTAGCAAAAAATGCTAGAAGGCAAAAATATTCTTCTGGGAGTAAGTGGGGGTATTGCAGCATATAAGGTATTAGACCTTTGCTCCAGACTAAAGAAGAAAAATGCTAATCTAAAAATTATAATGACAGAATCTGCAAGTAAATTTGTAAGTCCGATTAGTTTCGAAACTATGGGTAGATGCAAAGTTTATTCAGATTTGTTCGAAGGAAGTCATGAATCAGTTCATCATATAGACCTACCTAAGTGGGCAGATGTTTTTCTCATTGCACCAGCAAGTGCTAATACCATTGCTAAGATGGCTAATGGAATAGCAGATAACTTCTTAACTGCTTCATACCTTGCGTGCGATAAGGATGTAATCATAGCTCCATCTATGAATACCAATATGTTAAAGAATAAAGCTACAGTTAGGAACCTGGATATCCTAAAAAGCTTCGGAGTTAAAATCATTAGGCCGGAAGCTGGAATCCTCGCATGTAATACTGTTGGTGACGGTAGGCTTGAAGAACCAAGTAAGATTGTAGAATATTTAGAGGATTATTTTACGGAGAAAGATCTTAAGGATAAGAAAATAATTATTTCTGCAGGACCAACTGTTGAACTGATTGACTACGTTAGATATATAACCAATAAGTCTAGTGGTAAAATGGGTTATAATATTGCCAATGAAGCAAAAAAAAGAGGTGCAGAAGTTATACTAGTATCAGGTCCTGTAAAACCATTTGAAATTGAAGGAATCACAAGGATAGAAGTCAAGACAAATGAAGAAATGAAAAATACAATAGAGAGATATTTTGATTCATCCGATGCCTTGATTATGTCAGCAGCTCCAGTTGATTATAGGGTTGAGAACCCAAGTGATAGAAAACTTAAGAAAACAGGAAATAATTTAGAACTAGACCTTATTGAAAATCCTGATATAGTTAAGTATTTTGCAAGCAAGAAAAATAAACAAAAAATAATTGGTTTTGCTGCTGAAACTGATGACTTAGTTGAAAATGCTAAAGATAAGTTAAAAAGAAAAAATCTCGACTATATAATTGCCAATGATCTTACTAAATGGGGAGCAGGCTTTAATGTAGATACTAATATTGCAAGTATCATATGTAAAGATAATATCGAAGAATTAGGAATTATGCCTAAGGATGAACTTGCAAATAAGATACTTGATTTATTAAGGTGATGTTTTGTTCGCAAAAGTTATTTTAGATACTAATAGTAGATTTTTAGATAGAAGTTTTACTTATAAAGTTCCTGATAGACTAGTTGATGATATATCTATAGCTAGGAGGGTCCTTGTTCCTTTTGGTGGGGGAAACAAAACTTATGTGGCTTTCATCTATGAGTTAGTAGACGATTTAGATTCAGATATAAACTTTAAAATTAAAGAGATAATAGACCTTATTGATGATAGAAAGCTAATTTCAAATGAACTTATGGATTTAGCTTTTTTTATGTCTAAAAGATATATCTCCCCAATACAAGCAGGTCTAAAGCAAGTTATGCCTCCAACTAAAATCAAGGATATTCATGTTTACTATCAAAATGTTAGTGAACTTTCAAATGACTTTCTTGATTATCTTAAAGAAAAAAGGGAAATTAAAGATATTGCGAGGAAGTTTTCAGACTACAGAGGAAAACTTGATTATTATTTACAAGAAAAAATAGTAAAAGAAACTTTTGATGTCAAATCTAGTCAAAAAATTAGTTATGATGAGTACGCAGATTTAACTAAAATGAATGAAGAAAAAATAAATTCAAGAGCACATAAACAAATTGAAATTGTTAATTATCTTAAAGAAAATGGCATAACAGAAGTTAAAGAGTTACTTGCCAATACAAAAGCGGGTAAATCTAGCCTAAATGCTCTCATTAGTAAAAGTATAATTTCCATAACTAAAAAGGAAAAAGAAAAAGAGATTAGCGATTTATACAGGAAATATAATAAGTTTACCTTAAATGATGAGCAACAAAAAGCTTATGATACTATAAATAATGATAGAAAAGGACACTTCCTTTTATATGGAGTTACTGGTAGCGGCAAGACAGAAATATTCCTACAAATGGTTGAAAAAGTAATAAGTGAAGGAAAAGAGGCAATTATTCTAGTACCAGAAATCTCTCTTACTCCTCAAACAATTGAAAGATTTAAGGGAAGATTTAATGAAAAAATAGCAATTATGCATTCTAGACTCACGCCTAAAGAACGCTTCAATCAATGGAGAATGATAAATAATGGAGAAGTTAAAATTGTAATTGGTGCACGATCTGCAATATTTGCTCCTTTTAGAAATCTTGGCATAATTATTATTGATGAAGAGCACGATCAATCCTATGTTTCATCTCAAGATCCTAAGTATCATACAGATGAAATAGCTATAGAAAGAGCTAGAGCCCACTCCTGCAATCTAATACTTGCAACAGCGACTCCCTCAATAAGAAGTATGGCTAGGGTCGAAGAAGGTGATTTTGAGCTAATAAAGCTTAATAATAGAGTAAATAACCATATGCCTAGTATTGATATTGTCGACATGAGAGAGGAACTCAAAAAATCTAATTTCTCCATGATTTCTAAAAAATTATATAGGGAAATAGAAAACAACCTTAAAAATTCTGAGCAAACAATATTGTTTCTTAATAAGGTTGGGCATGATTCCTTCACCTTTTGCAGATCCTGTGGTCATGTTATAAAATGTGAAGCTTGTGATGTAGCTATGACCTATCATAAAAATGTAGATAAGTTAGTTTGTCATTATTGTGGCAGGACTAAAAATCAAGTTAGAATTTGTCCAGTATGTCATTCCAAAAAAATCAAGGAGTTTGGAGCAGGAACTGAAAAGTTAGAGGAAGAAGTAAGAAATTTCTTCCCAAATGCTAATATTTTAAGAATGGATTCAATGACGGCTACTAATAAAAACTTATATGAAATGATGTATAGAGATATGAAGAATAACAAAATCGATATTCTTTTGGGAACACAAATGATTGCTAAGGGTTTAGACTTTAAGAATGTATCATTAGTAGGAATAATATCAGCTGATCTAAGTCTAAATGTGGGTGACTTTAAGGCGAATGAAACCACCTTTCAATTACTAACTCAAGTATCTGGAAGGGCAGGTAGAGATAAAATAAAAGGTAGAGTAGTAATTCAAACATATAGGCCAGATAACTTTGTAATTCAGGCAGCGAAGAACAATGATTACGAAGCTTTCTATGAAAATGAACTAAAACTTAGGAGAGCCTTTAATTACCCGCCCTATAAGAATATCTTGACCATAAGGGTAGTCAATGAATCGAGGCTTAGGGCCGTAGATATTTCCAAGAAACTTTATAAAGATATTTCTAAATTACTAAATAATACTAGTATTGAGCTTATAGGACCCAATCCATGTAAAATTGCAAGAATTAACAATAAATTTAGGTATAATATATTAATAAAAGTTGACGATGATGGGCTAAATAATGTTATTGATATTATTAATAGATTAAGGATTAAATATATAAATAAATATAAAGATACAAGTTTCATACCTGCCCTAAATCCAACGAACATTAATTAAGGAGTTATGATGTTTGATTTTTTTAAGAGAAAGAAAAACCAAGAAGAAATTAAGGAAGAGAAAGAATTAGAGGAAAATACTGAAGTAGAGGATTCAACTGAAGTATACGAGAATTTTCTTGAAGAAAAAGAAGAAAAAGAAGAAAAAGATTCTATGGAACCTTCCTATGAAAATTCTGTCTCTTA
>OJLY01000297.1_pt1 | contig 35894 bp, 30 predicted proteins | sample 1597031 | NCBI WGS metagenome assembly OJLY01 (sample SAMEA3904673, study PRJEB24821) | metagenome | biome: Builtin; feature: hospital; material: surface | place: USA | collected 2013-06-03
TTACATTCCGCTTAAAATATTATTAAATTATTCCGTGTTTACGGGTTCAGGTCAATGCCTTCTTTTTTATGTTAATTAAGTTTGGTGCGGGATAGAAGATTTGAACTTCCACGACCTAAAATCGGTCACAAGATCCTTAGTCTTGCGCGTCTGCCAATTCCGCCAATCCCGCTTAGTATCACTATTAAATGATACTATGATTTTTATCTTTTGTCAAATTATTTTTCCTAAGAAATCTTTGGACCTGTCTGTTTTTGGATTTGCAAAGAAGTCTTTTGGGTCCTTACTTTCTTCGACAATGATCCCACCATCCATAAAGATTAGCCTATTTGATACTTCTCTTGCAAAGGCCATTTCGTGGGTTACTACAAGCATTGTCATGGCATCATTTGCAAGATCTGCCATTAGATTTAGGACTTCTCCTACCATTTCTGGATCGAGGGCGCTGGTTGGTTCATCAAAGAGCATGATTTTTGGATTCATCATGAGAGCTCTTATTATTGCTATCCTTTGCTTCTGACCACCTGAAAGCTCATCTGGATAGGAGTCTTTCTTATCTGATAGACCGATTCTTTCTAGGAGCTCTTTTGCCTTTAATTGGGCTTGCTCCTTATCTAGCTTGCCCCTTAGGACTGGAGCTAGGGTTAGGTTGTCTATTATTGTCAAGTGAGAGAAAAGGTTGAAATTTTGAAATACCATACCTATTTCTTCTCTAAGACTATTTATATTTATATCTTTTACATTTTCTCCTAAAAATAATATCTCGCCGCTATCTATCTCTTCTAGGAGGTTTAGGCTTCTTAAGAAGGTTGATTTTCCTGAGCCTGAAGGGCCAATTATTGATATTACATCACCCTTATTGACTTTTAAGTCTATTCCTTTTAGAACTTCGTTGTTTGCAAAGGACTTGTGGAGATTTTTAACTTCTAACATGTTTTACCTTCCTTTCCATGGCTTTGAAGGCTTGCTCGATTAAGATTACTATTATAAGATATATCAAAGCTGCCGCAAAGTAAGGGACGCTTGCCTTAAAAGTTTTGGATATTATTATTGATGCCCCACGAGTTAGGTCTGCTAGGCCTATAAAGCCAGATATAGATGTCTCCTTTAGGAGGGTTATTACTTCGTTGCCTAGGGCTGGGAGGGCATTTCTTAAGGCTTGGGGAAGGCTTATCTTAAAAAGTGCTTGGTTATATGATAAGCCAAGGCTTCTTGCTGCTTCTACTTCGCCCTTAGATACTGAATTTAGCCCGCTTCTTATAACTTCAGACATATAAGCTGCTGAGTTTAAGGTGAAGGTTGCTATGGCAATGATTACAAGGTTATCAAGTCCTACTAGGATTACGTTAAACATAATCAGTAGCTGGATGGTTGATGGGGTTCCCCTTATTATTGTTATAAATAGACCTGCTAGTTTATCAAGAAGATTAAGGGCAAAACCTTTTGGATTATTCCATTTGGGATTTAAGTCTAGCCTGGCTTTTTTGATTATAGCAAGGATTAGGCCTAGGATGAAGGATAATATCAGGGATACTATACTTACTAGAAGGGTTATTTTAAGCCCTTCTAGCAGGTAAACATATAGGTTATCATCTAAGAGATTTGTCTTAATTAAGTCAAACATCAGGGCCTACTTATATTTTTTGACGATTTCTTTGATTGTGCCATCGTCTTGTAGTTCTTTGATAGCTTTATTTATTATCTCTTTTGCTTCATCTTCTTCCTTACCAATGGCAAAGGCATAGTCTTCAGATTCGTAGTCAGCTTCCATTATTTCTAGGTCATCGTTGGCAGCTAGGAATTTTTCTGCTGAAGTTTTGTCCATTAAGATTGCATCGACTTTTCCATTTTGAAGGGCAAGAACTGCATCAGGATATTTGGCAAAGGCGGATACTTTATCAAATTCTTCTTCAGCTATCTCATTTCCTACTGTACCAAGTTGGCTACCTATTGTTTTATCTTTTAGGTCATCTTTTGATTTGATTCCGCTATCTCTCTTTATTAAGAAAATTTGAGTACTAGATGCGTAAGTATCTGTAAAGTCAACATTTTCAAGCCTTTTTGGGTCTACAGTCATACCAGCAGCACCTATATCGGCCCTGCCTGAACCAATTGATGCTATGATGTTGTTAAAGTCCATATCTTTAATTTCTACGTCAACTTTTAATTTTTCACCAATAGCCTTTACAATTTCTGGGTCGATACCAACAATATCTTCGCCCTCATAAAATTCATATGGGGCAAAGTCTGCACTAGTTGCTACAGTTAATTTTCCATCTGCAAGGATACCTGGTAATTTATCTGCGCTTTCTGCCTCCTTAGCATTCTTAGTATTATCATTTGATCCACATCCTGTCATTAGTCCTGCTAATAGGACACCGATTAATAGTTTTTTCATTATAAATTCCTTTCTTTTTTGGGCATAAAAAAAGCTCCTCCCTATAGGGACGAGTTTACCGTGTTGCCACCCAATTTTTCTTATTTCTCACAAAATAAGACTTAATAAGTACTATCATACCTTATGCTGTAAGGGGCACACCCCTAAGGCCCTACTCTTAGTTCAGGTCTTAAGCTCAAAGACTCTCTTCATCCTACCCTTACCTGTCTTCTTCCACTGTACAAGACTCGCTAGAGGATTTATGTAAGATTACTCTTCCTATCATCGCTTGTTATGCTTTATTATATACCCTTTATTTTTCCTGTCAAGCTATTTAGATAAAGTATAGAAAAAATAATCATAAAGGATATAATAATTTTGAGGTATATATGATTAAAAAATGTTTTGCAAAAGTGAATCTAAGCCTTGATATTTTAAAGAAGAGAGCCGATGGCTATCATGATATAGATACAATCATGGCAAGGATTAGCTTATATGATAAGTTAGAAATTAAAAAGACAGGGACAAGTGAATTTGAGTACCAGTCTAATATAGATTTAGGTCATCTGACAGATAATTTGATCTACAAGGCTTACAAAAAATTAGCTCCTTTAGCTTATGAGAAGGGAGAAGACCTAGGAGTAGCTATCAAACTTAGGAAAAATATTCCCCTTGCAGCAGGCCTTGCGGGAGGGTCTACAGATTGTGCTGAAACAATCAAGGCCTTAAATGAGCTCTGGGACCTGGGTCTTTCAAAAAAAGAAATGGCTGAGATTGGAAAAAGCCTAGGGGCTGATATTCCATTTTTCTTTGAAGAAAGCCTGGTAAGGGCTGAGGGAATTGGCGAAATAATAACACCTTTTACCAATAAAGTTAAGATGAAACTCCTCCTTATAAATGATGGGACAGAAATCGCATCATCTTATGTCTATAAGAGGACAAAAACCTATGGTCATATCGATAATGAGGCAATCATTTGTGGTTTAGAAAAGGGTAAGTCTGAGATAATCGATAGTTTTGAAAATGTGATGGAGGAAGTAGTCCTCAGAGATTTTCCTCACTTAAATACTATCAAAGAAAATCTTTTGGCCAACGGAGCTTCTAGGGCCCTTGTTTCAGGTTCTGGAGCAACTGTATTTGGGATTTTCTTTGATGATGAGACTCTTGATAAGGCCTATGAGAATCTCAAAGATGTCTATGACTTTGTAGAAAAGGTGGACCTTATAGATGACTAATATAGGCGTGTTTGATTCAGGATTAGGCGGAATTGCTGTTTTAAATGAGCTAGCCAAGAAAAATGACGCCAATTTCTATTATCTAGGTGATAACCTAAGGGTCCCTTACGGCAATAGGCCAAAAGAAGAAATTAAAAAATTTGCTATAGAGCTTGTCACATTTTTAGAAAGGTTTGATATAGACTTCTATATAATTGCTTGCAATACAATCTCAGTTACTTGCAAGGATTACCTTATAGAGCATTTCAAAAAGAAATTTATTGCCATTACAGATATGGCTGTTGAGGCAAGCCTAGAATGTGATGGAGATTACCTAGCCCTTGCCACCAAGGCCACAATATCAAGTCATTATATAAAAAATAAGATAGAGGCAAAAAAAGATGCCACAGTCTATGAAATGGCAGCTCTTAAGCTTGTAGATTTAATCGAAGAGGGATATCTTGAGGGACCTGACCTTGATGAGGCACTTAGAGAATATTTATATCCTGCCAATGACAAGGCTCTTGAAAATATAATTCTAGGATGCACTCATTACCCGCTGATTAAAGACCAAATACAAAAAAATCTCACTTGCCAGGCAAATATCATAGATCCTGCAATTTATTTAGCAGATAAATTAGACCTAGGATCTGGCCAAAAAGGGGTAAATATATTTATGACAAAGAAATCAGCCAAGACAGAAAGACTGATTGACCAAATAATGGAAGTTGATTACAAATTAAATTACCTAGGAGATATCAAATGATTTATGCAATAATGGATATTGGTTCAAATACCGTAAGGCTATCAGTTTATAAGGAAAAAGATGGCGAAGCCATTAATCTATTTTCAGAAAAAGAGCAAGTTTCTCTAAAATCTTTTGTTAAAAAGGGCAGGCTTACAGAAAAGGGCATAGCAAGACTCTTACACACTTTAGGGAAATTTAAGGCAGTTGTGGATAATTTTGATGATATTGATGGTGTTTATCCTTTCGCCACAGCTACTGTAAGGGATGTGGCAAATAGGGCAGATGTCTTAAATCTGATCAAGGATAAGCTGGACCTAGATGTAGAAATACTTTCAGGCGAAGAAGAGGCTAAGCTTGCCTTTGTAGGTGCGGCTATTTCAACAGAAGTAGCAGAGGGTGTACTTACAGATATAGGTGGCGGTTCTTCAGAAATTGTCCTAATTGATCAAGGAAAGGTTATAAAATCAGTTTCCTTGTCAATTGGCTCTTTATCAGCCTTTAATGACTATGTCGATGGCTTATTTGCAAACAAATCTGATAAGAAAGAAATTGAAAAACGCATTGATCAGCTTCTTGAAGATAGCCTTATGTATGCAGAAGATCAAAAAATTCTTGCAGCAGTAGGTGGATCTGCTAGGGCTAGCTTAAAATTCTACAAGGAATATTATAAGCTTGATGATAGCGTTAGAAGCATGGATGCAAGCGAATTTAATAAGATGCTTAAGGAAATCTTAAAGGCAGATGACAGGTCTAAGCTAGATATGATTCTTGCTGTCAAACCTGATAGGGTTCACACTCTCTTGCCAGGAATGATAATTTTAAATAAAATTTGTAAATTTTTCTCAATCGATACAATAAATGTTAGCCAAACAGGTGTTAGGGAAGGGTATGTCTATAGCAAACTTTTAGGAAGGAAATAGCTATGACAGATATAAGCTTTACGCAAAATAGGGAGTTATCTTGGCTTGAATTTAACAAAAGAGTCATAGATGAAGCAAGGGATAAAAATGTGCCCCTACTTGAAAGGTTTAAGTTTTTATCCATATATGACAGTAACTTGGAAGAATTTTTTATGGTAAGGGTAGGATCTCTTACAGACCTTTCTCACCTTAAAAAAGAACCTGTAGATGGCAAGTCAAAGATGACAGCAAGTGAGCAGATTGATGCTATTTTAGCAAAACTTGTACCAATGTATGAACAAAAGGATGATATCTACGAAGACCTTGTTTATGACTTGGCTGAAGAAGGAATAAAAATATCAAGAGTAAAAGATTTATCAGAAAGAGAGAAGAGTAGTTGTCAGATTTACTTTGATTCAAAAATTGAACCGATTCTTTCCTTTCAGATAATAGATAGGGTCCACCCAATGCCAAGACTCGCAAACTTAAGCCTTTCGGTAGTGTTTGATCTAGAAAAAAAGAAGGTCAAAAGTCAAAGTCCAAAGGAAACAGTCGGAATAATTTACGTACCTGATAGGCTAGATAGGTTTGTTAGAATATCTGAATCAAATTATGTTTTTATCGAAGATATAATCAAAGAATTTGGAAAAGAAGTCTTCGAAGGATACAAATGCCACAATTCCTATGTTATAAGCCTAACCCGCAATACCGATATAAGTTTTGATGATGATGATTACGATGTTGATATGGATTTTAGGTCCTATATGAAGGGAAAACTTAAAAAAAGAAAGAGGCTAGAACCAGTTAGGTTAGAGGTTGACAAGGACTTAAGTCTTCTAGATATAGATTTTTTATGCAAAAGCTTCGCTTTAGACAAAAAATCAATCTTCACATCAAGAACACCTATGCAATTAGGCTTTATCTATGATTTTATAAGTGCCCTTCCAGAAGATTTTCAAAAAGAACATTCATTTGAAGAATTTAGCCCACAAGCATCAGCCATGGTCGATCCTCAAAGGCCAATGATAGAACAAATTCTAGAAAAGGACCTAATTTTATCATATCCTTATGAGTCAATGGATCCTATGATAAGACTTTTAGAAGAGGCAGCAGAAGATCCAAGCGTTGATTCCATAAAGATAACCTTATATAGGATAGCCAAGGATTCAAAGATTGCAGCAGCTCTAATAAAGGCAGCAGAGGCAGGCAAGGAAGTCATCGCCCTAATGGAATTAAGGGCAAGATTTGATGAGAACAATAATATCTTGTGGTCATCAAGGCTAGAAGAGGCTGGTTGTAAGATTGTTTATGGCTTTGACCACTACAAGTGCCATTCAAAAGTATGTCTAATAACCAGGTATGAAAATGAAGAAATATCCTTTATTTCACAAATAGCTACAGGAAATTACAACGAAAAAACAGCCAAACTCTACACAGATTTTTCCTTCATGACAAGTGATATGGTAATTGGCCAAGATTGCAAAGATCTTTTTGATAATATCCTAATAGGAAATCTCGAAGGTACTTATAAAAAGCTCTTGGTTGCCCCAAAATCAATGCAAGTAGGACTATATGATCTAATAGATGATCAGATAGATAAGGCTCAAAGGGGAGAAGAAGCCTATATAAGGTTAAAAATGAATTCCATTTCTGATAGGGTTTTAATTAATAGGCTGGCAAGGGCATCTCAAGCAGGAGTTGAAATAGAAATGATGGTAAGGGGCATAACTTGCATCCTGCCAGGAATTGAAGGTAAAACTGACAATCTTGAAATTTACCAAGTAGTGGGAAGATTTCTAGAACATCATAGAATCTATCAATTTGGCAAGACTAATCCAAAAATTTATATATCATCAGCTGATTTTATGACAAGAAATATTAGAAATAGGATGGAAGTAGCTGTTCCAATAGAAGATTGTAGGATAAAGAAATATATATTAGACTTCACCAATCTAATGTTTTCTGATGATGTAAAGATGAGAAAAATGGATAGGTCAGGTTTTTATAAAAAGGTAGACAATATTAAAAATATTAATGCTCAAGAAGTTCTTATGATAAAATCCATTGAAGCTTCTAAAAATGTAAAAAATAAAAATCAATCAGACAATAATATAAATATCAATAAAAAGATTGATAAAAAATTGCAAAAGAAAAATATGAAAAACAGAAGCTTTTTAAGCTATATCGTATCAATTTTTAAGAAATAGTCAAAATAAAACTAAAAAATGTAAAAATCCGACAAATAAGTCGGATTTTTCTTATAAAACATCAAAAAATCCACATTTTGCCCTAGGTTTTTTTTCCAAAAGATGTTATAATGAATATAGCAAATGGTAAAACAGCGCTAAAGCTATGAATTGAAATATATTTATAATTATGCAAAATTTTACTTATCCAAAAGACTCACAAAAATATTGAAATAAATAGAGGATTGAAAATGTCAAACAAAGGAATAAGAGAGCTTAAGAGACGCAAAAGACGCGAAGCAAGAAAGAAAAGAAAAAGGGCGATTTTGCTTGGGGTAGGTGCACTACTTACAATCACCACCATCAAATTTGCCATACCTGAAAAAGATACCTACCAAATCAAAAGGCCAAGTGAATACAGAATGGCTTCAGGTGATCTTGTCAGAGCAACTAACGAAGATAAGAAAACGCAAGAACGTGATATTCATGTAGCCACAGAGATTGGTTTTAAAGATACAGATATAGCAGATGAGCTAAAAATAGAAGATAGCTCATACCAAGATCAATTAATTGAATATGTCAAATGCATGCAAACCCAATATGCTTACCAATTTCCTAATGATTATTCAAAAACAGATAAATTCATAAAAGAAGGAGCATATTTAGGTTTTTATGGCTGTGAAAATGGCTTTGCCAAGGTAAAGATAGATGACACCTATTATTATGTAAATAAGTATGGACTTGCAAGGCTAGGTAAAAATGAACAGATAAAGGTTGTAAATGGCTTAGCTTATGTAAGTGAAGCCTACCCACTATCAGCTAATTTTGATCCAGGGGTAGATAAGACAGCCAGACGTGCTTTTGAGACAATGCGTCAAGATATGGCAAGGGAAAACCTAGACCTAAGGATAGCATCTGATTATAGAGGCTATGATCTTGAGCAAAAGATGTTTGAAGCAGGTGAGGTAGATGCCTCAAAACCTGGAACAAGTGAGCACCAACTAGGTGTGGCCTTTGATTTTTTTACCGAAGGCAGCAAATATAACGATAAATTTGAAGCGACAGCTCAATACAAGTGGCTAGCAGATAATGCCTATAAATACGGCTTTATCGAGAGATATCCAAAAGGCAAAGAAAACATAACCCACCACAAGGCCCAACCATGGCACTTTAGATTTGTGGGTGTTGAAAATGCCAAAGAGATCTATGATAACAAGCTAACCCTTGAAGAATTCTTAAAAATTAACTAGGAGGAAATATGAAAGCAATCAATACAGAGAAAGCACCAGCAGCAGTAGGAGCATACGTACAAGCAATAGCAACAGATAATTTAATATTCACATCAGGCCAACTCCCATTAAATCCAACAACAGGAGAACTTGAAAGTGATATCAAAAAGGCTACAAAAAGAGCTCTAGAAAATATCAAAGCCATAGTAGAAGAAGCAGGTTCATCAGTTGATAAAATAATAAAATGCAATGTATTTTTAGATAAAATCGAAGACTTCGCAGCCTTTAATGAAGTATACGAAGAATTCTTCGGTGACCACAAACCAGCAAGATCTGCCTTAGAAGTAGCAAACATACCAAAAGGAGCAGTAATAGAAATCGAAGCTATAGCCTTGTCCTAACGAGAACGAAGTTCGAGTTATGGAAATACTTATGCAGAGGTATGAACTTGTCCTCTTTTTCTGAAAGAAAATGAGCAGAAAGTTCCACCGATGCTATAGCCTTGTCCTAATTTGTCCTGAAGGAAAATTATGGAAAGACTTATGTGGAGGCATGAACTTGTCTTTATTTTCTGAAAGAAAATAAGTAGAAAGTTCTGCCGATACTATAGCCTTGTCCTAGCGAGCACGAAGTGTGAGTTATGGAAAGACTTATGTGGAGGCATGAACTTGTCTTTATTTTCTGAAATAAAATAAATAGAAAGTTCTGCCGACACTATAGCTTTAATTAAAAAAGCTTTTGGCAAAAACAGGTAGGTGCGCCCAGGTTTGAGCATATATTCTTAGAATTTGCGGATACATTTCAATAATTTTGTCAAAGCAATTTGAGTTTAAAAATACTTATAAAATGAGATTTTTAGCTTTTTTGATAATAAAATCATTTTATGATTTGTTTTATGATTCATTAAATAAATTGATTAAAAATTCTCATTATATAAAAATCAAATCTAAGAAAAAACAAAGTTGACCCAGCCGGGTCATTTTTGTTTTTGTGGAAATTGAAAATAAAGTTAGAGGAGATAGAGATGGACCAGGATTGTGGATTTAGAAAAGGTGATAAGTGGTTTAGGTATAGGGCGGCTGCCATTATAGTCGAAGAAGATTGCCTTTTGTTTGCGGGAAATGAAGTAGAGGACTATTACTATTCCGTTGGTGGCGGAGTCCATCTGGGGGAAAGTTCTGAAGAAGCTGTAAAAAGAGAAGTATTCGAAGAAACAGGAATCAATTATGAAGTGGATTATTTGGCTATAATCCATGAGAATTTCTTTGTAGGAAGTTCTACTTTAGAAGGCGTCGATTGCCATGAGATTTGCTTTTATTACATGATGAAGCCTAAGGGCAATAAGAATCTTAAGAGTAATAGCTACACCATGGAGGGACTTAAAGAATCTATGCACTGGATTCCAATTGATGAACTTGATAACTATAAAGCATATCCATCTTTTATTAAAGAATATCTTAAGTCAGATCATTGCGGCTTAGAACATATAATTACAGATGAAAGATCCTAAGATTTTTTGCTAGTTTTTTAAGATATCCTCTTTATTTAGAAAAAACTTTTCATTAACAAAAAAATTGATAAGCTAAAAACTTATTTATAAGGAAAGTTTCGATTTTCATTGACAAAAAAATCATTTTATACTAACATAGGTATAGACAAGGGAGTTCTTTAAAGATCTGAGAGGAAGATAAATCTTCGACCTTAGCTGATTTGGATAATGCCAACGTAGCTAGTCGCAATCTTATTTATGAGTTAATTCTTATCATGAAATTTTTTGAAACAGTCTTTGTGCTGTTTCTTTTTTTATTTCACTTTTATCTTTGATTAAACTTTCTTGTGAAGATCGTTTAGCGGTAGATCGGGCAGACCACTTTCTATCGCTTAAGAAAAGATGCTTACAAAGAAAGGTTGTAATATGAAAAGAGATGAGCATTTACCACTTTAAATAATGTAGTGGAGGCGCTGGAATCTAAGTTTGTAGTTGACTTAGGTTTTTATAGGCTAGGTGGAGGATATAATTGTAGCAAGAATTTATTGCTATTTTTAATACCTTGCACCAAATTTCAAAGATATAGGAGGAGAATTTGTCGAGTCTATAGAAAAAATTAGCCAATTTATAAAAATTAGACCCAAACTCCTCAAAAGGAGAGTAAAATGAAAGAAAAAAACAAAACTTATATCATGATAACTTTATCCATGTTTGTAACAATTGGAGTAGTAATTTCACCCATCCTCAGATTTGAAGGCTTTGCGCCAACGGCTCACTTTGTAAATATAGTTTGTTCAGTCTTTATGGGACCTTGGTATAGCCTTGCAAATGCAATCCTCACTGCCTTTATCAGGATGACTTTTTTAAGTATTCCACCTCTTGCAGTGACTGGCCAAGTTTTTGGGGCGGTCCTTTCTGGAATTTTATATAGAAAGACTAAGGGTTCAATAATAGCAGCTGTAATAGGTGAGATTATAGGAACAGGAATAATCGGGGCAATAATATCAGCACCTGTAATGACCCTATTTTTGGGAAATAAAAATATTGCCTTATTCTACTATATTCCAAGCTTTTTTATAGCAACTCTCTTAGGAGGCTCAGTAGCTTTTATCTTCTTAAAGACCCTCCAAGGATCAAATATGCTGATAAAGATACAAAATTCTTTAGGAATCCAAGCTTATGAAAAATCTAAAAGACCTAGTAAAAATTAGGGCAGAGATAAGAAAAAAAGAACCCCTAATCCATGCCATTACCAATCCCATAGCCATAAATATGGTTGCAAATTCAATCTTATTTGTGGGTGCTAAGCCAATTTGCGCTGAGCATCCACAAGAGATGGAAGATATAACCCCAAAGGCAGATTCCCTATCAATAAATCTGGGCAATATCAACCAGCAAAGAATGGAAGCCATGGATAGGGCATCTTTTTTTGCAAGTAAGAAGGGTCTACCTATAGTAATAGACCTGGTAGGAATTGGGGCGAGCAAGTTAAGACTTAACTTTGCTAAAAATTTATTTGATAAATATAAATTTTCTTTACTCAAGGGTAATGCCTCAGAAATTATAGCCCTAGCTAAGGGAGCTTCTTCTGCCAAGGGAGTCGATGTTGGTAAAGATGATGAGGATAAGAGCCTAGAATATTTGATAAAAACTTGCCAAGCCTTAAGTAAGAAATACCAGGCGGCAGTTCTTCTTACTGGTAAGATTGATATTTTGGTAAAAGATAATAAGTATTACCTAATAGAAAATGGTTGTCCAGAACTATCTAATATAACTGCAACAGGCTGCATGCTTACAGGCTTAATTTCAGCCTTTATAGCGGTGACCGATGTCATAAATGCAAGCCTACTTGCCATGCTAATTATGGAAATCGGTGCAGAAATGTCGGATAAAGATAAGCCTTACAGCTTTTTTGTAGATCTTATGGATAAGATTGGGACAATAAGTGATGAAATTATAATTGATCATGCAAAAATCAAGGAGGGAGAAATTTGAAAAAATTATATCTGGTGACAAATTCTGATAAATACACAGAAGAAGAATTTCTTAGAAGAATAGAGGAGGCACTTAGGGGAGGAGTGGATATCCTCCAACTTAGGGAAAAGGAAAAAACTGATGGGGAAATACTTGACCTTGGCAAAAAGGTCAAGGCCCTTTGTGATAAGTATAAGGTCCCTATGCTAATAGATGATAAGCCACATTTAGCCTGGGCCCTGGCTTGTGGGGTCCATGTTGGAGAAGATGATATGCCAGTTGGCCTTTGCAGGAAGCTTTTAGGGCCTGATGCCCTAATAGGAGCAACAGCCAAGTCGGTAGAAAAGGCCAAAGAGGCAGAGGAAGCTGGTGCTGATTATTTGGGAGTGGGGGCGATTTTTGAAACCAAAACCCATGTCAAAACCAGAAGGACCTCTGTAGAAACTCTAAAAGAAATCAAGGAAAAAGTAGCTATAGATGTCTATGCTATAGGCGGCCTTAATTTTGATAATGTAGATGTTTTAGAAGGATCTGCTGTCGATGGGATTTGTGTTGTAAGGGCTATAATGGATGCAGAAAATGTTTATGAAGAGACAAAGAAATTAAAGGGAAAAATAGAAGAAATTTTATAATAAGAACCCCAGGGCCAATCATTTTTAAGGATAGACCTGGGGTTTTGTTAATAAGAAAATATATTAGATTTCTGTATTTTTGATATCTTCAGCTATAACCTTAGCAAGTTCTTTAAGTTCTGCTATTTGTGGTTCTTTTACTGCTGAATTTATTTTTACATCTTCGCCGATGTATTTACATTTAGCCGGTTCTAAGATTTCTTTTGAAATCTCAAGGGATTTTCCGCCCCATGACCAGTTGTTTAAGAAAGAAACTGTTCTATTTTTATAGCCTGTACCTACAAGCTCTCTTAGGAAGGCATCCATTTTGTAATAAAGACCAGCATTGTAGTTGATTGGTGCAAATACTTGGTGGCTGAATCTATGGCAATCTGCTATTGGATATGATGGGTCCCAATCACTTACATCATATAAAACTATGTCTTCTACACCAAGCTTAGCTAGCTCTGCGGCAAGGATATCACTTGCTTGTTCTGTATCTCCATACATTGATGAGAATACTATAGCAACACCCTTATCTTCTGGAATAAATCCTGCCCAACGGCTGTATTTTTCAAGGATAAATTCGATTGATTCTTTATCCTTATAAACAGGTCCGTGTAGTGGAAGGATAGTGTTGATTGGAAGTCCTTCAACCTTTTTAAATAGGTTTTGAACCATCTTGCCTTGTTTACCAACTATATTTATATAGTAACGTCTAGCTTGTTCTAGCCAGTCACCCTTGTGGATAACCTTGCTAGCTTCGATATTACCAGCTATAGCATTGAAAGCACCAAAGGCATCTGCTGAGAAGAAGAGTCCTTCGTTTGTTTCATAGGTCATAAATACTTCTGGCCAGTGAACCATTGGAGCAAAGACAAATTTAAGATTTCTCTTACCAATATTTAGCTCATCGCCATCTTTGATTTCATAATACCTATCTTTGAAATTATCATTATAGAATTGTTCGTATAATTTAAATGTTTTTGCATTACCAACAAATTTACAATTTGGGTATTCCTTTAGGACAAAGTCTATGTTTCTGCAGTGATCAGGTTCCATGTGGCTTATAACTATATAATCAAGATCTTCACCATCAAGAGCTGCCTTGATGTTTTCTAGATATTGTCTAGTAAAGGCTCCCTCAACAGAATCCATTAGAACATTTTTCTCATCCTTGATTACAAAAGAGTTATATGAAACTCCATTTGGAACTTCAAACATATTCTCAAATCTTGCAATTCTGCGGTCATTTACTCCGACCCAGAATATATTATCAAGTACCTCTATTATATTGTACATACGCACTCCTTTATTATTATTTCAACTTAACTATACCTGTTTTTTGAGAAATAGAAACATTTTCTTGACAATAAATAAACAATTGCAAATAATTATCATTTTTATGTTTGGATTGATAAAATATGGGTATCATTTTATTAGGATATAAAAGTTATAACACTTTATACAATATAATTTATCTAATGAAAATAAAAGGAGAGTATATGTCATTTAATTTACCAAGAGATTTAGAAGAATTTAGAAAAGTCGTTAGGGCTTTTGCTGAGGAAAAGGTTAAACCTATAGCCTTCCACTTAGACCAAACTAAAGAATTTCCTGCAGAAATTGTAAAGGAAATGGGTCAAATGGGCCTTATGGGAATACCTTTCGATGAAAAATACGGTGGAGCAGGCTTAACTAACGAACACTATTCTATAGCAGTCGAAGAACTATCAAGAGTAGATGGTGGCGTAGGTGTAATTTGTTCAGCTCATACCTCACTAGGTACATGGGGAATCAATGAATTTGGTACTGAAGAACAAAAAGAAAAATATCTAAGACCTCTTGTAGATGGAACTTATATCGGTGGTTTCGGTCTTACAGAAGACAATGCTGGTTCAGACTCAGCAGGAACAGAAACAACTGCAGTAGATAAGGGAGATTACTACCTATTAAATGGTAAGAAAATCTTTATAACAAACGCACCAGAAGCCCAAACCTATCTAGTAACAGCAGTTACAGAACCAGGCAAGGGTAATCACGGTATATCAATGTTTATAGTTGATAAGGACTTTGAAGGTTTTACCTTCTCAGAACCATACGACAAATTAGGTATTAGATCATCAATTACAGCTGAGCTTCACTTTAAGGATGTAAAAGTTCCAAAAGAAAACCTACTTGGTGAACTAAACAAGGGCTTTAAATACGCAATGATGATCCTTGATGGTGGTAGAATTGGTATAGCAAGTCAAGCCCTAGGTATAGCTCAAGGTGCTTATGAATCAGCTCTAGAATACTCAATGAATAGAATTCAATTTGGTAAGGCAGTAGGTCATTTCCAATACAACTCTTTCACCTTAGCACAAATGGCTACAGAGCTTAAGGCAGCTAGACTATTAGTTTATGATGCAGCTAAGAAGAAAGATGCTCACGTAAAAGGCTATGGTAAGGATGCTGCAATGGCTAAACTTTACGCATCAGACCTTGCTGAAAAACTTACATCTAAAGCCCTACAACTATATGGTGGTTCAGGCTTCATCAAGGGTGTAGATGTAGAAAGACACTACAGAGACGCTAAGATTACTCAAATTTATGAAGGAACAAATGAAATCATGAAACTTGTAATCTCAGGCTACATCCTTCCAAAAGATAAGACAGCTAAAAAGGTTGAAAAACCAGTAGCTCAAGAAGCAGAGAAGAAACAAGAAATCTTCACAGGAGATCCAAAAGATGCAGCTAAGAAATTAGTAGCAGCTCTTGTAGCTGATGGTTATAAACTAAAGGCTGAACCAGTAGACCTAGAAGGCTCAGTTGAAGAAGCTGACAGGGTAGTAGCTATAGGTATGGGTATTGGTGAAGAAGGCAACGTAGAAATTGCTAAGAAGCTTGCAAATCTAACAGGTTCAGTACTAAGCGGATCAAGACCAATAGCAGAAGTTAAAAAATATATACCACTTAGACAATATATCGGACTTTCTGGTAGGAAATTTAAGGGAGACCTATATATAGGAATTGGTATATCTGGAGCAATGCAACACTTAAAGGGAGTAGAAGAAGCTAAAACTGTTGTAGTAATAAACAATGATGAATCAGCTAAGTTCTTCAAACACGCTAAATACGGTATAGTTGGTGACTTCCACAAGGTTGTTCCTGCCCTAATCGAAGAAATAGAAAAACTATAAAAATTTTAAGATGGGCCCTCCGGGGTCCTCTTTTTTTGTCCATAAGGGGTAAAATAAGATTAGGTGATAAAATGAAAAGAAAAATAAAAATTACGACTAAAAATTTCCCGGTAGAGCTTGGAAATGTAAAAGCCAATGTTAAAAAAATAAAAGAAATAATTAAAACTTGTGAAGAGGAAAAGGTAAATATACTTTGTTTGCCAGAGCTTTGCCTAACAGGGGCAAGCCTTTATGATTCATATTTAGAAGGTGACCTTCTAGAGGCGGCTGAAAACGGCCTAAGGGACTTAGTAGAATTTAGTAAGAATTTTGATTTGGCCTTTACCATAGGTCTACCAATTAAGACAAAATTTGGTATTTACAATGCGGTAGCCTTAATTAAGGGTGGAGACTTACTTGGACTAGTGACTAAGTCTGAACTTAAAAATTATGAAAAATCCATATTTTCTGATAAGCCAGAGGGAACATTTAGGGCTTTTGACTACGAACTAGATGATGGACCTTTTGTAAATTTCATATCAGGCCTTAAAATAGGAATATCTGTAGGTGAAGATGACTTTGCATCCTACCCAAAAGCCTTTGACCTCAAAAAGATGGGAGTTGATATTATTCTAAATCCATCAGCTTTTACTAGAACAATTGGCTCTGATGAAGATCTTAGAAAGGATATAGAGTATTTATCAAAAGACATTATTTATGTTAACGCCTCAGCAGGCCCTGGTGAGTCTTCAACAGACTTTGTCTATAGTGGATCAAAAATTCTAGCCAAAGACGGTGAAATTTTAGAGGGGGATACAGGAATATTTCTAATGGACATCCAGGAAATAGAATATGAGCCAAACTTCCATAATTTTACAGAAGAGAAGGTAGATGTAGAAAAATTTCCATACCTACCTAAGGAAGAATTTTCTTATGAATTTATGAAGGAAACACTAGAAATAGGTGCCCTTGGCCTAATAAAAAGACTTGAGGCAATAGGTGCTGACAGAGTATTTCTAGGCCTATCAGGCGGCCTTGATTCGACTATGACCCTCCTTATCATAAATAAGGCCTATGACCTAATGGGTCTTGATAAGGATAAAATAGGCCTTTACACCATGCCAGCCTTTGGCACAAGCGATAGGACCAAGTCAAATGCCTATAAGCTTGCAAAAAGCCTAGGACTTGACCTAAAAGAAATAAATATTAGCAAGTCTGTAAGTGCGCACCTTGCTGACATTGGTCACGATGGGATAACAGCAGACACAGCCTATGAAAATGCCCAGGCCAGGATGCGTACCCAAGTCCTCTTTAACCTAGCCAATATGTATGGGGGTCTTGTAATAGGAACTGGAGACTTATCCGAGTGCATGCAGGGCTTTGCCACCTACAATGGCGACCACATGTCAAATTATTCCTTAAATGCTACCCTAATGAAAACTGAGCTTAGGTATATAATTAAATCCTATGCCCACTTTACAGATAATAAGGACCTAGCAGAAGTCCTAACTGATATTTTAGAAACTCCAGTATCTCCAGAGCTTAAGAGCGAGGATAAGGGAGAAATAAGCCAAAAAACAGAAGAAATTATAGGACCTTACGAGTTAATAGATTTCTTTATTTACGAGCATCTAACCTACCACAAAAAGGCTAAGGAAATCCTAGCTGATGCGATAATTGCTTTTGCTGATAAATATGATGAAAAAACTATCAAAAAATGGTTGATTTCATATTTTAAACGCTTCACAGCAAGCCAATTTAAAAGGTCATGTGCAGTAGATGGGCCAAATATCACAGGCAGGTCCTTTTCACCAAGAGCTGGATTTAGGATAGCCTCAGATATGTCTTACGAGATGTATTTGGAGGATTTAGCAGATGAAAACTAAAAATAAGGTAATTTTGGCAAGCCTTGCCCTAGCGGCAGGGTTTAGCCTAAAATACAACCACGACCAGTGCTTCGTAGCCAGGGAAAAGACAGAAACTTTTTATTCTGATAAGGTTGATTCAGATATAAAAATAACCCATATAACAGACTTTCACTCAAATGTCCTTTCAAATTTAGATGAGGTCCTAGGAAATATAAAAAAATTTGACCCAGATCTAATATTTTTAACCGGGGATATGATAGATTATCCTACAGATTCTAAAATAGAAAGGACCATGTATTTTATCAACAAGCTAGATGAGCTTGGTATAAAAACATACTTTGTAAGCGGCAACCACGAAGAAGCAAGCCAAGATTCAGAAAAATTCTATGCCCAGATCCAGGATTTAGGCATAAGATTTTTGCAAAATGAGGGAGAAAAGATTAAAATAAGAGATAATGACCTATATATTTATGGGACAAGTTATTTTGGGGCAAATCTTGCAGCCTTTGATCCAAGTGAAAATTCCTTAAACCTAGTCTTATCTCATTTTTCAAAGAAAATCAGGGATAAGTATGACCCAAGAATTGATTTTATATTTTCAGGTCACACCCACGGAGGCCAGGTAAGAGCACCTTTTATAGGAGCACTAGTTGCGCCAGGTGAGGGTTATTTTCCAAAATACGATAGGGGAGAATTCAAATACGGCTCATCCACAATCTATATAGAAAGTGGCCTAGGCAACACCTTCTTGCCACTGAGGTTTCTAAACCCAATCTCCTACACAAACATCACAATCAAGCGTCCTTAGTTTAATGGCAAAATAGGGGTGTCCGAAGCCCAAGATCAGGGTTCGATTCCCTGAGGGCGTGCCAAAGAAAAAGAACTGCACAAAATGACCGAATTCCAAATCAGCAATACGGATGGGATTGGTCAATTGATGCAGTTCTTTTATTTTGCTGGCCTAAAACCAGCTTTTTTTGCTTCTTCTTCGCTATCAAAAATTATGGCGTTTTTATCTTTCGTGTTTTTATAGCCATAACTTCCCTCTAGGTGGTAGAGGCCTGAGTTTTTGTTGGCTTTTACCTTTTTCTTGGTATTTTTCTCTCTACTTGACCAGATTCCTATAGCCTTTTCCATGGCTTGATTTTCTAGGGCTTCTAGCTGGTCTTGGTATTTGGTATCTGGCTTATAAAAGTTTGAAAAGGCAAGGCCTTCCTTAACCAGGATCCCATTTAAAGTTTTTTTGCCAATATCATCTGTGCTAGGATTTGCAACTGGCTCTTCTAGCCAGATATAACGCAAAAGTCTGTCGTACTTATCCCTGTCTGATATATCTTTTTCTAGGTAAATGTCCTTATCTTTTATAGCTTTTTCTGTAAAATCTTTGGCCTCTGGCCCCATAAATTCATCTGGATGGTCTCTATTTGCAATCTCGGGTGTATTAATTCCAACAAAGCGGACTTTTTCTATATTTCCGTTTATATTTACCCTGATTGTATCACCATCGATAATTTGAATGACCTGGGCTTTGACATAGGAACTTTGATTTTCTTCAACCTTGCTAGGTTGATTTTCTAAATCACAAGAACTAAGACTAAGCGCAAGGCAAAGGTATATTAATATCTTCCTAAGCATTTATCTTGGCCTGGCAGTCTGGGCAAATACCATAAAATTCGAAATTATGGCCTTCGATAATAAAGCCAGTTTCTCTTTCGATTTGGCCTTCAAGCTCATGAATTGGGCAATTTTCTATTGTAAATTTCTTATGGCAATGGCTGCAAGTTATAAAATGCTTGTGATTTTCCTTCTTTATTTGGTAATAATTTATTCCGTCAAGATCGCTTGTCTTAAAAAGAAGATTGCTCTCTTCTAAGATATTTAAGTTTCTGTAGATGGTAGAAAGGTCAATTGCAAGTTCATCTTTTATTCCGTCATAGATATTTTGGCTAGAAACAGGGCTATCAGCCTCTAAAATATATTCAAGTATTATCCTCCTAGCCTTGGTAATTCTTAGGTTTTTGTCTTTTAAGAGTTCGTTAAGTTTCATATTATCACTCCTTAGGATATTATTATACTTTTTATTTGACAGAGGGGTAATTTATTATATAATACTTAATGCAAATAATTTGCATAAAGGAGAATTATATGAAAAATAAAAATATATTAATGTTAATGGCCCTAAGCTTAGCCTTCACAGCTTGTGGTAATCAATCACCAAAAGAAGAAGATACTAAGACTCAGGTAGAAGAGCCTCAAAAAACAGATAAGGAAGTAGCAAGCGATGAAATTTATGGATCTTTTTATCCAATCTATAATCTAGCTAAACAAATAGCTGGAGATAAATTTGACGTAAAAGCTTTCAACTCCCTTACAAGCGAATCTCACGGCTGGGAGCCATCTGCTAAGGATATGGCAGAATTATCTGAAGCTAAATTATTATTTATAAATGGTGCTGGCATGGAAGAATGGAAAGATTCTGTAGAAGAAAGTCTCAATATAGAAATGGTAGATACTTCAAAAGATTTAGACCTAATCAAGGCAAGTGAAGAAGACCACGACCATGACCATGACCACGAAGATGCAGACCACGATCACGATCATGAAGATTCCGACCATGACCATGACCACGAAGATGCTGATCATGATCACGACCATGAAGAAGGCGAAGAAGGTCACCATCACGGAGAATTTGACCCACACACCTGGCTATCTCCAGTAAATGTCAAAGCCCAAGCTAAGGTAATAGCTGATAAATTATCAGAAATTGACCCAGCAAATAAGGATTATTACCAAGAAAATTACGAAAAAATTGCAGCAGACCTTGATGGAATAATCGAAGAATACAAAGACAAATTCTCTAAAGTAGAAAATAAGAAATTTATAGTTCCTCACCAAGCTTTCGGATATATAGCAAGAGACTTTGGCCTAGAACAAATTCCGCTTGCAAGCCTAACATCAACAGATGATCCAGATGCTAAGGCTATGAAGGAAGTTACAGACCTAGCTAAGGCAAATAAATTAAACACAGTATTTTATGAAGCAGGCGGTTCAGATAAAGCAGCAAAGACCATAGCTGATGAAATTGGCGCAAAAGTAGCTCCACTTAACACCATGGAATTTGCAAGCAAAGAAGAACTAGATAAGGAAGTTAAAATCCAAGATATAATCAAAGAAAACCTTGAAAATATCTACAAATCTCTAGCATAATTCTATATTAAAAGCATAATATATACATGAAGCTTATAGAAATAGAAAAACTAAAATTTGGATACAATGAAAATTTAATATTAAAAGATGTAAATTTAAGTCTTGAAAAAGGAGACTTTGCCGTAATTTCTGGAGAAAACGGATCAGGCAAGTCAACCCTCATCAAGCTAATCCTAGGTGGACTTAAAAAGGATGAGGGGTCCATTAGGCTTTTTGGTATAGACATAGAAGATTTTAAAAATTATAACAAGCTTGGCTATGTCCCACAGGTCAATGATTCTATAAAAATAGCCTTTCCTGTTACCTGCAGGGAATATGTAAGCCTAAACCTCTACAAGGATTTTAACATCTTCAAAAAACTTAAAAAATCTAACAAGGAAGATGTAGAAAATATCTTTACCAGCCTAAATATCAAAAACCTAATAGATAGGCCCTTCAACAAACTATCAGGCGGACAAGCCCAAAGAGTAATGATAGCAAGGGCCCTAGTAGCAAACCCTGACCTTTTAGTCTTAGATGAACCAACAGTAGGTATTGACCAAAAGTCCAAAGACGACTTCCTAAAACTCTTAGTCCACCTAAACACCAATCACGGGATTTCAATTTTAATGATAACCCACGAGATGGAAATTTTAGGCGACTATGTGGATAAGATATTTAGATTAAGGGAGGGAGTCATATGTTAAACTATGATTTTATGAGAAGGGCCCTAGGGGTAGGAATAATGCTTGCCCTAATCATTCCCATGATAGGTATGGTCATGATAAATAGAAAGACATCCATGATAGGAGATGCCCTTTCCCACTCATCGCTTGCAGGTATAGCTATGGGATTAATTATGTCAATAAATCCCATGTGGACATCCCTTATAATCTGTATAATATCAGCCTTTGCAATAGAATTAATCAGGAAAAAATTTAAAGAATTTGGCGACATGGCCACAGCCATCATAATGAGCCTAGGCATAGGCCTTGCGGCAATCCTTTCAGACTTTGCCCCAGGAGGCAAATCCTTTGAATCATACCTATTTGGCTCAATAACAACAGTATCATCTAGTGATTTGATCATGGTTAGTATAATATTTGTCCTAGTAAGCCTAGCATCCTTCTACCTCTACAATGCCCTGCTTTATATATCAATCAACCCCCTAATGGCAAGGCTAGCAGGAGTAAGGGTGGCACTTATTAATTCAATATTTACAGCCCTAACAGCCCTAACAATTGCAATTTCAGCAAAGATAGTAGGAGCCTTGATGATCACATCCTTAATGGTAATACCGGTAGCAAATGCACTGATAATAGCCAAATCCTACAAGCAAACCTACATCATATCCCTAATATTTTCCCTAATATTCATGGTCTTAGGAATTACCATATCCTACTACGGCGGCCTAAAACCAGGCGGAACCATAGTAGTACTCGCCATAATCTCATTAATGATTACAGGCCTAATAAAGTTAATAAGCGACAAGCTAAAGAAAAAGATCTCTAAATAAAAAGGGGTCTTTTTTGCTTGAGGGGTATACATTACCTTCAATTACCTTCTAAATAAATATAAAATTTTTTATCAGAATTCATAATTAAAATTAAAATTATTTACGATCAACTTATATAAATATTCAGAGATTCTATAATTTTAAGCATCTATAATTGTCAAATAAATATTCTACATCTTAGTTTGTAAATCATTTTATATCAAAGAAAATAGCATTAAGATAGCATGGATTTCTAAATTTATAGTACATTTTGCTAAATTTATTTAGTAAAAACTGAATCGAGTTTAACTTAAGAAATATTTAAATATTGAGTTGTAAAGCATGGTATAATATTACAGAAGAATTATATATAGTGAAATAACCTAAAATGTGCAATATAGGATTTTCCTATGATAAATTATTTAAAATATTAATATAAGAAAGGAGAGAATATTATGGAAAATAAATATAAAATAAAGATTTTTTTAAAAATCATCTTAAGGGTTCTTGTATTGTTGTTGGCAATCGCAATTTTCACTGGCGGAATTATGCTTGCTATATCACTAATTTTTTATGGAAAGACCTACTTTAATAGTGACTATAAAAATGCGAACTTAGTGATGTTAATGGGAACCACGGGTCAATTATTGGCAGCTATATTTTTTGTGAAATTTATTTTGAAAAAGAAAATTGATTATATCTTTTTTAAGACAGAAGGTCTTGCCAAGAACATTTGCATCGGACTCTTTCTTGGCTTACTGCAAATTTCAATTTATGTCTTATTAGATATGGTAAGAGGGGCTATTGGATATAGAGGAATTAATTATGGTAATTTTAATTTAATTTTTCTTGCCTATTTTATAGGATTTTTTATCCAATCAACATCAGAAGAAGTCTTGGTAAGAGGAATCTTAACCAGAGTTTTATCTGATAAATTTGGAAGAACCGTCGCAATCCTACTACCTTCGATTGTTTTTGGACTTTTGCACCTGGGTAATGAGGGGGTTACAATTTTATCAACACTTAACACAATTCTAGTAGGCATATTTTTTGCAAAATTATTATTTTATAAAGAAAATATCATGTTAACTTCTGGCGTTCATGCGGGTTGGAACTTTTCCATGGCAATGATTTATGGCTTAAACGTAAGTGGTTTTAGTGGATTTGATAGCTTAATTAATTTTAGAATTTTAAATTATAACTTGTACGATGAAATTTATGGGCCAGAGGGCAGTATAGTGGTAACATTTATTGAAATTATAAGTATTTTTATTATATTTTATTTAGAAAGAAGAAAGGACGTAAATAAATAGACTATAAAAATTTTATTTAGGAATTAAACATTGAGACTCTATAAATAAGGGAGTTAGACAAAGGTGAGGGATTATTTTTCAAGCAAAGATGGTTGTAACAAAAAGTTAATTGAACGTAAGAATAAAGAGGGTGAGGAATACTTTGAAAAATATCTCACCTTTACCCTAATAGAATTCTTTAATAGATCTTATGATCCAGAAAAAATAATTGAAAGAGAGCAATATTGGAAAAAGTGCTTTGATACAATTAATAATGGTTATAATGGTAATTAGATATAATTTCCCAGCTATTAAGTTGGGAAATTTTTTGTCTTCATATGTTATAATATTAATATATAAAGAAAGGATTTTTATGAAGATTATTATTTCACCAGCCAAGAGTTTTAAACATTTTGATAATATAGAGACAGAGGGACTGATTTTTCCTGACAAGACTAGGATTTTAGTTGATAAAATAAAGAAGCTTTCTATGAATGAGATGGGTAACCTCAATATGACCAACGATAAATTGACCGAGAAGGCTTATTACGATTTTCAGGATTTTGATTTTGAAAAGCTTGATAATCCGGCGCTTTTTTCCTATGATGGCCTTGTTTTTAAGCAATTTAAGATGGATGATTTTGATGATTTAGCTTATCTAAACGATCATGTTTATATCCTATCAGCCCTATATGGCCTTCTTAGGCCGATGACAGGGATTCGTGATTATAGGCTTTATTTTGACAATACTATGTATGACCTTTACGAATTTTGGGGCAAGGATCTTTATAATAAGCTTTTTGAAGATGATGACCTAGTTTTAAATTTGGCATCCAAGGAATATACCAAGAATATCAGTCCATTTCTTAAAGATGAGGATAAGTTTATCACTGTTGATTTTAAGGAAAATCGTGATGGCAAGCTTAAATCAATTGTCTCCTACATGAAGCAGGCTAGGGGCGCTATGCTTAGAGAGATTATTAAAAATAAAATCGAGGATATTGACCAGGTTAAAGAGCTTGTTATCAATGATTATAAATATGACCCTTATAATTCTACGCCTGATACCCTTACTTTTGTGAGGGATAAGAGATGAAACTCCTCCACCTATCTGACCTTCATATTGGCAAAAGTCTGGGTAATTTTTCACTCTTGGAAGATCAGAAATATGTCCTTGACCAAATCTTAGAAATTATTGAAGAGAAAAAGGTTGAGGCTGTCATGATTGCAGGAGATATTTTTGATACAGCCCTTGCAAGTGCAGAGGCCCTTGATCTTTACAATTATTTTATAGAAAAAATCGTATTTGAACTTGATGTTCCAGTCCTTGCCATAGCTGGTAACCACGATTCAGCCAAAAGGCTTGATGTCAATAAGAGATTTTATAAGACAAATAAATATTACCTGGCAGGGGAATTTAATAGGGATAAGGTAACACTTTTTGATGATGAGGGCCCTCTTAATTTTTACCTTTTGCCTTTCATGTCCCTAGCCAAAGGAGAGGTTATTTTTGGGGAAAAGCTTGATGATTTTACTAGGCTTTATGAGCTTGCCCTTGATGATATAGATTATGAGGATAGAAACGTCTTAATCACCCACTGCTATGCTTCCTATAGCGAAAATAGCCTTGAGACCGCCTACAATGAGGGCCAAAAGCCCCTTGTAATTGGTGGGTCTGACATGATGGATGCTAGTCTTTTTGATAAATTTGACTATGTGGCCCTAGGCCACCTTCATTCCGCCCACTTTGTTAAGGAAGAAAAAATAAGATATGCCGGAACCTTTATGCCTTATTCCTTTGATAAGAAGGATATTAATAAGTCTGTGACTTTAGTTGACCTTAAAAAAGATAGCCTTGACATAGAAAAAATCCCTATAAAGCTTCTTAGAGAATTTGAAGTAAGACAGGGGCTTTTTGATGATTTGATTAGAGAAAATCCGTCAGATTCTTATATCAAATTCATCTTAGATGATGAGGCGACAGTTGAAAATGCCATGGCAAAATTTAATGCCAAATTTCCAAACGCAGTCCTTATAAATTATGCAAATAAGTCTGTCTTTGACCTTGACGGGGAAAGTCTTGATATAGACCTAGACAATAAAAACCCCCTAGAGCTTTTTGCTGACTTTGTTGACTTTAAAGACAGCAGAAAGCTTACAGAGGCAGAAGTTGAAATCTTAAAAGAAGTGATTGGAGAAGATTTTGAAGGCTAAGAGACTAATAATGCGAGGTTTTCTGACCTACAAAAATGAAATAGAAATAGATTTTACCAAGTTTTTTGATAAGAAAATCTTTCTAATATCAGGCCCTACAGGGTCAGGTAAGACTACGATATTTGATGCCATATCCTTTGCCCTTTATGGGTCTATTCCAAGAGAAATAAGCCAAGAAAATATGAGGAGTGACTATCTTAAGGAAGATGACCCTGATACCTTTGTAGAATTTGAATTTGAAATTGGGTCAAAGACTTATCTTATAGAAAGATACCCAAATCAAAGGTCCATGGGAGCTAGGGGTCCAAGGAATTTGGGCCATAAGGCAAGTCTTTTTGATATAAGCGATGAGAAGAAGCTTTTAGCAGATAAGCCAAGGGATGTAGAGCCCATGGTTAAGGAGATAGTGGGTCTTGATGTAGACCAATTCTCAAAGGTAATGCTCCTAGCCCAGGGCAAGTTCCAGGAGTTTTTATCAGCTAAATCAGATGTAAAGGCAGCCTTACTTTCTGATATTTTTAAAACCAAAAAATACAGGGATATAACAGATAGGCTCAAGGAAAGGGCCAAGACAAGCAAGAATAAAATTAAGGAAATTGATGACAAATTATCAAATATTATCTCCTATGATGAAATCTTAAAAGAAGCTATCAATGAGGATTATATCTTGGCCCTTGATTTTAAAAATATCCTTAAAATAATAGAGGCCAATGAAAATAACCTTACTTTTAAGTTGGATGAACTTAAGAAGGAAGAAGAAAGACTAGATAAAAATATAAAAAATTCTTATAGGAACTTAGAGAAGTCTAAAAATACTAATGAGAATATTAGATCTTATCAAAAATCACAAGAGGCTTATAATCTTTTGTATAAGGATTTTGAAGAAAAATCCAAAGAAAAATTAGATTTAGATCTTGCTAGCTTTGCCAAATCAATCAAAATCTATGAGGAAAGAATAGAAAAGACTGAGGATTCTATAGAAAATTTGACCAAAAACCTAGAGGCAGATAAAAATCTTTTGGAAGAGAAAAATGCTGAAGCAAAAAATCTAGAAAAAGACTTGGCAAAGATAGACGACCTTGCCAAAAATTTAGATAAAAACAAACTTGGCCTAGCAGAAAAGGAAAAGACCTACCAAGCTCTTGGTGAATTTTTATCAAATAAAAAAGCCTACGAATCTATAAAAACTATTGAAAAAGAAAAGCAAGATTTAGAAGAGAAGATAAAAAATATAGATGAGAATCTAGAAAACTTAAGAAAAACCTATGGACAAGCCCGTGAAGATAAGGCCAAACTTAAGGAAGAGGGCCTAGAACTTAGAGAAAAATTAAGGGCCAGAGAAGATAAGCTTCTTAGCCTTAAGAAAGATCGTGCAAGGCTTGTAGAAAACAAGGCCTATAAGAAAGATATTGAAAGCTTAGGCAAGGAAAGAGAAAATTATCTTAACTTAAAAGATAAAGCGAGCCTAGATAGGGAAATTGACCAGCTGAATTATTTTATTGAAAGATTAAATCACGATGGGATTTGCCCTGTTTGTGGGACTAGGCATGAAGAAAAATTCCCCCTTCACAAGTCAGAGGGCTTAGATTTTGATAAGATAGTTGAAAAGCTAAATGACCTTAGCCTTTCTTATGAAAAGATAAGGCTAATCATGGATAAAAATATAAAAGATTTGGAAATGGATGATAGCCTTGAAAATATAAGGGGTCTTATAAAGGAAAATGAAGACCTTATCAAATCCTATGGGGACCTATTAGCTAAAAATCAAAAGGAGATTGACCTTAAAGATAAGTTATTACAAAAGACAGAGGAAGAGGGGAAGACCTTGGGCCTTGAAAAAGAAAAGCTAGTCCAAGCTTTAAAAGTAATCAATGTTAAGCTAGACCGCCTCCAAGAGTTAAAAATCGCCTACCTTGGCCAGAAGGAGAAAATGGAGGGCCTTAAAGAAGAAGCCTTATTAGCTGAAATAAAGTCATTTGAGAAAAATATAAAAGAAGCAAGTGATTTTATAGAAAAGACCAAGTCCCATGATCAAGAAATAAAACTTGCCCTTTCAAGTCTTAAGGCAGAAATTGGATCTTTTGAAAACACCATTTCAGAGAATAAAGAAAATCTCACAGCCTTCAAAAAAGAATTTAAGGACAAAGTATCTGAAAAGTTTGAAAATGAGGATGCCTACAAGGGTTATCTTGATAAATTTGATGAGTTCGACCTTTTAAAAAGAGCAAACGAAGAATATTTCAAAAATCTTGATAGACTAAAGGCTAATCTTGATAATCTAAAGGATTTTAAAGACCTTGAAATCATAGATTTAGAAATCTTTAAAGAAAAAATTATAGATCTTGAAGAAAAGGCAAAATCTCTGGTTGATAGAAAACTATCTCTAAATCAAGGCTTATCTTCCTTTAAAAGGGCGGGCCTTGAGATAAAGGCCATAAGCCATGAATTTGAAAAGGAAAAAAATAAGTCCCTTAGCCTAACAAGACTTGCTGACCTTGCAAGCGGGGCAAGTGGAGCCAATAAGGGAAGGGAGAAGATTGACTTTGAAACCTACATCCTAAGCGTCTACTTTGATAGGGTTCTAAACTTTGCCAACAAGAGATTTAACAAGATGACAGATGGTCAATTTACTATGATAAGGAAAAAGGAAGCGACCGATAATAGGTCCAAGGCAGGTCTTGATATAGAAATCCTAGATGCAAATACAGGTAAGCGCCGCCCAGCCACAAGTCTTTCAGGTGGGGAATCCTTCCTTGCAAGCCTATCCCTTGCCCTTGGCCTTTCTGATGAAATTGGAGCAGAAAATGGGGGAATCAGGATAGATACCTTATTTATAGACGAGGGATTTGGAACCCTTTCTAAGGAATTTCTGGATAATGCCATAAGGGCTATTGAAGAAATTTCTAAGGATGACAGGTTTGTTGGCCTAATTTCTCACGTGGATGAATTAAAAGATGCCATTGATGCCAAGATTTTGATAAGTTACGAGCCAAGCGATGGATCAAAGATAGAGGTGAAAGCATGATTTCATTAATACTAGCAAAAAAAGACCAGGATAAGAGCCTATATATTTACAAGGAAATAGAAAAAAGGCTTGAAGCCGGTCAAAAATCAATTCTTATAGTTCCTGAGCAATACACCCTAGAAACTGATATAGACTTCATAAACAATATCAGATTTTCTTCAGTAATGGATGCTAAGGTCCTTTCCTTTTCATCCTTTGCTGCATTTTTCCTAGATAGGGCGGGCCTCGCCAAGCTTAAATTCCTAAATAAGGAAGGCAAGCTCATGATCTTTACAAATATAATGCATGATTTAAATGATAAGCTCACTCTTTTCAAAAATTCCTATGGAAATGTCGACTTCATCAATTCTATTACAGATTTGATTGCAAGTTTTAAGGATAATAATTTTGACCAAAATTTTTTTGAAAGTATTAAGGATGCTGAAATAGATGAGGCCAGCAGGATAAAATTTGAGGAAATAAGGCTAATCCTTGATGCCTACCAGGAAGCTCTTTCAGGCAAATTCATTGATGGTGAGGATATGACCTCTCTTTTAGCAGAATCCATTAAGGATGCAGACTTTCTAAAGGACTATCACTTTTATTTTGATAAGTTTGACTATATGGAGGAAAGGAAACTTGAGGTTATATCTGCCCTTGCAAGGGAAGAAATTGACATCACTATTGGCCTTAATCTTGATCCTAAAAATCTAAATGAAGCCCTTCCAAGAGCAGAAATATTTGACCCAGCCTTTGGCTTTTATAAAAAACTTAGATCTAATTTTAATTGTGAAATTATAGAAATGGAAAATACGGAAAATAAGGCAGACCTTGACCACTTCTTAGATAACTTTGATATTTTTAACCCAAGGCCATATCTAGATAAGCCTAATAATATTAGGGTTTTAGAGTCTATATCGACAAGGACTGAGGTGGAAAATATTGCCCTTATTATCAATAAATTAATAAAAAGTAAGGACTTAAGATACAATGATTTTGCCATCTACATGACAGAAAATAGCGAATATGAAAATATCATAGCCAAGACATTCGATAGGTATGACATCCCTATATTTTTGGATAAGCGTAGGAAGATGAGTGATAATCACATTATAAAGACCTTTCTTGCCCTCCTTAGGCTTAGGGTTAATAAATACAGAAAAGAAGACCTCTATTATATCCTAAATTCTAAGCTAATTGATTTTGGTGAAACTTACGAGGAAGATTGCCACATCTTCATCAAATTTATTGGCAAAAGAAATATAGCGGGTGCCATGTTTGAAGATGATAAGTATTTTATTCTGGATTATGATTTCTATGAAAAGTTTTTGGAAAATGATCCAAAAAGAGAAGAAAAGCTTAAGAAAAAGGAAGAAGAATACCAGGCCATAAATAGGGTAAGGGATAAGATTTTAGAACTTTTAGCAAATTTAGATAATGAAGAAAATACAAGAGACCTTGTTGAAGGTATCTATAAGATGATTTCTGATTCATCAATAAGACTTGCCATTACAAGTTTTCAGGAAGAATTAAAGGACCTTGTAGCCCTTGATGATTATAGGGAAAATGAGCAAATTTGGGATAAATTTATAGAGATTTTAGACCAATTAGTTTTAATTATGGGAGATAGAAAGACTTCTCTTGCCAGGATTTATAGCCTAATAGAAGCCGTGACTAAGGATATTAAAATTGGCCTAATTCCACCATCTAAGGACCATCTTATAGTAAGTGATTTTAAGAGGGAGAGGGTTTCAAATAAAAAGATAAATATAATTTTGGGCCTTAATGATGCCTATTTTCCATCGGGAGAGTCTAGGGATTTTATTATAAATGATGATGAAAAGGAAGACCTAAAAAGGCGCGGGATTGACCTTAAATTATACGATAAGGACATGGAAAGTCTTGAAAAACTAAGTCTTTATAAGATAATCGTAGGATCTGATAAATTGATATTTTCCTATGCGCTGGCAGATAAGTCAGGCAAAGAACTTAAGAAAAGCTTGGTTTTAAATGATATTTTAAATATTTTCCCTCAGATGCAAGTGAAATCAATTACAAAACTTGAGCCTAGTCTTGCTGCATATTCTAAGGAAGGCCTTAAGAAATTTGCCCTAGAAAATTTGGAAAAAGCTAAGAAGAATGAAAAAATAAGTAAGGAAGATTTGGACTTAAGCCTGGATTTCATCAAGTATTTGAAAGATAATTTAGAAAAAAACGATAATCAGAAAATCTATGATTCAATCTTTAAGGGACTCTTTTTTACCAATGACAAGGCTCCGCTTAATTTAGACCTTGCTGGCAAGCTTTATGGGAAAAGGGCATATTCAGTTTCAGAAATTGAAACTTATTCACGTTGTCCTTACAAATATTTTATCACCTACGGCCTAAGACCTGACGTGGAAAATGATTTTGACATTGACCAGATGGAAATAGGAAATATCGTCCACAAGTCACTTGAAGAGCTTTCAAGATTATTAAAAGAAGAAAATATCGACGATATCACAGATGAAAAACTAGATACGCTTTTAGAAGAAAATTTCAAAGAAGGTATTGATTTAAATTTAGAAACCTTGAGAAAAGATTCTCCTAAAAATGCCTATATCCTTGAAAATATGCTAAATTCTGCTAAGAGAAATGCAAGGGAGATCAAAAGGGGTCTTAAAAGGTCAGACTTTAAACTCTTTGCCTTTGAGGAAAGCTTCGATAAGGGAGGATTTTTTGACCAGGTCGATATAGATGGGGAAAACTACCTAAGGGGCAGGATTGACAGGATAGATAAGGCAGGAGATTTAATTAGGATTATAGATTATAAGACAGGGGCCAAGAGCTTTAAACTTGTAAATGTCCTAAATGGTCTTGATCTCCAGCTTATTATCTACATGATGGCAGCAAGTGATAAAGATTTTAAACCTGTAGCCTCTTTCTACTTGCCACTTAGGGATGAGATAGAAAAGATGGATAAGGTTTCTCTCACAGACCAGGAAAATCTCAAGGAAATCCTAGCAGATAAGTTTCAGATGACAGGCCTTTTGCTTAAGGTAAATGAAGAAGTAATAAGGCTTATGGATAGGGACTATGACAAGGATAAGCTTGCTGTCTTTGACCCAAAGAAAAACGAAATTGTAAATCCTGAAGACTTTGAGGTTTTGACACACTTTGCCAAGGATTTGATAAAACAAATCATTCAAAATATTAAAAAGGGCCTAATCGACCTAAGGCCTGTCAGGGAAGATAAGCAAAGAAAAGAATGTACCTATTGCGACTATAGGGGCATATGCAAGTTTGATGAGATAATTGATTCAGATAGGTTTAGGGATATAGACAAGTCCCTAAAGATAGAAGATATAAAGAAGGATGCTTATGACAGAGATTAAAAAAACCAAGGCCCAAGAAGCTGCCATAGACACAGAAGATAAAAATATAATAGTTTCAGCTGCAGCAGGATCAGGCAAGACCTTTGTCCTAGTTGAAAGAATCATCAGCCTAATGAAGAAATATCATATAGACATTGATCAGATGATAATTGTAACCTTCACCAACAAATCTGCAATCGATATGAAAAATAAGATAAGGACTAGGCTAGAAGAAGCGGCAGATGACTTCGACCCAGTCTTTCTTAAAAGACAGATAAGGCTCTTAAAGACTGCTCAAATCAAGACTCTTCACGCCTTTTGCTCTGACATGATTAGGGAAAATTTCTATTATTTTGATAAGTTAAGTCCTAATTTTAAGGTCCTAACAGAAAATACATCTATTATTATGAGGGCAAATGCCATAGATGAAATATTTGATGAAGAATATGAAAAGATGACAGATGGCTTTAGGATCTTTTTAGAAAATTTCGCCCAAAATAGAAATGATTCTCCTGCCAAAGGTCTTATTCAAGATACTTACAACATGATAATCGGCCAAATTGACCCACTTGCTTGGCTTGATAAAAATACAAGGTCAGCAAATATCGGTGACAAGCTTAAGGAGATTTCAAAAAAATCTCTGAGGGACATGAAAGATAAGGCTTTTAAGCTAACAGTCATGGCCAATGAAAATGACATGAGAGAAAAACTCCAAGAGCTTGTGACAGAAGATTATTCAATATTTTTAGACCTTGAAAATAATCTTGACTCTTGGGATGAATTTTTAGAGAAAATAGAAAAGGTAAAGTTTGGCAGACTTTCTTCATCCAAAAATGATGATAAATTCCTTTACAATATCCTAAGAACTGACAGAAATTCCTATAAAAATTCTCTAGATAAGCTTAAAAATTTGGTAAGAAATACATCTTCTGACCTTATAAGCCTTACAAGCCATAAGGAAGAAATCCTCTTAGGAGAGATTAATAGGCTTACAAGGCGTTTTATGGAAGCCTTTGATCAGAAGAAAAAAGCCAAATCTTACTTAGATTTCAACGACCTCGAGCAATATTTTATAAGGCTATTAGATAATGAAACTGCAAGAAATAAGCTTGTTGATAAATTTGAATATATCTTCTTCGATGAATACCAAGATTCAAATGAAATTCAAAACTATATAATAGAAAAGCTTAAAAGGGAAAGAAGGCTATTTTTCGTAGGAGACGTCAAGCAATCAATCTATGGTTTTAGGAGGGCAAGGCCTGACTTATTTCTAGAAAAGCTTGATATATATGAAAGGGAAGAAGATTCTGTTAGGATAAATCTAAATGAGAACTTCAGAACTGATAAGCTCCTCTTAGATTTTAATAACTATATCTTTGATAGGATAATGACCAAAGAGACAAGTGGCATTGACTATAAAAACGGCGGCCACAGGTTAAATTTCGGAAGAGATAAGGAAAATCCAAATGCCAAAGTAGGCCTTACAGTTCTTGATAAGGCAGTAAATGAGGAAGATTACCTAGTTAGACTCATAAGAGATTTAGTAGGGGAAGGCTATGCTTATAAGGATATAGCGATTCTTTTAAGAAGCGGAAATAAGTCTTATGTATATGAAGAAGCCTTCAAAAGGGCAGATATTCCTTATTTTAACGACATATCAAAGGTATCATTTTTGGCAGCAGAGGTTAATTTTTTCATAAATCTTTTAAAATATCTGGCCAATCCTAACGACGATATTGTCCTTCTTTCTGTCCTAAGAAGCGAAATTTTTAATTTCAGCGAAGATGACCTGGTAGAAATAAAGCTTAAGACCCAGTCATATAGATTCTATGATTGCTTTGATAATTATGATGGGAATGAGCAAATAAAAGCAAAAATTGATACTTTTAAGGCTGTCATAAAGGATTTAAAAAATAAACTTGCCATTTATTCCCTATTTGATTTTGCTAACTATCTTTTTGAAAAAACTGGCCTTTACGACTTCCTCATGGCAAGGGATTTGGGAGCTGATAGGATAAATAATATAGAATCCCTAATCGACCTCATGGCAGAATACGACTCGGCCAATGACAATGGTCTTTACGGATTTTTAACCTATTATGAAAATATTTCAAAGACCCAAAAAGATAGCATAGACCAGTCAAGAGATTTATCTGAAGAAGAGGACCTGGTAAGGATAATGACCATCCACAAGTCAAAAGGGCTTGAATTTAAGGTGGTAATCCTTGCAGATTCATCAAGATTAATAAGAAATATGCATTCGAGAAATCTTGCAATATTTGATGATAAGCTTGGCATTGGAATCGATGTTGCAGATTATGATAGAAAGGTCAAGGTCTCATCAATAAATAAAAAGTTAATTGAAAATAAGCTTGTAGAGGAAGATAAGAAAGAAGAGATGAGAATCCTCTATGTAGGTCTAACCAGGGCTGAGGAAAGGCTATATATAACAGGAACTAAGTCACAAAGCTCTTTAGCAAAGCTTTATCAAAATGTAGATTATCTTGAAATGTCAAGCCACCTAGACTGGATCCTCTCAAGCCTATCCTTCGATAAGATAGGTGAGGAAATTTTTGCTAAAGACTACTTTACAGATGATTTTGATAAGCGAGTAGATATATCATATCTTGAAAGCCTAGAAGAAGAAAAAGTCAGGGAAAGTAGGGATATAGGTAAAATATTTGAGGATATCAAACCTAGTGCAAATTATAAAAAAATAGAAGACCTAATGGATTTTACCTACAAGGGGGTAGATGATATAGGCGAAAGCCTTAAAAAATCAGTAACAGAGATAGCAAAAGACTTCAACAAAGAAGAGGAAGGCTACGAAAGATCATCTTTTGGGGAAAATTATTCAAATATAGACTTCAAGAAACCAGCCTTCATAGAAGAAGAAAAAACCTACTCAGCCACAGACAAGGGAAGCCTAATCCACAAAGTCTTTCAGAAACTCCCAATGAAAGAATATGATAGAGAGAGTCTTAAAGCAGAAATAGAAATCTTAATAGAGAACCAAATAATAGAAAAAGAAGGGGCAAAACTTTTAGAAGTGGATAAATTTTTAGGATTTTTCCAAAATGATCTGATAAAAGAATTAATCAAGGAAGAAACACCTTACAGAAAAGAAGAATCCTTCCTAATGCAGTATGAGGATTACTACGTAAATGGTCAGATAGACCTAATCTTTGAAAAAGAAGATGAAATAATCCTAATAGACTTCAAGACAGACAGGATAAAAAGAGAAGAAGCCTACAAAAAGCAGCTAGAAATCTACAAAAAAGCCTTAGAAGAAGCCTTGGGCAAAAAGGTAAGCATGGGGCTTATATATTGGTATAATAGTGGGGAGATTAGTGTTTACAATAAATAATGGGTATTTTAGGGGAGCTTCCCCTAAAACCCCTTTTTTTATTATCCAAGATAATAGTATTTTAGACTTTGATTCTTCGTAACTTAACCATTTAATATTTAATTTCTATTTACTATTGAATCTTCGTAATAAGGGGAGGCCCAAGGACCCTTTCGCATGGGTCCTCATCGGCCTCCCCTTAAACCCCTCCCCGTTACACCCCACAAGCGACTCCTTAGCGGAGTGCG
>OJLY01000304.1_pt1 | contig 35220 bp, 36 predicted proteins | sample 1597031 | NCBI WGS metagenome assembly OJLY01 (sample SAMEA3904673, study PRJEB24821) | metagenome | biome: Builtin; feature: hospital; material: surface | place: USA | collected 2013-06-03
TTCTTCCTTTTATTGGCCCCTGCCGAGGCCGCCCGCGGGGTTGAGTGGAAAAGAGAGCCTGGGTCTCACTCGCCGACGGGCTAATTAAAACCGGATGGGGCATGCGGAAAGCCCCAATAGGTTGTCTCCCAGAGGTTCGAAGGGTCCAACCCTGCTTAGAGAATTATTCTAATATCAAGATATACTATCATCTAAAGCATTTTAGTCTCAGATATTTTAGAAAAAAATATCTCCCCACCCTTTTTCTTGATTTTTCCCCCAATTTATATGATAATTATACTAAGAGCAGAAAGGAAAATGTATGATGTTTGAACTTGTTATTGGCTTAAGTTTTGTACTGGCTGTTGTAAGCTTGATTTCAGTTTTGTTTACTGAGAAGAAGGCCTTTTTTGCTGTTAGTACTTTGGCCTTTTTGGGGGTGTTTTATTTTACTAATTCTACCCACCCGATTGCTGAAGTCTGGCCTTTGATTTCTTTTGTGGCGGGGGTTACTCTCCTTGCTCTTGAGATTTTTATTCCAAGTTTCGGCCTTATTGGAATCTGTGGTCTGGTCCTAGTTGGACTATCCCTCTACAATTCCTTTATGATGGATGGCAGAGAAGTGATCCTTCTTGTAGCTGCAACTCTTGCTATCATCCTAAGTGTGACTGTTTATGTGACACTTGGCTTTAGGGCCAATATTTTTGATAAGGAAATATTAAAAAGTGTAAATAGTAGGGAGAGAGGTTACAATTCCAAAGTCGATTATTCTCATCTGCTAGCTAAGAGAGGAAGGACTAAGTCTATCCTAAGACCTACTGGAAGGATTGAGATCGATGGGAAGTATTATGATGCGACTAGCCAGGGAGATTTTATAAATCCCCTAGCTGATATTGAAGTTGTTAGTGTAAAAGATGGCCACATTGTGGTAAAGGAGATATGATGAATTTTGTAATTTTAGGCATAATTGTCGTTTTATTGGTGGTGTTTTTCACCATGGTTCCGGTTGGACTTTGGATAACTGCTAGATTTTCTGGAGTAAATATTTCAATGCCAGCCCTTGTCGCTATGCGTTTTAGGAGACTTTCTCCATCAAAGATTGTAAATGCAATGATTAAGTCCCACCAAGCAGGGATTCAAATTTCTACCAATGATTTGGAAAGTCACTATTTGGCAGGAGGAAATATCAACCAAGTTGTTGATGCACTAATTGCAGCAGAAAGAGCAAACATTGACCTTTCCTTTGAGCAAGCTGCAGCCATTGATCTTGCAGGTCGTAATGTATTTGAAGCTGTCCAAGTTTCAGTTACACCAAAGGTAATCAACACACCAGTAATCGCCGCTGTTGCTAAAAACGGAATCGAGGTTAAGGTTATAGCTAAGGTTACTGTTAGGGCCAACATCGAAAGACTAGTAGGTGGTGCAGGTGAAGAGACTATCATAGCCAGGGTTGGAGAAGGTATTGTAACTACAGTAGGTTCATCTAATTCTCATGCCCAAGTTCTAGAAAATCCTGACAATATTTCCCAAACAGTCCTTATGAAGGGGCTTGATAGCGGAACTGCCTTCGAGATTTTATCAATCGATATAGCAGATGTGGATGTGGGAAGAAATGTCGGCGCCCAACTTCAAAGAGACCAAGCAGAGGCAGATAAGAACATTGCCCAAGCTAAGGCTGAGGAAAGACGTGCCCAAGCTATCGCCCTTGAGCAAGAAAACAGGGCCAAGGTAGTTGAGGCAGAAAGTAAAATTCCAACAGCTATAGCCAAGGCCTTCGAAGAGGGTAATCTCGGCGTGATGGATTATTACAATATCAAAAATGTAAATGCCGACACCAAGATGCGTGAATCTATTTCTGGAGAAGATGGGGCTGATCTAGATGTCTAGAATCTTTCCTAAGAAAAAAGACCAGGGGAAAAAACGCAAGCCATCCTTCGATGATTGGCTAAAGAAGACTAACGAGCTCCTAAACGAGTATATGGATGAGCCAGTCGGGGAGATGTTTGGATCTGATAATAAAAAGATAAAGAAAAAAGTTTCGAATAATACTAAGCAAAAGCAAGGAAAGCTCCCCAAAGAAGACTTCAGAATAACAAAGGAAGAGGGAGACCCGGCAGCTGAAAGAAGAATAGAAGAAAGTAGAGAGAAGAGAAAGAGAGAAAAGCTCTACGAAGAAAATAAAGTTAAAAACAAAAGAAAGACTCTTAGGAAGGCCTTGATCTACTCAGAAATTCTGGGAAAACCTATCTCTAAGAGAAAGTAGGATGCAAGCTTTAGGGCTTGCTTTCTTCCTTCTATCGAGAGATTATTATAAATCATTTACAAGTCGCTTGATTTAGGATAATACAAGGAGATCTCTCGACTTCGCTCGAGATAAGGGTCCGTTCCTCTTAACGATTAATCAATATCAGAGTCTCTAGACCACGCTCGACGGTCCGCCACATGTCATAAATTCACTTTGTTCATTGCGGCAAGGATCATTAGAGATAAGGGAGCTACTTCCCCTCAATGTAAATTCAATTAGAAACTAGGGCCCTTCCTCTGATAGTGGCCTTATTTGATAAACTTTTATTTTATATAGAAGTTTTTTAAATTTCAGAAATTTCAACATATTTGTAACAATAAATAGTATAATATTCTTAATGGAGGATTGATATCATAGAATTATTAGCAATAGAAAACCCTGACCAAGTTATTAGCTTGTTTGGGAGTTTTGATAAAAACAGAAAATATATAGAAGAAAGATTTGATACCAAGATTAAGGTTAAGGATAATGACCTGGAGATTAAGGGAGAAGAGCTTAATACTAAGCTTACCAAAGATCTCTTAGAACAACTCCTTACTCTTATAAGTAAGGGCGAGTCCCTAGACTTTCAAAAGATCAAGTATCACGCAGACATGCTCGAAAGAGAAAATAAAGACGTGATTAAGGGGCTTTTGGGAGATGTGATAGTCACAAGGGCTGATGGTAAGCCAATCAAGCCAAAGACCCTAGGCCAAAGGTCTTATATTGAAAAGATCAGAAACAATGATGTCGTCTTTGGTATAGGACCAGCAGGAACAGGAAAGACCTATCTTGCCGTTGCCATGGCCGTTAGGGCCTTCAAGGCTGGGGAAGTGGATAGGATAATCCTTACTCGTCCGGCTGTCGAAGCAGGGGAAAGCCTGGGTTTTCTTCCAGGAGACCTTCAAGATAAGGTAGACCCATATCTAAGACCACTCTACGATGGACTCTTTGATATTTTAGGCTTTGATACTTATCAAAATCTCGTAGAAAAAGGCCTCATAGAGGTAGCTCCCCTTGCCTACATGAGAGGTAGGACTCTTGACAGGTCCTTTGTGATTTTGGATGAGGCCCAAAATACGACCCACGAGCAGATGAAGATGTTCCTTACAAGACTTGGCTTTGGTTCCAAGGCCATAATAACAGGAGATAAGACCCAAGTCGACCTTCCTCGTGGCAAGAAAAGCGGGATAAGGGCGGCAGAGCATATTCTTAGGAATGTAGAAGGAATTGCCTTTATGGAATTTTCTTCTATAGACGTAGTAAGACACCCTCTTGTTCAAAGGATAATTGATGCTTACGATAAGGAAGATGCGAGAAGGATGGCAGAGAGAAAAGAAAAGGAAGCTAATAGCAATAAAGAATAGGAAGAGATATGCATCTTTTAATTGAAAACAATACAGAAGAAAAAATAGAAATGGATGCTGACCTAGAAAGAACTGTCAAGGAAGTCCTAAAGACTGAGGGATTGGGCGAAGACTACGAAGTTTCCATCACCTTTGTCGATAGGGAGGAGATTCATAGGCTAAATAGGGAATTTAGAGATGTAGATAGGCCAACAGATGTCCTATCCTTCCCCCTAGATGATACTATAGACTTACCAGACGCTGATAAGATGCTGGGAGATATAGTAATATGTCTGGATGTGGCCAAGGACCAGGCCATGGAGTTCGGCCATTCTCTAAGGCGCGAAATCATGTATCTGACCTGCCACTCCACCCTCCATCTTTTAGGCTACGACCATATGGAAGAAGATGAGAAGAGGGAGATGCGTCGTCGTGAGAAGGAAGTCATGAGAAATCTTAGAGTCTTCAAGAACGACGATCACGAGAACTTTGACCATATGGACAAAAACGACTACGAGAAGGAAAGAGAAGAAGCAAATAAGGAAGATGATAAGTTCCTAGAATTTAGGGACGAGCTAAAGGAAGAAATCAAGGAAGAGCTTAGGCTTGAGCAAAGATACGCCAATGCTGAATATGGAAAGATTTATACCAAGGAGAACCTCAGCCACGGGCAGAAGTTTCTCAAAGGTTTTGACTATGCCTATGAGGGCCTAGTCTTTGCCATAAATCACGAAAAAAACATGAAATTTCATATCCTAGCTTGTGCCATAGTCTTTGTGGCAAGTTTGTTTTTCAATATTTCTAGGATTGAGATGATGTTTCTCATCTTTGCCATATCATCAGTCATAGCCCTAGAGCTTGTAAATACAGCACTTGAGAATGCTGTCGATATAGCAGCTGACGGTAGGTGGTTATCTCTTGCCAAGTCCGCCAAGGACGTATCAGCAGCAGCGACCTTCGTAGCAGCCCTCAATGCACTTTTTGTGGGCTATATGATATTTTTCGATAAGTTCCTCAACTTCTACGATTCTGTAATCTTGAGGATTGCGAGAAGACCGAGCCATTTGGCAGTGATTTCGATTTCTCTTATCATAATCATAACCATATTCCTTAAAGGAGTTTTCTATGAGGGACATGGAACTGCCTTTAGGGGAGGCTTTGTGAGCGGACATACTTCCGTATCCTTTGGCCTTGCGACCATTGGAATCCTCCTTGTGGACAATCCAATGGTGATGATTATTATGGCCTTTATGGCTCTTATAGTTGCAGAATCCAGATACGAGGCAGACATTCATTCGACAAAAGAGATAATTAGGGGAGCCATACTTGGCATAAGCGTGGCCCTTGCAATATTTGGGATATTTTCATGAAAGATTTAAAAGAATTAATAGAACTTGCCCTAGACAATAAGGAAAAATCTTACTCTCCTTATTCACACTTTAGGGTTTCGGCAGTCCTTCTTACTAAGGAGGGCGAAGTTTTCGAGGGAGTAAATATCGAAAACGCCTCTTATTCACCGACAATCTGTGCGGAAAGATCTGCCCTTGCTGCTGCCATCTCCAAGGGTTATAGAGAATTTGATACAATAGTTATCACAGGAGATTCGATAGATACATATCCTTGCGGAGTCTGCAGGCAATTTATGGCGGAGTTTTTCGATGATGATACGAAAATCGTAATAGCAAACTCCATAGATGATTATAAGACATATACTTTGGAAGACCTCCTTCCACATAGTTTTGGCAAAAAGGATTTACAATGATAAAATCAGGATTCGTCTCAGTAGTAGGTAGGGCCAATGTTGGTAAGTCAACCCTAATGGAGAAGATTATAGGGGAAAAGATTTCTATAATTTCAAACAAGCCCCAAACTACCAGAGATAAGATACAAATTATATATAACGATGAGGAAAGTCAGATAATCTTTCTTGATACACCGGGGATTCAAACTCCTAGAAACAAGCTCCAAGAAAGACTTTTGACCTTCTCAGAAGAAAGTCTCAAGGAATCTGACATCATCACCATGGTTGTAGATGATTCGGAGGAAATTGGAAGGATTGACGGAGAAATCCTAGAAATGCTGGAAAAAATTAAGCTTCCCAAGATTCTTCTAATTAACAAGACCGACCTCGCAGATAGGGAGAAAATTGCCCACATCAGGGAGAATTTTAGGGCTTACGATTTCGATAGGATTATAGAAATATCAGCCCTTGAAGGGAAAAATATCGATGTTTTCATAAATACTATCAAGGAAATGCTTGACTTCGGTCCAGCATACTACGATAGGGACATGATTACAGATAAGACTGAGAGATTTATCGTAGGAGAAATCATAAGAGAGAAGGCTCTTAGAAACCTATCAAACGAAGTCCCTCACGGGGTGGCTGTTAGAATTGACGACTTTAAGGAAAGATCTAACAAGAAGCTAATAGACATAAGGGCTACAATTGTGGTGGAGAAAAATAGCCACAAGGAGATTGTTATCGGCAAAAACGGCCAGATGATCAAGAGAATCGGCATGGATGCGAGAAAGGAAATAGAGAAATTCCTATCTAGCAAGGTCAACCTACAATTGTGGGTCAAGGTAGAAAAGGACTGGAGAAAGAAAGAAAAGCTGGTGGACCGCTTTGGCTACAAGTGAGCTTAAGGACGTGACAGGCTTTATCTTAAGGGAGTTTAGCTATAAGGAGACTAGCAAAATCATAGAAGTATTTACCGACAAGGTCGGAAGAATTTCTATTATGGCCAGGGGAGTTTACAGAAAAAACTCCGGCCTTCTTTCTTTGACAGGAAGATTTATGAAGGTAAACTTATCCTTGTACAAGATGAAGGGAGACTTCTACGGCATAAGAGACGGCTACCTAGTAGAATCTTACAAGAAAAGTGCCAAGAACTTTGACATCATCCTCTACAAGTCGGCCATGTGCGATTTTCTCCTAAAGACTATCGATACAAACCAGAAGGATATAGTCTTTAAGCTCCTTGATACAAGCTTTAGGGCCTTAGAAGACGCTGATTGTGGCTATCTTAATATATTTTTGGGATTTTTGATCAAATATATATCATTCTCAGGTCTTAAGCCTAACTTTTCTACTTGCGGCATTTGCGGTAGAATTATAGATAAGGCGACAGGCTACTTTTCTATCAGAGAAGCCTCCCTCATATGCAAAGAGCACAAGAAGGATGCGGGCGATGTGATTTATCTTACCAGAGATGATCTCTTGTATTTTATGAAGTTATTATATACAAAATCAGATGAGCTTAGTGAGCTCAGCCCTAGCCCTGATTATGAGAAAGTAGCGAGATTAATAATAGATTATTGCTTAATTAGCCTTGATATCAAGAAGTTTTCTTCTATGGATTGGGTCTATAAGAGATTAAGCGAAAGGAATTAGAATGTACTTTGAAGATTTAATAATGAAACTTGAAGAGTTTTGGAAGAATGAGGGATGTTCGGTAATGCTTCCTTACGATACGGAAAAGGGAGCAGGAACCATGAATCCCAACACGTTTTTGCGTGCTCTAGGTCCTGAGCCTTGGAAGGTGTGCTATGTGGAGCCATCAAGAAGGCCAGCAGATGGTAGATATGGGCAAAACCCAAACAGGCTCTACCAACACCACCAAATGCAAATTCTCCTAAAGCCAACCCCAGACAATATCCAAGAGCTTTACCTAGAATGTTTGGAAGCAATAGGAATTAACCCAAGAGAGCACGACATAAGGTTTGTCGAAGACAACTGGGAAAGTCCAACCCTAGGAGCCTGGGGACTCGGTTGGGAAGTATGGCTTGATGGAATGGAGATTACACAATTTACTTATTTCCAACAAGTAGGAGGGATAAACTGCGAGATCGAAAGTGGTGAGATTACCATTGGTCTTGAAAGAATCTTTATGTATCTATCAGGAGTGGATAATGTATTTGACATCCAATGGTCCAAGGATTTAACTTACAGAGATATCTTTGGTCTAGCCGAATACGAGAATTCAAAATATTCCTTCGAAGACGCAGACAACGAAGTCCTAGAAGAATTGTTTAATATTTACGAAAAAGAAGCCAACAGACTAATCGATCTAGGTCTATGCATTCCTGCCTACGACAATGTCTTAAAGACAAGCCACGCCTTCAACACCCTAGATGCCAAGGGGGCCATATCAGTTTCTGAGAGAAGCCACTATATCAAAAGGGTAAGAGACGTATCAAGCAAGGTAGCCCACAAGTTTATCGAGAAAAGAGAAGAGTTAGGCTACCCTCTTCTAAGAAAGGATAATGATGAGTAATTACTTATTAGAAATCGGAGTAGAAGAGATACCTTCTGATTATGTCAAAAACACCAAAAGACAATTAGAAGATAAATTTAAAAAACTAATAGATGAAAACAAATTAACTTGCGAGTCTATCTCAGTGGAGTCAACTCCAAGGAGATTTGCTATCTTGCTAAGCAATGTAGAAGCAGATCTTACAGAAAAGACCGTATCTGTCAAAGGACCAAGTGTAAAGATTGCCTATGACGAAGGTGGCGAGCCAAAAAAACCTCTCCTAGGTTTCTTACGAGGCCAAGGAGCGGACATATCTGATGTAGTAATCAGAGAGTTTAAGGGCGAAGACTATATTTATGTAGAAAAAAAGGAAAAGTCAAAATCAGTTGCTGAAGTCCTAAGAGAAAATGTCTACGAACTAGTGAAGTCAATCTCCTTCCCAAGATCTATGAGATGGGCAGGAAAGTCAATAAGATGGGCAAGACCAATCAGATGGTTCGTATCAATCCTAGATGACGAAGTCCTAGACTTTGATGCTGAGGGAATTGCTGTAGGAAGAGTGACCAAGGGCCACAGAACTCTTGGATCCAATCATATAGAAATTGATGAGATTCAAAACTACGAAAACCTCCTTAAGGAAAACTACGTAATCCTAAAATACAAGGACAGAAAAGACATCATCCTAAGAGGACTTAACAGACTATCTAGCGAAGTTGGCGGAGAGTATATGAAAGACGAAGACCTCCTAGATGAAGTTATAAATATAGTAGAATATCCAACTGTCCTAATAGGTGGAATCGATAAAGACTATCTAGAAATCCCAAAAGAAGTAATAACAACTCCAATGAAGGACCACCAAAGATACTTCCCAGTCCTAGATGAGAACAAGAATCTACTTCCATATTTCCTAGTCGTAAGAAATGGGGACGAAGAATTTAAGGAAAATGTAGTAGAAGGAAACAAAAAGGTCCTAGTAGCAAGACTAGAAGATGCCAAGTTCTTCTACGATATAGACATGAAAAAGCCACTTGAAGCTTATGTAGACGAACTAGAAAATCTTGCCTTCTTTGAAGGTTTGGGCAATATGAAGCTTAAGACAGAAAGGCTAATGGACCTTACAGAAAGATATAGACAAGCCCTAGCTATTGGTGAAGATATGGCGCATCCTATAGGCAGAGCAGCCTACCTATCAAAGGCAGACCTTGTGACAAAGATGGTAGTAGAGTTTACCGAGCTACAAGGAACTATGGGAAGGATTTATGCAAGTAAGTCAGGCGAGGAAGAAAGAGTGGCAACAGCCATAGAAGAATCCTACATGCCAAGATCCTCAGGATCTGCCCTACCAAAAACTATCACAGGCATCATCCTTTCTATAGCAGATAAGATGGATACTATAGTAGGCCTTTACGCTATAGAAAAATACGTAACAGGAAGTCAAGACCCATTCGGTCTAAGAAGGGCCTGTCTTGGAATAATAAATATCTTCCTAGAAAACACTATCGATATAGACCTAAGAAAGCTCGTAAATGACGCCCTCCTAGTCTATACAGAAAAGAACGAACTTGCCTTCGACTACGATACAGCTATGGACAAGGTCTTAGACTTCTTTAGGGACAGACTAAAAAACAAGCTAATCGACGATGGAGTAAGCTACGATACAGTAAATTCTGTGATTAATACTAGCGATTTAAATATCATAAAAATTGCCAAAAAAGCTAAAAGCATTGACCGCTTCCTAGAAGATAACGAAGATCAAGTATCTTACTTTACAAGAATAATCAATCTTTCAGATTATCAGGTAGATGCTGAAGTGAGAGAAGATCTATTCGAAAATGACTTGGAAAGATCTTTCTATGAGAAAATCACAGAGCTTGGAGACTTTAGTCCAAGTGCAGAAGCGGACTTTTTGGCAGAGCTTAACAGGATAAAAGAAACTAGCGAAATAGGTAATGCTTATCTAGACAATACTATGATCAATGTAGAAGACGAAGAAGTTAAAAACAACAGAATCGCCATGCTAAACAAACTAGCAAGAAGGATTGAGCAAATCCTCGATATAAAAGAAATAGTAAGGTAAAAAATGAAAGAATTGACTACAATACTTATAAGTGATTCGACCGGAGAGACTGCACAAAACTACATCAAGTCAGTGACAAGCCAATTTCCTGACCTTAAGGTAAATCTTATTAGAAAACCAAGTATAGATACAACAGAGGAAATCGACGAAGTGATGGATAAGGCTGACAGCAATTGTATAGTCGTTCAAACCATAGCCAACGAAGACCTATCCAAGCATCTAAGAGCTGTAGCCAAAGAAAAAAACATCGAAGTACTTGACATCCTAAACTACGGAATCAGAAAGGTAGAAGAAGCGACTGGACTTAAGGCAGTAAGAGAAATCGGCCTAACCAGAACCCTATCAGAGGACTACTTCAATATGATAGAAGCCATAGAATTTGCCATCCAATATGACGATGGCAAAGATCCTAGGGGCTTTCCTCTATCAGACATAGTCCTTGTAGGAGTGTCAAGGACCAGCAAGACTCCTACAACCATGATTCTTGCGACCAAAAACTTCAAGGTCTCAAATCTTCCTCTTGTGCCAGAAATAAAATTGCCACGTGAGATATTTGAAGTAGATCCAGACAGAATCATAGGTCTTGTGATTGACCCAGACAAGCTATCAAATATTAGGGAAGTAAGGAGTAAGTCCTTAGGCATAGTAGGAGAGTCAATATACTACGATGATAAAAGAATCAGAAGAGAGCTAGAATACGCGCAAGAAGTCTTCAAGGATCTAGATTGTAAGGTAATAGATGTTACAGAAAATACAATCGAGCAAACTGCAACAGATATTGTCCAATACTACTTCGAAAAGTTTCCAGAAGAGAGCAAAAAACACGTCCAATAAAAGGAGGGGGCATGAAGAAAGACAAAATTATAGTATTAAACTTCGGCGGCCAATACGACCAACTCATCGTAAGAAGAGTTAGAGAAATGGGAGTATACGCTGAATTATTCGACTGCGATACCAAAATCGAGGACATTGATTTTGAAAATGTTGCAGGAATAATCCTAACAGGCGGCCCACAATCAGTAAACGATAAAAACTCACTAAAGGCTGATGACAGAATATTTGACCTAGACATTCCAATACTAGGCATCTGCTACGGACTCCAATATATCAACCACTACTACGAGGGAGAAGTTGAAACACCTAAAAACGGTGAATACGGCAAAACTCCACTATTCGTAGACCAAAAAAGCGAGCTTTTCCAAAATGTACCTCAAGAATCCGTAATCTGGATGAACCACAGGGACAGAGTAAACAAAATCGCAGAAGGCTTCAAGAAGATCGCTTGGACCCTCAATGCACCAGTGGCAGGTATAGAAAACAAAGAAAAGAAAATCTATGCGGTACAATTCCACCCAGAAGTAGTCCATTCTGAGTACGGAAAACAAATGCTAGAAAATTTCGTAATAAACATAGCGAAGGCTGAAAAAACATGGACTATGGAAGACTTTGCCAAGGCAAAAATTGCTGAGATTAAAGAAAAATACGCTGGAGAGAAGATGATCTGCGGCCTATCAGGTGGAGTAGACTCATCAGTTGCAGCGACAATCGTATCAAAAGCAATAGGAGATAATCTCCAATGTATCTTCGTAGATCACGGACTACTAAGAAAAGACGAAGCCAAATCTGTAATGGAAACCTACAAGGACCTTGGTCTAAACGTAAAAATGGTCGACAAATCAGAAGAATTCCTAAGTCTTCTCGAAGGAGTCGAAGAGCCTGAAGAAAAAAGAAAAATCATAGGCAACCACTTCGTAGAAGTATTTGAAGAAGAAGCCAAAAAAATCGGCGGAGCCAAATACCTAGTCCAAGGAACAATCTACCCTGACGTAATCGAAAGTGGTAAAGATAAGGCAAGTGTCATCAAAAGCCACCACAACGTAGGAGGCCTTCCTGAAGATATGGACTTCGTAGGACTCGTAGAACCCCTAAGAGAACTCTTTAAAGACGAAGTAAGAGCAGTAGGAGAGGCAATAGGAGTACCACACGATATGGTATGGCGCCAACCATTCCCAGGACCAGGCCTTGCCATAAGAGTAATAGGTGAAATCACCAAAGACAAACTAGAAATAGTAAGAGAAACAGACGCAATCCTAAGAGAAGAAGTAGAAAACTTCGGCCTCAAAGAAGACATCTGGCAATACTTCACAGTATGGACACCAATCAAGACTGTAGGAGTAAAAGGAGATGCAAGAGTCTACGAAAACGTCATAGCAGTAAGAGCAGTAACTAGCACCGACGCCATGACAGTAGAAGCAGCCAACCTCCCATACGATCTAATGCAAACCCTCTCCAACAGAATGATAAACGAAGTAGCCGGAGTAGGAAGAATAGTATACGATATAACAAGTAAACCACCTGGAACAATTGAATGGGAATAGTAGCAAAATTTTCTAAAATGGCTTAATTACAAGCTATATAGAGAATGAAAAATGGCTGCTGGTACTCAAATGGTACTGGAAGTAAAAAAGAATAAACTAAATAATAGTTCCAAGTGGTTTACATTTGGGCAAAAAATAAGACCGTAGTTTTCAAGCTGCGGTCTTATTGTGTGTAATTCAAAGCATATATTTTTAAGTGAAATTTGAGCAAATGAGGATTCATAAGACTATTTCTTGTTTTCATTGTTTTTATTACTACTTCCAACTGCTGCCCCAACACCTGCACCTATACACATTCCAATTGCTATCCATAATCCAATATTGCCTCTTGCTGCACCTATTGCAGCTCCAAATATTAATCCAAGAGATACACCCATTGCAATCTTGTTATCCTTATCTTTATCATTTTTCATATTAAAATCCTCCTTACTTATAGTATATGTTGTCTCCTCTAAATTCCGGTTTACTGAATAATAATCTTCTATTCATTTGCATTATTCTTTACTTCTCTTCAAAAATCTTGATTTTTTAGGGTAAGATAATTTCCAATCTTCAAATTCTTCGTCTGTTAATTCATCGTTGTAATGTTTCTTCCTCATTTCATTCCATTCTATTAGAAAATTATTGAAGTCTACATCATTTGATAAGAGTCCAGTGATCTCTCCATCGCCTGTTGAAGGCCTAAACTTCATGTCTTTTTCATAATCAAAAATTATGTGCATTATTTCAAAAATAGAATTAGGTTCATGATCGATCAATGCTGATATATCGCAATCAAGCACTTCAGATATTTTTTGTAACTGCTCTTTACTTGGGGATCTATTTCCAAGTTCATAATTTCTTATGGCAGCATCTGTCAAACCAGACTTAATCGCAAGTTCTTTTTGAGTTAAGTTTCTCATAAGTCTTAACTTTTTTAATTTTTCTCCAGAAATCAAACTAACTCCTCCTTATTTCACGATAACTATAAATATTTTATCACAAAACGAACAAAAGCTCAACAAAACTGTTCTGTTGTAAATATTTGTAAGTATCTGAATATTTTAGAAAAAAATAAATAGAAAAAACTTGACAGAACAAATATGAACTGTTATTATATATACATACCGTTCAATATTGAACGGAAATTGTAAGACATATAAATTAATGCTCGCCCTTTTGAGGATGTAGAACCTTACAAACTATAAAAGGAGGACATTATGAAAGGTATTTTTATGAATGCAAAAGATGTACAAGAATTTCTTGATGTAAGTAGGACAACAGCATATCAGATAATAAACGATATGAATCAAGATCTACTTAAATTAGGTTATCGTGTGCAAAGAGGAAAGGTAAATAGAGAATACTTTATGGAAAAGTATTGCTATAAACCAACAAATGCAAAGGAGGTTTAAAGTGCCAGCATTTAGAGATGAAAGCGGGAACAAGACTTGGTTTAGTAAATTTAATTACACCAACTGGAAAGGAGAAAAATTAACTAAGAAAAAACGTGGATTTTTAACAAAAAAAGAAGCATTAAAATGGGAACAAGAATTTTTAAATCAACATTCTGAATCAATTGAGATGAGCTTTAGGGAGTTTTTTGAACTTTACAAGAGGGATAGAAAACCAAGAATAAGAGAAAATACTTGGAGGACAAAAGAAGCAATTGTAAATCAAAAAATACTTCCCTATATTGGTGATTTAATGCTTAATGAGATTAATAACGTAACCATCATTCAATGGCAAAATGAGCTTATGAAGATTAAGGATAAGAATGGAAAAAACTACTCTCCTACTTATTTGAGAACTATTCATGCCCAGTTATCTAGTATCTTAAATCATGCCTGTAGGTACTACAATTTAAAAACTAATGTTGCTCGTGATGTTGGATCTATGGGAGAAAAAGAAGCTGATGAAATGCTATTTTGGACTCAAGATGAATATGAAAGATTTATAGAAGCTATAAAAGATAAACCCGAATCATTCTATGCTTTTGAACTTTTATATTGGTGTGGTCTTAGAATGGGAGAATTATTAGCCTTAACAAAAGAGAAATTTGATTTTGAAAGGCATACATTAAAAATTGATGAATCTTTACAAAGGATTGATGGGAAAAATGTAATAACTGCTCCTAAGACTAAAAAAAGTATAAGGACAATAGTTATGCCTGAATTTCTAACTGAAGAGATTAAAGAGTATATAGATAGTTTTTATAAGTTAAAACCAAAAGACTTAATATTTAATTTCTCCAAGAGTTACCTACACCATGAAATGGATAGGGGATCTAAGAAATCTCAAGTAAAAAGAATTAGAATACATGATTTAAGGCATTCTCACGTTTCTCTCTTAATTGAACTTGGATTTTCTGCAACTGCAATAGCTGATAGGGTTGGACATGAATCGATTGACATCGCCTATAGGTATGCTCATCTTTTCCCTAGCAAGCAAAAAGAAATGGCTATGTCTTTAACGCAAGTAAGAAATAACAAGGCAAATGATTGGAAAGATTTATTAGAAGAGGATGATAAAGATGTTTAGAAGACATTCATTAGATGAAATTTCGCAAAAAACTAGAAATAAAGAGAAAAATAGAAAAAGAAATCGCATTTTAAACTTTAGAGTATCTGAAGAAGAATATGATCTAATAAACAAAAAGATTGAAATCAGTGGACTTAAAAAACAAGATTATTTTCTACAAATGCTATTAAATCACGAGGTTAACTTAGTAAGTGATTACAGACTTTCTGATAATATAGCCAAGGAATTATTTCAACTAGCAAAATTTATTAAAAAGTTTGGTAAACTCAATGACGATGAAGCTGATATTTTAATCTATATTTTAGAAATATATGAAGAAATCAAAAAAGAAAAAAGCCCCTACTACAAAGAGTAAAGGCATACACTCCTGTGAGAAGTGTTCTCTAGACAAGTTCATTTTACCACAGGAGTCTTATTTATACCAGACAGGAGGATAAAATGAAGAACACATATAAAACAATAAAGAGGTTAGATGATTGTAAAAAGAAAAGGAGTGAGCCTTATGACAGATATTAAATTAAAATTCCCAGAAATAGATCAGACTTACGCCTTTTTAGACTTACAAACTACAGATAAGGGGACGGTTAGACAAATTACTGGGAATATTGTAACAGCTATTTTAAATCCCAAATATTGTCAAAATCAAAAAATAATTGAGGGGCAAATATTCTTTGATAAATTTACCAATGAAATAAAATTCCAGGGGAAAATTATCGGAGAAAGAAATATAAAGGAAAATCAAATACGACTTTGGGATGATTCTTTAAATAATAGATTAGGCTTAGAGATAGAAAAACATTTTGGAATTAATTATAACGCAAACAAAATGTGGGAAGCTATTCGTTTTGTAGCTCATCAATATGAAGTGAGTCCGCCAAAGCAATATCTTCAAAATTTAAAATGGAATGGAGATAAAAATGCCATTAGAAAACTTTTACCAAAGTATTTGGGAGCGGATGATACAGAGCTTAACAATTGGATAATGGAACATATGATATTGGGTATGATAAAAAGAATTTTTAATCCAGGAGCTAAGTTTGATGAGATGATTGTTTTAGTTGGTGGACAAGGTATAGGCAAATCGACTTTTGCAAGATACTTGTCCATAACAGATGATTGGTTTTGCACAATTGAAAACATTCAAGGCAAAGATGCCGTCATGAACCTTATGGGTAAAACTGTCGTTGAAATCGAAGAATTCGTTGCTTTAAGAAATGCAAAATCGGCTAATGAAGTTAAATCTTTTTTATCAAAACTAAGCAATAGGATAAGAATACCCTACGAAAAATATGCAACAGATGTGCCTAGGACTTGTATCTTCATAGGGACATTAAATGAAAGAACTTTTCTTAATGACCATACTGGAGAAAGAAGATATTTACCTGTTGAATGTAACCCAAATAAAAGAGCAAGAACTATATATCCAGATAAAAATAATAAAGAAAAAATCTCAGACAAAGAATATATATCTAGCATAAGAGAAGATTTTAATCAGGCACTGGCCTTGGGATATGAAATATTTAAAAACAAGACTCACGCATGGACTATACCAAAAAATCTTTTAAAAGACTTGTATAAGGAACAAGAAAAGTTCAAATATCTAAACCCAGATGTGGAAGACATAAGGTACTTCTTAGAAGAATATAAGCCGAAAAGTGCAGATCCTAATATAACTTGTTTCAAAGAACTAACTATGCAAGGCTACCAAATAAAGTCAAAATCTTTTTCAGAGATTATGGATAATTATTTCCAAGAATGGATCCCAGTTAGGTCATCAAAGACCAAGAGAATATCGCCAAGTGGAGTCTCAATTCCAGTAAAACTATATTATGAAAAGAAAGAAGAAAATGAAACTGATTTTATAGAAGTTGATAAGAAGTTTTTGCCAGAAGAATGGCAAAAAGAAAATCAATTAGAAATAGATACAGCAAATCAAGTAAAGATACAAATGTAACTTTGTAACCTGTAACCAATCGTTATAAATCTTCTTAAATTAGGATTACATAAATTAATGGCTTGATAATAAGGGGTTGTCACAGACTCTTAAAACAAGCTCGCCTAATTTTGGAAGTTTTTATTTTATAAGTTACAGTTACACTTATTAATTCCTATTTGTAAAAATATTAAAAAATAAATTTTAGACTTGTTAATAATAGACCAACTAAGAAAGTCAATAGTTATTTTTAAAAATTTTTTTGAAAAATTTTTAAGTCACAAAACTTAAAAATGTGCATAGCAAATAAGCCTCATATACTTTCATTTTTTGAGGCAACACTTTTAATGGTTTATGCGACTAACTTACTCTTTTCTCGAATTAGTTTTTGATGCTCTTCGGGTGTTCTTAACTCAAATGATTTTTGATTTCTGAGGACAGCAAAAATAATTTGAACCATCTTTCGCATAATTGCACACATTACAACTTTGTATGGTTTTTCAGCTATTTTCTTTTCAAAATAAGCTCGCATAACAGGATTTAAATACTCTCTGTTGCGATTTGGATACACATTAGATTTAGCCAGCATATGGAGAATTGAGCGAACATGAGGTGATCCTCTTTTAGAGATTTTATTGTTTTTCCTATTGTATGTTCCGCTTTGGGATACTCCTGGATCCAATCCAAAGAAAGCAACTAATTCTTTCGGTTTCGAGAAATTGGATATATCTCCAAGCTCTGATAAAACTACACATGCTGTATACTCTCCAACGCCTGGAATACTTTGTAAAAGCACTATTTCTTTATGAAACTTTTCATCTAAAAGAGATAGTCTTTTGATTTCATCATCGATTGCTTTCAAAGCTTCCTGTAAACTGAAAATAACCCTCACAGTTGTTTGAATAAGTACTGCTGAACTAAGGCTTACTATACAAACTTCAATAGATTTTTCAGCAGCTTTCAATAGTTTTTCATATTTTGCTTCGGCATAGGAGCTGCTTTTATGTGAATTTTCTTTTATCAGTTGAATAATATCTTGCTTATTTTCAGGAGATAATACTTCCTGTATAGTAGGATATTTTTCAAGCAAAGACAAAGGTGTTTTCCCTTGCAAATCCGTAAATACTTTCTTGAAATCTGGAAAGGAAATATCTAAAAAAGCGATTAATCGGTTGATGTGTTCCACAATTTCATCCATCAATTCTTTGTGCTGTCTGCAAAGCTTTTTGATACTGTTAACGGTATCTGAGTGCGTAATTGTTTCGTTGTAATTCTTAATACGATATAGCAACGCTATATTATATGCATCTGTTTTATCTGATTTAATTTTTCGGATATTGATATTTTTCAATGCTCCACTTTGAATCGGATTAATTACAATGACTTCGTAATTATGCTTACGGAAAAAATTAGCTAAAATTTGATGATAGTGTGCAGTAGCTTCCATGATAATTACTGCTGTGTCTTTGTACTCATCTTCTACCTTTTCAAGTACATAGATGAGCGACTTCATACCAGTAATATCATTAGAAATTTTAAGTCTTTTGATGATGTCATTATTAGGTGATAGAATACAGATATCACTGAAAGCTTTACTCACATCAATTCCTACAACAATTTTTTCTGACATAATATACCTCCTATAATTTGGGATGCCCTGTTAATCCAAAACCACAACAGGCTCACGAGTTATACAGGTAATCAATAAATGAACCTAACCAACCGAAAAGATGAAAGGCAATGGAATGAGGGTGGAGTCTACCAAATGAGTAATTCCTAAATTGGAAACCCAGCAAGCACATAAAACAATCCCATTTCATCCCTAATATCTATAATTTTATCATAGATGATTAGGTTCATTTTTAAGAACTATGCTTAAAGCTGTTCTTATACTATTAGTATATGAGCAAGCACAGTAAGTGAGTACCCACTTACGAAAAATTGATGAAGCAGAACCTTTATGGACTGCTTCTTTTTTTATCAATTTTACCTTGTTAGGGAGAACCCTAAGACCCCAATAATTTATGATAAGGAGATATACTATGGATAATAGAAAAAGAAATAATCAACTAAAAATATATTTAACAGATGAAGAAAAGGAAGTTTTTGAAAAGAAAATGAAACTTGCTAATTGCAAAACTATGTCCCACTTTCTTAGAAAATGTGTATTAGAAAAAGAGATTTATGTTGTAGATTTAGAACCATTTAGAAACCTACAATGGCTACTTTCAAATGCAACAAATAATATAAACCAGATTGCAAAAGCTACTAATACAACTGGTGTTATTTACAAGAATGAAATCGAATCAATGAATAAACAGATAGAAAAATTATCAAGAGAGATATGGCAGATCCATTCTCTACTTCTAAATAAATCAAAAGAAAGTTCTGGTGATTAGTATGGCAATTACAAAAATACATCCAATAAAATCAACTCTAAATTTTCATGAAAAATTGATAGTTTATCAAAGTTGTGTAAAATTAAGTAAAACTCCAATTCTAGAGGAATGGATAAACATTGATAAATAAAAAATGTATCAACCCTTACCTTTTTACCAGGATTTAGGTTGATACACAAAATTATTTACATACCCTTAAGATTTTAATTATTGATTTTATGCCATTTTATATATTCCATCTGCTACATTATTTAAAAACTCATAATCATGCGAAACAACAATTACAACTTTATTGGATTTTTTCGCCAAATCTTTTATAGCTTCTGATACAATTATCATATTTTTGAAATCTAAACCACTTGTAGGCTCATCAAAGATTATTATTTCTTTATTTGAAAGTAGAGCTAAGGCAATTGTTAACCTTTGTTTTTGTCCTCCTGAAAGCGACATTGGATGCTTATCTTTATATTTATATAATCCAAGCCTATTTAGAACTATATCTACCTGATTTAATTTATCCTCAGGTAAATTTAATTCACATTCTTCTTTTACGCTTCGAGTGAATAATTGTGAATTAATGTCCTGTGTTACAAGATATGTGTTTTTTAATCTATCTTTATTATTTAAGGGTTTATTGTTGAAAAAAACACTTCCTGTATTTTTCTTTATAAGTCCTGAAATGCACTTTAATAAACTTGTTTTTCCTATACCATTTTTCCCAACTATACCTAATACTTCACCTCTATTCAAAGAAATATTAATATCTTTAAATATGAAATTTCCATTTATTGTATACGATAAATCTTCGCATAAATACTCATCATTTTTATTAAATTCTTTTTCAAGAACTTCCAACTTCGGAGTAGATAAGGTTCTAATTTTGAGATTATCTTCTTTTTTTGAATTAAATGATTTTATCTCTTCTTGTGTGAAACAATCCTTAATTATGCCTTTGTCTATATAATATGCTTTATCAATTATGTCTTTTAAATAATATAGTCGATGTTCTGCAACTATAATTGTCTTCCCTTCTTTTTTAAATATTTCAATATTATTTTTTATCGTTTCAATTGTATCCATATCAAGATTTGAAGATGGCTCATCCAATACGACAATATCTGTGTTTAATGCAAAAATAGATGCAAAAGCTAAAATTTGTTTTTCCCCACTCGACAATGAGAAGACATTTTTCCCTAATAATCTATCTATATTTAAATTATTAATAGTTTTTTTTAAGCTCTTTTTTATTAACTCTGGATCAGTTCCCATATTTTCAAGACCAAATACAATTTCTCCCTCGACATCAGAATTAAAAAATTGAGATTTTGGATTTTGAAATATCGAACCAACTTTTTCTGAAATTTTATATTGTGATATATTTCTAGTAGATTCTCCCTCTATTAAAACTTCTCCAACAAAGTCAGTTTCTTCTTCAAAATGTGGTATAATTCCATTTATTAATTTAGTCAATGACGTTTTGCCTGAACCACTTAGTCCCATAAGTAGAATACATTCGCCTTTTTCAACATTTAAGTTGATCCCTTTTAATATTTTATATCCCGTTTTAGAGGTACAAAATACATCATTTATATTTACATAACCCATTCTAACTCACCTAAAATATAACCATAATTAAAACAACAAATAAAATAACTAATACATCATAAACGGTGAATTTAAAATCAATTATAGTTGTTTTTCTACCTGGATTCTCGACTCCTCGTGTTACAGCTGCCTTAGATAACTCTTCAGACATATCAATTGCAGAATTTATTATAGGTACAACAAATATATCCATGTTTTTAATCATACTAATCCCCCTAATCTTCATTGATTCTCTAACACAATGTATATCTTGTCTTAATGTGGGAAAATATCTATAAGTTATCATAAATGCTAAAATAAAATTTTCTGAGAATTTAAATTTTCTAAAAACTCCTGCAATTCCTCTTACGGTCACTGTTTTGTATAACAATGTTCCTGCCATTATGCAAGGAAAAATCTTCCTTGCATAAGAAACAGGTACAATAAATGTCGTTACAATCCACTTAGGTGAATAGGGAAAAACAAAATAATTTATTATTAAAAAAGTAATAAAAGTTAAATATACTTTTAATCCCGATTTAAAATTTCCGCAAACTGTCAAAATAATCAACAAATAGCTCATTAAAATTAATTCACTCGTTACAGGTCTACTTTTAAATAGAAATATATTTACTAATAAAAGCAATATTATTGATGTTCTAGGATCTAATTTTAATCGCTTGGACATTTCAATTCCTTGCCTCAAAATTTTTATATAAAAATGATTTTAAAATCCCACAAGATAATAGTCCAAAAACAAACGGTGTTACAATTAATACAATTAACATCGGTGTGTTAATAAAAGTCTTTAATATATTAACATAATCTACTGGCATCCCCATTTCAAGCATTTTTGATATGAATTCATCTTTTAGAATCCATACTTGTGCTGGAGAACCTATCATACCTAATGAAAAGAAAGCATATGAAAGTGAATTCCATTTATAACTGTCATACTTTGATAGGTATCTTATCACTTCTGCCAAAATACTAGCAATTGCTAATGATGCAATTATTATTAAACTAAACTGACCAGTTAAATAGTATATTATAGCAACAATAGCTCCCATTATTATGACTGCACCTGTTTTTTTTACTTTTTGAACCATAATCATATATGGTATAGATCCAACCAAGGCTATAAAGCCAGGCATAAGTATCCACATTAATGGATGAAGACCGCCTAAAAGCATAAACCCAAAATTGATTGCAAAATATATTGCAGTAAATATACCTATCGTAATAACGTCTTTTCCTTTTAACTTTTTATTATTCATTCTAATACTCCTAATATATAAATTCTTCTGCTAATTTCGTTTTTTCTAATAAATTGTTATACAATTTTGATCCTTCTATCAATTCTTTGTGACTACCTTGACTTTCCACATACCCATTTTCTATGACTATGATTTTGTCTACATTTTCTATAGATTTTAATCTATGGGATATAATAATAACGGTTTTATCCTTTATTAATTTATTCAAACTTTCTTGGATTTTCTTTTCATTGTCAACATCTAAACTTGCTGATATTTCATCTAATATAAGTATTGGTGCGTCCTTCAGAAAGGCTCTAGCTATAGAAAGTCTTTGTCTTTCACCACCAGAAAGCTCTGACCCATTTTCTCCTATAACTGTATCTAACCCATTAGGAAGTTTATTAATAAAATCCATACAATTTGCAAGGGTAGCTGCATTTACAACTTCTTCATCGCTGGCATCTTTTTTACCTATACGAATATTTTCTAATATAGATGAGTTAAATAAAGTAACATCTTGAAAAACAATAGATATTTTCTTAAATAAAGAATCTGTGGAAATGTTTTTTATATCCTTTCCATCTATTAAAATTTGACCTTTATCATAATCATATAATCTTGATATTAATCTTAATATACTTGTCTTTCCAGAGCCAGAAGCTCCAACTAGAGCCGTTACCTCTCCCTGTTTCGCAGTAAAGCTAATGTCCTTTAAAACCTGATTATCATCATAAGAAAAAGCTACATTTTTAAAGACTATATCAAACATATTCAGTTCTACATCTTTACCATCTTGAATTTTTGTTTCCTTAATCTCCCTAATCCTTTCAACACTTGGATCTATAGAGAACACTTCTAATAATCCTTCTTTTGATAAATCGAAAATATCTTTTATTTTTATGGCAGCCATTAAATAACCTAAGAGATATAAAATGTCAATCTCCCCAGATAGAATAAGGCTAATCCCAACAAAACTAACTACTGCAATACTTACAAAGCCAAGAGCAGAGGATAAACCCATTACAAAAAGAGAGCCTTGTTCAACTTTAAGATGTATTTTTTCACTTTCATCCATCTGCATATATAACGAAGACCTCACTTCATCGGATAAGTTAAAACTATTTATTTCTTGTTGAAGTTCAATGGTTTCTTGGAATTTTTCTGAGTTTTCTCTAAGTACCTTGTGATATTTCTTGTTTCCTTTTACCTGCGACTTTTTAGCAATAGGTATTAGTATAAAACTTAAAATAGTTGGGATCATTACTGCAAGCCCCATCTTAAAATTACCTATCATTAACATAATTCCAATTAGTGGGAAAAATAAAACCATTCCTCCTACTTTAGGTATTGAATGACTCATAGCATGTTCTACTTTTTCCACATCTGCCATAATCGTTTGAGATATATCTGATAAATTATGTTTTGAGAAGTAGGATAGGGGAAGTTTTGATAGAGTTTCAGCAATATCTATTCTTAAATTAGCACTCTCTTCATAAGTTGTAGTATAAAGATCATCATATTCTTTGGCTAACAAAACATACATTATTACTAATGTAACAACAGAAACGCCAAAATATAAATAAGGGCTTTTAACATTTTTCAAAAGAAGCTCATCTGTTAACATCATTAAAATAAAGGCAGGAACCATATTAATACAGTAGACCAAGAAACTTGATATAGTAGATTTAGTGAGATCTTTAGCCCCTTTATCAGTCAGACAAAAGCGTTTTTTATAAAATTTCCTCATCTTTAACCCTCCATTGATTTGCACTATCGTAAAGCTCTAATAATTCCTTATATTTTCCACCTTTTGAAATAAGTTCTTGATCACTGCCTCTTTCAATTATTTCTCCATTCTCTAAAACTAAAATTTCATCAACAGAACGAATACTACTCATCCTATGGGCAATCATAATAACTGTTTTATCTTTCATAAGGTTTTTAAAGGCCTTTTGAAGCTCATACTCATTGTCTGGATCAATAGAAGCACTAGCTTCATCCATAATTACAATTTTAGATTTCTTGAGCATGGCTCTCGCAATAGCAATTCTCTGTTTTTCTCCTCCTGATAAATAGACTCCTTTTGAGCCGATTATGGTATTCTCCCTTTCAGGAAACTTATTTAAAATAACATTACAACCTGCAAGTTCCATAGCCTTCATAACTTCTTCTCTACTTGCCTTTCTATTAGCAAGAGCAACATTTTCGTAAATAGATGTCTTAAAAAGTTTGCTATCCTGAAAAACAAAAGAAATTGTGTTTATTAGAGCATCCTTACTATAAGACTCTAAGGGTCTCTCTCCAATTTTTATACTGCCACTATCTACTTTGTAAAAACCAGATAATAGCTTTACAATAGTCGATTTACCTGATCCTGAATGACCCACCAAAGCATATTTTTTTCCTTCTTCTAATTTAAAAGATAAATTTTCTAATACTTTATTTCCATTGTAACCGAATGTTACATTATCAAACTCTATATTATAGTTTTTGAAATTAATATTCTCTCCATAAGACAATTTATCTTCATTCATCTTTTTATATAAATCTTCCAAAGTATCTACCGCATACCTAGCGTTAAAGATGTTCATACTAGCCCACATAATTTTCATAAATGAAACCATCATTACTCCACTTAAAAACAAAATCATGAATAGTTCAACAATAAGCAAATTAGCATTATTAACTTTATTTATGGTAAAAACTAAAGGGATAGACAAAATTGCAATAATTCCAAAAAATATCCATTGATATAGTACATAAGGTTTTTTAGAACTAATTGAGTAATCAAGAGCATACTTAGAATAATCCTTAATCGCCTTATAAAGAGTTTTAAAAGACTCTACAGTAGCTCCGAATATTTTAACAACTTGCATGCCTCTGACATATTCAACTGTTTCACCACTTAAAATTTCTAAGGATTTTTGGTAGTATTCCATGAACTCTCCTCCACCCATCATGTTCTTTAAAATAAGAGCCCCTACTATTGTTAGTATAAGAATAACTAATCCCACTCTGCTACTAATAGAAAAGGCAAGTATTAAAGATAATACTGGAATTAAAAAAGCTTGAGAGTTATCTGGTATCATATGTGCTACTGCCGTATGAGTTTTAGCTGCATTGTCATCAATAGTTTTTCTTATAATTCCAGATGGGTTTAAATCATAAAAGCGAAAACTTGCTCCTGTAAGTCCATCTATACCTTTTTTTCTTAAATTAGTTTCTAAGCGAAATCCAAGTTTATGAGAAAAAAAGCCCGACAAAAAGTAAACTAATGCCCCTATCGTCAAATATAAGACAGCTTGAATGGACAAAGTCCTAGCTACTAATAAATCCCATTCAACAATGGAACTTCTTAAAAGTTTATACAGTAACGAATATCCGTACACCATTAAAAATGCAGATAGTGCTGATAAAAAAACTGCTATATATCCATTATGTTTTTCTTCAGGCACATAGGAAAAAAGCCTTTTATAAATTTTCATATTCCCCTCCATAATATTCCTATTAGATTAAAATTTGCCTAGGAGATAATAATTATCATTGCGTTTTTATTATACATCAGTTATAATTACTAATACAATAGTTTTGAATTAATAAGGCTAATTGGAATATTGTCTAAAAGGGATAGTGTGTTATGACATATTATGATTTTGTAAAAGAATATATGAACGTAGATGAATGTAAAAATAATAAGAAATATTCAAGTGCAGGGCATACATTTTGTTGGAGTAAAGATGATTCAATTAATGCAGAAGGCCTATATTGGTTTTATGAAGGAAATGGATTTATTATTGATATCCACGATTTTTATATCAAAGAAGAAGTTATTCAAAATAGTACTTATAGTATGGAAAACTATGTTTCGATATGCTCTAGCTATATTGTAAGTGCAAACGGTGAAAAATTTAACCCTTATCAAACTTTGACGCCAAACTCCTTATATACTCTTGATTTTGACAATATAGAAGATGACTTTCTATTTTTATTACACGAGAATAGTTACTATCTCACTGTTTCTGTTGGATTTAAAAGAGAACTTTTAGAAAAGCACCTGTCATCCATTAATATCGATCTTGAATCCTTTTATAGGGCTTTACTTCAAACAAATCAAATAATACTTACAAAGTCATTGGAAAAAGTGGCAATGGAAATATTAAATTGTAAGATGGACGCTCCTGCCGCTGATTTTTTCTTTAAAGCCAAGGCAAATGAGTGGATAAGTATAGTAATCGATACCTACTTAAATAGAAAAAAATATAAAATTGAATCTGATGATAATAAAGCACTTGAAGATGTAGCCAGATTTTTAGATGATCATTTCGCCATGAATGTAAATCAGGAAACTCTTGAAAAAATATCTAAAATGAGCGGAACAAAATTAAAAAATTTGTTCAAAGAAAAATATGGTCAAAGCATTACAGAATACACCCAAAGAAAAAGAATGAATGTAGCTGAAACTCTTCTCTTAAATACCGAACTACCTATAAAGGAAATAGCAGAGTCTGTTGGATACACATCCCATAGCAAATTTTCCATTTATTACAAAAGATACAAGGGAAAACTTCCAAGTGAAGTCCGTAATTTAGCTTGCAAGGATCACAAGTTAAAATGCGATTGCTGTGATTAAAGTATTTTTTACAGGACATGTTTTTATACAAGTTTAAGTGTATATGTGTAGATATTTGTATGAATAAGTATAACTCTACTTTAAAAAGTAAACAAAAAACCCATACCATAACTTGGCACAGGTGGGTCTGTAAATAAGAGGAGATGCCAACTTTATAGGTTAGCATTCCCCTGTGGATTCTTTAGATCCATATAAAATTCTCTCTGGTATTTGGTCCAACTTTATGGAGTCACCATAAACCTTAGTAGTTAAAGTTTCTAAAATTCGGACTTAGATTTACGATTTTTTTGTTTTTTTAAATATTAATGTTTTACCTATTTTCGTTTGTATAAATTCTTTTGCCCCTCGGCGATTTTTTAGGATAATCCAAAAACTTGTTTAGGGCGATAAACATTTCTTCACTTGTCACGTGCTCTAGTAAGTCTGATTGGTCATGCACTATATCACCATTAAGACCTAGGACATCCACTAGGAAGCACTCCCATATCCTATGTTTGGATAAAATTGCTTTCGCCTCCTTGTCGCCTAATCGGGATAAGTATATTTTGGTTTTTTCCTGGATTACCAACCCATCTTCTATTAGTTTTTTAATCATTTCACTAACTGACGCCCTACTTATCGAAAAATAATCTGATATATTTTTATTATTTGTATATCCCTTATCTTTTGAAAGTCTATATATAGCCTGGATATAGTCTTGTCTTATTGAGTTCATCTTATACCTCATAGTCCGTAATCTTTTAGCAAACTTATATATAAGTTTCTACCCTTTTCAGTTAGTTTATAAACTCCCTCATCTATCAGTATCTTGTTTTCTGCTATTAAAATCTTGCTATATTTTTCTATATCTTCTTTTTTCCAGGATAGATGTTTATATATTGTGCCTATACCCAGTTCTTCTTTTGAATTTTCTTCTTGTTGGTGGTTGCCAACATGCATCAAGAAAACATCCTTCTTAAATTCAATATGCTTCCTCTTGCGCGTGATTATTTTCATCAAAAATCCATTTTTGTTAAATAAAAATGTGATGAAAAAAGTAATCCCTGCTATGGTTGCTGACATACCAGACATTGAAAGGTTGTAATACATTGCCAAGACAAAACCTAAAATAGAATTTAATATTGAGTAAAGAACAGAAATGATTATCATCGTTCTCAAATTTTTACTTATTAGGTAAGCGCTAGATGCAGGAGCAATCAGGAAGGATATTACCAAAATTGCACCTACTGCTTCAAAGGCAACTACTGTTGTGAAGGATGTTAAGCTCATCAGACCATAAAATAAAAGTACTTCTGAAAAGCCAGCAATTTTTGCAAATTCTGCATCAAATGTTGTAAGTTTTAGTTCTTTAAAGAAAATCCATATAAAGGCTAAGTTTATAAGTCCCATTACCGACATCTGCAAGAGCGATTTCGGTATTTCCACGCCTAAGAAATTCACAGTATTTAGGGGAGCCATTATCACTTCACCCATCAAAACAATATCCACATCGAGGTGAACATTTCTCGCATATTTAGTTATAAGGATTACTGCCAAGGCAAAAAACATCGGAAAAACAATACCAACTGCATCATCATTTTTTACAAGTTTGGTTTTAGAGAGCGATTCTATAGAAAACACCGTTATTACTCCAAAAATTGCAGCTCCAAATACCAAATAAACTGAAGTAATATCCTTTACTATAAAATACGCAAGGACGATTCCAAGTAAAATTGAGTGGCTAATTGCATCAGCTAGCATGGAAAGTCTTCTTAAAACAAGAAAAACACCTATGATACTACAAGCTATGGCTGTAACCAAGAGAACTAACAAGGTTTGGTAATTGTCTATAAAGCAATATCTAAGAAAGTCCATCATATTTTTTCCTCACAATCTTTGTCCTCATACCTCTTGGGCCGATTATCATAGAAATTAGTGAAATAAAGCTCATGATAAGTATGATTGTAGATCCTGTACTCATACCATCGTAAACTGTGGACATATAGGTTCCAATAAATGCAGAAACGCCTCCACAAAACCCTGCTATTATTAACATTTCATGAAATTTATCAGTCCACTGTAGGGCTGTTATTGCAGGCACTATAAGCATTGATGAAATTAAAATCGCGCCAACCAACTTAAGACCAGTTGTGATTAAAAGCATGGTCGCAAGAAGAATTACTGTATTCATCAAAGTAGGATTAATACCGATTGTTTTAGCATAAACTTCATCAAATACATAAACTTTTATCTCCTTATAGAAAGCTAAAAGAAGTAAAAGTGAAAAAATAGATACAACGAATATTATCTTTACATCATTTTTCATGATGTATGAAGCTTGGCCAAAAATATAATTTTTTAGCCCCGATTGAGAAACTCCTGCGTAGATGGGATTGCCTTGGATAAATGATTTTAAAACCATACCAAGACCAAAAAAACTTGACAGCACAATAGCTAAAGTCGCATCAAGGTCTATCTTTGAATTATTTGCGATTATATCTATCAAGAAAAAAGATATAGCCCCAGCGATGGCTGCTCCTAACAAAAGTATAAGAGGAGATTTTTCCATTGATAACATAAAAGCAAGGACTATGCCTGGATAGGTAGAATGACCTATAGCATCACCAATTAGCGATTTTCCTTTTAAAACACTTATAGACCCGATTATACCTGTTGCCATAGCAAGGATTACTGTGCCTAGAGCAACTATTATAAAAGAATAATTTCTAAAAATTTCCATAAGCTTACCTCACAAAGGCCTTATCTACATTTTCTTTTGTGAAAGCCTCGCTAACAGGTCCTTGGGCAATTACTTTTTTATTCAAAATCACTATATGATCAAAATACTTTTCTATAGTGTTAAGATCATGGTGAACAACTATGGAAGTTTTTCCCTTCATTTGAGAATCTTTCATAAAATTAAAGATAACTTTTTCTGTCACCTTATCAACACCAGCCAAGGGCTCATCCATAAAATAAATGTCAGCATCTTGAGCTATAGCTCTTGCTATAAAAACTCTTTGTCTCTGACCCCCAGAAAGCTCTGAAATTTGCCTATCTTCAAAATCTTGCATACCAATTTTTTCTAGGGCCTTTCTTGCAAGGTCATAATCAGCCTTAGTTGGCCTTTTGAGCCAACCAAGGTGGACATACCTGCCCATTAGGACAACGTCTAGGACCGTTGTTGGAAAATCCCAATTAACAGAGGCTGTTTGAGGAATATAGGCAATTTTTTTCTTAACCTCATCAAAGGACTTGCCCATAATTAATACAGACCCAGACAATTTTTTCTGCAAATTTAGGATTCCCTTGATTAAGGTAGATTTTCCCGCTCCATTAGGACCAATTATAGCCGTTATCGAATTATTAATTATTTCAATATCATTATCCCAAAGCACAGGCTTATCTGCATATGCTATTGTCATATCTTCAACTTTTATGATTACATCTTTCAAAATTTCACCTATTTCAAGTTTTCTACAATCAAATCAACATTGTGCTTATACATATCTATATAGTTATCTCCTACTTGGCCTTCTGATGCTAAAGAATCTGAGAACAATTCCTGACCTTCACCAGAAACAACTTTTACATCAAAGCCTTTAGCCTTTACAGCTTCTTTTAATTTTTCCATCCTCATTGGATCTGTAGTTGATTCTGCAAAAATTGCCTTAACCTTGTTTTTAACAATAAAATTAACAGTATCTTCTATATCCTTATTTGCTACTTCACTATCAGTTGATACGCCTTGAGGAGCCTTAACTGGGATGTTGTAGGCCCTAGAAAAATAATTGAAAGCATCATGTGGAGTAATCAAGTACCTGCTTGCTTCTGGAATTGAACTAATCTTCTCCTTATTTTCCTTATCTAATTCATCTAATTTAGCTAGATAGGATTCTAGATTTTTTTCAATGCTTTCTTTTTCTTCAGGAAGGAGTTTTTCTAAATCTTCAGCAGCATTTTTTGTTGCTTCCTTATAAAGTTTGATATCAAACCAAAAGTGTGGGTCAACAACAACTTTTCCGTCTTCTTCCATCTCTCCTATATCTTCTTTTTTGAAAGTTCTAGAAACTGCAGAACCCTTCTTTTCGAGTACATCAACCATCTTTCCTTCAAAGTGAAGACCATGGTATAAAAGTAAATCAGCCTTCTTAATCTTCTCTAAGTCTTGTGGCTTTGCAGTATAAAGATGTGGATCTTCACCAGCTGGGATAATGAATTCTTTTTCGACCTTATCTCCCACTAAATTATCCACCATATCATACAAAAATGATGTTGTAACAGTTACAATCTTTTTTCCATCACCTTGCTTGTTAGCTTCCAAATGAGTTTTATCCGCATTTTTAGAACAAGAACTAGCAATAATAAGCATTGCTAAAACTATTAATAATTTTTTTAATTTCATATTTCCTCCGATAAATTAAGATAATTAGGCGTGCCTAACTATTTATATTGTAGTTATATTGTAGCACCTATTTTATTTTTGTCAATCATTTTCTTGATAATAATTATCATCTGGTTGGATTATTGATAATTAACCCTAAATTTTTTGGTTTACCATCATAAGCGAGAATTAAAAAAGCACCTCACTTGTGACCTGAACCCGTAAACACGGAACAATTTAATAATCTTTTAAGCGGAATGTAATCTGTACATAACAGGGGACATCCCGTTTAATTTTGTTTTAATCCTATCTTCATTGTACCATTTAATATATTTTTCAATCTCACTTATCAAATGGTCATAGTTTACTTACAGAATTTACGCTTTGGGTTTACGGTTACCTTTTTGGTCTTTGCTATCTATAGCTAGCTTGCCCACCTGTTACGCCTTATATTCTGTTCCTGTTTGTCAAGCCACGATTTCGCTATCCGTTCTTCTCACCTAGATGTCGCCATCTAAAACTTGCAAGTCGATATTAGATTCGTCGGTAACTACGCTCTGTAGGGAATTTCACCCCAGCATTAGAACATGCCCGTCATACTATAAAACCTCCACTAGTTTTCAACTAGTGAAGGTTAAAAAATTAATATTTCTTTGTCATTATATTTCAACTACAATTGTCAATTCATTATTTTCTTGAAATGCTTTTATTGTACTCCCTTGTTTTTCTATTATTGTTTTTGCAATAGCTAGCCCTAATCCATTTCCTTCGTAACTATTTTCTCCTCTATAAAAAGTATTAAATATTTTATTTACATCAACTTTATTTTCACTCGAAAATTTATTTGTAATGGACAAATAAACTTTATCTTGATTATTTACTGTTAAATTTGTTATAACTTCTGAGCCTCTATCTGCATATTTAACAGCATTCCTGTATATATTTATCAATGCTCTTGCAAAAAGCTCTGAATTCACATCAACGTACACGTTTTCTTCTAAATTATTACTAAGTGTTATATCATGTTTTTTTCTTTCAACATATAAGGATTCTTGTATCTCAATAATTATGTCTTCTAATTTTATATTTTGTTTAGTTAATAAATCAGATTGAACACTATATTTGGATAACTCAAAAAATTTATTTATTAAAGTTTCTAACTGATGAGAACTATCCAAAACTATTTCTAAATACTTATTCCCTTTTTGTCTATCTAATTCTGGATTATCTATTAATAAATTTGTGTAACCTATTATCGCTGTTAATGGTGTTTTAAGATCATGAGCTAAAAACATCATCTCTTGATTGTACTCTATAAATTGAGCTTTTATTTTTTCAGATAAATCATTTTCTAATTTTATTAGTTCTTCTATTTCTCTATCTATAGAAATAAATTCCAATCCATCTTTAACTTTCTCACCTTTTCTTATACTTATAATTCTCTGAGTAATATTATTAACAAAGTTCTTACTTTCATTTTGAAAAAATATGTAATTAATATAAAAAGTGATAATAAACACACAGATTATACCAATAACAATATGATTTCTTAAAATTTGCCAATCTAAAATTCCACTAGTATATACTTTACCTAAATACTTAACTTCTTTTGTTTCAAACAAATAGTTCTTTACAAAAATATCATGTATATTACTCCCAAGTATTATATAACCTATAAACAAAATAAGTAAGAAAAACAACAAACTTTTTATTAATAATCTTTTTTCTTTAGTCAACATAATAGCCAACTCCCCATGACGTTTTTATATATTTATGATTATCAAAACTATCATTTAACTTCAATCTTAAATTTCTAATATGTACAGCCACTGAATTACATTCTCTATTATAGTAATCATCTCCACTAATTAACTTAAATAAATTTTCAGTTGATATAATTTTCCCTTTACATTTTATTAGCCCTTTTAAAATCTTATATTCTGATTGGGTAAGATCTAACTTTTTATCATTTTTAAATACCATCTGTTTGTCCATATCGATTTCTAAATCTTTATAATATATGATGGTATAATTTGAATTTTTGCTATATTCTTCATTTCGCCTAATCATTGCGTTAACTCTAGCAACCAATTCACTTGGATCAAAAGGTTTTTTCAAATAATCATCAGCTCCCTTGCCTAATCCATCTATTACATCTAAATTGGTATTTCTTGCACTAACAAGAATAATCGGATACTTATACTTATCTCTCAATTTTATTAACATCTCTATACCATCTATTTCCGGCATCATTATATCTAACAACAAGATATCGGGAATGTTGTCAATTAAATATTCTAATGCATTTACTGGTGACAAAAAAGTTACAACATTATAATTAGCATTTTCTAAATAAATTCTCATGAGATCTGCTAACCTTTCATCGTCATCTACAATTACAATGTTTTTTTTCAATAGTCTACCTCTTACTCTCAATTTATATTTTTTTATTTATCTTTATTAATATCTCGTTTTTAAATATGCAAAATAATCATCTTACTTACAGTATTCTATTACAAATAGTATATGATATCTTAACTGATTATTCAATATTACATTCAATTCAGTAATAAAAAAACATGGCAGTCCGAAGACCGCCATACTACCTCTCAACTCCTTTATGATTCTCCAACTTTTTTATATTTTCTTTATTCTTACTTTTTAAATCGCCTATTTGCCCTAATATAGATTTCTTTTCTTTATTTTTCTTCTTTAACTGTTCTTTTGTTTTTAAAAGTTTAGTAGATAGAATACGCACGTTCTTATGTTCTTTTCCATTATTATCTATAGATGTCTTTACTTGTCCAAATATCTTTACGAAATCTCCTTTTCTATAGTTTGCTACATCCTTTGCTTTTTCTCCATAAGCCGAACATCTTGTATAGATTTTATTTCCTTTCTCGTCTTTTGATACTACTGAAAAATTACTTACTTTAAATTTTTCACCATTTGCATTTTCTTTTTCTAGATTTTTAACTTCTCCAACTATATTTCCTACCAAATTTACTAAATCATCTTTTTCTTCAATACTATTTTCATTTTCAACAATTTTCCCTTGCTCTTTCATTTCATCAATCATATAATCGAAACCTTCACTCAACAATACACTTGTATCATTTTCCATATACTTATCATATATCTCCTCAAGAGCCTTTTCGTCATCTATTCCTTTTTCTATACCTACAATCGCTTTTATAAAATCCTTGTAATTGTCATTTGCCATTTTTTTAATATTCTCTCTAATATCCTTGTAATACATATATTTATCCTCCTGTATTTCAAATTGCTTTATTTTATCCAATGTTAATACTGGTTCGTCTACATCTTTTTCGATAAAATCTGTTAACTAAAATTTATTATTATCTAAATTTTCTATTTCCTGTTCTAATAAGCTTGATATTAATTTTTTGAATTTTTACATCAAATGTAAATTTTTCCTCTAAGAAAATCTTCAAATTTATCTTTTTCAAATCCCATATCTACCTTCAAAATAAATATAAGAACAAAATCTTACTCTCTTACCTTTCTTGTATCTTATCATTTTTATCTTTTATCTCTCCTATTCTTTCTTGCTCTTTAAATTCTGCAATTTTTTCTAATATAGACTGCTTTTCTTCTTTAGCATGAAAATTATCTTCAACATCATAAGTAGATTCAAAATAATCAGAATCTTTAAAGTCATTATCATATCTATCAGGAATTCCATCATTATCTAAGTCTAAATTTAATGGATCATAAAAATTACCTTCATCATCTATTTCAAGTCCAAGAATTTCCTTTAACTTTTTTTCATCAACTGCTACAAGCTCATTAAAATCCCAAAAGCCAATATCCGTCTTTATTTGTATTAACTCTACCAAATCACTTGCGTCCAAAGGATCATAGGTGTACTGAAAGCTGTCAATTAAAGTATTGTCTACATAGGTATTCATTTTATAATTTTCCAAATCTAAACTAATTTGTATCTCATGTTTTTCATCTGGTGTAGTTGTATAAGCTATTCTTATTTCATTTAAATCAGGAAATAGGTTATCAAAATCTTCTACTTTGTTATCTTCTTCATATTCTCTATTCAAGAAATTAATTAATTCTTTCTTTACTTCTTCAAGCAATGGATTATCTTGTTGTATATCTTCACTATCCCCCATATCCAAAAGATTATTTACTTCTGCAAGTCTTAGTGTCTTATCCTTTAAAAGTTCAGCTTGTGGA
>OJLY01000311.1_pt1 | contig 34018 bp, 29 predicted proteins | sample 1597031 | NCBI WGS metagenome assembly OJLY01 (sample SAMEA3904673, study PRJEB24821) | metagenome | biome: Builtin; feature: hospital; material: surface | place: USA | collected 2013-06-03
CAGATGTGTATAAGAGACAGGGAGGTATTTATGTCAGACGCAAAAGTCAAAAAATCATTTTTTAACAGCTTACTTTTTAAGCTAATTATAGCCATTGCTATAGGAATTTTCCTAGGTAATATTGCAAACGAAGGTGCAATCCAAGTGATTTCTACAATCAAAAATATTTTGAGTAATCTAATCAACTACATAGTACCTATCATAATCCTTGCATTTATTACCCCAGCTATAGTATCCTTAAACGAAAGTGCGGGTAAGGTCTTATCCCTAACCCTAATTATTTGTTATCTTTCATCAGTGGGAGCTGCTCTTTTCTCCTTTATCGCTGGAAAAGCTATAATCCCACACCTACACATAGTTAGTGCAACAGAAGCTGGAAAGAAAATCCCAGAGATTTTATTCCAAATGGATATCCCTTCCATCATGCCTGTAATGACCGCTCTTGTCACTGCGATTCTCTTTGGTCTTGCAGTAATATGGACCAAATCTGAAACTTGGGCCAATCTTTTAAGAGAGTTCAACAATATGGTTCTTGAGATAGTAAATCGTGTAATCATTAAAGTATTACCTTTTTATATAGCTACAACCTTCGCAGAACTTTCCTATGAAGGAGTAATCCTAAGCCAATTTCCAGTATTTCTCAAAGTCATAGTGATCGTAATTTTGGGCCATTATATTTGGTTAGCCCTACTTTATGGTCTCGGCGGAATTTTTTCTAAAACAAATCCTATAGAAGTCTTGAAATATTATCCACCAGCCTATGTTACTGCCCTTGGAACAATGTCTTCAGCTGCAACACTTTCAGTTTCACTTCAGTGTTCAAGAAAGGCAAAGACCCTAGATCCAAAGATTAGAGACTTCGTAGTTTCACTTTGCTCTAACACCCACCTTTGTGGATCAGTCCTTACAGAAACATTTTTCGTAATGATAGTAAGCCAAGTCCTCTACGGTTCTCTCCCAAGCACGGGAAATATGATTCTTTTCATCCTCCTTCTTGGAATATTTGCTATAGGAGCACCTGGAGTTCCAGGAGGAACTGTTATGGCCTCTTTAGGTCTTATCACTTCTATTCTTGGCTTTGATGCGACAGGAACTGCCCTAATCCTTTCAATATTTGCCCTCCAAGATTCCTTCGGAACAGCTTGCAATATCACAGGAGATGGAGCCATCGCCCTAATGGTTACTGGACTTTTGGGTAAGGTTCCAAAGGGGGCAAGGGCATAGTTATGACAGACTTTAAAGAGTTAATCAAAGAAGAGCTAATCCCTGCCACAGGTTGCACTGAACCAATTGCTATAGCCTACGCATCAGCTAAGGCAAGAGAGGTTCTAGGATCTGATCCAGAAAAAATTATCGCAAATCTTTCTAGCAATATCATTAAAAACGCCAACTCTGTAACCGTCCCTTCCACCATGGGTAGGAAGGGGATAGAGATATCAGTAGTTGCTGGTATATATTTAGGGGACCCTAATAGGGAACTTGAAGTCCTAGCAGATGTTGATAAGACTAAGCTTGATTTCTGTGATAAGATTATAGAAGAAGGGCTGGTAAGGGTAAACCTCGCTAGAGAACACGAGGGGCTTTTTATCCAAATCATCCTTGAAAATAAAAAGTCTACAGCAAGCGTCACTATAGCTGATAGCCATACCAATATTATTGAAATAAAAAAGGACGGCAAGCTAATATATCAAAAGGAAAAGGAAGAAGCAGTAAAAGAGGATATTGACTTTTCTTTCGATAAGGTTTATGATTTTGCTAGAACTTGTGATTATTCTGATATCAAGGAAATTCTCGATAGGCAAATTTCTTTTAATGAAAAAATCGCAGAAGAAGGAATCAAAAACGACTGGGGAGCTAATATAGGAAAACTCATCCTAAATAATGACCCATCAAACTACTATGAGAAGCTCGCTGCCTTTGCTGCAGCAGGATCTGATGCTAGGATGAACGGCTGTGAGCTGCCTGTAATCATTAACTCAGGATCAGGAAATCAAGGAATTACTACCTCAGTCCCTGTAATCTTATATGCCAGAGACAATGATTTCTCAGAAGATGAGCTCTACAGGGCCCTTATATTTTCTAATCTAATTGCTTTGTATATCAAAAACAAAATAGGCAAGCTTTCTGCCTACTGTGGAGTAGTCTCTGCCTCTGCTGCATCCATAGCATCTATAGCTTTTCTAAACAAGGAAGATAAGAAGATTATAGAAGATACGATTACTAACGCCCTAGCTGTAAACTCGGGCATAATATGTGACGGTGCCAAGTCCTCTTGTGCTATGAAGATTGCTTCAAGCATTAGAAATGCATCTCTTGCTTACCTTCAGGCAAAATCAGATAATTCATTTGAAGTTGGTGACGGTATTGTAAAAGAGAACATAGACAAGACTATTGAAACTGTAGGTCACATTGCCAAATACGGCATGAAGACAACTGATGAAGTTGTACTTAGCGAAATGATCGGTGACAGCTCTTATAAAAAAGAAAATTAAATTCATTAAATATCCCCTCAATCTTAAAATATAATAGTAAGATTTGAGGGGATATTAATTTAATATAGTTACTTATTTATTACTTCTAAGGCTAATTTATAATTATCATTTAGGTCTTTGCATGATTTGTCGAACATTTTTTGTTCCCTATCATCTATTGGCATTTCTAGGATTTTTTCTGCACCATTTTTACCAATTATAGTTGGAACACCTGTATATAATCCTTCGTTCTGATACTCTCCGTTTAAGTAGCTTGATGCCATCAATACTCTTTTTTCATCAAGTAAGATTGCCTTAGTGAAGGCAAGTAGGCAATTTGCTATACCAAAGTGTGTAGCTCCCTTACCCTTTATAATCTTAAAGGCCTTATCTCTAATTAACTCACCAACTTCATCTTTGTAGTCATCGTCTATTTTATCTATAAATTCTCTAATATTAATTCCATTTACATTGGCATTTGACCAAACAGCTACAGAAGAATTTCCATGTTCGCCTATTACATAAGCATTTATATCTGAAACATTCAATTTACTTTCTAAGGCTAAATATTGGTTAAATCTTGCAGTATCTAGGCTTGTTCCTGTTCCAACGATTTTTTCTTTAGGAAAACCAGATACTTCAGCAACGACTCTAGCAATTACATCTACTGGATTTGTCGCAAGTAAAATTACCCCGTCGTAACCAGCTTCTACAACTTGTGGGATAGTATCAACTACCATTTGGCTCGCTATTTTTATATCATTTAATCTATTTACAAGATTTTTTTGACTATTACCATAGGCAAGAACAACCAAATCTGCATCCTTGCAGTCTTCAAATGTTCCGGTTTTAACTATAGTAGGTGATGATGTTAGAACTGTTGCATCTAGTAAGTCATTTACATCAGCAAGTTCCTTATCTTTTCTAATATCAATTATAGCTAGCTCTGTAGCAAGCCCAGAATTAATTAAGGCAAAGGCATAAGAACTTCCTACAAAACCATCTCCTATAAGTACAACTTTATTTCCATTACTCATAATTTCCTCCTGAATAATTATTTTAAACGTACCTACTTATTGTACAATATTTTTACAATTATTTAAAATTATTATTGGAATTATAATTATAAAAAGTTTCTTACAAAGAAAAAGCCTAGCAAGTAGGTCTTGCTAGGTTAAATTCTATTTTTTGTCTGGATTCTTAAATCCTTCTTCTACTATCTCTTCTCCATTGCAAGTATTGAATTTCTTACCGTTAAATTCTTCTACTCCACAATATTCACCGTCTTTTATGTTCTTTTCTTCCTTTTTGATATCTTTTTCCTTCTTTTCAGTCATAATATCCTCCTGTCCTTGCTATTATTTTACCCATATTTAATAATTAGTCTTCTAATATTTTTAAAATATCTTCATACACTATATCTTTTTTTGTTTCGTTTAATATATCGTGTCGCATCTTGTTATAAGTTTTGCTTGCTATATTTTTATATCCCAAATCCCTTAATAGACTTAGTGATCTTTTGACTCCCTTTTCTCCCTTTGTAACCATGTCGTCTCTTCCAGTTAAGTTATATATTGGTAAGTTTCTGTTTTTCATCTTATATTTTGATTTTTGGGATAATTTCTTATTTATTTCTATCAAAACCTTGCTATAACCAATGGTAAAGTTAAATATTCTCATTGAATCGTTGTATTTATCTTCTCTATTTTTCTCATCATAAGAAATAAAATCTAGGGAACCGTCTCCATTTCCAACTAAATGATTTATAATATTTGATCTTTGATGACTACCTATATAAAAGCAAAATACATTAGCAAAAAAGTATGCTATTTTTGCAAATCCATCTGGAGGTGGTGTACCAGTTAGAATAAGTTTGTTTATCAAATCATCATTTTCTTGTAAGAATACCCTAGCTGTCATAGATCCCATAGAGTGACCCAGCATGTATATTGGCACATCTTTGTACTTAGTTTTTATATATTTTGTAACCATAGATGTATCATTTACAAGTTCGCTTGCCCTTTGCATATGACCATTTGGATATCTTTCACTTAGGGACTTGCCATGCCCCCTATGATCGTGAATGACAACAGCATAGCCATTATCACTTAGATATTTTGCAAAGTCCATGTAGTTTCCACCATGCTCACTCATTCCATGAACTAGTTGGACAACTGCCTTAGGATTCTCATTTTCAAGCTCTCTTACAAAACTATCAAAACCATCTGCTCCTGTTAGATAATATTCTCTATAGTTTGAAATACTTCTAACGTCAAACTTCTTGTAAAATTTCTTACCCGGATTGATCGACTTATGCCTTCTTTCTTGTATGCAATAGTAGATTTGAGGTATAAGTAGGATTAATGCTATTATTAAAACATATTTCATATAAGTCCTCCCTTTTTATATTGATACCCAAAATAAAAATTCCTAAAGGTTATTAGCCTCTAGGGATTTATCTTAGTGGGTTGCTCCACCTGTTACATTTAAATCTTCTTTGTCATTGTATTTTACAATTGCTCTAACAGCTGCATTTAGTCCTTTGACTATGTCATCAAGACTCATAGATGCTGTGTCTTTCTTATCTAAAACTTGTTCTGGCAAGAATGGCACATGGATAAAACCAGCCTTTATATTTCCATATTTTTCTGCTAGATAAAGGTCTTGATACATTACGTGGTTACAAACAAATGTTCCCGCTGTATTTGATACTGATGCTGGAATATTTTCTTTCTTAATTTCTTCTACCATTGCTTTTATAGGAAGGGTTGCAAAATAAGCATTTTTACCATCTTCTCTAATTTTCACATCAATTGGTTGATTATCTTCATTATCAGGGATTCTAGCATCATCTTCATTTATAGCTACTCTTTCAACACTTATATCATATCTTCCGCCAGCTTGGCCAATAGATAAAATTGCATCAGGTTTAATTTCCTTAATTTTTTCTTCAATTAAGGCTGCAGATTTATGAAATACAGTTGGAATTTCTAGCTTATAAATTTCTGCTCCTTCAATATTTTCGTCGATTCTTTTTACAGATTCAATTGCTGGGTTAGTCGCTTCTCCGCCAAATGGATCAAATCCTGTTATTAAAATTTTCATTTATTCCTCCTAAAACGCCCAAAATCTCATAAGTAGTATATGAACTACAATAAGAACTATAGAAAGTAGGGCTTGTTCTTTTATTATCTTGTTCTTATCATTCATCTCCAAAAGTGCTACAGGTAAAAGGTTAAAGTTACCTGCCATAGGTGTTAGAAGTGTTCCACAATAACCTGATGTCATTGCCAAAGCTGCAGCTATTGCTGGGTTTGCACCTTGAGCTAGGACAAATGGAACCCCTATACCTGCTGTAATTACTGTAAAGGCTGCAAATGCATTTCCCATAATCATAGTAAATATTACCATACCCAAGACATAGGCAATAGCCCCGGTCCATGGGTTAACTGTTGGGATTATTCCGCCTATTATTTTAGCTATTACATCTCCTACTCCTGCTGCAGAAAAGATTGCACCAAGGGCTGCCAAAAGTTGTGGCAAGATTGCAACTGCACCAACTTGTTGAACCATCCTATCAGATGAATCTAGCATATCTTTGAAACTAGATTTTGTCATTATAATTGCAAAACAAATTGCTATGATTGCTGTTAGACCTAGAACAGAAGATGATGATTCAGGTATAATCTTTGCAATAACAATAGCAAGAGCTGCCATGATAATTACTGGCAAGAATACATTAGCTCCAAGTTTTTTACTTGAGGCAATTTGTTGGTTTTCATCAACTTCTTTGCTACCCTTAATCTCAATTCCATTTACCAGAGAAATTAGGGCAATTATTACGACTAATATTCCGCTTATTTGTGATGGAATCACTTTTCCTAAGGCAAATAATACACCCAAGATTACCCAGAAAACTACAGTTGTAAGCTTCTTTTCACTTGATGGATCTTTACTTGCTCTATAAGCTGTGTAGAAAAATTGAAGTCCTATTATTACAAAGATAAACTCCAAAAATACTGGGAAAAATTCAGCAGGTGATGAAAATATTTTACTCATCTTTGCCTCCTTTTATCTTTTTATCATCTATGATATTTTTAACAACACCTAAAGCAAGTGTTATAAGAGCTATTGGAATTGAATATTGGGCAAGTTCGATATTTGTTACTTCATATCCAAGCTCTGCCATAGTTCCAACCATCATCAAAACTCCTGCTGCTCCAACAAATGTATTTTGTGCAAAGAAGTTTCCGAAGTTTTCCATAGATGCTGCACGAGCCTTGAGCTTTTCTCTTTGACCATCTGATAATTTGCCGTGTTTTTTCTCAGCTGATGCTTCAGCCATAGGGAAAATTATAGGTCTAACAAATTGAACTAGACCGTAAATTCTCATTGATAAAAATCCCGCAAGTTCTCTAAAGGCAAGATAAACTGTAAGAAGGGCTCCAGCTGACAAGTTTTCTCTTTTCTTTACTATATTTTCTGCAACTTGCTTCAGACCATGCTCTTCCGATAATCCAATTACTGGAAGCGTTATAATAAATATCGTAACTATTCTTTGGGAAACAAAACTTTCCCCAAGGATAGATAGGAATTCACCTACGCTTAGGCCTGATACTAAAGCAGTTATGAATCCTGATAATACTACTGTAAAGATAATATTTAGTTTGAAAATAAAACCTAAAACAATAATAAGGATTCCTATTAACTTTATATATTCCATAAAACCTCCTATGATTTATCTATACTTTACCCGATATTTTATATAAAATTAAGAATCATAACTTTTTTACAAATTAATTTGTTGGTATAATAAGAGAAAGGAGAATAAGATGTATAGTAAAATAATTTCTGGAAAAGACCTAGAAGAAAATTTAGATAATTTTGATATAATCGATGTAAGGACTGAAGAAGAGTACAAGATGGGCCATGTGGAAGGTGCAATAAACATTCCCTACGATGAGATTTTGGAAAATCTTGAAAAAATAGATAAGGATAAGCCTACCATAGTCTATTGCAGGTCAAATGCCAGGGCGGAGATCGCAAGTCTTAGCCTAAAGTCTGCAGGCTTTTCTTATATCTATATTGGAGATGGAGTCGACCTATACGACTATAAGCTTGTAAAATAGCTTAGATAAAAATAAACACATAAAAAGCTTTGGACTTTTCTTTGCCAAAGCTTTCTTTTTAATCTATTACCCTTACCTTAACGGCTTGGGCTCCTCTTGGGGCATCTATTTTTTCGAATTCTACGGCTTGGCCTGGGTAGAGTTTCTTAAAGCTAGTATCGCTTTCTATATCTGAATAGTGGACAAAGAGGTCCTCCCCTTCCCATTCGATGAAACCAAAACCTCTTTTATTGTCAAATATCTTAACTTTTCCTCTATTCATACTACTCCTTTGTCTGTGAGAAGAGTATCCTTAGACTCTCCTCCTTGACACTTTCCATATCATCTTCATCAAAGATTTCTATATTCTTAAAGCCAATATCTTCGATTATTTCTTTAACTTCTTCTATCTCGTAGAGCCTTTCCTGCTGAAATTCTGATATTCTCCTATAAGATCCATCTTCATTTTCTACGAAAAACTCCAAGTGCATATCACAAAGCTCATCTTCATAGAAGTTATCCCAAGTGTAGAATATGTCTTCGTATTCGTAGACATAGCATTCATTGCCGAAAATTTCCCTAATCTTGTAAGGCGAATTGATATCAAATACCAGAAGTCCACCCTTTTTTAAGCTAGCATAGCAATTTCTAAAAAGCTTAAGAAGATCCTCTTTTTCTGTCACATAATTTACAGAATCTAGAAGGATTACTATAAGATCATAGGAGTCCTCCTTGACATATTCAACCATATCATAGTGGATTAGATTAACATTTTCTGGGTCGTATTTATTTGCAAAAACTTCTAGCATCTTCCCCGATATATCTAGGGCGTCGATATTTTTGAATTCATAAAAGAAATATCTAGTCAACATACCAGAGCCTGCTGCAAGCTCTAGCATGTTTTCCTTCTTTATCCCGTGTTTTTTAACAAGAGATTTTATATTTTCTGCATATTTTTCATAATCTAAGTCAAAGCTTAGTTTGTCATAGATATAAGAAAAGTCGTCGTACATTATTTGTCCTTGATTTCTTCTAGGGAAGCCTTAGTTTTTTCTAGTAGGTCTTCGTAGCCCGCTAGTTTTTCACGTTCTTCGTTAACTACTTTCTCTGGAGCTTTTTCGACAAAGCCCTTGTTGGAAAGCTTACCGCTAGCTCTTTTGATCTCATTTTCTAGGCGTTTGATTTCATCTTTTAGTCTAGTTCTTTCCTTCTCATAATCTACCAATTCATCAAGGCTCATTAGGACTGAGAATTCATTGAATACTAATCTTACTATTCCTTCTTCATCCGTAATTTCGCTATCTTCCTTAGCCAAAACTTCAACTTCGCTTGCCTTAGCGAGATTTACAAATTGGTCCTTGATTTCTTCGATTAAGGAGATATTTTCCTTATTTTCTACAAGGATTGTAAGCTTTTGACAAGTCTTGGCTGGAACATTTAGGGTAGCTCTTTGATTTCTTATTGCAGTTATGGCTTCGATTACAGAGTTGACATTACTTTCTTCATTGACAAAGTCAAAATCTTTGTTAAACTCAGGCCAGTCTTCTACTATCAAGAGGTCTTTCTTGTTTGGAAGAGATGAGTAGATTTCTTCTGTAATAAATGGCATAAATGGATGAAGGAGAACTAGCATATTCTTAAGAACATAAAGAAGAACTTTCTTTACATTTGCCTTTGCCGCATCGTCATCTCCATAAAGTCTAATCTTGGCAAATTCTATATACCAATCGCAATACTCATTCCAGATGAAATCCTCTATCCTATCTGCTGCAAGTCCGATTTCGTATTTGTCGAGGTTCTTGCTAACATCAACTATTACATCGTTAAGTCTCTTAAGGATCCACTTATCTTCAAGCTCGAGATTTTCTCCCTTAAATTCTAGGTCATCTCCCTCTTCTATATTCATTAGGACAAATCTTGAAGCATTCCACAACTTGTTGGCGAAGTTTCTGCTTGCAAGGATTCTCTTTTCGTCATAACGCATATCATTTCCAGGAGAGTTACCTGTAATTAGGGTAAATCTTAGGGCATCTGCTCCGTATTCATTTACAACATCGATTGGATCTACACCATTTCCTAAGGACTTACTCATCTTTCTACCTTGAGGGTCTCTGATTAGTCCTGTAAATAGAACGTGGTGGAAAGGAACCTTGCCTGTGTTATAAATTGAAGAGAAGATCATTCTAATTACCCAGAAGAAGATTATATCGTAACCTGTAACTAGGATATCTGTTGGGAAGAAATAATCTAATTCTTCGTTTTCATCTGGCCAACCAAGAGTTGCAAAAGGCCATAGGGCTGATGAGAACCAGGTATCTAGGGTATCTTCATCTTGAGTAACATGAACTCCGTTAAGCATGCCATTTTCATCTGGCTCATCCTCAGATACAATAATTTCTCCATCATCAGTATAGAAAACTGGAAGTCTGTGTCCCCACCATAGTTGACGGGAGATGGTCCAGTCCCTGATATTATTTAGCCAGTTCATGTATGTCTTAGATAGGGAATCTGGTATAAGTTTTACCTCACCCTTATCGTAAGCATCTATACACATCTTGGCAAATTCGTCCATCTTAACAAACCATTGCTTGGATATTAATGGCTCAATTACAACCTTGGTCCTTTCAGAATAACCTACAGCGTGCTCGATTTCTTCGATTTTTTCAAGCTGACCAGCTTCTTCTAAATCTTTTATCATCTCCTTACGAGCCTCATACCTATCCATGCCAGAGTATTTGCCGTAGCCATCTACAATACGTGCCTTGGTATCTATTACTACACATTGGCCAAGGTCGTGACGGGCTCCTACTTCGAAGTCGTTAGGGTCGTGAGATGGGGTGATCTTTACAAGACCTGTACCATATTCCATATCTACATAGGAATCTTCTATGAGAGGAATCTTCCTTCCAACTAGGGGAAGGATCAAGTTCTTGCCTATCTTATCCTTAAAGCGAGGATCTTCTGGGTTTACTGCAACTGCCAAGTCTCCTAGCATAGTCTCCGGTCTTGTTGTGGCGATTGTTACATACTCATCGCTACCTTCGAAGAAATACTTGATATACCAGAGATGACCTACTTGGTCTTCGTGATATACTTCTGCATCTGATATAGCAGTTTCTGCCTTAGGGTCCCAGTTTACTATCCTATTTCCCCTATAGATTAGGCCATCGTCATACATCTTCTTGAAGACTCTCTTGACAGCCTTGGTTAGATTTTCATCCATAGTGAAGGAATCATGGTCCCAATCACAAGATACACCGATTGTACGAAGTTGTTCTTTAATTCTTCCCCCGTACTTATTTGTCCAGTCCCAGGCTTCTTCTAGAAAGCCCTCACGGCCTAAGTCAGCCTTAGTCTTTCCTTCACTATATATCTTATCTACAACCTTACTTTCGGTAGATATAGAAGCGTGGTCTGTTCCAGGTATCCATAGGGCTTCAAAGCCTGCCATTCTCTTGTAACGAATGATGATATCTTGAATAGTGTTATTTAGGGCGTGGCCTAGGTGGAGGTAGCCTGTAACATTTGGAGGTGGCATAACTATAGTGTAAGGCTTCTTGTCAGGATTTACCTTGGCCTTAAAGTAACCACCCTTCTCCCATTTTTCATAAATTTCTTTTTCAAACTGATTTGGATTGTATTTTGTATCCATATTAACTCCTTTAAAAATAAAAAAGGTGATAACAACATAGGACGAATGACCGTGTTACCACCTAATTTTCTTAATTAAGACTCTCTTTGCACCAATGCGTGCGACATGAAACATTTACAAAAGCAACCTTCAAAAGTTCATACTAGAAACTTCCAGCTCCCGTTTCCTCTCTAGAAATAATCCCTTCCTACTCCTCTTTTATTGTTTCGATATTGTATATACTATATTTTCTTTATCTATTTTGTCAATCCATCCTATTTTTGTAAATCCTCCTCAAATTTAGCCTCTAATTTGTCATATTTTTTCATAACCTTGCATTTTTGAAAGTATTTTCATAAGCTGAGTATTGGAATTTAAGGGAAGGATAAAATTTTAATGGAAAAGTTTTCATATCGTGAAAAATTTGATATAATATATCTAGGATCGCACAAAGGAGTGAAGGAAATTTGGATATTTATATTATTTCAGATACAGCTGGCCTTGCTATATCAGAGATAGTCCACTTCTCCTTGAGTAAGTTTGATATAAATTCTAATATTATTATCAAATCTCAAGTCAAGGAAATAGACGAGCTTTCTGATTTATTAGCGAGTATTAAGACCTACAATATAATAATTTATCACTCTTTCCAAGATTCTAAGATGAGTGCCTATATTAAAACTTTTGCCCAGACTAAAGAGATTGAGACAATCGACCTTATGGCCTACTCTATCAACAGTCTCTCAAAGATTCTTAATCAAAAGCCTCTTGATAATCCAAACTTTATCAATGCTTATGATTCAAATCATATGAGAAGGCTAGATGCCCTAGATTTCGCCATCAAATACGACGACGGAGCAGACTTTAGGGGTATTAAGTTTTGTGATATAGCTATTATAGGAGTTTCTAGATCTTCTAAGACTCCCCTATCCATGTATTTGGCAAGCAAGGGCCTAAGGGTATCAAATATTCCCTTGATTGTGGACTCGAAGGCTCCGAGAGAGCTTTTTGAAATCGATCCCAGACGCATAATTGGCCTTACAATCGATAAGGGTAGGCTAAAAAGTGTAAGAGATGAAAGATTAAAATCACTTAAGCTATCTAGCGATTCAATCTATTCTAGTAGGGAAAGGATAGATGCCGAGCTAAAATACGCAGACGATTTGATGAAGGATTTGGGCTGTTTTGTAATCGATGTAACCTATAGGTCAATCGAAGAAACTTCAGATATCATTATTAATTATTTAAACAAAAATAAGTTATTGGAAAGGAAAGAAAAATGACAAACAAATACGTTTATAACTTTAACGAAGGAAACATGTCAATGAGAGCCCTCTTGGGTGGTAAGGGTGCAAACCTTGCAGAAATGACCAACCTTGGTATAAGAGTACCATATGGTTTTACAATAACTACAGAGGCTTGTACCAGATTTTACAAAGAAGATAAGAAGCTTTGGGATGATCTAAACAAGGAAGTTACAGAACATATCAAAGACTTGGAAAAAGCAAACGAAAAAACTTTCGGTTCTACAGAAGATCCACTTCTAGTTTCAGTTAGGTCTGGAGCCCCTATTTCCATGCCAGGTATGATGGATACTATCCTTAACTTAGGTCTTAATGACGATGCTGTTATAGGTCTTGCAAAGAAAACTGACAACGAAAGATTCGCCTATGACTCTTACAGACGTTTTATCCAAATGTTTGCTGACGTTGCTATGGAGCTTGACAAAAACAACTTCGAAAAACTCCTTACTGCCAAGAAAGAAGCCAAAGGCGTTAAGCTTGATACAGAACTTGATGCAAATGACCTTAAAGAATTAGTAGAAGAATATAAAGCAAAATACAAAGAGCTTATGGGAGAAGACTTCCCACAAGAGCCTAGAGAGCAACTTGACCTTGCAATCTCTGCTGTATTTAGATCTTGGGGGAACGAAAGGGCAATCCTTTACAGAAAACTAAACGATATAGATGATGCTATGGGAACAGCTGTTAACGTACAATCCATGGTATTTGGTAACATGGGCGACTCATCAGGTACTGGTGTAGCCTTCTCAAGAAACCCAGCTACTGGAGAAAATGTCCTATTCGGTGAATACTTAATCAACGCCCAAGGTGAAGACGTAGTGGCAGGTGTAAGAACTCCTCAAGAGATAGCTACCCTAGAAAAAGCTATGCCAGAAGTATACAAAGAATTCTTTGAAACATCTGAAAAGCTAGAAGCTCACTACAAAGATATGCAAGATATGGAATTTACTATCCAAGATGGTAAGCTCTTCCTCCTTCAAACAAGAAACGGTAAAAGAACTGCCCAAGCAGCGGTTAAAGTTGCAGTTGATCTTGTAGAAGAAGGTCTAATAGATGAAAAAGAAGCTGTCCTAAGGGTTAATCCTAAAGACCTTGATGGCCTACTCCACCCTACCTTTACAAAAGAAGCTGAAGATAAAAATGAACCAATCGCAAAAGGACTTGCTGCCTCTCCTGGAGCAGCAGTAGGTAAAATTGCCTTTTCTGCCAAAGAAGCAGCCAAAAGAGCAGCTGACGGTGAAGCAGTAATCCTTGTCCGTGAAGAAACATCCCCAGAAGACCTCGAAGGAATGGTATCTGCTAAGGGAATCCTTACAGCTCGTGGAGGAATGACAAGCCACGCTGCAGTAGTAGCCAGAGGTATGGGTAAGTGCTGTGTTGCAGGTGCCGGAGAACTTCACGTTGACGAGTACGAACACACAGTAAGAATCGGCGATTTAGTCCTAACCGGAGAAGATACAATCTCAATCGATGGATCAACTGGTGCCATCTATAAGGGAAGCCTAGAAACACAACCACCTCAACTACACGGTGCCTTCGGTACATTTATGGGTTGGGTTGACAAATTTAGAGACATGAAAGTAAGAACAAATGCAGATACACCAAGAGACGTAGCCCAAGCCCTAAACTTTGGTGCTGAAGGAATCGGACTATGTAGAACTGAGCACATGTTCTTTAAAGAAGACAGAATCTTCCAAGTTAGAAAGATGATCCTAGCAAGCGATCTTGAAACAAGAGAAGCTGCCCTAGAGAAGATCCTTCCAATGCAAGAAGACGACTTCTATCAAATCTACTCACTCATGAAAGAAAGACCAGTAACAGTAAGACTTCTTGACCCACCTCTTCACGAATTCCTACCAAAGGGAGAAAATGAAATCAAAGACCTTGCCCTTGAACTAAACATTCAACCAGCAAGAGTTAAAGAAAGAATAGCAGAGCTTCAAGAAGTAAACCCAATGCTCGGATTTAGAGGACTAAGACTTGCTATAATCTATCCAGAAATCGCAAAAATGCAAGCTCGTGCCATCATCCAAGCAGCTATCCACTGCCATGAAGACGGAGTAAAGGTAGTTCCAGAAATCATGATTCCACTATCAAGTGACGTAGTAGAATTATCTAAAGTAAAAGAAACTGTTAAAGAAGAAATAGAAAAAGTATTCGAAGAAAAAGGAAAGAAAATCGACTACCTACTAGGTACAATGATAGAAATTCCAAGAGCAGCAATCACTGCAGATGAGATTGCAGAAGTAACTGACTTCTTCAGCTTCGGTACAAACGACCTTACACAAATGACCTTCGGTCTTTCAAGAGATGACGCAGGTAAGTTCCTACCAGCCTATATCGAAAAAGATATCTTCGAAAAAGATCCTTTCCAAGTACTAGACCAAAAGGGTGTAGGATTCTTAGTTGAAACTGCAGTAGAAAAGGGAAGAAAAGCAAACGACAAACTCCACATCGGTATCTGTGGTGAGCACGGTGGTGAACCATCCACAGTTAAATACCTATACGGAGTAGGACTAGACTATGTATCATGCTCTCCATATAGAGTACCAATAGCAAAACTAGCCGCTGCCCAAGCTGCAATAGAAAACCCAAGAAACAAATAAGGAAAATAAGGCCTATGAGCAAAAGCTTGTAGGTCTTTTGCTTTGCCCTCCCCTTCCCCTTGCTTCGACCAAACGTAGTGAGTGGATAAGCCTCCCGAGAAATAGCAAAATTATAATTATTTAAAAACTCATAATTAAATCAAGACTTCCATTAACACCATCTCGAACGGATGTGAGAGATCTGCAGTCTATGATGACATGTAGATATAAAAGTTCATTTATCTACTAGAATACGTAAATAACAAAGTCTCAGACCATAAACGTCCCAAGGTTCTGTAGACCTCTCACGTAAAGTTCGAGGTGGCATAACTAGGGAATTATTAATAAGAATAAAGATTATGTTAAGAGATATCTCGACTACGCTAGATGATATGCAAATTAAATAGATCTCTCAACTTACGCTCGAGACTAGTGTAATGTAGGAAAGCATGCTTTCCTTCTCTTTCCCTTGCTTCGAAATCAAGCCCGTCCGGCTCGGTGAGGACGTGGAAAAGCCTCCCGAGAAATAGCAAAAGTATAATTCTTTGAGTCCGAACATTGTTTTATTTCACACAATTACCGCCATCTCTAATGGAGTTGTCATAGTGAGCATAGCGAACTAATGAAACTCCTTAATCGAGGCTTTGCGAGGTGAAGCGTAGCTGAATCCGCAAACTACCGTCGAACGCATGTGAGAGATCTACAGTCTATGATGACATATGAATATAAAAGTACAAGCTATCTAGATATATAACTAAATAATAAAATATCCAACAAAACATGTCCCAAAGTTCTGTAGACCTCTCACCTAGTCCTCTCAGAGCCGGACGGGCTTTTTTCGGGGTGGAGGAATGGGTAATTCTTGATAAATATATAGCAAGAGATGTCTCGACTACGCTCGACATAAGGGCAGAAAATGAGATATCTCGACTTTCGTTCACCATAAGAGGAACATATAGGAAATCTTGACACACACCAGCCTCAGAATTAGAATCGTTTACAAAATATTTTCTTAAGCTTTTACCCTCCTACAGCAAATAAATGTTTATTAACTATTGTCCTTGGGTATCATTCTTATTAGTAAGAAAGAATAACATTTTAAGGAGTTTTAAATGAAAATTCAAGATAGATATGATTTATATATTAATGGTGAATGGATTAAGCCAGCATCAGGCGAGTATCTCGATGCAATAAATCCTGCTACAGGCGAGAAGATTGCTGAGTTTGCTACTGCAAATAATGAGGATGTAGACAGAGCGATCGAGGCTGCTAGAGCATGTTTTGATGGAGAATACGGATCTTTCTCTAAGGAAGAACGTGCAAACCTCCTATTTAAAATAGCCGATAGGATAGAAGAAAACTTAGAAGATCTTGCCACAATCGAGACTATGGATAATGGTAAGGCAATTCGTGAAACAAGGACAGTTGACCTTCCTTGGGTTGTAGATCATTTTAGATATTTCGCTTCCCTCTTAAGAGCTGATGAAGATGAAATTTCTAAGCTTGATGGTAGATTTGTATCAATCAGAAAAAGAGAGCCACTTGGGGTTGTAGCTCAAATGATTCCTTGGAACTTCCCACTCCTTATGGCTGCTTGGAAGCTTGCACCAGCTATAGCAGGGGGAAATACTATAGTAATCTCCCCTTCTTCAAACACATCTATAGGGCTTCTTGAGATGATCAGAAGAATAGAAGACCTCCTTCCAAAGGGACTTATCAATGTTGTAAGTGGTAGGGGTTCTGTAACTGGAGAATACCTCCAACATCACAAAGGCGTGGATAAGCTTGCCTTTACAGGTTCTACAAGTGTTGGTCGTCACATTGGTATTTCTGCAGCAGAAAACTTAATTCCTTCAACCTTAGAGCTTGGTGGTAAGTCAGCTCATATCATTTTTGACGATGCTGATATAGAAAAAGCCCTAGAAGGCGCCCAAGTTGGAATCCTATTCAATCAAGGAGAAGTTTGCTCAGCAGGATCTAGGCTCTTTATCCAAGAAGGAATCTACGATGAATTTGTAGAAAAACTTGTTGAAGCTTTCAATAAGGTAAAAGTCGGTAACCCTCTAGAAGAGGACACACAAATGGGTTCCCTAAGAGATGAGAAGAGAATCCCAGTTATAGAAGAATTCATCAAAAAAGCAACAGATGCAGGTGCAAAGGTCCTTGCTGGTGGTAAGAGACTTACAGAAAACGGACTCGACAAGGGAGCCTTCTTCGCACCAACTATGCTTGCTGATGTTCCAGAAGATAACGACGCCTACAAAGAAGAAATCTTTGGACCAGTTGTAGTAATAAAGAAATTCAAGGACGAGGACGATGTTATAAGAATGGCAAATGACTCCCACTACGGCCTTGGTGGAGGAATCTACTCCAACGACCTATATAGGATAATGGATGTTTCAAATAGACTAAAGACAGGAAGAATTTGGGTTAACACCTACAACCAATTCCCAGCAGGTGCACCATTCGGTGGCTACAAGGATTCTGGTATAGGTAGGGAAACAGACAAACTTGCCCTTGAAGCCTACACTCAAGTTAAAAATATTATCATTGATTCCTCAAAAGAAAAATTAGGTTTCTATTAAAAATACTGAAATAAAAATACGCATGTTAAAAGCCAACCCTTTACTGGATTGGCTTTTTCTTTAGAATGAAACTTTAAATATTAGTGCTATGACACAAAGGATAATGGCAATTGGTGTGTAGATATATTTTCCAATCTTGTACCACTTATCCCCGTATTTTTTCTCAGATCCTTGATTAATCTCTCCAATAAGCTTATCCTTAGCCAATACATAAAACCATGTTACAGCTCCGATAGAAGCTCCAATTGGGATGATGTAGATAGAGATTATGTCCATAAATGGTCCCCATTGGCTAATCATTTCCATATTGACTCCCAAGCCAAATACGAAAATTCCAATTAGGACTAGGGCTAGGTTTCTTTTTATCTTTGGATACCTGTTCATAAGAGACTCTGCTACTACCTCAAACATATTCTGTAGGGATGAAATGCCTGCGAGTATTACCGCAAGATATAAGATTATTGCAAATAATCTACCTAAGAACATATCTTGTAGGATGGTAGGTAAGACTTGGAACAATAAACCTGGTCCACCTGCCTGATCCATTCTATAGACCATGATAGCAGGGATTATAACGCAAGATGATAAGAGTGCTGCTATAGTATCGAGCAGGCCTGTCATCTTGGAAGAAGATACAATATCCTCATCCTTACTTAGGTAGGCTCCACAAACTATCATCCCAGATCCCGTTACAGAAAGAGAAAAGAAGGCCTGGCCCATAGCTTGGACTATGGTATTGATATTCAAAGCTTCGCTATCATATCTAAACATATACTTATAGCCTTCGATTGCCCCATCAAGTGTTAAAATCTTAATTGCCAAAATGACAAAAAGAACAAAGAAAGTAGGCATCATAAATTTGTTAGATTTCTCTATCGTCCTAGCCCCTCCTATACAAGTAATAAGAGTTATCACGATAATTGCAAAATGAAACCCAACTACTGAGTAAGGCTTTTGGGAGAAGCTATCAAACCAATTAGTAGTATCAGCATGCATCAAAGATCCTGTAAGAGAATCCAACAAGGCCTTACTTATATAAGAAACAATTACAGCATAGCCTACTGCTATAAACAAGGAACCCAACAGAGGGACAAATCCTATGTACTTTCCTATAAGGGTATCCTTATTCTTGCTTTTAAAAGATTTGTAATAAGCACCTAAGGTTCCAGTACCTGCAAGCCTACCAACTGCAAACTCGCTAGATAGTCCCACATAGGAAAAAATGACTATAAATAACAAATAAGCTAGGAAAAATACTAGACCTCCCTGCTGGAACTTGTAAGGAAAACCCCGGACGTTTGCCATGCCGACAGCAGAACCAACCGCTGTTAATATAAAACCAATTTTTGAATTAAATTTATTCATATAAACTCCTTAACTTTAATATGTCTATATCGCTTTAAAGTATGTTAGTATTATATCCCAAACTTTAAATAAGTAAAGTTTTTTCTAAAATTTCCATCTAAAAAATCCCCGAAGGGATTTTACATTATTATTGTCAAAAGACAAATCACTATTACAAGTGGTGTATATAGATACTTTCCTATCCTATACCAACCTTGTCCATATTTTCTAAAAGAACCTAGGTCGATCTCACTTATTAGAGTCTTCTTATCTAAGACATAAAACCAAGTTATAGCACCAATCATCGCCCCTATAGGGATGATGTAGATTGATATAATATCCATAAAAGGCCCCCATTGGCTGACCTTCTCCATATTCATACCTACTAGAAATACTAAGGCTCCTATTGCTATTAGGACAATTTTTCTATCCAATTTCTTAAATACATAGGTCACTGACTCAACTACTACCTCAAACATTATCTGAAGAGATGAAATACCTGCAAATAATACAGCAAGATAGAGGATAATTGAAAAGAACCTCCCTCCTTCTATATTTTGTAGGATTGTAGGTAGAACTTGGAATAAGAGCCCTGGACCACCTGCCTGATTCATAGAAAAAACTACGACAGAAGGAATCATCACAAAGGCAGCAACCATTGCAGCTATTGTATCTAGAAGACCTGTCATCTTAGATGAATAGATTATATCCTCGTCCTTGTGAAGATAAGCCCCGCAGATCATCATGGCTGAACCAGTAATCGATAAGGAAAAGAAGGCCTGACCCATGGCTGATACCACATTTCCTATACTTATCATCGACCTATCTATCCTAAACATATACCTATAGCCATCCATAGCATTTGGTAGGCTGATAATCTTTATAGCTATAACTACAAAGAGGATGAAAAAGGCTGGCATCATAAACTTACTTGATTTTTCTAAAGTTTTGGCAGAACCAAGACAATTAATCAAGGTCAAAATAATTACACAAAGATGATATGGCCAAACTGAAAAGTCCCTTTCAGATAAGTCCTTGTACCAACTTCCTACATCAACACTCATCAAAGTCCCAGTAATAGAATCAACCAAGGCCCTAAAAATATAAGCAACTACAACTGCATAGCCAATCGTAAGAAGTATAAGGCCAATGAGGGGAAGAATTGATATAGCACGCCCAAGTTTAGGGCTTTTTCCCTTGCTTTCAAAGGCATTCTCGTAAGATCCGATAGTACCTGCCTCTGCAATTCTTCCTATAGCAAACTCACTTGAAAGCCCTACATAGGAAAAAAGACCTATAAAGAAGATATAGACTAAGAGGAAAAAAAGTCCCCCTTCCTGGAGCTTGTAAGGAAAGCCCCAAACATTGGCCATACCCACAGCAGATCCCACTGCCGTTAGTATAAAGCCAAGTCTAGAATTAAATTTGTTCATATTATTCCTTTCTATAAATAAGCTAGTAAAATTAAAGATTAAACAAAATCTCTACCCATTAATGTCTATGACCTAATAATCATTAAGAGATCTCTCGACTACGCTCGACGGTAGTTTGCGGATTCAGGACAAGCGTAGCTTGACCTTTATCTCGCAAAGCCTCGATTAAGGTCTGTCATCAATTCACTAACGTTCATTTTGACCAGAACCATTAGATATAAGAGTATGTAAGAAAACGAAGTTTTCTAAAATTATTAGAACGCCATTCGGCCTTCTTTTGACCTTTGTTTCTACAAAACAAAGGTCACTACACTATTTGTCTTTCAGACAAACAGTGGCCCAACAGGAGGGCGACCTTATTTCGACTGAACGAAGTGAATGGAGAAATCTCGCGAGAAATAGTAAAATTATAATTATTTTAAAACTCATAATTAAATCAAAACACCCATTAACGCCATCTCGAACGCATGTGAGAGATCTACAGTATATGATGACATGTAGATATAAAAGTTCAAGTTATCTAATAGAATACATAAATAACAAAGTCTCAGACCATACACGTCCCAAAGTTCTGTAGACCTCTCGTCGCTTCCCTGTGGAAGCTCTGTCGAGGTGAATAACTGGGAAAATACCTTTCTCGCCAATTATTATACATAACCTGTAGTCATGAGATGTCTCGACTTAAGCCCTACATAAGGATAGAGGGAAACTCTTATTTATATTTTTCTTGCAAGCTCTTCACTAGCTTTTCGTCTTCGAAGTAGTTGATGCCCATAGCTTTTTTTACTTCTTCGACCTTTGATCTTCCAGCTTCTCTTGCTTTTGCTGTTCCTTCTTCTAGGATTTTAAATACTTTTTCTAGGTCTTTTTCGTATTCGGCACGTCTTTTTCTAATTGGCTCTAGCTCGTCTTCTAGGACCTTGATTAGGAATTTCTTAACCTTTACATCTCCCAGACCTCCCCTTCTGTAATGATCTTTAAGAGCTTCTAGGTTTTCGTATTCAGGAAGGAATTCCTTAAAGTGCTCAGGTTTTGAGAATACATCTAGATAGGTAAAGACGATATTACCTTCAATCTTGCCTGGATCTTCGATATTAATATGATCAGGGTCTGTGTACATGCTCATTACCTTTTTCTTGACAGTTTTTTTGTCATCTGCAAGGTAGATTGCATTTCCCAAGGACTTGCTCATCTTAGCCCCTCCATCGATTCCTGGCATACGTCTTGCGATTTTTGCCTCTGGAAGAACTGCCTTAGGTTCTACAAAGGTATCTCCATAGATGTGGTTGAAGCTTCTAGCAATCTCTCTTGCTTGCTCAAGCATTGGCTCTTGATCTTCTCCTACAGGCACTATATTTGCATCAAAGAGAAGGATATCAGCAGCTTGGCTTACTGGGTAGATTAGAAATCCTGCTGGTAGGGATGTTTCGAAGTCTCTTAGTTTAATTTCTGACTTAACTGTAGGGTTTCTTTCAAGTCTTGATAGGGTAACAAGATTTAGGAAGTAGAAGGTAAGCTCTGTTAGCTCTGAGACTTGGGATTGGACGAAGAAGGTCACTTTTTCTGGGTCAAGTCCCACACTTAGATAGTCTAGGGCTACCTCTATGAGATTTTCCCTAATTTTTCCAGGGTTGTCGAAATTATCTGTGAGGGCTTGACTGTCTGCAATCATGATATACATCCTATCGTAATTACCCTCATTTTGCATAATTACTCTGTTTTTTAAGCTTCCTACATAGTGTCCTAGGTGAAGTCTGCCTGTTGGTCTGTCACCTGTTAGTATTATATCTTTCAAAATTCCTCCTTATTTTAAAAAAACGGGCTGCCTCTATGAAAGTGCCCCATCAGAGAACTTCCTATAATTCTCTGACAGGATGCAACTATCATTTTATAAACAGTCCCGATTATTTATCAGCAAGGAAAGCATCTATAAAGCCTTGGATGTCTCCATCCATCACAGCTTCTACATTTCCCATCTCGAAACCTGTCCTGTGGTCTTTGACCAAGGTATAAGGTTGGAAAACATAGGATCTGATTTGGCTTCCCCAAGCGATTTGGGAATAGCTTCCTTGTATGTCTTCGATTTTTTCTCTTTGTTCTTCTTCTTTGATCTGAACAAGCTTACTTTTCAAAAGATTCATTGCAGTCTGTCTATTTTGGATTTGGCTACGTTCTGCCTGACTTGTCGCAACAACCCCAGTTGGTATGTGGGTAATCCTTACGGCAGAGTCGGTCTTATTAACGTGCTGGCCTCCAGCTCCACTTGCCCTGTAGGTATCTATTCTTAGGTCTGATGGGTCGATATCAAGTTCGATATTCTCATCAAGCTCTGGGAATACATCGACAGAGGCAAAGGAAGTGTGTCTTCTGGATTGGCTATCGAAAGGAGAAATCCTCACAAGTCTGTGGACTCCCTTTTCCGCCTTAAGATATCCGTAGGCATAAGGACCAGTAACATGCATGGTTGCTGACTTAATCCCACCTGCTTCTTCATTGTTTAAATCTTTAATCTCATACTTGTATCCAATACTATCGAAATATCTCTTATACATCCTAAAGAGCATATCCGCCCAGTCTGTAGCCTCAAGTCCACCGGCTCCTGCATTGATTGATATATAGGCATTGTTCTTGTCATATTCCCCATCAAGTTGGGTCCTAAGCTTCATCTGAGTGGCAAGCTTAGCGAGCTTTTTTAGAGAATCTTCGACTTCTTCTATCGTATCTGTCTCTTTCTCTTCGCTCATCTCCACAAGATCAAGCATATCTGTATTGTCTACTAAGCCATTTTCAAGCTTTTTGTAATCAGCTAGCTCGTCTTTCTTACTTGCAAGATCTGCCATTATCTTTTGGGCCTTATCAGAATCGTTCCAGAAATCAGGACTCGCTGATTGTTTCTCGAGTTCTTTTATCTCTTTTTCCAAGCTAGCTGGGTCAAAGAGAATCTCCGATTAGTTTTAGTTTTTGGCTTAAATCCTCTATTTCAGATCTTAATTCAAATATTTCCTTCATATTATTTCTTTACATCGCCCTTTTTGGCTTCACGTTCGAGTCTCCTGCGTTCTGCTCTATTAAGACCTTCCATATCTTCTTCCTCTTGGCCTTCTAGGTGCTCTTCGCTAGGTTTAAGGACTTGTTTTCTTTCGATGTTTTGTCTGATCTCTACACTTAGCATGTACTTAACAGTGTCTTCTTGGATAGATCTAGTCATATCTTCATACATGTCGAAACCTTCGTTTGTGTAGGCTCTTACTGGGTCTTCTTGTCCCATAGCCCTTACACCGATTTCTTTTCTCATCTGATCCATAGCATCGATATGATCCATCCATTTTTGATCTATTACCCTAAGTAGGATTACTCTTTCTACCTCTCTCATATTCTCAGATCCGAAGGTCGCTTCCTTATCTTCATATTTAGCAAGGGTCGCATCTGTGATGTAGTCGATTAGGTCTTGTTGGCTGTAAGAGTTGATGTTTTCGAAGTGAAGGCTCTTTACAGGCATAGCAAGTCCGTGGAGGTAGTTTAGTAGGGCTGTCATCTCCCAGTTTTCTGGTTTGATCTCTGGGTTGGTAAAGGTGTAAACAGCATTTGCTATTACATCTTTGATCATAGCTACTATAGTCTCTTTCATGTCTTGACCAAATAGAACCTCTCTTCTTTCGTTGTAGATGATAGTTCTTTGTTTGTTCATAACATCGTCGTATTGGAGGACTCTTTTTCTTGTAGCGAAGTTGTTAGCCTCAACCCTTGTTTGGGCACGTTCTACGGATTTAGATACCATCCTAGAAACTATAGGCTCATTTTCGTCATAGTTGTATTTTTCAACAAACTTAGCTACAGCCTCACCACCGTTAAGTCTAATGAGGTCATCTTCAAGTGATATGAAGAATCTTGACTTACCTGGGTCTCCTTGACGTCCTGAACGACCCCTAAGCTGGTTGTCTATACGACGAGACTCGTGTCTTTCTGAACCTATGATATAAAGTCCGCCTACTTCCTTAACCTTTTCAGCTTCAGCCTTGATTTCAGGTCTGTAGATGTCCTTGTAGTGTCTATATTTCTTTCTTGCATCTAGGACAGCTTGGTCGGTAGTTTCTGCAAATGAATCTACTTGTTCGAGCACATCCTCTGCCACACCCTCTCTTTTTAGCTTAGTCATAGCCATATGGTCTACGTTACCACCGAGCATAATATCGGTACCACGTCCAGCCATGTTGGTTGCGATTGTAACTTGGTTTAGTCTACCAGCTTGGGCAACAATATCAGCTTCTCTCTCGTGGTTTTTCGCATTGAGGACTGTATGAGAAATACCAGCCTTTCTTAGGGCATCGGACAATCTCTCACTTGCTTCGATTGAGATAGTACCTACTAGGATTGGTTGGCCTGTAGCGTGTACCTTGTTGATCTCATCTATAATTGCATTAAACTTACCGCGTTCGTTGATATATACATAGTCCACATCATCTTGTCTTTGAACAGGTCTATTAGTTGGGATTTCTACTACGTCTAGTTTGTAAATTTCGCTAAACTCGTCTTCTTCTGTCATAGCTGTACCTGTCATACCAGATAGCTTGTCATACATCCTAAAGTAGTTTTGGAAGGTAATTGTAGCAAGTGTCTTACTTTCTGCCTTAACCTCAACTCCTTCTTTGGCCTCTATGGCTTGGTGAAGACCATCAGAGAATCTCCTACCTTGCATGATACGACCAGTAAACTCATCGACGATTTCAACCTCGCCGTGATTTACTACATAGTCAATATCTCTTGTCATAGTAGTATTTGCCTTTAGGGCGTTGTTAATATAGTGGGCAAGCTCGATATTATCAGTATCGGATAAGTTATCTATACCGAAGAACTTCTCTGCCTTTGCAGTTCCCTTTTCTGTAAGGTTGGATGTTTTTCTCTTCTGATCTACTAGGAAATCAACATCTTCTACCTTAAACTCCCTGTCGAATGGGTCGATATCAGCATCCTCATTCGGATCAAGGATTCTTCCTTCTAGGGTTTGGATAAACTCGTTTGCCTTAGTGTAGGTATCTGTAGACTCATCTCCTTGGCCGGAAATAATAAGTGGAGTTCTAGCCTCATCTATTAAGATTGAGTCGACCTCGTCTACTATAGCATAGTGAAGGTCTCTTTGAACCATGTCGTCCTTGTAGATTACCATGTTATCTCTTAGATAATCGAAACCAAATTGGTTGTTGGTTCCGTAAGTGATGTCTGCAAGGTAATTCTTTCTTCTTTCAGAATTAGTTAGACCATAAACAATACATCCTACTGTAAGGCCAAGGAAGGTATGTACCTTACCCATCCACTCTTGGTCACGCTTAGCTAGGTAGTCGTTTACAGTAACTACATGGACTCCCCTACCAGTTAGGGCATTAAGATAAGAAGGAAGGGTCGCAACAAGTGTCTTACCTTCACCTGTTCTCATCTCTGCGATTTGTCCGTTGTGAAGAACAATACCACCGAGTAGTTGGACAGGATAGTGCTTCATTCCAAGAACTCTAGAACTTGCTTCCCTAACAACAGCAAATGCCTCAACCAAAAGGTCATCAACAGTCTCGCCTTGGCTTAGTCTTTGCTTAAATTCACTAGTTTTGTTTTGTAATTGTACATCTGTCAGTTTTTGCATTGATTCATCTAGGGCAAGAATTTGATCAACAAGTTTCATATTTTGATCAATTTCTTTTTGGCTAAATGACTTAAAAAAATTAAATAATGCCAAATTATTCACTCTCCAATTCTTCTACGAAAGCAAATTAAATAGCTTCCTATAGGTTTTTCTATATATCTTAAAGCATAAATGTGATTATCAAATGTTTACACTTCAAATATTCGCTCCTACTACTATACCAGTTAATTTCGATAAAAAAATATTTCTTTGACATTTTTCACAAAATTTAGATACATTATTATTTATAAGGAAATTAGAGCTGGAAAAAGATAAAAAAATAAAAGCTCTCTCGACTACGCTCGACGGTAGGCAAATTAAATAGATCTCTCGACAAGCTCGAGATGCCACCTTCGGTGTCAGTTTGCGGCCTCAGAAACAAGCCCGTCCGGCTCATGGAGGACTGGAGAAATCTCATTCAATAAACTATATCTTAAAATCATCGTGTATACTTTGAGAATAAACTCAAATAGAAATTCTCCATCTCGAAGAAGGGAATGTAGTGACCGACTGAGAGATCTGCAGTCTATTATGACATGTAAATATAAAAGTTTAAGTTATCTACACAAATACCTAAATAGAAAAAACACCTTACAAAAATGTCCCAAAGTTCTGTAGACCTCTCACATAAAGTTCGAGGTGGAGAAGTAAATAATGATGGAAAGCTAGCTTTCCTACCCCTTCCCTCATTTCGAAGCAAGCCCGTCCGGCTCATGGAGGACTGGAGAAATCTCACACAGTTACCAATATCAAAATAACAAATTATATACCTTGAGATAAACTTAAACGGGATTTACCGCCATATCTAATGGAATTGTCACAGTGAGCGTAGCGAACTGATGAAACTCCTTAATCGAGGCTTTGCGTGGCGAAGTGCAACTAAGCCCGCAAACTACCGTCGAACGCATGTGAGAGATCTACAGTCTATGACGACACTTGTATATAAAAGTTAATCTTATCTACGAAATCCAAAGAGATATTTCGACTTACGCTTACATAAGAATTTAAAATAAAACAAATCGCATTATCTCAAGCTTCCTATTCCCCTCCCTCTTTTTATTTCATTTTTTATTTGACAAGTTTCAAAAGCCCATGTATAATTTGAAACATAGAAAACAAACTATGATAAGAAAAGTAGATTTGATGGACCTACACAGAGAGGCTATGGTTGGTGAGAATAGTCTAGAAAAGTCGAATTGAAAATGGCCTTTGAGTTTCTTGCCCGATATTTAAGGTAAGACGTATTCGCACGTTATAGCGATAGGGTATGTTTGTACCCGATGAGTTATTAATCGCAAGATTAATATGAATTAAGGTGGTAACACGAGCTTTAAGCTTCGTCCTTTGGGGACGGAGCTTTTTTTGGTATAAGGATACATAGTTAAATTTTCTAATGGCGCCAAATTGTTAACCTGTCCCTTCCTATATACCGAATATATTATGCATGGTATAAAATTATTAGAAATTATTAAAGAGGTAAATTAATATGTCAAAAAGATTTTTAACTGTTGGATCATTACTAAGAAACGAAGAACTACTAAAATACAAGAGAGAAATTGAAGGAAGAGAAGATATCACTTATCCTTTCTACGACGACCTAGAAGGTTACAAGGAATGTGAAGATAAGTCAGTTGCTGAGATTGTCGAAAAACAATTAAACCATGATCTCGTCCAAGTAACAGATGGTGAATATTCTAAGTCCCTCTGGCACCTTGACTTCGTTTGGGGTCTTGATGGATGCGAGAGATTCATCAACAAAACTGGATATTTCTTCAGAGAAAAAGATTCTGATGAGAAGTTTGAGACAAGAAAAGATATTGGTATTAAAATCACCGGCAAGATTTCTGGGATAAACCACGTCTTTATCGAACATTTCAAAAGATTAAAGGACCTTGTCGATGGAAGAGCTGAGGTTAAACAATGCATCCCTTCCCCATCTCATATCTATGGTGACTTTGTAAATTCAAATGTTATAGCTGATTCCCCATACGAGGATAATGATAGTTTTGAAGCTGACCTTAAACAAGCTTACAAGGACTTCCTAGATGATTTCAAAAAAGTAGGTGGAAAGATCATCCAATTTGACGACTGTCTTTGGGAACAATTCGCTAAGGAAAACAAGGAAAACCAATACGATAACAACCAAACTGACCTTGATAAGGACCTAGCCCTTGCCCAAAAATATATCGACATCAACAACGAACTAATCGATTACGGTCACGAGCTTGGACTTAGAGTCTACACTCACAACTGTAGGGGTAACTACTCATCTAGAAACTTCTCCGATGGAACATATGAATCAATCGCCGACCTATTTTTCAAAAATCTAAAATACGATAGATTCTATCTAGAATGGGACGACGAAAGAGCAGGATCAGTTAAGGCACTCGAGGCTTTCAACAACAGAGACGACGTAGAAATTGTCCTAGGCTTCCTATCAAGCAAGACCAACACCCTAGATGATGAAAAAAGAGCCTTCGACCTCTTAGAAGAGGCAAGTAAAATCATCGACAAGGACAGACTCTATCTCTCCCACCAATGTGGTTTCGCTTCATGTGACTGTGGAAACGAACTTACAGAAGAAGAACAATGGGCCAAAATAGACCAAGGTCACAGGATTGCAGAAGAGTTCTGGGGCGAATAATGACAGACCCATCCAAACTACTAAAAGAACTTAAAGATAATAAGTGGATAAGCCTAAGTCATATCGTAACAAGTGACATCCCCCACTTCGAGGCTTTTAACGAACTAAGGGCAAAAGACATAGCTACAATAGACGAAGATGGATTTTGGGGTAACGAAATTACAATCGGAAGCCAATACGGTACCCATATCGATGCCCCAAACCACTTCGCCAAAAACACCAGAACCCTCCTCCAAATCCCCTTTGCCGAAAGATGCCTTCCCCTATATGTAATAGATATCTCTCACAAAGTAGAAAAAAATCCCGACTACGAGATCACGAAAGAAGACGTCCTAGAATTCGAAAAAGAAAATGGAGAGATTGGGCCTAAGTCTTTCGTTGCCCTAAGAACAGACTGGTCCAAAAAATTTGGCGAAAAGGACGCCTTCATCAACAAGGACGAGAAAGGAATCGAGCATACTCCTGGCTGGTCCCTAGAAGCCTTGAAGTTCCTCCACGAAGAAAGAGACGTCACAGCCATCGGCCACGAAACCCTAAACACCGACTCAGGCCTCAAACTCTACGAAAACAAGGTCCTAGAAGCAGAATACTACTGGCTAAGCCAAGACAAATACCAAGTAGAAGTCCTAACAAATCTAGACAAGCTCCCACAAATAGGAGCAATAATAACAATCTCCTACCCACAAATATCAGAAGTCTCAGGATTTTCCGCAGAAGTTAACGCAATATACTAAATTTAATATCTCCTACAAAGCCCGGCAAAGACCGGGCTTTTCATGTGGGAAAAAATGAAAAGAAAAAATACATATGATTCCACTAAGCTAGATGTTAGATAAATTATATGAGATCTCTTGACTACGCTCGAGACTAGGGAATGAAAGAAAACGAAGTTTTCTCTAGAGTTATTAGAACGCCATTCGGCGTTCTTTTGCCCTTTGTTCCTACGAAACAAAAGTCACTACACTATTTGTCTTTTAGACAAACAGTGGCCCAAAAGGAGGGCAACCTTGCTTCGACCAACGTGGAGAGGTCTCCCGAGAAGGGGTAGAGTCTCAATATGTTATTTAAAACATCATTTATTTGTATGATATCTAAAAAGTTCCACACATTTGTTATCTATATTGACAAAACACCCCATCACTGATATCATATATCCATCAGAAAAGTTAGGAGACAAAATGAAAAAATTATCTATAGAGAAATTGGCAGATACTGTCATTAATAAGAGAAAAGAAAAAGGAATAACTCAGGCTAGTCTCGCTGATACTACTGGTATCAATAGAGCTATGATCAGTCGTTTGGAATCATGCGACTACACACCTTCTATCGACCAGCTTCAATCCATAGGAGAAGTCTTGGACTTTGAAGTAGTCGATATGTTTGAGGAAGAAACTTACGAAAAAGAAATTAAATCAGACAAAAAATACAAGATCGCTGTTGCAGGAACTGGATATGTAGGTATGTCCATTGCGACCCTCCTATCCCAACACAATGAGGTTATTGCAGTTGATATTGTAGAGGAAAAAGTAGAGAAGATTAATAATAAGATCTCTCCTATCCAGGATGATTATATAGAAAAATATCTCAAAGAAAAGGACCTAAATTTAAGAGCAACCCTAGATGGAGAAGCTGCCTACAAGGAAGCAGATTTTGTAGTAATCGCAGCTCCTACCAACTACGATAGCAGGAAGAACTTCTTCGATTGCTCTGCTGTAGAGGATGTAATCGAGCTTGTCCTTAAGGTCAACCCAGAAGCTACTATGATTATAAAATCCACTATTCCAGTTGGTTACACTAGAGAGATTAGAGAAAGATATAAGAGTAATAACATTATCTTTAGCCCAGAATTCCTCCGTGAATCCAAGGCTCTCTATGACAATCTCTACCCTTCAAGAATTATCGTATCTTGTGATGATCAAAGTAGGGACAAGGCAGAAATATTTGCAAATCTCCTTAAAGAAGGCGCAATCAAAAAGGACATCCCTACCCTCTTTATGGGCTTTACAGAAGCAGAAGCAGTCAAGCTTTTCGCAAACACCTACCTCGCCCTTCGTGTATCCTACTTTAACGAACTTGATACCTACGCAGAAAGCAAGGGACTAAATACAGAAGAGATCATCAACGGAGTATGCCTCGATCCAAGAATCGGCACTCACTACAACAACCCTTCCTTTGGTTATGGAGGATATTGCCTGCCAAAAGATACCAAACAGCTTCTAGCAAACTTCGACAAGGTCCCACAAAACATGATCTCCGCAATTGTCGATTCCAACAGGACCAGAAAGGACTTCATAGCAGATCAAGTCCTAAACATAGCCGGCTACTACGATTACAATTCAGACGACCAGTACCAACCAGAAATGGAAAAAGACTGCGTAATAGGAGTCTACAGACTCACCATGAAGTCAAACTCAGACAACTTCCGCCAATCCTCAATTCAAGGAGTTATGAAAAGAATCAAGGCCAAGGGAGCAAAGGTAATAATCTATGAACCAACCCTAGAAGACGGTGACACCTTCTTCGGATCTTTAGTAGTAAACAACCTAAACAAATTCAAAAAAATGAGCCAGGCAATAATAGCCAACAGATACGACAACAGCCTGGATGATGTGATCGAGAAGGTATACACGAGGGATATATTTAAGAGAGACTAGAAAATTTTGAGATGTCTCGACTAGGCTCGACATAAGGGTAAGGAGGGAAAGCTCGATTTCCTACCCCTTCCCTTGCTTCGACCAACGTGGAGAAGCCTCTCGCATTTACCAATATCAAAACAACAAAGTATATACATTGAGATAAACTTAAACGGGATTTACGCCATCTCTAATGGAATTGTCACAGTAAGCATAGCGAACTGATGAAATTCCTTAATCGAGGCTTTGCGTGGCGAAGTACAACTGAGCCCGCAAACTACCGTCGAACGTATGTGAGAGATCTACAGTCTATGATGACATGTAGATATATAAGTTCAAGTTATCTATGTAAATAAATCAATAACTAGATCTCCAACCAAACATGTCCCAAGGTTCCGTAGACCTCTCGTCGCTTCCCTGTGGAAGCTCTATCGAGGTGGCGAAGTAAGGAAATTTCTAATAAAAAAGAAATTATATTGTAAGAGATGTCTCGACTTCGCTCGACATAAGGGGAAAGAAAACAAAGTTTTCTCTCCTATTCCCTTGTTTCAAAACAAGCCCGTCCGGCTAGTAGAGGACTGGAGAAACCTCATTAAAATTATTAGAACGCCATTTGGCGTTCTTTTGCCCTTTGTTCCTAAGAAACAAAAGTCACTACACTATTTATCTTTCATACAAACAGTGGCCCAACATGAGGAATCCCTAACAGCAAAACACCAGCCCGAAAGCTGGTGTCCTTTTTATTTACTTATCTAATATTAAATTCTTGAGTTTCCACATTTTCCAAGTAGGCTTTTACTTTTTTGCTTACCTTGCCGTCTTTGGTGGCTAGGGCTTCTGATGCTATGATCTCATCCATGGCTTGGTTTACTCCTGCATCATCGATGCCCTCTTTTGGATTGTCTATTGAAATCATTCTTTTTGTTCCCTTGTCGTCTGCGAATTGTAGTTTTAGTCTTTTAGTCATATGCTAGTACCTCCTTATGCTAACTCTTTTGTTTCTATCTTGTAAGCCTTGTGCTCGTTTGCATTAGTCAATCCCACATAGGCTTGGGCGAATTTCTTTAGCCCTTCGTCTGCTACTCCAGCTACTAGGCTTGAAAATGTTCTAGATAAGGACTTTGCCTTGCCAGTTATTTCTTCTACGATGTCATAAACAATTTTTAATTTCATATTTTCTCCTTTATTTTTCTTATTTTGTAGGCCCTACACTTATATATAGAATTTTTCGTCAAATCTTCCCGATTTTTTTAATAATTTTTTCTAAATATCTATCCAAGAATTGCCTTCGCTGTCTTTGTAGGCGACATATCTTCTAAGACCACTGTCTCTTCCTATATAGGATAGCCAAAAGTATCCTTCATTTTCTATCAGATAATCATAATATATCTTATCTCCAGGACAATAGTGGGTTATGATATCACTATTTGTCGAGGGTCTCTCTCTAACATTAGTTATAGCATGGACTATGGCACATCCCTTCTTCCACACTCCCCTACTTGTAGAGATTTTCCCGATAGGTCTAAAGTATCTCTCCTCGGCTGATCTCCTACAGTTTAGATAATATCCTATAAAGGAAGTCTCATCATTTATGGAAACCCCATTGTTGGTGTAGTTGCAATGAATTATGGATCCCTTCCTTAGGAAAATCCCCGTATGGCCATAGGCTCCGGCGGAATGGCCTTCGATTCCCCTTATGAATATGTCTCCCCTTCTTACATCCCTATAATCATAAATCTCCCTAAAGACTCTTCCCTTTAGCTTATATAGAGATTCAGTATTGCCAATCCTCGTTCCCTTTGGGAGAAAGCCCCCAGCTATCAAAGCATAGTAGACAAAGGACGAGCAGTCTAATGCCTCTGGCCCCAGCCTTTGGGGAAAGGCCATAGAGTAGGTCACCTTGTGGTGCTTGGATAAGGCGAAGGCAATCATTCTATCAACACTTGTCATAAATCCTCCTTCTGGGCTGTTGCAGAATGAATAAATCGTACCGTTATCGTTAGAAGAACCTCCACGTCAAGTCTCACCAAGCCAACGGGCTAATCGCCTCCATCAGTTGGCAGGCACGCCTCCTCATGCCGGCGGGCATTTCTTAGCCTACCGGCCAGGGAAGTAAAATTTCCTAAGAGAACCTTCTAACGATGGTACGATAATTATTCATAATTTTGCAACAACTCCATTTTTAATCTCATTAATATCGATCAATATCCTGTCTATCTTCCCATTGATTTGGAAGATTAAAATAAGACAAATGGCTACAGGAAAGCCTAGTTCACTAATAATCTTAATGATGTCCATAACTTATTCGGCTTAGGATGCTCTGATGATTATGCGATGGAAAATCCTACCATAATCAAAAGACACAAGTCCTCTTCTTCTAGTCTCATATGTCCAAGGATATGAGAGAAGACAGAAAGTGCGCCACTCCTTTCTTTTTTATTTTTTTGCCTAAAGGCTAAACCTCCTTTCACTTATAGATAGAAAAATAAGCCCAATCTTCCCGATTAGGCTTCAGAGAGTGGACAAAGTAGATTAATTGAAAAATTATTCTATATCAAAGTTACCCTTATCTCGACTAAGAGAGTGAAACGAACGCATGGAGAGATCTC